>Ga0193702_1000114_pt1 | contig 33516 bp, 26 predicted proteins | sample U3a1metaG_FD_143060 | JGI IMG/M metagenome (GOLD analysis project Ga0193702, IMG submission 143060) | Soil microbial communities from a riparian zone of the East river system, Colorado, United States - U3a1 | ecosystem: Environmental > Terrestrial > Soil > Riparian zone | place: USA: East River... | reverse complement strand
CCTCGCTGGCCGAAGGCACACCCGGCTCGGCGCTGGAAGCGATGGCCAGCGGCCTGCCGGTGGTCGGCACCCGCGTCGGCGGCATTCCCGAAGTGATCGACGACGGCGTGACCGGCTTCGTGGTGCCGGTGTCGGATCCGGCGGCGATGGCCGAGGCGTTGGCGCGCTACGTGGCCGACCCCGCGCTGGCCGAGCGCCACGGCGCGGCCGGCCGCGAGCGGGTCCTGCGCAAATACAATATGACGGCCATGGTGGCCGCCTACGAATCGCTGTACGACAGCCTGTGCGAACGTAAGACCAAGTTCAGAAAGCCCATCAAATCATGTGTGGAATAGTCGGCATTTTCGATACGCGCGGCGCGCGCGCCATTGACCCGGCGCTGCTCAAGCGCATGAACGAGACCCAGCACCACCGCGGTCCGGACGAGGGCGAGGTCTACACCGAACCCGGGGTGGGCTTCGGCCACCGCCGACTGTCGGTGATCGACATTTCGCTGGGCCAGCAGCCGCTGTTCAACGAAGACCGCAGCGTGGTCGTGATCTTCAACGGCGAGATCTACAACTACCGCGAGCTGACCGCCGAACTGAAGGAACTGGGCCACACCTTCAGCACCAAGAGCGACACCGAAGTCATCATCCACGCCTGGGAACAATGGGGCGAGGATTGCGTGCACCGCTTCCGCGGCATGTTCGCGTTCGCGGTCTGGGACCGCAAGCAGCAGACCATGTTCATGGCGCGCGACCGGCTCGGCGTCAAGCCCTTCTTCTACGCGCTGCTGCCGGACGGGATGTTCATCTTCGGCTCCGAGCTGAAGTCGCTGCGCGCGATCCCCGGCCTGCCGCACGAGATCGACGTGCGCGCGGTCGAAGACTATTTCGCCTACGGCTACGTGCCGGAGCCGAAGACCATCTACAAGGGCGCCAAGAAGCTCTCGCCCGGCTTCCGCCTGACCGTCAAGGTCGGCCAGCCTATCCCCGAGCCGGAACAATTCTGGGACGTGCCGTTCAAGCTGCACGCCAACATGACCGAGAAGGACGCCGAGGGCGAACTGATCGAACGGCTGCGCGAAGCGGTCAAGATCCGCCTGGTGGCCGAGGTGCCGCTCGGTGCCTTTTTATCGGGCGGCGTCGATTCGAGCGCGATCGTCGCGATGATGGCCGGACTGGCCGACGAGCCGGTCAACACCTGCTCGATCGCCTTCAACGACCCCGCCTTCGACGAATCGAAGTACGCCGCGCAGGTCGCCGCGCAATACAAGACCGCGCACCACGTCGAGACCGTCGACACCGACGACTACGGCCTGCTCGACACCCTGGCCGACCTGTACGACGAGCCGTACGCCGACAGCTCGGCGATCCCGACCTACCGCGTGTGCCAGCTGGCCAGGAAGCGCGTGACGGTGGCGCTGTCGGGCGATGGCGGCGACGAGAACCTGGCCGGCTACCGCCGCTACCGCTACGCCATGGGCGAGCACAAGGTACGCGCGCGCCTGCCTTCGGGCTTGCGCAAGCCGCTGTTCGGCACCCTCGGCAAATACTATCCGAAGGCCGACTGGGCGCCGCGCATGTTCCGCGCCAAGACCACCTTCGAAGCGCTGGCGCGCGACCTGGTCGAGGGTTACTTCCACGGCGTGTCGGTGATGTCGGACGCGATGCGCGCGCGCCTGTTCTCGGATAAATTCCGCACCGACCTGCAGGGCTATCGCGCAATCGACGTAATGCAGGAGCACGCGGCGAATGCGCCGACCGACGATCCGCTGTCGATGATCCAGTACCTCGACATGAAGACCTACCTGCCGGGCGATATCCTGACCAAGGTCGACCGCGCCAGCATGGCCCACGCGCTCGAGGTGCGGGTGCCGCTGCTCGACCACAAGCTGGTCGAATGGATTTCCGGCCTGCCGCCCGACATGAAGCTGCGCGGCGGCGAAGGCAAGTACGTGTTCAAGAAGAGCCTCGAGCGCTACCTGCCGAACGATATCCTGTACCGCAACAAGATGGGCTTTTCGGTGCCGCTGGCGGCCTGGTTTCGCGGCCCGTTGCGCGAACGCGTGCGCGAATCGCTGCTCGGGCCCACGCTGGCCGACACCGGCATCTTCAACGCCACCTTCCTGTCCGAGCTGGTCGAACAGCACCAGTCGGGCCGGCGCGATTACAGCGCCTCGATCTGGTCTTTGCTGATGTTCGAGGCCTTCCTGCGCAAAGAATTGCAGGGAGCCTGAGATGCGCATCCTGCACGTGCTTGACCATTCGATCCCTCTGCACAGCGGCTACACCTTCCGCACGCTGTCCATCCTCAAGCAGCAGCGCGCGCTGGGCTGGGAGACCGCACACGTCACCAGCCAGAAGCAGGGCGCCTACGGCCAGCCGCAGGACGACGTGGACGGCTGGCTGTTCTACCGCACGGCGCCCGCCAACGGCGCGCTGGCCAGCCTGCCGGTGCTCAATCAGCTGGCCGTGATTTCGACCCTGAGCGCGCGCCTGCTGGCGGTGGCCCAGGAGATCAAGCCCGACGTGATCCACGCCCACTCGCCGCCGCTCAATGCGATCGCCGCGCTGCGCGTCGGCCGCAAGCTCGGCATCCCGGTGGTGTACGAGATCCGCGCGTTCTGGGAGGATGCGGCGGTCGACCACGGCACCAGCAGCGAATGGGGCTTGCGCTACCGCCTGACGCGCGCAATGGAAACCTATGCGCTCAAGCGCGTGCACGCCGCCACCACCATCTGCGAAGGCCTGCGCGCCGAGATCGTCGGGCGCGGCATCCCGGCCCCCAAGGTGACAGTGATCCCGAACGCGGTCAACATCGAAGACTTCAGCGTCGGCGAGGCGCGCGACGAGGCGCTGGCTGCACGCCTGGGCATCGAGGGCAAGCAGGTGCTGGGCTTTATCGGCTCGTTCTATGCCTACGAAGGGCTCGACATCCTGCTGCGCGCGCTGCCGGCGATGCTGGCCGCGAAGCCGGCGATCCGCGTGCTGCTGGTCGGCGGCGGGCCACAGGACGGCCGGCTCAAACAGCTGGCGCGCGAACTGGGCGTGGCCGACAGCGTGCTGTTCACCGGCCGCGTGCCGCACGACGAGGTGCAGCGCTACTACAACCTGATCGACGTGCTGGTCTACCCGCGCCTGAAGATGCGCCTGACCGATTTGGTCACGCCGCTCAAGCCGCTCGAAGCGATGGCCCAGGGCCGGATCCTGGTGGCGTCCGACGTCGGCGGCCACGGCGAGTTGATCGAGGACGGCAAGACCGGCGTGCTGTTCGAAGCCGGCAATCCACAGGCGCTGGCGGCCAAGGTGCTGGCGCTGCTGGGCGCGCCGGAACGCTGGCAGGCGCTGCGCGACAACGGCCGCGCCTTCGTCGAGCGCGAGCGCAACTGGGCCGTCAGCGTGGGCCGCTACAAGGCGGTGTACGCCTCGCTGCCGGCGGCGACGGGCAAATGAAGATCGTCACCTTCAGCAGCCTGTTCCCGAACAAGGTCAAGCCGAATCACGGGATCTTTGTCGAGACCCGTTTGCGCAATCTGGTCGACAGCGGCGAGATCGAATCGCGGGTGGTGGCGCCGGTGCCCTGGTTTCCGTTCAGCGGCAGCCGCTTCGGCAACTACGCCGATTTCGCGCGCGTGCCGCGCTGGGAAAACCGCTTCGGCCTGTCGGTCGCGCATCCGCGCTTCCCGCTGATCCCGAAGATCGGCATGAACTGGTCGCCCATGCTGATGGCGGCTGCCGCCAAGCGTACGCTGGCGCGCATGATCGACGAAGGTTACGACTTCGACCTGATCGACGCTCATTACTTCTATCCGGACGGCGTGGCCGCGGTGCGGCTGGGCCAGTACTTCAACAAGCCGGTGGTCATCACCGCACGCGGCTCGGACATCAGCCTGATCCCGCAGTATCGCGGACCGCGCAAGATGATCCAGTGGGCGGCGGCCAAGGCGGACGGCATCATCACCGTCTGCAACGCCTTGAAGACCGAGCTGGCCGAACTCGGCGTCGATCCGGCCAAGATCACGCCCTTGCGCAATGGCGTCGACTTGCAGCGCTTCCAGCCCAGCGATCGCAGCGTGCTGCGCAGCGACATCGCGCTGGACGGCTTCGTCCTGCTGTCGGTCGGCCACTTGGTGCCGGTCAAGGGGCATGAGCTGGCGATCGGCGCGCTGCCGATGCTGCCTGGCGTGACCCTGCTGATCGCCGGCAGCGGCGCCGAGCAGCAGCGCCTCGAAGCGTTGGCACACGAACTGAAGGTGTGGGACAGGGTGCGCTTCCTTGGCAGCGTGCCGCAGCATGTGCTGGTGCGCTTCTACGGCGCGGCCGATGCGCTGGTGCTGGCCTCGAGCCGCGAAGGCTGGGCCAATGTGCTGCTTGAGTCGATGGCGTGCGGCACGCCGGTGGTCGCCAGCAATGTCTGGGGCACGCCGGAGGTGGTGGCCGCGCCCGAAGCCGGGGTGCTGATGCGCGAGCGCAGCGCGCAAGGCGTGGCCGACGCGGTCAACGCCCTGCGCGCAAACTATCCGGACCGCGCCGCCACGCGACGCTATGCGGAAGGCTTCAGCTGGGAAGCCACGACGCAGGGACAATTACGCTTGTTCTCATCGGTCATGCAAGGCCGTCGCCACCCTCATGTCATCGGTGAGCCGGCCAAGCACACCTGAGCCCAACTGCGCAATTTCCAGCGAAGCCAGGCCTTGACCGCAGCAAGCTGTTTGACTGTGTGCTGACCGCGCAACATGGTTTGCAATTTTGACACCGGTTGCAAGTGCAAGATGTTAGACTCTGATGTCATTATTGCTCCGAGCGAGCGCTTCAATCGTTCTGCTGGTGTTACCACGAGGATGAGAAAAATGGAATCATCGAGCATAGCACCGCCATATGCGCATTGGGAACGGACGGAGATGCTGGCGTACCTGCCGCCCACGGTACGCCGGGTTCTCGACGTCGGGTGCAATACAGGCGCGTTTGGCCAGGCGATAAAGAAGAAAATCGGTGCTGAGGTGTGGGGCATCGAGCCGAATCCGGAGGCCGCTGCCATCGCCTCGACACACCTCGACCATGTTTTGGTCAGCGTCTTCAATGAGGAACTCCCATTGCCGGACAATTTCTTCGACGCGATCACCTTTAACGATGTGCTCGAACACATGCCGGATCCATGGGCCGCCCTTAAATTGGCTGCGTCGAAACTGACTCCCGACGGCGTCGTGATCGTGTCGATTCCCAACTTGCGGCATATCGACAATCTCGTTCACATAATGCGCGAGCGCGATTTTCAGTATGAGGCAACGGGGATCCGAGACCGGACTCATTTGCGTTTTTTTACGAGAAAGAGTGCGCCGCGGCTCTTTGACGGCAGCGGATTGACCCTCACTCGGCTGGAGGGCATCAATGAGGAATGCTTTCCGTCGCTGCTGCGGAAAATCGCATACTTTGTCTTCAAAAATTATTTGGACGACACCCGGCACATACAATACGCCATCGTTGCCAAGCGGGTAAACGCAGCGACGCCGTGACGCCACGGCCATCGCACTCCCGCATCAGTCATTGGACAGATGCAACGCGTGCCCCACCAGGCGTTGTTGACGGATTGGGCGTTTCAAAAGTATTTCCCCGTCGCCTGCAACAATGACTGGGATAACAGGGTTTTGTCGCTGCCAGTAATAGCCAGCGGCCCTTGCCGCAGTCCCGGCAATCTTTTACCCGAGTCTCAGTGAATATCCGTAAATCCCTTATCTTCTCCTACCTAGCCGCTACGCGAGCCTGGTAATCAATATCATCTCATCGATGGTGATCGCCCGCCTGCTCACGCCGGCAGACATCGGCGTGTTCTCGGTCACCATGGTGTTGCTGACCTTCGTTGCGAGCGTGCGCGACATGGGCGCGGGCGGTTACCTCGTCCAGGAAAAGGAAATCACGATCGACCGGATTCGCGCGGTGTGGGCGGTGCAGCTGGGCCTCGGAATATTCTTGTCCTTGCTGGTTCTTGCCGCGAGTGTTCCGGTCGCGCTGGGGGCGCATCCCAAGTGTTGCGCGGGACGGCGATCACCACGGTAGTGGCGGTCGTCCCCATCGCGATTGGCGCCGTCGGCGGACTCACGCTGATGGGGATTTGCCTGGCCGTCACGAGCGCTTGGCGCACCTACTACTGGCTCCAACAAACAAAGGGAGTCGTACATTTTGAGTGGCGGGAGCTAGCGCAGGCCCTGGGCGCCAGCGCGATCGTCGGCATTGGCGGCGCCATCGGGCCTGCGCTGGCCTTCGCGATTTTTGGATCGCATCCAAGCAATGTGTGGTCACAAGACTGCCCGGGCGCTGCCGGTAAAACGCCGTGATGCACGGCGAGAATACGAAAGCACCACGTTGCGCCAAGCGCAGCCAGAGCAAGGTGTCTTCCGGCCCCTCGAAACTCGCGTCGAAATTACCGGCGGCGGTCAGGGCGGAACGCTTGATCAGCGTGGCGCCAGTCCACACAAAGTGCGTGCTGGCGGTCGCGCCGAAAGGGTCCTGCATGAACATTGGTTCGCCCGCGGCAAAGCTGTTCGCAAATTGGCTGCGGGCGCGCGGACCGAGCCCAATGTGCCCGACCGGCTCGGCCGCCGGCATCTGCTCGAACCAGGCAAAGTCCGGCCCGGATGGGCAAGCATGACGTCCTTCAGTTCGACCTTGGCCGGGACCGGCGATGCGTCATCGACCACGATGATCGTCGGCGGGACAACCTGCACCTGCGCCAGCGCCGAAGCGATCGCCTTGAGCAGGATGCCCGATTCGCGCTGGTAAAACGGAATAATGACGGCGATCGAATCAGCCATGCTGCGCCTCGCGCTGTTTGAACCACTGCTCCAGCATCATCAGCACCCAGACCATGGTGCCGTGATAGCCGGCGTGCTCCTGCAGGTGCACGTCGACCAGGTTGTCGATGAAGTCGGCGCGCACTATCTTGCGCGCCTTCAGGTCGTGCAGGCTGTCGATCGCCAGCTGCTTGAGCGCCGGATGCTGGGTCAGCCAGACGCCGAATGGCAGCCCGAAGCCGTGCTTCTGCTTGGTGATGATTTCATGCGGCAGCACGCCACGCAAGGCTTCCTTGAAGAAGTAGCGCAGCTTGGTGCCGTTCAGCTTCTGCCTGGCGGTCAGCCCGGCCGAGAACGCGACCATCTCGTCCGACAGGAAGGGGAAGGCCACGTCCATGCCGGCCAGTTCGCAGGCCTTGACCACTTTCGGCAAGTCGTTGTCGGCCAGCGTGACCTTGAGGTCCAGCGCCAGCATCCGGTTGATCAGGCTGGCCGCTTCGTTCTGGCCGTAGGTGTGGCGCAGGCTGGCCAGCGGGTCGTTGATGTCGGCGCTGGCCAGGAAATCGTCGGTGAAGACCTGGCTCGGGCCGTAGCGGCCCAGCAGGTTGTAGGTCTCGAGCCGCGCCGGCATCGGCACCGAGGCCTGCTCGATGTAGCTGCGCGCCTTGCGCACCAACTTGACGTGTTCGCCGCCCGGGAAGTTGAAGACCGCCGGCTCCAGCAGCGCCTTGCGCAGCAGGCCGGGGACTCGTTCGTACAGGGCGAACACGTGCTGCTTGGAGTAGCGCTCGTTGCCGCCGAACAGTTCGTCGCCGCCGTCGCCGCCGAACATGCGGGTCACGCCGTCGGCCTTGGCCAGCCGCGCGCAGTAAAAGGCCGGCACCGCCGAGGCGTTGCCGAAGGGCTGGTCGAACACTGCGGCGATGCGCGGGATCGCGGCCACCACGTCGTCCGGCGTCACATAATATTCGTGGTGGCTGGTGCCGAAATGGCGCGAGGCGATGCGCGCATATTCCATCTCGTCGTAGCCCTCGGCCTCGAAGCCGATCGAATAGGTCTTGGCCGGTACGCCCGCCACTTCGCACAGGATGCCGGCGATGGTCGAACTGTCGGTGCCGCCGGACAGAAACGCGCCGACCGCTTCGTCGCCCGAGGCGTTACGCACGCTGTCGCGCAGCACTTGCAGGAACTCCTGCTTGGACTCTTCGAACGGGCGGCCTTCGCGCTCGTCGAAGGTCATTTTCCAATACTGGCGCTTGTCGATGCGGCCCTTGGAATAGCGCAGGTATTCGCCCGGCAGCAGGCGCTGCTGGCCGCGGTACACGGTGCCCGGACTCGGCACCATGTGGAAGTAGACATAGTTGTACAGGCCTTGCGGATCGATCGCGGGTACGGCCAGCGGGTGGCGGATCAGGGCGTCGGCCGAGGAGCCGAACACCAGCGTCTCGCCCGACAGCTGATAGGACATCTGCTGGGTGCCCATGCGGTCGATCGCGAGCAGGGCGTCGCCGCTGGCCTCGTCGCTGATGCACAGCGAGAAGGCGCCGCTCAGGCCAGCGCATACCGCGTCGGGGTCGCGCCGCCAGGCATCGGCCAGGGTCTTGGCGATGCCCTCGGCTTGCGCCTGCCGGGCCTGGGCGGCGTCGCGCAGGCGCACCTGGCCCCACAGCGCGACCAGCAAGCCGTCGCGCTGGTAGACGTGCGCGGTGCTGGCGCTGGCGGCCACTGCGGCCGCGCTCTTGCGGCCCGCCAGCGCCTGCACCGGCGTAGCGTCGAAACGCGCCAGCGGCGCCGCCATGGCCTCGATCAGGGCCTGGTTGTCGGACGCCGCAGCGCCGTAACCGATCCAGCCGCACAAGCCGCTCATCGCGGCATCCCCATCGTTTCCGCCATTGTCATCCTCGTTGTTGTCATGGGCCGCCCGCGCCCCGTCGTCCTCGCGTAAGCGGGGACCCATGCATTGCATGCATTCCCTCCATAGCACGCGCGGTATGGGTTCCCGCCTGCGCGGGAACGACGATGTACGGGCGCGTTCATGTTCAGACCAGCACTTCCTGCGCCACCGGATGGCTCAGGAAGGCCACCGGGCTGGCCGTCAGGCCGTAAGCGCCCGACTGGAACACCACCACCAGGTCGCCCGCCTCGGCTTGCGCCAGGTCCATCTGGTCGGCCAGCAAGTCGAGCGGAGTGCACAGCGGACCGACCACCGATACCGTCTCGCGCGCCGCGCCCTGCACGCGGTTGCCGATCGCGACCGGATAATTCTTGCGGATCACCTGGCCGAAATTACCCGACGCCGACAGATGGTGGTGCAAGCCGCCGTCGGTGATCAGGTAGACCTGGCCGCGCGAGACCTTGCGCTCGATGACGCGGCTCACGTAGATGCCGGCTTCGGCCACCAGATAGCGGCCCAGCTCGATCACGATCCGCGCCTGCGGCAGCGCGCGCTTGACGTCCGGCAGCAGGCGCTTGAGGTTGGCGCCGACCGCTTCCAGGTCGAGCCGCTCTTCGCCCGGAAAATACGGGATGCCGAAGCCGCCGCCGATGTTCAGCGTCAGCACCGGACTGGGTGCGTGCTCGGCCAGCCGGATCGCCAGCGCGAAGGTTTTTTCGTGCGCCTCCTGGATCGAAGCGGCCTTCAGGTTTTGCGAACCGCTGTAGATGTGGAAGCCCTGGAACGCGAGACCGAGTTCGCCGATGCGCTGCAACATCGCCGGCACGCGTTCGGCGTCGACCCCGAACTGCTTGGGGCCGCCGCCCATCTTCATGCCCGAGGACTTGAGTTCGAAGTCGGGATTCACGCGCACCGCGACTTTCGGCACGATGCCGAGCCGTTTGCCGGCGGCCGCGATGCGCTCCATCTCGGCTTCCGATTCCATATTCAGCACCACGCCGGCGGCGACCGCGCAGGACAGGTCTTGATCGCTCTTGCCGGGGCCGGCGAAGCTGATCAGGCCGGGATCCATGGTGGTGTCGAGCGCGACCCGCTGCTCGCCGCCGGAGGCGATGTCGATGCCGTCGACCAGGCCGGCCATGTGCTGGACCACGGCCGGCATCGGGTTCGCCTTCATCGCGTAATGCAGGTGGACTTCGGGCGGCAGGTGGCGCCGCAGCAGGGCCACGCGCTCGCTCAGTTTGGCGCGGTCGTAGGCGTAGAACGGGGTGCTGCCGACGCGCTCTGCGAGCCGGGTGAGGGGCATGCCGCCGATCCGCAGGCAGTCGTCGACGACCTCGAACTGCACCAGCGGCGCATGCTGGGGGCGCGGGGCGCTCATTGGGTGTTTTCCATGAAGGTGTGTTCGAATTGCGTGCTCAGCAGCTTGCGGTCGATCTTGCCGTTCGGGTTGCGCGGCAGGCTGGCCTCGGCCATCACGACCTTGGCCGGCAGCATGTAGGCCGGCAGGTGCGGCTTGCAGGCGGCCAGCAGTTCGGCCGCGGTGATCGGCATGCCCTGTTTCGCGTAGGCGATCACGACGATGGCCTGGCCCAGCGCCGGATGGCTGACGCCGATCGCGGCCGCTTCGGCGATGTGCTCGCGCGCATACACGACTTCCTCGACCTCGCTCGGGCTGACGCGGTAGCCCGAGGTCTTGATCATCTCGTCGTTGCGGCTGATGAAGTAGAGGAAGCCTTCCTCGTCCTTGCGCACGGTGTCGCCCGACCACACCGCCATCTCGGTCAGCGGCAGGCCGTGGTGGATAGCGACCACCGGCTTGAAGCGTTCGGCGGTTTTCACGCGGTCGTTCCAGTAGCCGAGCGAGACCAGCGCGCCGCGGTGCACCAGCTCGCCCGGTTCGCCGGGCTCGCATTCGCTGCCGTCCGGACGCAACACCATCACCTCGGCGTTCGGGATCGCCTTGCCCATCGAATCGGGGCGGCGGTCGAGTTCGGCCGGCGGCAAATAGGTGGAGCGGAAGGCTTCGGTCAGGCCGTACATCAGGAAGGGCTTGGCGTTCGGCAGCACGGCGCGCAGGGCGTCGAGCGTGGGGCGCTGCATCGCGCCGCCCGAGTTGGTCAGGTAGCGCAGCGTGCAGTCGGCCGGCCACGGCAGCCCCGCGATCTGGATCCACAGCGGCGGCACCGCGGCCAGGCCGGTGATGCGCTCGGCCTCCACGGCTTTCAGGATGTCGCGCGGCAGCAGGTGGTTGATCAGCACCACGGCGGCGCCCACGCTGAAGGCGGTGGTCAACTGGCTCAGGCCGTAGTCGAAGCTCAGCGGCAGCACCGACAGGATGCGGTCTTCCGGCGTGTTCTCGAGATAGCTGGTGACGCTGTTGGCGCCGGCCACCATGTTGCGGTGCGACAGCACCACGCCCTTCGGCTTGCCGGTGCTGCCCGAGGTGTAGAGGATGGCGGCCATGTCGGCGTCGATCGCGCGGTGCGGGGCGCCCACGGCGTGATCGCCGGCAAGCAGCGCGGCATCCCATGCCACGACCCGGAGTCGGCCGACAACGGGCAAGTCGCCGGCGCCGGTCACGATCACCGTCTGCAGGTCGGGACAGCCGGCTAGGGCATCGGCCAGCAGGCGCAGGCGATCGACGGAGGTGACGAGAACGCGCACATTGCAATCGCCCAAGATATAGGCGACCTGCTCCTGCTTGAGCAAGGGATTGACGGGCACAAAAGTCGCTCCGGCCGCGGCGGCGCCAAACATCGCCACCACGTTCTCGATACGCTTCTCGAGATAGACTGCGACGCGTTCCCCGCGCCCAAGGCCGTCGGCCAGGAATGCCTGAGCGGCGCGGCGCACCGCGGCCGAAAGTGTTGCGTAATCCAGACGCTGGCTACCGTACACCAAGGCCTCGGCATGCGGCGTCCGGGTCGCCGAACGGAATATGAATTCGTGAATCAGCTTGCTCATCAAAACCTTATTTTTCAAGACGCCGGATGCCGTTCGCCCATGACAGCATGAGGCCGCACGCGGGCTGCACCGGCTGAAGCGTCACGCTTGCAAACGACGTGGCCAGAGAGTTAAGGGGGAAACTCGAATAATATTAACATTTTATCATTCCGTGTATCCAATGAAAAATATTTATTGGCACCACCAAATGTTCCGCGCGTAGACAAAATGCGCTATCGTTCGCCAGTTGAGGTACATTCTAGCGGGAAAAAGCTCTGTAGAACACGCAAGTATGCAGATGGCGGTAGGATCACGACAAGCGTTCCTAAAATACAACCTGATCACTCACATCCATTACCCGGAACACCAATGAGAGACGTCATTATCACCTTGATCGTGTTGGCTTCGCTGCCCTACACCCTCAAGCGCCCTTACATCGGCGTGCTGATGTGGGTCTGGATCAGCGTCATGAACCCGCACCGGCTGAGCTGGGGGTTTGCCTATAACTTCCCGTTCGCGGCCATCATCGCCGCCACCACCTTGATTGCCGTGTTTTTGGAAAAGGGCGAGAAAAAGTTGCCGATGACCCCGGTGGTAATCACCCTGCTCTGCTTTACCGGATGGATGGCGGTCACCACCGTCTTCGCATTCTTTCCGGCACCCTCCTATGAGATGCTGACCCGCGTTGCCAAAATCATGCTAATGACTTGCGTCACCATGATGGTGGTGCGCGACAAGCGCCAGCTTCACCTGCTGATCTGGACGCTGGTAGGGTCGCTTGGCTATTACGGCATCAAAGGCGGCCTGTTCACCATCATAAGCGGAGGCAACTTCAGGGTGTGGGGACCGGAAGGTACCTATATCGAAGGCAATAATGAAGTGGCGCTGGCGCTGATCGCGATTATCCCGATTGTCTATTACCTGTTTCTGGTCCAAGCCAACAAGTGGGTGCGTTACGGCTGTGCGGCCGCGGCGATCCTATGCTGCGTCTCCGCGCTTGGTTCGTATTCGCGTGGCGCGCTGTTGGGCATCAGCGCGATGGTGCTGTTCCTGTGGGTGAAAAGCCCGAAGAAAATGGCGCTCGGCCTGGCCATGCTGGTCATCATTCCAACCGCCATCGCATTCATGCCCGCCAAATGGTCGGAGCGCATGAACACGGTCAAGGAGTACAAGGAAGATGACTCCGCCATGGGCCGGATCAACGCGTGGGCGATGGCTTTCCATCTGGCGTCCGACCGGCCGCTGACGGGCGGCGGCTTTGCAATTTACGATGCCAAGACGTTTGCCCGCTACGCTCCGGTCCCCGAGGATGTCCATGCCGCCCACAGCCTGTATTTCCAGGCCCTGGGCGAGCACGGCTTCGTCGGACTCGGCCTGTATTTGCTGCTGGGTCTGTTGTCATGGCGAACCGGATCGCGAGTCATCAAGCACGCGGCCAAGCGTCCCCATCTGAAATGGGCCGGCGTCCTCGCGACCATGCTGCACGTTAGCATGATCGGTTTTGGAGTAGGCGGCGCTTTCCTCAGCCTCCTCTATTTCGACGTTCCGTACTATCTGATGGCGATCATGGTCATCACCGGCGTGATCGTGGAGCGCGAGGTGGCGGCCGAAGCGGCCGCGGCAAAACACCCCAGGCGCGACGCCGACCGCGCGCCAATGCTGGCGACCTCGTCATCCAAGTAACCCACCGATTCCATGGCCACCATCCGCTCCCCCCTCGCCTCGCCGTCGCCAGCCGGCGCAACCCTGCCGTCGCTGGCCTGCCGCGCGCTGGCCGGCGCGGTCTCGCTCAGCCACCTGCGCAAGCGACTGTCGATCCTGATCTATCATCGCGTGCTGCCGCAGCCCGACCCGCTGTTCCCCGCGGAACCCGACGCGCTCCGCTTCGACCAGCAGCTTGGCTACCTCAAGCAAGCCTTCAACATCATCCCGCTCGGCGAAGCAGTGCGCGGCTTGCGCCACAATTGCTTACCGCCACGCGCCGCTTGCATCACCTTCGACGACGGCTATGCCGACAACGCCGAGGTGGCCCTGCCGATCCTGAAGCTGCACGGCGTCAGCGCATGCTTTTTTGTCGCCACCGGCTTCCTCAACGGCGGACGGATGTGGAACGACACGGTCATCGAACTGGTGCGCCACGCGCCCGACCATATCGACCTGGACAGCCTGAAACTGGGCCAGTTCACGCTCGACAGCATACCCAAGCGCCAAGCGGCGATTGCTGCGCTGCTCGGCGCGCTCAAGTACCTTCCGCCGGATGCGCGCCAGGCCCAGGTCGACGCGATCGGCGCGCTGCTGGGCGTCGCCGTGCGCCGCGATTTGATGATGAGCGATGAGCAGGTGCGCCGGTTGCACCGGGCCGGCATGGAAATCGGCGGCCATACCGTCAACCATCCCATCGTCGCGCGCCTCCCGCCCAGCGCCGCACGCACCGAAATCGCCGACGGCAAATACGCGCTCGAGCAGCTACTTGGCGAGCCCATCCGCCTGTTTGCCTACCCCAACGGCAAACCGGGGCAGGACTACCAGGCCGAGCATGTGGCCATGGTCAGGGGCATGGGTTTCGAGGCCGCGGTCAGTACCGCATGGGGCGCCGCGCGATCCGGAAGCGACTTGTTCCAGCTGCCGCGTTTTACGCCATGGGATCGCACGCCGTTGCGCTTCACGCTAAGGATGATGCGCAATCTGGCGCGAAACGGCGAAACGGTTTAGACCTCGACCAACGATAGGCCGGCAGGTATACTGACGATGTCGAAATGAAAACAATCGCGTCTTGGTGGCGCGGCAACAGGAGTCCGATGGCAAGTCCCGACATGAGCTGCTCGATCACCGGCGTTGGCGCACCACAGGCGTTGAGCGAGCCCGCGCCGCTCAGCGATTATCCGCGCGCCCAGGTGCCGACCCATCCCGTGCTGTCGCTGGCGGCTTTCCTGCGCGGCCCGGGCCCGCGCATCGCCTCGGTGCTCGATGCGCCGGCGCGCCGTTTCGTTACCAGCGGCCGGGTGGCGATCGCGCACGCGCTGCGCCTGATGAAGATCGGGCCCGGCGATTCGGTGCTGGTGCCGGCCTACCATTGCGCGTCGATGATCGAGCCGGTGGTCTGGTCCGGCGCCACCCCGGTGTTCTACCAGGTCAATGGCGACACCTCGATCAACCTCGACGACGTTGCGGCCAAACTGGACGGAACGACCAAGGCTATCCTCGCCGCCAATTACTTCGGCTTTCCGCAAGACCTGCCCGCGATCCGCAGCTTCTGCGATGCCCACGGCTTGATGATGCTCGAGGATTGCGCCCATTGCTTCCTCGGCGAGTACGACGGCGTTCCGGTCGGATCGTACGGCGACTATGCGATCGCCAGCAGCATGAAATTTTTCCCGATTTACGAGGGCGGCTGCCTGGTCTCGGCGCATCATTCGCTCGACGCGGTCGAACTGCACTCTGCCGGCATTGGCTTCGAGGCCAAAGCGGCGCTTAACAGCCTGGAGGCTAGCTTTGCCTATCACCGCTTAAGCCTGGTCAAGGCCCTGCTCTGGCTGCCGATCACGCTCAAGGATGTCTTGTGGGGCCAGATCAAGGCGCGCAAGGGACAGGTCGGGCCTTCGTTCTCGCCGGGCTCGTCCGATGGCGGCTTCAGCTTCGACCCGGCATGGCTGGACAAGCGCTCGTCGCGTTTTTCGCGTCTCATGCTCAGCCTCATTTCGCATCGCCAGATGGGCCGGCGCCGGCGCCAACATTACCTCAAGCTGGAAGCTGCCCTGGCCGGACTGCCCGGCTGCCGGCCCTTGTTCGCGGCCTTGCCGGACGGCGTGTTCCCTTGGGTGTTCCCGCTGCAAACCGACAACCCGCAGGCGATTTTCACGACGCTCAAGAACCAGGGCGTGCCCATCATCCGCTTTGGCGAATACCTGTGGCCGGGCGTCGATGCCAGCGTCTGCCCGGCCAGCGTCGACATGTCGCGCCGGGTCATGTCCTTCTCTTGCCACCAGGAGCTGCGCGCCGCCGAACTGGACTGGATGATCGGCAAAATCAAGGACGCCATGCTCGCTTACGGGATCCCAACACCATGACCTGGACACTTTTGCCGGCGACCGAGTTCGCTGCCTATGCCGATCGCTGGGCGCAGTTGAACGCCGACACCGGCGCGTCGCCGCTGCTGCAGCCGGAATTCGTGCAGCCGCTGCTGGCCGAACTGGGCAGCGGCAAGGAATTGCTCGCCATTTACGAACGCGACGGTATCGCCGCCGCGATGGCGATCATCGCCGCGCGCGGCCCGCTCAAGTGGGAAACCTTCCAGCCTTCGCAGGCGCCGATGGGCATGTGGATGCACCGCCGCGGGGCCGACTTGGCGGCCATGCTCGAGGAGCTGATGCGTGCCTTGCCCGGGGTGCCGCTGGTGCTCGGCCTGACCCAGCGCGACCCGGCGCGCGATCCGCGTCCGGCCGCCGGCGGGTCGGTGAGCACCGTCGATTACATCGAGACGGCGCGGATCCGGATCCAGGGCGACTTCGACGCATACTGGAATGCGCGCGGCAAGAACCTGCGCGCGAACATGAAGAAACAACGCGCCAAGCTGCTCAAGGAAGGGATTGGCAACCGGCTCGAGATCATCCGCGACGCCGACGACGTGGCTGCCGCCATCGTCGATTACGGCAAACTCGAGACGACGGGATGGAAGTCCGGAATCGGCACCGCCGTCAGCGCGGACAATCCGCAAGGGCGGTTTTACCAGCGCATGCTGGAAGCGTTTTGCCGGCGCGGACAAGGCTGCATCCTGCGCTATTGGTTCGACGATCAGGTGGTCGCGATGAACCTGTGCATCGAAGGCCAGGACTGCATAATTGTCCTGAAGACGGCCTACGATGAAGCGCTCAGCAAGCAGTATTCGCCGGCCTTCCTGATGCTGGAGGAAACCTGCCGTCAGCTGTTCGAGGAGCGCAAATTCGCCAGCCTGGAATTCTATGGCAGGGTGATGGAGTGGCACTTGCGCTGGACCGACGAGGTCCGGACCATGTACCACCTGACCGGCTACCGCTGGCGAGTCCTGCTGCAGCTGCATACTTTCATCAAAAACCGCAAGGCGCGGGCGGCGACGCCACGGCCCCCAGTTCCCGCCCCGCTCGCGATCGAGCAGGGCACACCATCGGAGTGAGCATGTACCTTGAAGACGTAAAAACCATCCTGGCCGACGTGTTGAGCCTGTCGCCCGCCACCAAGGCGGGGTTGAACGCCCAATCGGCGCTGTTGGGGAGCATACCCGAGCTGGACTCGATGGCCGTGGTCAGCATCATCGGCGCGCTCGAAGAGCAGTTCGGCATCGTGGTCGACGACGATGAAATCAGCGCCGCCACCTTCGAAACCCTGGGCTCGCTGAGTGCTTTCGTCGCCGACAAAATGGCGGCATGACGCCACCGGCCGGCCCAGCGCGGGCTAACCCGTTCTTTCTAGAGGCGGAGCAGGGGCAACGCTTTTGCTTGTATCACCCCCCTGGCGCCACGACCTATCGCGGCGCGGTGCTGTACATTCACCCGTTCGCGGAAGAAATGAACAAGTCGCGCCGGATGGCCGCCTTGCAGGCACGCATGCTCACGGCGCTTGGCTACGGCGTGCTTCAGCTTGACCTGTACGGGTGCGGCGACAGCAGCGGCGATTTTGCCGATGCGCGCTGGGAGATATGGAAGCACGACTTGGCGCTGGCCCATCGCTGGCTGGAGCAGCGCCTGCCCGGCCCGGTCCACCTGTGGGGATTGCGGATCGGCGCCATGCTGGCGCTCGATTATGCGGCGGGGGCAGACGCCGCGCCTGCTAGCCTGGCCTTGTGGCAACCGCCGCTCAGCGGCAAGCAGTTCCTGACCCAATTCCTGCGCCTGCGGGTCGCCAACGACATGCTGAGCAATAACAGGGAGACAGGCAATGGCACAGCTGCCTTGCGCGCCCAGTTGCAGGCCGGCGGCATGCTCGAGATCGCGGGATATGACTTGGCGCCCGCGCTCGCCGATGCCATCGACGCGCTCGACCTGCTCGAGTTGCGGCCTGCCACCGGTCCGGTTCACTGGTTCGAAGCGGTAGCGGCTGCTGGACGGCCGCTGCCGCCGGGCGCCGCCCGGGTGGGCGCCGCATGGACCGACGCCGGCGTGGATCTGCGGCTGCAGACGGTCGCCTGCGCGCCGTTCTGGTCGACCGCGGAAGTGACTGAGTGTCCAGAACTGCTCGCGGCGACAACCGCCGTGTTTTCGCAGCCGCGCGACGTCCGCTGAGCATCGCCGCCGCGTCAACGCTCGCGCACGGCCAAGCTGGCCTCGCGCGCTAGCATGCGCCGCCGGTAGCGTGCGCGCAGCCAGGCCATGGCGGGCAGCTCGACCATACGGGTCACGCCGCTGGCCAGCAGCATCGCCAGCAGCAGGGCAAGCACGACCGCCAGGCTGGCATCGGCGCCGGCCATTTCAAGGCGCCGGATGATGGCCCAGCCGATGTTTTCGTGCAGCAGGTAGAGCGTATAAGAAATGCTGCCGAGCCAGACCAGCGCCGGATGGGTAAGCAAGGCGAGGTGTCCGCGCGCAGCGGCGTACAGCACCCCCGCCAGGCCCAGCAACAGGCATGCCGTTGCGATCCCCTCGGTCAGCGCCAGCAACACGACGGCGGCGCAGCCGATGGCGAGGTCGCAGCGCGCCGTGCCGTGCCGGCTGACCAAGCGATAGACCATGATGCCGGCCGCGAACCAGGGGATGAACTTCAGGATCAGCAAGCGATATGGCTGCCAGGGCAAGTCGACATGCATCTGCGTTTCAGTCCAAAAATACACCAGGCGCAAGGCGAACAAGGCGGCAAGCAAGAGGTGCACGCGGCCGAGCAGGCGCAAGCGGTAAGCAAGCCATATCCAGAAGTAGAATAGCAATTCGACTTCCAGGGTCCAATACACCCCATCCACACTGGGGATGTTGACGAAGCTGTGCAGCATGCTCAGGTTGGCGGTCGCGGCAGCGATGTCGACCAGCTTGCCCGGCAGGCCCAGCCAATGGGTCAGCGCCAGGGTCAGCAGAATCGCGGCCCAATACGCCGGGTACAGGCGACTGAAGCGCGAGACCACGAAATCGAGCGAATGCCGGGTTTTTTCGATCGTCATGAAGATGACGAATCCGCTGATCATGAAGAACAGGTTGACGCCGAGATGGCCCCAGGGCAGCTGGAAAAACGGCGCCGCGTTGTGCTGGTACAGCTCATCGTAACGGGTCGTGTAGTGGAACAGCACCACCAGCATGGCGGCAATGCCGCGCAGGGAATCGATGGCCGTGAGGCGGGACGAGGGCTTGGCCGCCATGCTATTTGGAGACCTTGAGCGGAAGCCAGTGCGGACCGCGGCCCAGGCAGATCGCGCGGTGCTTCCGGATCGCCGCCAACTCGGGCATGATACGAACGATCGCCAGCACGGCGGCAAGGCAGGCGATCCAGTCGCGGTGCGCAAACAACTGCCCCAATCCTTCAAACAGGCGCAGGCAGCAGCTCTGCCAGGCATTCTTGGCGAAACTGCCTTCCGGCCGTTTGGCGTCGCGCACCAGGACCGAGCGCAGGCGCGAGGTCTTGCGTTGCAGCTTGCGACGCGTGGTTTCGGTACGCACTTCGGCGTGAAAGCCGCGACAGTGGTAGAACTTGGCGGCCGGAACGATCAGGATGGCGTAGTCGAAATGGCGGGCGCGGCTGCACAGGTCGTCATCTTCGCAGTACATAAAGAACAGGGGATCGAAGCCGCCGACTTCGGTCAGGAAGGCGCGGCTGAAGAGCCAGGCCGCAGCCGGCGCGGCGGCCACCGGGTAGCTGTCGCCGACGCTGGCGAGCAAGGCGTCGTTGATCACGCCGGGCGCATTCGGCGCCAAGTAATACAGCAGGAAGGTGGGGTCGAGCGCGCGCCCGCTGTCGTCCAGCTGCATAGGACAGAGGATACCGGCGTGCTCTTGCCGGCGGGCCTGCGCAACCAGCAGCGCGATCGCATCCGGAGCGACGTGGGCATCCTGGTTCAGGATGAACACATAGTCGGCGTCCTGCTCCAGCGCCAGGGCAATCCCGATATTGTTGGCGCGGCCAAAGCCGAGGTTGGCACCGGTTTCCAGCAGGGTGACGCCCGGGTGCGCCCTGGCAATCGCCGGCGTCCCGTCGCTCGAGGCATTGTCGACCACGATGATGGATGGCGAGGGCACGCTTGCGGTCAAGGAATTGAGGCAGTCTGGCAGCCAGCGCGCCCCGTTATAGGTCACCAGCACGACCACCACCTTGTGCGATGGGGGCGTGGTCATGGCCTGGCGCCCAGGCGGCGGTGGCGGATCAGGCGCATGATTTCCTCGTGCACCGGATGGCGCACCAGCCGGACCGCCGCGACCCAGGCGAGCGCGCCGGCCGCGCCGACGAGCAGCAGGTTGACCAGCGCGGGGAACTGCAGCTCGCGGCACAGGAACAAGGCGAGCGCCTGCGTCGCCAGCGACAGGGCCGCCACCACCACGCTGCGGCCGCTGGGCCTGAACAGCGCCGCTGCCGAGCTGTGCAGCACTGCCTTCAAGTGGAAGACGTACATGGCCAGCATCACCGAATTGCTAATGCCCCACACCGCCGCCACCGCCTCCAGGCCGATAAAGGAGGCGGCCAGCACGCCGGCCAGATGAATCGGGCCGAACCAGAGCGAGATCTGGAGCCGGCGCTTGACGTGCCCGGTCGCAGCCAGTAATTGCGGAGCGAGCACCACCAAGTAGGACGGCACCAGGGCTACCGCAAGGATGCGCGCGAGCGGGGCGGCCGCAGCCCACTGGTGGCCAAACAGGACTTCGATGATGTCGGGAGCCATCAGGCCCAGGAACCCGAGGAAAGTGAATGCGACTGCGGTGAAGATGGCGGTGCCGCGTGCGAAGACATGGTCGAGCGGCAGGCCTGCCCGGTGGTCGTTCGCGAACGAGGGGCTGGCTACGCGCATGACGGCCGAGGTGACATTGCTGTTGAACAGTTCGATCAAGCCGAAAGCGCGGCTGAACAGGCCAACCGCGGCGAAGCCGACCTGCTTCGCAATCACAAACTCGTGGGCGTTGCGGGTGAATGTCTCGATAAAGCGCGAGGCGACGAACATCGAGCCGTATCGCAAGACCTCGCGCGCGGCCTTGAACCCAGGCAACAGCAGCGATTCGCGCGGACGATACAAGCTGACCAGCACGGTTTGCACCGCGACACTGGCGACCGGCGCCCACGCTAGGCTCATGTACCCGTAGCCGCGGTACGCCAGCGTCACCGCAACGACCGACTGGACACTATTGCTGACGATCTGGATCACGAAGATTTTTCGGAACGCCAGCTCCCGGCTCAAGAGCGCAAACGCCGGCGAGGCGAAGGGCAAGATCAGGAAATTCAGGCTCAGCACGGCCAGCAAGTCGGCCACGCCCGGCTCGCGGTAATAGCCCGCCACCGCGTGGCGCAGCGCGACGATCAACAGGCCGATCGACCATGCGATCGCAATCGCGACGCCGAAGGCGGCGCGCAGCTTGTCGCGGGTGAGCTCTTGTTCCTGGTTCAGGTATTCGCTGACCCCGAAGTCACGCAAGATGCCGGCCACCGCGGTCACCGATGCGCACAGCGAGAACACGCCCACCTGGGCCGGCGTGAGCAGGCGCGCCAGGATCATGGTGCTGGCCAAGGTCACGACCAGGCTGCTGTAGCGCTCGGCGAACGACCACAGCAATGCAGAGCGGACGGATGGCATCGCCGGTGCGATTGCGCTCAATTGCGCTTACCGGTCAGGGAGACAAACAGGTTGTGGAACAGCTTGCTCATCATGAACAGCGATGGCCGGTTCGCGCCGAAAAACGTGCGAATCACTTTCCAGTTCACCGGCTTGCGCCGTCGAAGGCGATAAATCATGTCTTGAAGCATTCCCGCTTGCAACTCGGCGAGACGGCTCCGCAAACAGCGTTTGGTCTCGGCGGCCTTGGCATATTGCGTCAGCACGCGGCGCCGAAAGCGCGCCTCGTCCAGCAGCCGCAGCGCCAAGCCGTCAGTGCCCCAGCCGCTGCCATACCACATATTGATGCCCTTGCCGCAACGCACCTCGGGTAAGGTGGAAAAGGCGAACATCGCGCCGTGCTCGATCAGGTCCATCCAGTACAGGTAGTCGCCGCCGCCATGCCGGTGCTGTTGCGGGAACCGCGCGGCGCCCAGCGCCGCGACGGAAATGACCAGCGACGGCATGAAGATGATGTTGGCGGTCGAAATCTGGTGAATCATGTCGCCCTGGTAGGCGCGCAGCGTCGGGTCGTCGTCGATCATCGGGTGGTCGGCCGCGCGCACGCGGCGCGCCTTGTCGAACTCGTTGGTATTGTCGCCCAGGTGAAATAGATTGGCGAAATAGGCCGAGTAACCCATGGCCAGCGTGCGCTGCGCGCGCACCAGGTGCTCACCCATCCACTCATCGTCCGAGTCGAGGAAGGCGACCAGGTCGGTGTCCGGTTCGAGGTTTTCCAGGGCCGCGTTACGGGCTTCGTTCGGTCCCGCATTGGGCTGCTTGATGACGCGTATCCGCAAGCCAGCCGGCGGCGGCAGCTTGCGCAGTTCGTCATCCGCGCCGACCGGGGAACCGTCGTCGACCACGATGACATATACCGCCGCGGCGGGATACTCCTGGACCGCGATTGATTGCAAAGAGCGGTCGAGGATGCCCGATTCCCGCTGAAAAAACGGGATGACCACGGCGATCTTGGCGGGCATCATGGACAGCTGCCCCGGTCGATACTTTGCATTGCCATGCTGCGCTTGCTTGCGGGTGCACCCACTATTTACTCCAATAAATTAGCCACAGTCGCGCCATCCAAGTTTCTACGCAGCACCAAAATTGCCGCGCCAGTCTCAAAAAAGCTTCTTGACATGATACCGCGTGGCGATGAATTAGTAGAGATTCCTGTGCGCAAATCGCGCAAAATTGCCAAATGTTTTTACAACAACTGGTGCCCCTGAAATTATTTCTACAGTTATACTACCTGATGCGCGCACGCAACATGCCGCCGGCTGGTGCCGTGGGCCCGTTTGGGTCCCCGGCCAAGCGGCCCGCTGCGGCCGGCGCATGGCTCCCAACCCTTTCCACGGACGTCGCAATGACAATTGAAGAGCGGGCCTTTAGTTTCCATTGCGAAAACGAATGGCTGTACGGCATTGCGAGCCTGGCGCGGCAACCGAGCCGCCGCGGCGTGTTGATCGTTGTCGGTGGGCCCCAATACCGGGTAGGCAGCCATCGTCAGTTTGCCCTGCTCGCCCGCAGTCTTGCCGACGACGGCATTCCGGCCTGCCGCTTCGATTACCGCGGCATGGGCGACAGCAGCGGCGCCGCGCGCACCTTCGAACATGTGGAGCGCGACCTGCGCGCCGCGATCGACGCCTTTATCGGCCTGGTCCCAGGACTGGAGGAAGTGGTGATCTGGGGACTGTGCGACGGCGCCTCGGCGGCGCTGTTCTACGCCGCGCAAGACAGCCGAGTCTGCGGCCTGGTTTTACTGAACCCCTGGGTGCGGACCGGCGACGGACTGGCCAAGGCGACGCTCAAGCACTATTACCTCGAGCGCTTGCTGCAGCCGGCGCTCTGGCGGAAAATCGCCAGCGGCCAATTCGCCTGGCGGACCGCGGCGCGCTCCTTCCTCCAGATTGCGCGCACCGCGGTGGGGCCGGCGACGGCTGGTGCCGCCGGCGCCCCGCTCGCCGAGGCGGCGCCCCCGCCTTTGCCGCTGCGGATGCTGGGCGCCTTCGAGGCATTCCAGGGCAAGGTATTGCTAGTCCTGAGCGGCGCCGACTTGACCGCAAAGGAATTCTCGGACTTGGCGCAGTCGTCCCGCGCCTGGCGCAAGCTGCTGGGTTCGCCGGCGGTCAGCCAGCAGGCGATCGCGGAAGCAGATCACACCTTCTCGCGCCGGGTCTGGCGCGACCAAGTGGCGCGCTGGACCGGCGACTGGGTCAAATCATGGTAAGACGAGTGCTCATGGTGGCATTCCACTTTCCCCCGATGCGCGGCAGCAGCGGAATCCAGCGCAGCTTGAAATTCGCCCAGTACCTGCCCGACAGCGGTTGGACTCCGCTGGTCCTCTCGGCCAACCGGCGCGCTTATGCCAGCAGCGGCGACGATCAGTTGCAGGACATTTTGCCGAGCATGCTGATCTGGCGGACCTTCGCGCTCGACACTTCGCGCCACCTGGCGATCAAGGGCCGCTATCCTGGCCTGCTCGCCTTGCCGGATCGCTGGGCATCGTGGGCATTGAGTGCCGTGCCGGTGGGATGGCGCGCGCTGCGCCGGTATCGCCCCGAGGTCATCTGGTCGACCTATCCGATCGCCACCGCGCATTTGATCGGCCTAGCCTTGCATCGCCTGACCGGGACTCCCTGGGTTGCCGACATGCGCGATCCGATGAGCGACGACTATTTCCCGACGGACCCGTTCACCCATCGCGTGTACCGCTGGATCGAGACCAAGGTCATCCGTCATTGCTCGGCCGTTGTGTGCACCACGCCGGGCGCCGTGGCGGCCTACCGCCTACGCTTCCCGGACTTGCCGGCCACCCATTTCACACTGATCGAAAACGGCTTCGACGAAGAGAATTTCAGCGGCGCGGCGCCTGCCGATGGGGCCGGGAAGACCCCGCCTGCGGTATTCACCCTGGTGCACAGCGGCCTGGTCTATCCACTGGAGCGCGATCCCCTGGCCTTGTTCGACGCGCTGGCCGCCTTGCAGGCGCAAGGACGGCTCACGGCGCACAACTTTCGCCTGGTGTTGCGCGGGTCCGGGCATGACGACTACCTGCGGACACTAATCGAGCAGCGCGCCATCGCATCATTGGTCGTGCTGGCCCCCCAGCTGCCGTACCGCGAAGCGCTGCACGAAATGCTGGCCGCCGACGGCTTGCTGATCCTGCAGGGCGCCAGTTGCAACCACCAGGTACCGGCGAAGGTGTATGAATACCTGCGCGCGCGCCGCCCGATCCTGGCGCTGACCGATCCGGCCGGCGATACCGCGGCCCTGCTGGCCCATGCCGGCATCGATACGATCGTGCCATTGGAGCAAAAAGATGCGATCATTCAAGGCCTGTCGCGTTTCCTCGACCTGGCCGCGAGCGATGCTGCGCCCATCGCGTCCGCTGCGACCATCGCTGCCAATTCGAGGCGGGCGCGCACCCGGCAACTGGCAGCATTACTCGACAATCTAGCCCAACGGCATACTGCCGCAAACCAATAACGAGGATGGAGCATTCAATGAAAAGCAGCAGAGCATATTTCGCGGTGCTGACCGTCTTGCTGGGCATGGGCACCGCCAGCGCGGAAAAGATTTGCGGTGAGATCAAGAACACCTTCGGTCCGTTCGACTATCGCAAAGCGGCAAGCCTTCCCGAACAGTACTTTCTCGTCGTCAGCACGCACTTTACGTCCGACGTCGAGCACAATATCAAGGGACATTCGACCGACTACCTGGCTGGCGATATCGATTACACGCTACGCGCGTGGCCGAATCATCCGGCAGCGTTGGCCTCCATGTCGCGACAAGGCATTATCGAAAAAAGCCTGCAGCCGCGTGGCGCGAAATGGCCGGTCGATTGCTACTTCTTGCGCGCATTCGAATTCGCACCGGACGACGGCACGCCGCATGCCGTGTTTGCCAACCACTTGTACGCGCACGGCAAGAACGAGGAGGCGCTCAGGGAATTCAAACGCGCGGTGGAGCTCGAGCCGGAAAACCCGACGATCAATTACAACGCCGGCCTCGCCTATGTGCGCACCAAGGAGTACGACAAGGCGCTGTACCATGCGAAGAAGGCCTATGCCCAGAATTTCCCGTTGCCCGGGCTGAAGAACAAGCTGGTCGAGGCCGGTAAATGGAACGACGAGCCGCTGCCTGACCCCAAGCCGTCCCAGCCAGCCGGTGACGACACGCCGTCCAAGTAATGCGTGCCCTCCTGGCCAAAGCGTTCGCGCTGGTGCTGATCGGCGCCCTGGCGGGCGCTGCTTGGCACTATCCGGTCAATCCGTATGCGCTGGCGGCGGCGCTGGCGGCCTACGCGGCCCTGCTCTGGTATCGTCCCGCCGCTTGGCTGTGCGTCGTGCCCGCCTTGTTGCCGATCTTCGATTTCGCTCCGTGGACCGGCTGGTTCTACCTCGATGAATTCGATCTGCTGCTGCTGCTGACGGCGGCCATCGGCTACTGGCGCATCCGGGCCGACGACGCCCGCGCGCAGCTGCCGGCATTTTTCCTGTTCGCGCTCGGATTTGTCGGCTGCTGCTTCCTGGTGGCCGCGTTCATCGGCGCGACGCCGCTGGCGCCGCTCGACGCCAACGCCTTCTCCAATTATTCGAGCCGCTACAACAGCCTGCGCGTGCTCAAGGGTTTTGTGTGGGCGATCGTGTTGCTGCCCCTGCTCAGGCGCAGCGTCGGCCCCGACCTGGCGAAGCTGCAGCGTTATTTCGTGCCCGGCATGCTGCTCGGCCTGGCGTTCGCCTGCTTGGCCGTGATCTGGGAGCGTGCCGTATTCCCGGGCCTGCTCAATTTTTCCAGCGACTACCGCCCGACTGCGCCCTTCTCGGCCATGCACACCGGCGGCGCCGCGCTCGATGCCTACCTGGCAATCAGCTTTCCGTTCGCCGCCAGTTGGCTGATCGGCGCGCGGCCGCGCTACCAGCTGGCCCTGGCGCTGCTGCTTCTGCTGTTGGGCAGCTATGCCGGGCTCACCATCTTTTCGCGCGATATCTACCTCGCCTATGGCAGCTCGGGCGCGATTGTGCTGGCGCTGGTGTTCGCACGCCGCGCGCGCCAGGGTTCGCTCAACGCCGTCACGCTGGTCGGCTGGACGCTGGCGCTCGCGCTGACCGCCTATACCCTGACCCATGTCTTCGCCAGCGGCGGCTACCGCGGCCTCGGCGCCGCGCTGGTCCTGCTGGTGGCTGCCATCCTGCTGGCCGGCAGCACCCGCCGCTTGGGTCAGCTTGGCTTGTCGGCGGGCGCCGCGCTGGTCCTGACGCTGCTGGTGTTCGCCCTATTCGTGTTGTTCGACAAGGGCGCCTACCTCGGCTTCCTGTTGGCGGCCGCCGTGTTCGCGCTGGCCTCGGTATACCTGTTTTTCGGCGATGGCGCCAAGGCCGGGCCCGCGATGGCGATCGCGTGCGCAGCTTTCCCTGCGATGGCGGGCGGCGCCGGGCTGGTGGCCTGGCACTGGGGCGGCGGCGCCGCGCTGGCCGACACGGCGGTGTTGATCGCGCTGGCCGGTGGCGCACTGGCCGTCAACCGCCTGCTGCCGCAGCCGGTACTGCGCCTGACCCGCATCAATCTGACCCTGACCCTGTGCTGCGCCATCGTGTTCGCCACCGTGATCCCGGTGGCCTCCAGCTACTATCTGGGCTCGCGCTTCGCGACCGTGGGCGACGACTTCGCGCTGCGTACCCGGCACTGGAGCGAAGCGATCGACATGATGGAACCCGGATTCGTCACCAGCCTGTTCGGCATGGGCCTGGGCCGCTATCCCGATGTGTATGCGTGGAAGAACACGCATGGCGAACTGCCGGGCAGCTTCAGTTACGAGCGCGACGCCAACGGCAACCAGTTCCTGCGCCTCGGCGCCCCCCAGTATGCGATCGGTTACGGCGAAGTGTTGCGGGTGCTGCAGCACGTCGACCTGAGCGGCGGTCCGCGCTACCGGCTGGCGCTCGACATGCGGCGCCCGACCGCCCAGGGCGCGGTCTCGATCGCGCTGTGCGAACGCTGGATGCTGTATCCCCAGAACTGCGTCGGGGCGCCGCTCAAGCCGGCCGGCGCCGAGGGCGCCTGGGTCCATTACGACGTACTGCTCGACGCCGCCGCGCTGGCCGGCGACGCCGGCACGCGCGGCGCCCCGGTCCAGCTCGAAATCGCCAACTTCGGCGGCAGCGCCACGATCGACGTGGACAACCTGAGCCTGCGCGAGGCCGGCGCCGGCCCCGAACTGATACGCAACGGCAGCTTCGAGCACGGCAACGATTACTGGTTCTTTAGCAGCGACCGCAACCACTTGCCGTGGCACGTCAAGAACTTCGCGGTCAACACTTTCTTCGAACAGGGCTGGATCGGCGTCTTCGCCACCGCCCTGCTGCTGCTGTACGCGGCGGGCGACCTTGCTCTGCGCGGCCTGCACGGCGAGACGCCTGCCAGCATCGCGCTGGCGGCGATGGCCGGCTTCCTGGTGGTGGGGATGTTCGACAGCCTGTTCGACGTGCCGCGCCTGACACTGCTGTTCTTCCTGGTGCTGTGCGGCGCGATGCTGCGGCCGGCGAAGCAACCCGCGCGCCACCGGGTGCGGCGACGCAAGGTCGCGCGCAGCGAAGATCAGGTGCCCGACTTGATCGCGTGACGGCCCATCAGGTCGTACATCGTGGGCCGACTGATGCCGAGTAACTCCGAGGCCTTGACGATGTTGCCGTCGACCCGGGCCAGGGCCTTGACGATGGCCTTGTACTCGGCCTCGTCGCGCACCTGGCGCAGGTTCAGCGGCTCGTCCGGCAGCTCGGACGTCGACAGGCCGAGGTCGTCGGCCGCGATGGAGGGGCCGTCGGCCATGATCACCGCGCGCTTGATGCAATTTTCCATTTCGCGCACATTGCCGGGCCAGGGATAGCTCTCGATGACGGCCAGCGCCTCCTGGCTGAAGTGTAGCGAAGGCCGCGATTCCTGGGCGCAGAACTTGTTCTTGAAGTGGTGCGCGAGCAGCGCCGCGTCGCCCACCCGGTTGCGCAGCGGCGGGATGGTGACCACGATTTCCGACAGCCGGTAGTACAAGTCTTCGCGGAAGCGGCCGAGCGTGGTCAGCTCCTTCAGGTTCTGGTGGGTCGCGCAGACGATGCGCACGTCGACCGCGATTTCCTCGTGGCCGCCGATGCGCTCGATCACGCGCTCCTGCAAAAAGCGCAGCAGCTTGGCCTGCAGCGACATCGGCAAGTCGCCCACCTCGTCGAGGAAGAAGGTGCCGCCGTTGGCCAGCTCGACCTTGCCCTTGGTCTGCTTGGCGGCGCCGGTGAAGGCGCCCTTTTCGTAGCCGAACAATTCGCTCTCGAGCAGGTTTTCGGGAATCGCCGCGCAGTTGATCGCCATGAAGCGCTGGTTGGCGCGCGGGCTCAGCTGGTGCAGCGCGCGCGCCAGCACTTCCTTGCCGGTGCCGCTCTCGCCCAGCACCATCACCGAGGCCGAGGTCGGTGCCACCTTCTCGAGGTTGCGGCAGACCTTCAGCATGCCGGCGTCGCGGCTGATGATGCCCGCGGTCGGCGAATCGGCTTGCGACTGCTGCATGCGGCGGTTTTCCTGCTGCAGCGCGTGCAGGAAGAAGGCGCGCTGCACCACCAGCCCCAGCACTTCGGCATCGCAGGGTTTCTGGTGGAAATCGTAGGCGCCCAGGCTGATCGCCTTGACCGCGTTGGCGTGGTCCTGGTTGCCGGTCAGGACGATGACGCGGGTGTCGGGCGCCAGCGCCAGGATCTGCTGCAGCGTGGCCAGGCCCTCGGTCGAGCCGTCGGGGTCGGGCGGCAGGCCGAGATCCATGGTGACCACCGCCGGCTCATGGCGGCGGATCTGCGCAAGCGCGGCTTCGCGGTCGCCGGCCACCACCACGTCGTAGGCGTCGAAGCTCCAGCGCAACTGCTTTTGCAGGCCCGGGTCATCCTCGATGATGAGCAATTTCTGTTTGGTCTGGGTCACGCTGTTTCCTCTTGCCTCATGCGGCTTTATCGACAGTTTGCGCTTCCTGTTGGTGAAGCGGCAAACTAATGGTGAACACGGTGCCGGCCGGCTGGCGGCTGACCACTTCCAGCTTGCCGCCCAGCTCGTGGATGTATTCGCGGCTCTCGAACACGCCGATGCCCATGCCGGCCGACTTGGTCGATTCGAAGGGCTTGAACAGGCGTTCGCGGATGAACTCCTCGCTCATGCCCTCGCCGGTGTCGGCGATGCGCACGCGCACCGCGTCGTGCTCGCGGCCGAGGTGGATGCTCACCGCGCCGTCGCGCCCGGTCGCTTCGATCGCGTTCTGGATCAGGTGGCCGACCACGCGCTCGAGGCGCTCCCAGTCGGCCAGCACCCTGAGGCCAGGATCGGCCACGGTCAGCACCGGCTGCGGCTCGAACGCCGCCTTCGACGCCACCGCCTGCTTGAGCAACTGGTCGATCGGCAGCGGCGCCGGGTGCTCGGGCGAGGCGCTGCGGCTGAGTTTTTGCAGCAGCAGCTTCATCTTCTGGACCGAGAAGTCGACGGTGTCGAGCATGTCGCGCTGGAACTCGGGATTGTTGCGGTGCTTTTCGGCGTTCGGGATCAGCAGCGACAATTGCGACACCAGGTTCTTCAGGTCGTGCACCACGAAGGTCGACATGCGGTTGAACGATTCGAACTGGCGCGCCACCATCAGCGCATGGGCTGCGTCGTGCTGGGCCAGGTAGCTGGCGGCCTGGGTGCCGGCGATCTTGAGCAGGTCGATCACTTCCCAATTGAGCTTGATGGCGCTGCGCGGCGGCAGCAGCACCGCGAAGCCGAACAGCTTGCCGTGCATGATCAAGGGCACCACCAGCCAGCCGCGCGGGTAGCCGAGCAGCCAGGCCGGCGCCGCCATGCCCTCGTACTTGTCGGGCTCGGCGGCATACTCTTGCAAGTCGACCACCCACTGGCTCGCTTCGAGGAACTGGCAGAAGGCCGAGTCGGCCGCTTCGGCCACGGCGCCGGGCGGCGCCTGCCACGCGGCCGCCGGTTCGCACAGGCCCGACTCGCGCCGGATCCACAGCGCCCCGCCCTGGCTTTCGACCAGCGCGGCGACCGCCTGAATGACGCGCTCGCCCAAGCCCGGCCCATGCTCGGACAGGGTGCGCGTGAAGCGCAGCCACTCTTCGCGGTAGTCGTAGTTGTAGCTGTAAAAATGCTTGCTGATGAAGACCTTCAACCAGGACCGGAAGGTGCCCGAGAACAGGATCCCGACCAGCATGATCAGGGCGCCGAACAGGAAGGTGACCTGCATCACCGTGCCCCAGCTACCGCCGAAATAGCGCAGGTAGTAGCCGGCCGAGCCCATCGCCAGCAGGTAGATCGCGGAGCCGAACAGGGCCGCCGAATGGAACATCACGCGGCGCGACAAGGCCAGCTCGGACGACCAGGAGCGGCTGCGCGCCATCGAGATCGCGATCAGCGGCACGGTCAGCGCATTGATCACGCCGCGCGCGGCCCAGATGTCGGGATTGATCTGGCGGAACAGCATGGTGTCGGCATACATGTAGAAATCGTAGGCGAACATGCCGCCGATGCCGAGGCAGGCAAACTTGATGGCCCAGCGCTCCTGGGCCGACTTGTTACGGTAGAGCTGCTCGACCAGCAGCATGCCGAGCACCGCCATGCCGACCCGCGCCGAAACGCTGGGCATCAGGCCAAAGCGGGCCAGCGCGGCCAGCTCGAACACGCCGGCCACGGTGGCGCCGAAGTACAGCAGGTAGAACAGGCCGATCAGCAGCAGCGAGGGACGCAGGCGCCCGCCCGGCACGCGGAAGCGCCCGATCAGTAAAATCAGGAAGAACGACCAGGCGCCGTCGCGCAGGATTTCGAAGCTGTCGGTGAGCACCGGCCAGCGGCCGGCGCCGGCGGCCTGCAGCGCCAGCAGCGCGCTCCAGGCCACGCTCAGCAGGCAGGCCGCGCCGAGCACCGCGGCGTGGCCGCGGCCGCGCCAACTGGTCAGCAGCAGCAAGCTCAACAAAAGGAAGGCCAGCGCTGCGATCGCGTAGCTGAAGGTAGCGATACTGGTCAAGGCGCACCATCCATCTCGACAACGGCTGCAGGCATGCGGCTTCCCCGGGAAACTACGTGGTCAAAGAAGGCGATGCCGGGCGCGGCGCATGGCCTAGCGGCCGCTGCGGAACAGTACCACCTTGAGGGTGTCGATCAAAATCAGGATATCCAGGAACAAACTATTGTTTTTCACATAATACAGGTCATACTGCAATTTTTGCAATGCATCTTCGGCCGAGGAGCCGTAACCGTAGCGCACCTGGGCCCAGCCGGTGATGCCGGGCTTGATGCTGTGACGCACGTTGTAGTAAGGCACGACCTCGATCAGCTGCTCGACGAAGTAAGGGCGTTCGGGACGCGGACCGACGAAGCTCATCTCGCCCTTGAACACGTTGAGGATCTGCGGCAGTTCGTCGATCCGGGTCTTGCGGATGAAGTTGCCGATGCGCGTGACGCGCGGATCGTTCTGCGCCGCCCACTGCGGCTTGCCGCTCTTTTCGGCGTCGCTGCGCATGCTGCGGAACTTGAGCACATTGAAGGACTTGCCGTCCTTGCCGACCCGCTCCTGCGAATAGAACACCGGCGCGCGGTCTTCGAGGTAGATCAGCAGCGCGGTCAGCAGCATGACGGGGAAGGCCACCGCCAAAATCCCCACGCTGCAGATGATGTCGAAGCCGCGCTTCATGAAGATGCGGAAGAAGCTCTGGTCGAAGCCGCCGCCGAATACCAGCCAGCTCGGCTGCAGTGAATCGACCCGGATCTGGCAGGTTTCGCGTTCGAAGAAGGTGGCGGCGTCGGTCACTTTCACGCCCCGCAGTTTGCAGTCGAGCAGCTCCTTGATCGGGAAGCCGGCGCGCCGGTTCTGCACCGAGACCACGATTTCCTCGACGTTGTAGGCATTCGCCAGCTGCACCAGCGATTCGCCGTCGCGCACCTTGAGCAGGTTGGCGCTCGGCACGCAGCACTCTTCGGTCGGGATCGCGATGAAGCCGGCGATATCGTATTTGTGGTAGCTGTTGTTCTTGATCGCCAGGTCGCTGCATTCCTTGGCCAGCGGACCGCCGCCGAGGAAGATGATGCGCGATTCGAGGAAGCGCAGTTCCGAGGTCTTGAAGAAGATGATGCGGGCGATGAAGATGCCGGCCGCGGCCAGCACGAACACCAGCAGCAGGATGCCGCGCCCGAAATACAGCTCGGGCGCCACGTAGAACACCAGGGTCAGGATCAGGAAGCCCATGACGAAGGACGGCATCAGCTTCAGGAAGAAGGGATTGCGCAGGCCTTCGCTGAAATTAAGCTGGTACATGCCCATCGCGCTCATGCTGAAGATGATCGCCATCGCGAACGCCAGCGCCGAGGTGAAGAAGTGATCGAGATGCGGGATCAGGGTGGCATCGCTCGGGTCCAGGAAGCGCACCGCGGCGCCCGCGTAGGCCGCGCCCAGCAATACCAACAGTTCGACGAACAATAGTACGAAGACTATTTTCGAAACGTAGTGGTTAGAAATTTTAAGCACTTTACCCTCCAGAATTCTTATTTCTTCTTACTGGGAAACGGATGACGACGCAGGCCCCATGCGCCGCCCGCTCGCGTCAACCCGGCGGCGCCAGATGGCGCACATACCAGGTCATCGCCTGCTTCAAACCCTCGTCGATCCGGTGCGTGGGCGCATACCCGAGCATCGTTGCTGCCTTCGAAATATCCGCTTGCGAGTGGCGCACATCGCCGGCGCGGAAAGCGACGAATTGCGGCTGGTGATCACGCAACTGCGGGAACTGGTCCAGCAGCAGGGCGCGCATCATGCTGTGTAACTGGTTCAGGCTGGTGCGCTCGTTGAGCGCCACGTTGTAGACCTGGTTGGCGGCGGCCGGCACGGCCAGCGCGGCCAGCAGGTTGGCCTGCACGACGTTGTCGATGAAGCAGAAATCGCGGCTGGTCTCGCCATCGCCGTTGATGAATAGCGGCTCGTTGCGGATCAGGGCGGCGATCCATTGCGGGATCACGGCGGCGTAGGCGCCGTGCGGGTCCTGGCGCGGGCCGAACACATTGAAATAGCGCAGCCCGATCGCTTCGGTGCCGTAGCAGCGCGCGAACACGTCGGCGTACAGTTCGTTGACGTACTTGGTGACCGCG
>Ga0193702_1000113_pt1 | contig 33539 bp, 43 predicted proteins | sample U3a1metaG_FD_143060 | JGI IMG/M metagenome (GOLD analysis project Ga0193702, IMG submission 143060) | Soil microbial communities from a riparian zone of the East river system, Colorado, United States - U3a1 | ecosystem: Environmental > Terrestrial > Soil > Riparian zone | place: USA: East River... | reverse complement strand
TATCAACTTTGGTAGGTACTGCCCGGCCATCAGTTTGCCTATCAACCCAAAATAATTAACCAGATTAGGCCGCAGCGTACCATCCGGTTCAAAATAATATAACCCTGCCTTTGGTTTAGGCACAATACTGGCTAAATAAATACTCTCGCCCAAAGTAAGCTCTGCCGGCGATTTGCCAAAATAATACCTTGATGCTTCCCCAATACCATATACATTGGGCCCCCACTCTATAATGTTGAAGTACACCTCCAGCATCCTGTTTTTGGTCATGATGTTATTGTTCACGATCATCCAGACTATCAACGTTTCCTCTATCTTCCGCGCCAACGTTTTCTCGCGGCTTAGGTAGGCATTCTTTACCAGCTGCATACTTATGGTACTGCCGCCCCGCTTAAACTTTTTGGTCTTAAAATCGGTAGCTAATGATTTGCGCATCGTTTCTTCCACAAACCCATTGTTCTTGTAAAAGGTAGGGTCCTCGGCGGTCATTACGGCATTGCGCAGGTCGGGCGATATCTGGTCCAGCGGCGTATACATGGGGTTTGACGGGCTGATATTCCGCGCCGGCATAGGTAACCCCTTTTCGTAGGGGGTATAAACAAAATCGCCGTTAAGTTTAGCCAGGTCGGTTTTGCCGTATTTAACAATGCGGAACCCATCCTTTTTCAACCTTGAATCAAACTGCACCGAATCGGGGTTGGCGGCATCCAAATTAAAATTGAAGGCATAGTTTAGCTTACCCCCCACCTGTACGCCATCCAGCGCGTCAAATATCCCCCGGGGAAACGAATCAAAAATGTCCTGCGCGTTTAGCCAGCCGGTATTCAGTTTCATGGCGTAAACCTTGGTTGGGCTAAGGGTATATTTCACAAACGGGTGCGCCGTTATCTTCTTTAAATGGATGGTGGACGCGCTATCCAACGACACATAATTGCTGCCCACTACCAGGTTGGCGTCTATCGACCCATCGGGCACCACAATATCCCCCGAAGCCAGCGCGGGCTGGTTGATCACGAGGTTTTGCACTGCCCAGCTACCATTTATCTGCGTTTCGCCGCCGCTGTTGCTTACGCTGGTTAGTTTGGCTGTAAAGCTGTCGAACGCTATGCGCGCCTTGTATTTGGCAGGGATAAACGGTATCTCCACCTTCTTGCCATCGGCATAAAGCTTAATGTCAATATCCTTATCGCTGGGGTGCAGCGTACCAGCAAAATGCCAGGTACCCAGCGTATCATTAACCACAATGGTACTGGTTAGCTTGCCACCGTCAATAATGGCGGATTTGGTGAGCAGCTTCACGTTAGTACTATCGCTGGTATAGGTGAGCAGGAAGTTGCTCATATTCAGGTTGTCCGGTATCTTGTACAGCACCTCGTTCACCAGGTTATTGGCGAGGTCGGCGAGGTTTACTTTGGTATGGGTAGCCGTGCTGTCGGTTTTATGCTTAAACAGGAAATCGAAGTTCTTTACCCCGTTTAGGTTGGTGAGGTTGAGGTGGCCGTTCTCCAGCTCCACATCCGCCAGTTTAACTTTGCCAAACAACAGCGGGAACAGCTTGATACCCACATCAAACCGATCTATCTTTAACAACGTGTCTTTGCCTTCGGGTACTATGGTGAGGCCCTTAAACTCTACGGTGCTTAGCCCCACAAACCTGGCCGAAGTGTATTTAAAATCAAGATTATAATTGCGTTTGGCCTTTAGTTTGGCTTTGGCAAGCTCTATTTGTAAAATGCTTTCGCGCTTGCTGTAGGCAATGTACCCGCCAATAAGCAGGATAACCAGCAACACCACTCCAACAATTTTGGCAATGCGGATATACTTGGAGTTAATACCCTGTATGGTCGATTTGATATGTTGCAGGCTTGGGCGTTGCATTAATGAATATTTGTCCAAAACTAAACTAAATTGTATGCCTTACAACGCTGCCGCTTACAAAATGTTTCCTAAGTGATAAAGGCGTTACAAATATCCGCATTCAAAAGCCCGGCCCTGTGCGATTCCCTCCCCTGGGAGGGCGGAGGGAGGGGTTTCTCCGCCATGCCAATCGACGAAATGTTCACGTTCACCGCACACACAAATGCCCGAACATGCAGAAAACCCTAATTATCAATGTCTTACGAATGTTAAAAAAATTGCCATTTTCATAAACCGCACATTATCAATTCATTAATAAAACAGCCGCCGATATAAACAACTGATTTACAGCTACATCAACCCGCACATTAAAAATTAACCCTGACGCTAATTCTCTGCTAATACCGTCTGATAATCGCTTAATACCGCGGCCATACGGCCAAAACCTAATTAATTACCTTTGTGTTACTACTAATAATGGCAGACGTACACAATAAACAAACCCGCAGCTACAACATGTCGCGCATCCGGAGCAAGGATACCGGGCCCGAAATGCTGGTGCGGAAGTTTTTGCATAAGCAGGGTTTCCGCTACCGGCTGCATGTAAAGGATATGCCCGGCAAGCCGGATATTGTTTTGCCCAAATACAAAACCGTGATTTTGGTACACGGCTGCTTTTGGCACGGGCATGAGGGATGTAAATATTACGTAGTACCCAAAACCCGGACCGAATGGTGGCTGAATAAAATTAACGGAAATACTACCAATGATACCAAAGCTGAAATGGCCTTAAAAACTGCTGGATGGAAAGTTATTAAGATTTGGGAATGTGGATTGAAAAAGGCCACTTTAGAAATCACATTATCCAGCTTGTTCAGTGAAATAATGGGCAAATAATTCTCAAAAGTTCACTTATATCCGATTGACTTATAGTCGAATAGGAGATAGCTTGCAGGATGGATATTCGAAAGAAAATCGGCCTGCGTATTAAGGAATACCGCACCAATTTAAAACTCACCCAGGAAGCTTTAGCCTTTAAGGCAGAGATAGATAAGACTTATGTAAACGAAGTTGAAAATGGAAAAAGAAATATTTCCGTTATCAATTTGGAGAAGTTGATTTGCGCACTTGACGTAACTATCAAAGAGTTTTTTGATAGTGCATCTTTTGAGGGGGGAGTCAACTAATGGCGGTTAAATCCTCAAAAGCAAATTCCTTATTAGTTCCTGATGAACTCGATTCAGCTGTGCTTACCCATTATGTTGTCACAAAAAATCCGGTTTATAAAGAAAAAGCATATCAAATAGCAGATGAAGCGCCAAGTGAATTAGCGGAGCCAGAAGCTTTATATCACGCGGTACAAAAAAATCTTTTTGATGCTACCGATATCCCGTTTCCCGGCCCAGAGGAAGGGACAGAAAAATTTACATTCATTGATTTATTTGCAGGTATCGGTGGTTTTCGGTTGGCATTGCAAAATGAAGGGGGGCTTTGCTTATATAGTTCGGAGTATGACAAATATGCACAAAAAACATATTTTGCAAACTTTGGGGAAACGCCTTTTGGCGATATTACCAAAGAAGAGACCAAATCATTTATTCCTAAAAAATTCGATATTCTTTGTGGCGGATTTCCATGCCAACCCTTTTCAATTGCAGGGGTTTCTAAGAAAAATAGTTTGGGAAGAAAACATGGATTTGACGATGAAAAGCAAGGCAATCTATTCTTCCATATTGCGGAAATAATCGAAAAGCATAGACCAAAAGCATTTTTTCTGGAAAACGTAAAAAACCTCGTTTCACACGATAAAGGTAATACCTTTAAAGTCATCAAACAAACTTTGAGAGACTTGGATTACTCATTTGATCATCGGGTATTAAATGGTAAACACTTTGTTCCACAACATCGCGACAGGACAATAATGGTTGGGTTTGATGAAAGAGTGTTTGGAAAAGACATGAAGTTTGATTTTGATTTGGTTAAGCTACCTGAAGCAGATAAGCAAATTAAATCTATTCTGAAAAAAGACGTAGACCCTAAATACACCTTATCTGACCACCTATGGAACTATCTGCAGGAATATGCAAAAAAGCATAAGTTAAAAGGTAATGGTTTTGGTTTCGGCCTTGTTAATTTAGATGGGATTAGCAGGACCATGAGTGCGCGGTATTATAAAGATGGGGCAGAAATTCTTATCCCTCAAAATGGTTCTGCTCCGCGGAGATTAACACCGGACGAATGTGCTGCCCTGCAAGGATATCCTGTAAATTCTGGAAAGAAAAGTTTTAGAATACCCGTTTCGGATAATCAAGCATATAAACAGTTTGGGAATTCAGTTGTGACACCTCTAATACAAGCAGTTGGAAAAGAAATAGGAAGTATTATTACAAATCATAAAAAGTAAAACAATGCTTAGTTTAGACATTAATTCAATGCAATCCTACTTGTCAAAAAGCGTAAGTAGTTTAAACGCCAATAAAGTCAATGGTATGCTTGCTGAAATTGAATTAAGAAACCATTTGAATAAATTGGGATATGGTGACCGTATTTCACAAGGGGGGTGGATAGTAAGAAATGTAGGAAGCGGAGTTTTTGGTGAATATACCTCCGTTTTGTTTCCTAAAACTATTATCCCAAACATTGATTTTAGCCCCAAAAGAACTTTGGATAATCCAAATACAGCCTTGCATACAATATGTTCAACAATGCACCAAATAGGAGTACATAGTTATTATTGTATGCCAACTATTAATAAGAAAAACGATCCAGCAAGCATTACTTGGGATGTAATGCAATTGGGGATTCCATCCTCTAAGCCATACTCCCCCCTTATTACTACTATATCAGATTTTTCCAAACGAAAAAATGCTTATAATTTCTTGCGTTATAAAACAATCGCAAGTATAATCCCTACTGCTTCGATACCGGAGGAGTTTACAAAAGAGCATCTAAGGGTTTCTTTTCAAAATAATTTCATGTCAGAAATGTCTGATATTGACGGCGTATTGTGGGGCGAACAACATACCTATCCAATAGAAATCAAAGAAAAGACCGTAGCTAATGACTCAAAAGTGGGAGAGTATTTCGGGTTAGATGCCGGACCTTTTGTTAAATTAGCATTTTACGCAGCTAAAAAGGGAAACCTTCATTCTTTATTTTTTGTTCGAGAAATTGATAATGTTACTGATAGAAAATTAATAAATTGGTGGTTTATAACATTTGATACAATGGCTCAATATGCATCTTGGATACCAGGGAGTGGTGGTCCAAATATGCTTGGAGGCGCAAGCACTGTAATTAAAATACCTAAAGCAAAGTTTACAGAATTAAATGCCGCAACTTTATCCCAACTTTAAATCATGGCCAATTCATTATCCAGCTATTTCACAAGTATAGGCGCAAAAAGATTAAGCAAAGTTGAAATAGACCCAAACACGTCTCATCAACATGAACTTAATGGGATTGCCGGATTTAAAGAGATATTTGGACTGGAACGAATTGATTTTCAGGCTAAATTTATTTATTTGTCGGACAATGAAGATGAAATTTTTGAAAATGACGCTAAACTAAACTGGTACGATGCTCGCGAAAACCACGCTACCAGAACAGAGTATAGACTATATTATTCCGATAATCAAGTTATCCCGTTCGCCTCTGAAGGTGATCTGATAATTGTTGGAAGGACTGGTGCAGACAATGCGGTTGTTTTAGTAGCCTCTAAGGATTCAACATCTGAAAAGCAATTACTTTGGCTATTTAATCTTTCTGAGGTTAAGAATAAATTTATTGTTAAAGATTTATCCTCGGATAAATCTGATATAGGCTTTGCCGGACGATATATAGTATCCTCGCTTGGCATCGAAATCGAGGAGCCTGAAACAGATGATTTAAAGAAGTTAATTGATCTTTACGGAAAGAAATTTCCTCCAACTAATGTGTTTTCGGCATATGCACGGTCTACTATAAAAGACGTTTCAATAATCGATGCCCCCGATGAAACATTAATTAAATGGTTAGAAAGAGAAGAATTATTATTTCGGACATTAGAAAACGTTATTGTAAAAGAGAAATTAGAAACCGGTTTTGGAAAAGATAAAACGGACGTGGATGAATTTATTAGCTTTTCGTTAAGTGTTCAAAACAGACGAAAATCAAGAGCCGGACATTCATTTGAAAATCATTTAGCGGTAATATTCGAAGGAAATAAAATAAGCTTTGATAAAGGCGAGGTGACTGAAAGAAATAATAAGCCGGATTTTTTATTTCCTAAAAAGGCATATCATAATACCTCCATTAATATTGAGCTTTTAACAATGCTTGGTGTTAAGACCACAGCCAAAGATAGATGGCGCCAAGTATTATCCGAAGCGGATAAAATTACTAACAAGCATTTAATAACGCTCGAACCATCAATAAGCAAGAATCAAACAGATGAAATGATTGCTCAAAAACTTCAATTAGTTATTCCGAAATCAATAATACCAACATATCAAAAGGAACAGCAAGAACAAATAATTTCTCTTGCTGATTTTATTAAATATGTATCAAAAAAACAAGCGTAAGATTTAGTACAATTAATGCCCTACCCCCACGTCTGGCGAGAGTATCCGGGCAGACAATAGCAAGGGCTACTCTTGCCTTATCCAGCGTGTAAAACCAATTTTTAAGAGGCATCGACTCGCCCAATTTGATAACAACGGATTTTAATCCGTTGAAAAATGAAGAAGGAATAATAAGAACCGTAGGTTCGGCCCGTATAATTACGAATGGATATTAATATGCACCGTGCCCACGGCACTCGTATTTTATAGTTTACCCGCAATGGGTTAAAACCCATTGTTATAAAATGTACCGGGCCGATGGCCCTTTAAGAAAGGTTGTTAAATGGCCCCCGTCAGCAGATCAGCTTCGGGCGCCCCGATAGCTATCGGGGTCCGGCAAAACAACACAGGTGTAAACGTGGCAGCGTATAGATGAATTAAATAAGTTGGATTAAGGATGAATACAGCTGAAATTTAACATCCGTAGTGAGAATGGTAAAGCCCTCCTGTTTGGCAATAGCGATCAGGAAACGGTCGAACGGGTCTTTGTGTTCTGCAAACAAAGGCAAATGCTGGTATTCAAAAATATGCTCGTCTGTTAATTTTAACAGTTCAAACCCATTGGTTAATAGTTGATTGGCAACTGCTTTAATATCGGGCACAAACCCGGGCAGCTTATTTATATTTTTCTTTATAGCCAGTTCCATCAGGCTTATTTGGCTTACAATAATCCGGTTTGAAGTATCCTCCAATAATGTTTTGTGGTATTCGGAAAGTGGCGAATTTACATCAAACGACCAAACCAAAATTTGGGTATCAATCAGCAGGTCCATTTTACCTATAATCTTTCAGATCATCCAATGGTTCGTTAAAATCAGCAGGCAGGGCTACTTTACCCTCTAAGCCCCCTAATTTTCTTTTAGCTGTTTCTGCTCCTGCGGTTTTTTCGGAAAGGAAGGTAACCATAACCTCGGTTTTGTTTTTTACCGGAGGTGTTTCCTCCAATACAATTTGCCCGTGGTCATAGTAGCCCTTAATGGTAGTTAACATGATATTGCTTTATTTACTAATGTAAATATAACTAAATTTTTCCTTTTTTAGTTTTTCGGGATCAAGGCAGAAAAGTTTTGCCCCGTCGGCAGAATAGCTTCGCCGTTCTAAAGATCAGCGCATGCAGAGATCGCCACGCTCCCAAGAGGCGGATCGCGATGACGCGGTGGTGAGAGCGTGGAGAACACCAACTTTGAAATACAAATTTGGATGCGTAAATTTGATTAATAACAATAAAGCTTATTTACGTTATAACATTATGGAACGGATAGTATTAGAAGTTGACGACACGGTAGGAAAGGTTTATCGCAGCTTTAGCCCCGAAAGCAAACAGCAATTTAATCAAACCGTTAGCCTGATGGTTAAAAAGGCGGTAAATGATGCCACGTTTGCCGATTACTCCAAACTGCTGGATGATACCGGCAGCGAAGCGGTAAAGAATGGCCTTACGCCCGAAATATTGGAAGCGCTGTTAAAGGCTGATGATTAACGTTTTTGTTTTTGACACCAATAGCCTCATTAGCGCCAACCTTTCGCCTGGTTCTGTTAACCGCCAGGCTTATGACAAGGCGCGCCAAATTGGAATAACTGTTTATTCGGATGGTACTTTAACAGAATTTGTTGAAACATTTGTCCGCCCTAAATTTGATAAATACCTATCCGGCGAAACCCGTTCGCGTGCTATAGCCGCTTTTGAAAAGGCAGGCCAGCATATCCACGTGTTTACGTCCATCAACATTTGCCGCGACCCCAAAGACAATAAATTTCTCGAATTAGCTGTTGACGCAAACGCGTCGTGCATCATTACCGGCGATAAAGACCTGTTGGTGCTGCATCCTTTTCAAAATATCCCCATACTATCCGCCGCTGATTTTTTGAAAAGCTTTTAATAGGAAAACAAACCGTCAGCAGAACAGCTTCCCCATCTGCGCGAGTATCCGGGCAGACAATAGCAAGGGTTACTCTTGCCTTATCCAGCGTGTAAAACCAATTTTTAAGAGGCATCGCCTCGCCCAATTTGATAACAACGGATTTTAATCCGTTGAAAAAATGAAGAAGGAATAATAAGAACCGTAGGTTCGGCCCGTATAATTACAAATGGATATTAATATGCACCGTGCCTACGGCACTCGTATTTTATAGTTTACCCGCAATGGGTTAAAACCCATTGTTATAAAATGTACCGGGCCGATGGCCCTTTAGCAAAGGTTGTTAAATCATCCCGTCAGCAGAACAGCTTCGGGCGTCCCGATAGCTATCGGGATCAGGCTTACAGAATGTTATTTACCCGAAGTTTAAAGGTTCGAGCACATACGTATATACCCATTCTGGTATGGGGTCGGTTTTTATAGTTAATTCTTTCCCCTTATAAATTTCTGCTACCTGCAAAAACGAGTTGACCTCGGAAGAATTATCAAATAAAAAGGTACGATAGCTAACAGGTATCATTTCGCGCAGTAACTCCATCGACCGTGTATAACGCGCCCGGATATGTTGCTCGGGCACAGGGTGCCCTTTCTTAATTACCCGTTGTTTAACCCTTTCAATATTTATATTAACCGACTCTGTTGAAACAAAGTACAGGTAAATTTTATATTCATGTTGTAAGGCCAGGTTAACAAAGTCGAGTTTAGAGGGATGGCTCATTACGGTTTCGAAGGTAAAAAGTTCGCCTTGTGCCAATAAGCGGTCTTTTAAAAATTCAACAGCAATAGCAGCCTCGTAGGAATGTGTGGACTCATTGGTAATAAGCAAATTGGTGTCAAATCGCAGATTTATAGGAAAGCCGCTTGCTTCTGCTTTTATGATCAGGCTTTGAACGTTTTCCTTTTTTAGAAATAATTGGTAATATTCCCGGCTCGATTCGATCAAATAGTCCGAAAGCCGCAATAATCCTTTATCCCTTAAGATCTTTTCGATATCATCGGTATTCAGGTAAACGCCACAATCAAAGTTTTTACGAAGCCTTTCGATTATAGTGCTTTTTCCCGACCCATTGGGCCCGGCAACAATGCGCAGGCGTTTAACCTTTGCGGGCATGCAATACGGTTCCTTTACGTAAAACTTTAGAGGGTTTAGGTTTTAGAAGTTGTTCAATAACTTCTATTCGCCCATCAGGAAACTTTTTTACAACCTGATGATTCGAATTCAAATAGGTAATGGGGATGTTTAATATTTTAGCTTCAACAATAGCTTCTTCGCCTGCTGCCCTTGCAATATCCTGTAAAATAACACTATACTCCCTGCTATCTTCCACGCTTGCCAATGCTCTTTTTCTACGGTGAATATTAAGATCGCTCATTATATGTTTTTTAATAGATCACTCAAATTTAGGATTAATTATTAACAAATAAAAAACGCCGGTTGCAGGTTGCGCTTAGCAAAGTTCTACCAGCACCCCAAACTCTCCCTTCAATTTGCTATCTTACACCATCAAACCACCACCGCATGAAAAAACTAACCACCCTCATAGCCATCCTGCTTACCGGCACACGCCTGCTGGCGCAAACGCCGCCCGCGCTATCCGCCATAAAAGAGGCCGACCTTAAAAAAGACATTTTCGAGCTGGCCGGCGATGCCTTCCGCGGCCGCCGCGCCGGCACTATAGACGAGATGCGCGCCGCCGCATGGGTGGCCCAAAAAGCGCAGGAAGCCGGGCTAAAACCCGCCGGCGAAGATGGCACTTATTTCCAGTTTTATAACATCCACCGTACGCGGGTAAGCAACCGCGCATCGGTAATATTGAACGGCCGGCAGCTGGTGCCGTTTAAAGAGGTGTGGCTTACCCAGCCCATTGAATGCCACCTTAACGGCCAGATAGTGTGGCTAAACAGCATGGCCGATACCACTGCCGACCTGCGCGGAAAGATAGTGGCGGTTAAAATTGTGCCGCCGACCCCGCTGCCCGCCAAGGGCATGAGTTTGTGGGGGTACCGCTATACGGCCTCGGCCATACGGCAGCAAACTACGGCCCTGCGTCGCAAAGGCGTGGGCGCCATTATTTTTGTAGCGGATGAGGTTACCGAAAGCGCTATGGCGTTTATCGGCTTTAATTACGAGTCGGGACAGTACAGTTTGAATGCCCCTGCACCGGTTGACCGTTTTGCTATAAACCCGCTTACGGTTGCCCGCCCGGTATTGCTGGTTAGGCAAAGCCTGGGTGCCGACCTGCAAACGCTGAACGCCAATATCCGGTTTGATTTTGAGGTGGAGCAGTTTGCATACCCATCGGTAAACGTGGTAGCCAAAGCTGCCGGCACCGATGCGAAACTAAAAAATGAATACGTCCTCCTTAGCGGCCACCACGACCATGACGGCGTTGGCAACCCGGTGGGTCAGGATTCGATATGGAACGGCGCGGATGATAACGCTTCGGTAACGGTGGGTATGCTGGCTATTGCCCGGGCATGGGTGGCTAAGCCGGGCAAACGGTCGGCCCTGTTTGTATGGCATGGCGGCGAAGAGCGCGGCCTGCTGGGCTCCAAATGGTTTGTGGCGCACCCAACGGTTGATAAGCAAAGTATTGTAGCGGTATTAAATGGCGATATGATAGGGCGTAACTCGGTAGATTCGGCAGCGTTGTTAGGCACCACCTCGCATAAAAACTCGACAGCATTGGTGGATATGGCGATGAAAGCCAATGCCGGATTAACACATTTCGCGGTCGACTTTTCGTGGGACGATACCAAACATCCCGAAGGCTGGTATTTCCGCAGCGACCACGCGCCTTATGCCGCGGCAGGCATCCCGGCCATCTTCTTCACTTCCCTGCTGCACCCGGACTATCATACCCCAAAAGACGAACCGGACCGCATCAACATCCCCAAGCTAACAAAAATGACCCAGTGGATGTATGCCACCGCCTGGCTGGTATCGCAAAGCGAGGTAAGGGTGGGGCTGGATAAGAAGTAGGGGGAAGAACTATTAAACTTGCGCTCGTCTGCGACGAGTGCTTACCGATGGGTTAGCATTTGTAATGCGATACCCCTTGCGATACAATCGCAAAAACCATTTTAAGCACTCGTCGCAGACGAGCGCAAGAATAAAAGGTGCGTTGTTATGGTGAGCCTGTCGAACCATACCGGGCAAAGGCCATACCGCACACCCTTCGACAAGCTCAGTGTGACAACGCGCTTTAAAGCTTTGAGTGCTGATGCATTCAAAACAATTTCCCGCCAAATCCAGTTACGCTATAACATTAAACACCACCACCATGAGCAAAACCCTCGGAATTGTATTGATCATCCTCGGCATAATACTGCTGGTATGGACCAGCTTCACCTATACCAAACGCGAAAACGTAGTTGATGCGGGCCCGCTGCATATATCTGCCGATAAGCAAAAGACAGTATCGTGGCCACCTGTGCTGGGCGGCGTAGTGCTGATAGCGGGTATCGTTATTGTGGTTACAGCTAAGAAAACGGTTTAAATTTGACGCGCTATTTGCATCTGTAGAAAAAATTGTGGCTATAAATATCCCTGATCGGCAAGCCTTTTTATTACAGCATTAACATCTGCCGTATCATATTCATTCTTTAAATAAATTTCGGCCAATACAACCGTTTGTGCAATTATCTTGACATAAGTAATCACCCTTGCACCACCCGACTTGCCTTTTGATGATCCGCTGATAGCCAAGCGTATTTTATAAACATTTTTCCCCAGATCGGTACCCATAGCAGGGTTTTCAGCCAGTTGGCCGATCAGCAAATTTATATCTGTTAAAACATGCCGGTGTTTTTTGGCAATATGTTTAAGGTCTTTCTTAAAGCCCGATGTTAAAACAACCTCAAATGCCATTATTAAGTTCGGCCTCTATTTGAGTAATAGCCTCTTTGGCGTTTTGCAGATTAGTCTGCCCGGCTTCCCAGGCTTTTATTTCTGTAAATGATCCTTTAAGTTTTTTTAATAACCTATCCCCATCTTTATTCAGCCCGGTAGTTTTATCTATTTTATAGTTTAAGCCAAACCGGGTTAATATCTCCTTTAATACAGGCAGATCTTTTTCATTATCGATATTCACCGTTAAAGTAGTCATATAACAAAATTACTAAATAAATCACTAAATTATAAAACTACCCAAATTTTAAGCGAAGGGCCAAAGCACAACTAAGCGTCCCGGCCCTCCGCTATATAAATTAAAAAATATTACTCCGCCTGTTTGGCAGCCTTAACCGGCGATACATCAAAAGGCACCACCACTTTAAAGCTGATATTGCGGCCCATGTTAAAAATACCGGGCTGCGTACCGGTTGGTACGTTTTGGTTATCAAAATACTTTAAGCGGCTCATGTTAGACTGGTAATTTACATTGGCCAAATTGGTGCCTTCTATAAATAAGCTCATCACCGTATTACCGGCCTTGTTAACAATATTACCGCCAAAACCGGCGCTCAGCAAATTATAGCCGGCGGTATAGGTTTCTGTGCCGTATGCCGAAAAGAATTTATCCTGCGCGCTGTAATGGTCAAACCCAACAAAGGCATACAGTCCCTTAACGTGGCCGTAAGTTTTAGCAAAGTTACCCCGCAATTCCGAGTGGATATGCAATGGCGGGATAAAGGGCAGGTATTTTAAGCTATCAGGCACCTTGGCGCCTGTACCCAAATTGGTGCCATAAGTTAATGACATGGCGTTTTCAAAATGCAACCATTTTGTGGGATGAATGTCTAGGCTAACTTCGCCGCCTTGTATACGCGCCCGGCTTTGTATGTAAGTAAATTTGCTGTATGGCCCGGTAGGATCAACCGTGCCGTCTGCATCTACCCTTACCGCGTTGCCGTTTGCATCCAGTATCTGCTCCTGGAAAATATAGTTTTGGATATTATTGGTGAAAAGCTCCACACTTGCCGAAACATTTGGCAGGGTTAAAAATGCGCCGATATCTTCCTGCGTGCTAAACTCGGGCTTAAAGGTGCTGTTGCCCACATGGTATATCTGCGAGCCGGGGTCGGGGCCGTTGGCTGATAGCTCTGCGATACTTGGCGCCCTGAAACCGCGGGCGATGTTCCCCTTCAGCAAAAACTGGTCAGAGAAATTATAGGTAGCCCCCAGGCTGCCCGAAGTACCGGTAAATACTTTATTTAACGCGCTAAATTGCTGAATGACCCCCGGCGTTGTTGTCGGGATTGGCCCGGTGTAAAGCGTTGGGTAAACCGTGCCGGTATTGATATAAGCCGCCTGCCCGTTAAATGATCGGCTGTCGTCCCTTATCCCGCCCGAAAGATCCAGCTTCCCAAAGGTTTTTTTAACGGATACAAACGGGCCAATATCAAACTGGTGATAGGCCGGTATCGGGAAATCGGTACTATAGCCCAAAGCGTTCGTTTGGTACATGCCGTTCAGGCCAAATGTGGTTTCGTAGGTATCAGCAATGTTAAAGGTGTATTTCACATCATAAGTGTAGGTGGTCAGCTCAAGGTTTAAGCCGGGTATGGTTGCATCCTCTGGGTGTGTAAACTCACGTCTATGACTGTATTGATAGCCTAAATTAACAATCAGGTTACCGCCGCCTACATTAAAATTACTGTTATTATAGATGCGGTAAAGCTGCACATGCTGATGCAAAACAGGTATGCCGTATGAGTTTAATTCTGATTGCGAAACGATTGGGCGGAAAAGGTCGGCCTCGGTAATTTGTTTGGTAAATTTACGGCTGATTGAATCTCTGCTGCCATCCGGAATGGCCTGCTCATCATCAAACAGCGACGCCGTAAAGTGCGAATAGCCCCATGATTTGTTCAGACCGATCATCGCCCTTGCATCCTTCTCCTGGAAATTGGTTGCCCATACCCGGCCATCGTGCTGATTTTGGTAATCTTTGGCTTCCTTGGCAGATATAATGGTGCCCCATGTCCAGCGCCGGTATTGCCATATAACCTGAACGAACCGTTTAATAAACCATTGTTGGTGCCATAGATCCCCTGCACCGAACCTAATATCTTCCCTTCAGCAACGGCAGGCGGAGAGATAAGGTTAACTACACCGCCAATAGCATCAGAGCCGTAGGTTAAACTTGCCGGGCCTTTGATCACTTCCACGCGATCTATCGAGTTTTGGTCAACCTCAACCCCATGCTCATCGCCCCACTGCTGGCCTTCCTGGCGTATGCCATCCATTAGTGTAATAACCCGGTTATAGCCCAGGCCGTGTATGATAGGTTTAGATATGTTTGGCCCGGTTGTAACCGCACTAACTCCCGGCAGACTGGCAATCTCGTCAATAACATTGCCTGATGCGGAACGCTCGTCCAAAAAGCCTTTGCTAACAGCAAGCATTGGTACCGGGTTCCGTTTTATTTCGGTAGCCTTGCTAACCCCGGTAATAACCACCTCGCTTGCTTCAATGGTCGAGGTTTGTAATTGAATATCAACCGTGTTTGATTTTGAAAAATCAATGTTCCGGGCCACAGTGCCATAGCCTATAAAGGTAAATTGTACCAGGTAAACGCCATTAGGGACATTATTCAGGGTATATTTCCCATCTATATTGGTAGCTGTTGCCATCTTAAGATCGGGGATGGTAACCGTTACCCCCGGCATGGGTGAATGGTCCGCTTTATCGGTTACGGTACCGGTTATCGTCCCTATTGGCGGGTCAATGGGTAAAGCGGCTATTGCTGTTTGCGAAAAAAAGGCAATGAAAAATATATATAGTAAACTGGATAGTCTGCGTTTCATAAAACAAATTATTAAGATGAAACAGGGTTGCTGATAAGCGATCAGCCTGTTTCAAAAAATTGATAAAAATTGAACGATTGTGTGGAATTGAAAATGCGCCAAATGGTGATCTGCTAATAGATCACAACGTATAAAAACGTTTTATTTTAGCAGGAAATGGATGTAACAGGAGGAGCGCGCCCAGCAGAGAGTACGAGCGCGATACTGATAAAATTATAATCGCCGGTTTTGTAAACATGGCTGGTAACCACAACCGGTGAATAGTAAACATTGTGGGTAATTTCCATGGCGTTATGGTGCATGGCATCGCACAGGTAACATTTTTCCTGAACGGTTACGGCCGGCTTGGGCTGGTTTTTTGAAACATTAAAAGCGATCCCTGCTTTTTTCAGGATATTATGCTGATGCGCATATACCATGTATTGGCCGGTAACAAAGCAGATCAACAATATCCATGCGCAAAAAGCGGTATATTTATTCTTTTTCAAAACAGGGTCAGTTGCACTTTTGGTAATGCATGGTAAAATTAGTTAATAAACTGATAACAAAACGGCCAAATTGTAACAATGTTGTGTGCTTTAGGTTAATAATGACTAATCAATCACGATGAACCATCAACCACTAACTATTAACTAAATACTATATTTGCTTTTATGACCCCGGCAGAAATAAATTTAAAGTGGAAATCGCTGCAAGAGCGTATAGCGAGTGAGTTTGATAACGAAAAGCCCGATATTAAGGTAATGCTGTTTTTAATAGGCGTGCAGGAGCTTGGGCAGGGCCCAAAAAAGTTCAGCAAGCGCCAAAAGGAAGAACTAATGCATATTGCCAATTGCAAGCTGTTTAGCATGATGGGCTTTTACGAGTTGGAGGGCCTGGATCAGGATGGCTGGCCGCACTGGAAACTGGTAAAGACCGTTCCCAACTATACCTTATTAGAGCAGGAAATGGTATTAAAATCATTAATTATTGATTATTTTGAGGAAATGGAAGCGTTGTAAATTAACCCCCATAATATGAAAAAACTCTTTACTTTATTACTCTTATTAACTGTCATTACTGCATTTAGCAAGCCTAAAAACTACTATGTGCGCATAAAAACTTCTTATGGCAGTTGCATTATCCGTTTATACAATGAAGCCCCGAAGCACCGCGATAATTTTATCAAACTGGCCAAACAGGGTTTTTATAACGGCACCCTATTTCACCGGGTAATTCAAAACTTTATGATTCAGGGCGGCGACCCTGATTCAAAAAATGCGAAACCGGGTGCCGAGCTGGGTAACGGCGACCTGAAATATACCGTACCGGCAGAGTTCAGGGACAGCCTGTTTCATAAACGCGGTGTTTTAGCTGCCGCGAGGGATAATAACCCGGCTATGGCATCCAGCGCTACGCAGTTTTATATTGTGGAGGGCAAACGCTATACCGATGAAGACCTGGACAAGCTTATCGCAGGCCGTTTAAAAGGCCGCAAAATACCGGAGTCTGAAAGGGCTTATTATAAATCTGTAGGTGGTACCGCCCAATTGGATCAAACTTATACCGTTTATGGCGAGGTAGTATTTGGCCTGGATATGGTCGACCGTATTGCTGCTGTCCCTAAAGATAAAAAGGACCGCCCGCTGGCTGATGTACCGATGACCGTTGAGTTGTTGAAAGCAAGGGAGTGCCGGAGGCTTGATAAAATATTAGAACTAACTAAATCATAATAATTTCGGATTTCGGATGTTCGATTTCGGATTTGTTTTAGATTTACCCAATAATTTTAACGCGATAATTTATAAAGCAAATCCATTATAATATATAAATTCGAAATCGAACATCCGAAATCCGACATGAAAATTATCACTTATAACGTAAACGGCATCCGCTCTGCTATCAACAAAAACTGGCTGGCCTGGCTGCAGGCCACTGATGCCGATATAGTTTGTTTGCAGGAAATTAAAGCTACGCCCGAAGTATTAACCGATCTGCATTTAGTAGATGCACTGGGCTACCAGCATTACTGGTTCCCGGCCGAAAAGAAAGGCTATAGCGGTACCGCCATATTTACCAAACGCACCCCAAACCATATTGAATACGGTTGCGGCATCCCTGATTTTGACCGGGAGGGCCGCTGTATCCGCGTTGATTTTGACGAGGTATCGGTAATGAGCGTTTACTTCCCGTCAGGCTCAAGCGGCGAAGAGCGGCAAATATTTAAATACCGGTTTTTAGATGAGTTTGGCAAATATTTGACGCTGTTAAAAGTAGAGCACCCGCGCTTAATTATTTGCGGCGACTATAATATTTGCCATCGCCCTATTGATATTCATAACCCAAAATCAAACGCCAATTCGTCCGGTTTTTTACCCGAAGAACGCGAATGGATGGAGAATTTTATTGAGTCGGGGTTTGTGGATACGTTCCGCCATTTAAATAAAGAACCGCATAATTATACCTGGTGGAGCTTCCGCTTTAACGCCCGCGCGAAAAACCTGGGCTGGCGCATTGATTACGCCATGGCGAGTAAGGAACTGGAAGAAAACATCAAGCGCGTAGCCATCCTCCCCGAAGCCAAACACTCAGACCATTGCCCGGTGCTGTTGGAGATGGAATTTTAGATTTAACTTACCTGTCATTCTGAGCGCGAGCGAAGAATCCTGAATTTGCGAAGTAATCGCGTGGTTATCCCATCAAGATTCTTCGCTCGCGCTCAGAATGACAAATTTATAATTTATGGAAAACCTGCCCCTAATAGCCGGCATCTTCTGTTTAACCATCGGCATTTTCTTTGCAAAGGCGCAGCTTAACCGTTACCTTAACCGCAGGCAGGGCGGCCAAAGCTGGAATTTAAGGCTGCTGCTTTATGGCATAGCGTTTATTATAGCCGGTATTTTACTGGTATTACGGCGATTTTAGACTGCGCTGTATCAACATTTGAGTAAACCTATTCAGGTAGTTATCGGGATGAATAATGCAGACTCAGTGGCCTCTGTGTAAACCCTTGGTGCACTTTGTGGTTAATTTTACCACAGAGATCACTGAGGCAGGCACAAAGAGCACTAAGAAAAATATTATTGGGGGCCTACTATGGCGCACCATTAATTAAAAACGGTGCGCCATGGTTCCCGAAAGGATTTTAAACAGCCTGTATTTTCTTATGATAAAGAAAGTACGATATAAATAAAAAGGCAATAGGCAGCACCATAAATAGTTCGCCGGCTTTAAAACCATCGTTAGCAATCCCCGAGTAAGTGGCGCCGAGTATATCAAAGAATAATCCCGCGTAGGCCCATTCTTTTATCCGCGGAAACCCGGGGATCAGTATAGCTATCACACCCAGCAATTTGGCAACGCCCAAAAACGGGATGATGTACCTGGGGTAGCCCAAATGACTCATAAATGTAACGGCTTCCGGCACCACCATAATATCGGGGATAGCTGAAAAAAGCATGAATGCGGCAAATATGCCGGTGATGATCCAGTAAAGTGTTTTGTTCTTTTTCATTTTGTGAGTTTTTAATTGTTTGAGGTTTTTAATTTATTTACTTGGTATAGAATGATGTTCATGTACAATAATCCATTGGTTATCTATTTTCTTTAACCCTATGGTTAACCTGAAAGGCAATTCTACAAATTCACCTGAATCACTGCAGTCAGAACATTTCATGGTTGCATAACAGAAAGCAACCTGCGCGTCTGCAATTACCTGCAATTCCTGTATGTCGAATACCCCGGGTTTTGTATATTTAAAAAAGATGTCCCAGGTTTTGCGGTAGGCGTCTATGCCTATAGATTGAAAGGGCTCGGGCACATCATACATTACTATATCGGTGGAATGATAGGCCAATATTCCATCCATGTCCTTATTTCGTACTGCGGCAGCCCAATTTTCAATCAGGGTGCGGATCTCTGTTTCGTTGGTCATTTCGATTCTTATTTTAATGGTTGGTTTGTTGTCCGGTGCAATTAAACAACCAATTATTCCCAAACTTGTCGGTTAGTCCGCCAAATAAGGCGCCCGAAAAGTTTTTCTGTAAGGGGTGGGTTACGAGTCCGCCCGTCGATAAATTTTTATACCATTTTTGAAGTTCTTCTTCGCTTTCTGCGTTTAATAGCAATCCAACAGCATTGCCTTTTATTAATCCTGTTTCCGGCACCATATCAGAACCCACTAACACCAGTTTGCCATTAGTAAGCGTAGCCTGCAGAATCATATCCTTTGCTTTTTTGGGCATCCTTTCAGACAAAGGAGATTCCCCTATGGTTTGAAAAACCAATTCGCCTCCAAGGCATTCCCGGTAAAAGGCCATAGCCTCCCGGCAATTGCCGTTAAAGGTAAGGTATGAGTGAATGGTACTCATTGTTTATTATGCCCCCGGAAATTTGCTCATATCCATATAAAATATCTCCCAAATATGCCCGTCCGGATCTTCTATATTTCTTTTTTGCATAAAGCCGTAATCTGCAAAAGGTACGGGTTCAATACCCCCGGCTGCAAGCCCCTTGTCCACCAATTCGTTCACCTTGTTTAAGCTCTCTACAGATAGCGCGAATAATGCCGCGGTATTGGTTTTTGTGTCGGCAATGGGCTTGGTTATAAAAGTTTTAAACTTTTCATGCTCCATTATCATCACAAAAATGTGTTCGCTCCACACCATACATTTAGTGATCTCATCTGAAAACTGCGGATTGTTTGTAAACCCTAACTGCGTGTAAAAGTTCATTGATTTGTTTACATCTTTTACCGCTAAATTGATAAATACCTGTGATTCCATTTTGAGTGAATTTAAATTGTTTGGTTTATAAATACATTGACAATACAAAGGTGGCAAGCAAAAAAGGAACCCCTGCTGTATATCTATGTCAAATAAGGGGTGTTTTACGACAGAAATTGTTTTTACCTTAGTTCTATGAAAACTGTAAGCATCCTTGTTCCAGAATCATCAGTAATGCAGGCTATTGCCGACCCGCAGTATCTTTTTTCGACGGCCAACCAGTTCCTGGCGGCATCGGGAAAGCCCCCGCTGTTCCATGTGGAATTGGTAGGGGTAAAGAAAGAGGTGAAATTAAATAACGGTATGTTTTCCGTACACACCGACAGGCAATTGAAAGATATTAAGCAAACCGACCTCGTTTTGATACCTGCCTTGTTTGGCGATATGCAAACTGCGATATCAAAAAATAAAACAATGTTGCCCTGGATCAACGAGCAATATCAAAATGGCGCCGAGGTGGCATCACTTTGCGTAGGCGCTTTTCTATTAGCCTCTACAGGATTGTTGAACGGTAAAAAGTGTTCTACGCATTGGGGCTTTCAAAACGAGTTCAGGCAGCTATTTCCCGAGGTGGAAGTGATAGACGGGAGTATCGTAACCGAGGAGCATCGTCTTTATTCAAGCGGCGGCGCTAATTCTTATTGGACGTTGTTATTGCATTTATTGGAAAAATATACCGACAGGGCGACCGCTGTACTTGCCTCCAAATATTTTGCGGTAGATATTGACCGCGACAGCCAGGCGGTTTTCGCGATGTTTATGGGCCAGAAAAATCATGGAGACGAGATCATAAAAAAAGCGCAGGAATATATTGAGCAGCATACACAGGAAAAAATTGGGGTTGACGAACTGGCAGACAAGGCAGCCGTGGGGAGAAGAAGTTTTGAAAGAAGGTTTAAGCAGGCTACCAATAATTCGGTGCTGGAATATATACACTGGGTAAAGATAGAAGCGGCCAAACGACAGTTTGAAAATAGCCGTAAAAACATGAACGAGGTGATGTATGATGTGGGTTACACCGATACCAAGGCATTTAGGGCGATGTTTAAAAAACTAACCGGGCTAACCCCCGTTGAATACCGCAATAAATATAACAAGATGGCCATCCAGGCTTAATAGCTTGTTTTCCCGCCGGCCAATGATTTCCGCACTAAGGTTAAAATAGAATTTAAGCCATTGATCTTTATCTCGTAAACGCTGCCCAGCATCATACCCAGCTTTCCGGGCGGGAAGCCTTTGTTATGCAGCCATTCTAAATAATACACGGGTAGGTCGGCAATTAAAGTGCCTTTGTATTTGCCAAAGGGCATTTTGGTCCGCACAATTTCTATTAGTATTTTAGAATCAACGTTTACGGGCTCCATATTGTAAAGATAAGGATTATTAAACCGCTTGTCATTGCGAAACAAGGGTTGTGTAGGGAAAATGAGCGGTTGAAGCAATCCCATCGCTTCGTTAACCGTGCGACGGGATTGCTTTGTCGCCTATACGCTCTAAGCCAACGCTGCTCCGCGCAATGACAAGTGGGCTAAAAAGAAAAGCCCCCAACGGGGGCTCAAATAATCCTAATCAAAAGCTCCCCCTTTAGGGGGTTGGGGGGCTAACCCTTAACCCGTTCCACATAGCTGCCGCTTGCGGTATCCACCTTCACCTTATCGCCAATGTTTACAAACAGTGGTACGTTAATTTCGGCACCGGTTTCAACGGTGGCTTTTTTAAGCGCGCCGGTTGAGGTATCGCCCTTTACGGCAGGCTCGGTATAGGTTATTACCAGCTCGGCCGAGCCGGGAATCTGCCCCATTATCGGTTCATCGCTTTCAAAAGCAACAATCACATTCATGCCTTCTTTTAAGAATTTAACAGCCGGGCCAAATAAGGCCTTGGGTACATTATGCTGATCGTAGGTGGCGTTGTCCATTATGACTAACTGGCCGCCGTCTTCATATAAAAATTGATAGTCGTTGGTTTCAACACGGGCAATGGTTACATCCTCGTCTGTACGGAAGCGGTATTCAACCAGTTTGCCGCTTTTTACATTGCGCATACGTGCCTGGTAAAAGGCGCGCAAATTGCCGGGTGTACGGTGCAAAAATTCTTCTACCTGTAACAACTCGCCGTTAAAACGGATGATGTTGCCATTCTTAATTTCGGATGCTTTAGACATAATAATTTATTTGGAGGCGCAAACTTAGGGAGTTAGTTTTAAAGAAACAAGAGGTTGCAGTGTATGGTAAGTTATGCTTATGGGTTCTTGCCCCTCAGCATATCCAGCGAATAAAAAGTATCGCGCCAGTAAATGCCGCCCTGTTTGAAAGTTACAAGTGCCGATTTTGCAACGATATAAGCCATTAAAAAACCAGCATAGGGTGTCATCAATGCATACCACCATTTGTTGGGCTTAACAAGCGTCATCAACAAACATTGTGCTGCCAAAACAAAACAGGCCATTAAACGGATATACATGTCGCCAAAAATAAGCATGACCGGAATAGGTAAAGCGACAACGAGCAGCGTAGCCATAACATCCGCCATAGCCTTGAAAATATTATAATTAGCAACAGCAAAGCTATTTTTTAACAGGCCATTTCTAAACTGTTTTAAATTTTTATACCATTCTAAACAGATGTACCCATCGCCGCTTAATGCGTCTTGCCGTAAACCCGCGCGCTTTATGTTCTGGCCCAATTTTAAATCATCATCAGGCCTTAGTTTTATTTTTACATGGGTGCCGGCCCGCTCATAAGCTGTACGCTTAACCAGGTTAAAGGCACCAATACCTATTGACCCACTTCTATGTCGCTTTTTGGCATCCCACGGACGCATGAACATCATTAACATCATTCTGAATGTGCCCAAAACGCTGTTTAAAAGGACCGATCTTGATCTTACATCGGGCAGTATACTTAAATGGTCAAGATCTTGTCGCTCTACATAACCAAATGCCCTGCTGATAGCATCCGGGTGAAATTCGACATCCGCATCAGTAAACAGCATCCACTCCTCGGTACTGTTTTTATAACCCTGGTAAAGGGCGTTGTTTTTACCTAACCAGCCATCGGGTAAAGCGTTAATAGTAATAATGCAGAGTTTCGGGTGACTAAATCCTGCTAATATTTCGGCGGTACGGTCGGTCGACCTATCATTTACTACAATGATGCGGTGATTTTGATAATTTATATTACAAACACTTTGTAAAGCTTTTTCCAGGTCCTCCTCCTCGTTCCGTACGGCAATAATTATAACTAACGATGGTTGTTCTGTTATAATTGGCTGGTTTTTTAAGCGTTTTATTTGTTTGCGGCTGATAAGCAAATAAATGATTACTCCTATCCAGGTAATACCTGCTATAATGCTGTACCAGAGTATCATTTTTTATAATCCATTATACTTAGCCGGTGCCCGCAAAATCCGTACTCATGCTCCTGGTTAGAGCAAATGATAGTGAGACGATGTGCCGCGAATTGCTGTACCAGCCCCAGGTACCATTCTACACCCTGTGAATCTAAATTAGACGTGGGTTCATCCAGCATCAGCATTGGGGTATCAGAGCAGAAGGCCAGCGCCAGTTTAAGCCGCTGTTTCATACCGGATGAAAAATAACGGATGGCTTTGTTTTTACTGCTTTGCATATTCAGCAGCTCAATTATACCGACTGCGTCTATGCCAGCTTTGTAGGGTTTAAATTTGAAGTGAAAATCTATGACCTCGGCCAGTGTAAACTCCTCTATCAACTCCATATAAGGTGCGGCAAGGCTTAGGTGCTGGAATACATCTTCCGCCTCAATTTCCTTATCCCCCAAAAAATAACTGATCTTTCCTGCCGAGGGCGACAGGCTGCCGTTTAATACCTGTAATAAAGTTGATTTGCCCGAACCATTTGGACCCAATATGGCGTAGGTTTCGCCCTGTATAAAAGTATGATCTATCCCCCTGAATATCCAGTCGCGGTTAAAGCGGCGACCAATTTGGTTTAGCGTGATGGATATTTTGTCATTTGTCATTTGTCATTTGTCATTAGGGAGGATTGATATTGACCGGCCCGTTGTCGAAATAAGCATAAATCCTGCTACCAATGACTAATGACCGGTGACCAATGACTAACTGCTACCAAACCCCTTCATAATACCGCGCTGCGAGTTCTGCACAAAATTGATGATCTCATCGCGCTCTATGGTTGGGTTAAACTCTGCTTCAATAATATCCAGCGCTTTGGTCATATTATACTTTTTAAGGAATATAATACGGTATATCTCCTGTATCTCGTTAATGGTGGCTGCGGTAAAACCCCTGCGGCGCAGCCCTACCGAATTAATACCGATATAAGACAAAGGCTCGCGCCCGGCCTTGGTATATGGCGGTACATCCTTACGCACCAACGATCCGCCCGATATCATACAATGTGCGCCTATCTCTACAAACTGGTGCACGGCCGAGTGGCCACCGATAAACGCGTAATCATATATATTGATATGCCCGGCCAGTTGCACGGCATTGGCAATGATCACATTATCACCGATGACGCAATCATGCGCTACGTGTACATAGGCCATTAACAGGCAATTGCTGCCAATGGTAGTGGTGTTTTTATCAAGGGCGGTGCCGCGGTTAAGGGTTACGCATTCGCGGATAACAGTATTATCGCCAACGGTTACCGTACTGGGCTCGCCTTTATATTTCAAATCCTGCGGCGGTGCCGAAACTACCGCGCCCGGGAATATGCGGCAATTTTTGCCGATGCGGGCGCCATCCATAATTACGGAGTTAGAGCCTATCCACGTGCCTTCGCCAATTTCCACATCTTTATGTATGGTTACAAACGGCTCAATTACCACGTTATCGGCTATTTTTGCCTGCGGGTGTATATATGCTAACGGCTGGATCATGATTCTTCAGTTTTTGTTTTTTTAACTATTTGAGCCATCAGCTCGGCCTCTACCACTACGCGTGAGCCTACCATACCAATACCTTTCATTTGGGCAATGCCGCGGCGGATGGGCGCCATTAAGCTGCAATGAAATATCAGGGTATCGCCCGGCACTACTTTGTCTTTAAAGCGGGCATTCTCTATTTTCAGGAACAAAGTAATATAATTTTCCGGATCGGGCACGGTATTTAAAACCAATATGCCCCCCGTTTGCGCCATAGCTTCAATTTGCAAAACGCCCGGAAAAAGCGGCGCTCCCGGGAAGTGGCCCATGAAAATATCTTCATTCATGGTCACATTCTTCAAGCCTACAACATGGCTTTTTGTCAATTCAAGCACCTTATCCACCATTAACATGGGCTGGCGGTGCGGCAATATGTTCATGATCTGCACGGTATCATAAACCGGCGTCATGTTAGGGTCGTAAACTTTAAAGTGCTTGCGGCTGCGTTCTTTTTTGATAAGGGTTTTTATCTTTTTCGCAAAGGCCACATTGGCCGCGTGGCCCGGCCTTGCGGCCATAATATGCCCGCGTAGCGGAACACCTACCAATGCCAGGTCGCCAATCATGTCCAGCAGCTTATGCCTTGCGGGCTCGTTTTGGTGGCGCAGCTCTATATTGTTTAATATACCCTGGGGCGCAACTTTTATATCCTTGCGATTAAATAATTTGGCTAAATGCGCCAGCTCTTCATCGTCTACCTCTTTATCAACCACCACAATGGCATTATTCAGGTCGCCGCCTTTTATCAGGTCGTGCTTTAACAGCATTTCCAGCTCATGCAAAAAACAGAAGGTACGGCAGGAAGCTATTTCCTTTATAAATTCGGTAATAGAAGATATACTGGCATGCTGGCTACCCAGCACCTGCGAGTTATAATCAACCATACAAGTAAAACGGTAATCATCATCAAGCGGCATGGCCACCATTTCCACTTTTCTATCAGGCTCCGAATAATGGATGTTGTAGGGTATGTGATAGTATTCGCGGTCGGCTTCCTGGTCATGAAACCCGGCGGCAGAAATAGCTTCAACAAATTGTATCGAGCTGCCATCCATAATAGGCGTTTCGGGGCCGTCCATGTCAATTAATACATTATCAATTTCCAATCCTACCAATGCCGCCAATACGTGCTCTATCGTGCTTACGCTTGCGCCATTTTGCGAAATGGTTGTCCCGCGCGAGGTGTCGGTTACGTTGTCTACGTCAGCATCAATAACCGGCATCCCTTCTATATCTATCCTCCTGAACTTATACCCGTGATTTTCGGGTGCCGGCTTAAAGGTCATGGTAACCCGCTCACCTGTATGCAACCCCGAACCGGAAACAGAAACCGGCGCCTTAATAGTACGTTGTTTTATATTCATTCTTTTTTAGTCATTGGCCATTGGTCACTCGTCATTAGTCTGGCGTCTATAATAACCCCAATGACTAATGACGAGTGACTAATGATTACCTTTCAATTCAGCAATTATTTTTTCTAATTCTAATACTCTTTTTTCTAATGCCGGTAAATGGCTCGCAGCTGCCTCTATCCGCAAATTTTCCATATATCCGGTAAAAAACGGAACGCCGCCCCATTTCTTGCCTTCCTCAACAATATTTTTGTTAATACCCGATTTAGCCATTATCTGGCTTCCCTTGGCAATACTTAAATGGCCAACAATACCCACCTGACCGCCAATTACACAATTGGCGCCAATCTTGGTGCTTCCCGATATCCCGGTTTGTCCGGCAATAACAGTGTTTGCCCCTATTTCTACATTATGTGCAACCTGTAGTAAATTATCCAGCTTTGCGCCTTTATGTATAATGGTCGATCCCATTGTGGCCCGGTCAACGGTAGTGTTCGAGCCAATTTCCACATTATCTTCAACTATCACATTCCCTATCTGGCTTATCTTATTATAGGTGCCATCCGCATTGGGCGCAAAACCAAAACCATCACTGCCAATTATTGCGCCCGAATGTATAATTACATTATCACCCAGCACACAATCAAAGTAAACCTTTACGCCGGCAAACAGGGTAGTATTTTCACCAATGGTTACATTATCGCCAATATAGGTATTGGGGTAAACTTTGCTGTTATTGCCTATCTTAACATCGGGGCCCACATAGGCAAACGCGCCTATATATACACCTTCGCCTATCTGTGCGGAGGGATGTATAAAGCAGGGCTGCTCAATACCTGTTTTATGCAGTTTGATGGTATTATATTTTTCGAGCAATACGGTAAAAGCGCTGTAAGCATTTTCAACACGTATTAATGTTGCCTTTACCGGTTCGGCAAGCGGCTGATCGTTATTAACAATAACTATCGATGCGTTGGTGGTATAAAGATGGGGCTCGTATTTGGGATTAGCCAAAAAAGAGAGTGAACCACTTTGTGCCTCTTCTATCTTACCCAGTTGGTTGACCGTTGCTAATGCATCGCCCTCAACAGTACCGTTAAGTATAAAAGCTATTTCCTGGGCGCTAAATTGCATCGGGCAAATTTAATGTTAATATTATATGTTGTACGTATTAGGTGTTTTTTCGTTATTTAATTAAACAGACAGTGTAATATGTATAACGTTTAACCACTTAAACTAAATCTTTACTATAGCAAAGTATATATTTTTTTACGGTTTTTGCCAATGCCTCCAAATTCGAGTTGTCGCTGGCCGCCGCGATATCTTTTACCGTGCCGTCCTTCATCAAAATACGGATATAACCATCACCTGCTTTATAGGCATTATTTACAATGGTATCGTCAAATGCAAAATAGGCGGCCTCATCTTTTGTTATACCGTATTTGGATATGGCCTTCTCAATCAATCCTGCTATAAATTGCTTATCCGGCGCCGCGTTGGTAATGTCCACATGGAAAAGTTTGCGGCCCACAAAATCACGGCAAAGTTTGGATAATACAAAATCATCATCATCTGCCCAAACCTTTACTGCGGATAGAATATCTGTGTCGTCCAGTTTGGTAAATGTTTCTATATGATGGTCCTCGTTTATAAAAGCATTCTTACTAACGGTAGTTTTTAAGAAATGGTTTAGTGCCGGTGTTGCAAACAGGTCTTTACCGCCCAAAGTAAGCTCACGACTGCGTTTCAATATCTTCACCAGCATATACTCTGCCGCTATTACCGTTTTATGCAGGTAAACCTGCCAGTACATCAACCTGCGGGCTATGAGGAATTTCTCTACCGAGTAAATTCCCTTTTCCTCCACCACAACATGGTCATCCTTAACATTCAACATTTTGATGATGCGGTCCGAGCTGATCACCCCTTCTGATACGCCGGTAAAAAAGCTGTCGCGGTTTAAATAATCCAGCCGGTCCATATCCAGCTGGCTGGATACCAGCTCGTGCAAAAAGCGTTTGGGATAGGTCCCTTTAAAAACATTGATGGCGGTTGTTAACTGCCCGTTAAATTCAATGTTCAGTTTATCCATCAGCAGCATGGATACATCCTCGTGCGATATGCCTTCAACAATGGTATGCTCCAAAGCATGAGAGAACGGGCCATGGCCAATATCATGCAATAATATGGCAATGATGAGGGCTTCCTGTTCGTCTTTGGTAATATCGATCCCCTTGCTGCAAAGGGTTTCTATCGCGGTACTCATCAGGTGCATGGCGCCCAAAGCATGGTGAAAACGGGTATGCAGCGCGCCGGGATAAACCAGGTGCGTCATGCCCAATTGCTTAATGTATCTTAGGCGTTGGAAGTAAGGATGCTCCAGCACATCAAATACCAGCGCGGATGGGATACTGATAAACCCGTACACCGGGTCGTTAATAATTTTCTTTTTATTCAATATATGGGGCACGTTGTGCAAAAGTGTTAAATTAAGCAATTATATCTGTCTTATATTTGTTAATTTTTGTTAATTCCTTTTATAATTAATAACAAAACCCGTGCTTTGAGGTTAAAGGTAAGTATCTGAACCATGATTCACAGGATTAATTGATTAGCTTGATTAAGGGGCGATCATGGGAATCCCCAAATCCTATAGATCAAGGTTCGGACCAAATAAAATATAAAATACCATGCAGGACACAACGATACTATGGGCTGATGACGAGATTGACCTGTTAAAACCACATATACTTTTTTTAAACGAAAAAGGCTATAAAGTTACCACCGTAACCAACGGCAATGATGCTGTTGATACGTTCAAAAATAATTATTTCGACCTTGTTTTTTTGGATGAGAACATGCCGGGACTTACCGGTATTGAAACGTTATCGCAAATAAAGAACATCAATAACGATGTTCCTATTGTGATGATAACAAAAAACGAGGAAGAGTATTTAATGGAGGATGCTATCGGCTCAAAAATTGATGATTATCTCATCAAACCGGTTCACCCCAAACAAATACTGCTCACCATAAAAAAACTGACGGAGAACAAGCGCCTGGTTACCGAAAAAACAACCATGGCCTACCAGCAGGATTTCAGAAATTTAGGTATTACCCTTAACGATAACCTAAGCCACCAGGAATGGGTGGAAGTTTACCGGAAGCTGATCTATTGGGAGCTGGAGCTGCAGCAGTTGCAGGATAATGGTATGCACGAGATATTGACTTTGCAAAAGGCCGAAGCTAACGTGCAGTTCTGTAAATTTGTGGAGCGCAACTATATCGACTGGGTAAAGAACCCGGATACCGCGCCAACCAGTTCCCCGCAATTATTTAAGAAAAAGGTATTCCCCAAACTGGAAAATAATTTGCCGGTATTTTTTATCCTGATAGATAATTTAAGGTACGATCAGTTTAAAATCATTAACCCCGTTATTTCAGAATATTTCAGGCTGGAGGAAGAGGATACTTATTACAGTATTTTGCCTACCGCTACCCAATACGCCCGTAATTCTATCTTCTCGGGCCTTATGCCGCTGGATATGGAAAAACGCTACCCCGAAATGTGGCAAAATGATGAGGACGAAGGCGGGAAAAACCTGTTCGAATCTAATTTTATTGCCGACCAGATAAAACGCGTGGTACGTAAAGACATTAAACACTCCTACAATAAAATATTAAACCTGGATGAAGGCCGGGCGCTTAATGATTCGGTAAGCAACCTGCTGAAGAATGACCTGAACGTGGTGGTATATAATTTTGTGGATATGCTATCACATGCCCGTACAGATATGCAGATGATACGCGAGCTGGCCAGTGATGACGCGGCTTACCGCTCATTAACCTTGTCGTGGTTTGAGCATTCACCATTGTTTGACCTGTTGAAATTTTTATCCCAAAAACAGGTGCGTGTGGTAATAACCACCGATCATGGTACCATCCGCGTTAAAAAGCCAAGCAAAATAATAGGCGACCGCAATACCAATACCAACCTGCGCTACAAACAGGGCCGCAACTTAAACTTTAACCCTAAGGACGTATTCCATGTGCGCAACCCGCACGATGCCATGCTGCCCAAACTGCACGTAAGCTCGAGCTTTGTATTTGCCAAGGAGGATACTTTTTTTGTATACCCTAACAATTACAACCACTTTGTTAATTTTTATAATGAGACCTTTCAGCATGGGGGTATTTCGCTGGAGGAAATGATCATACCGATTGTTACTTACGGGCCTAAGTAGAAAATTAAAAATTTTTGCTTAAATTTGAATATGGTTGTTACAATAAAAAATACCGATTCGCCAGAAAAAATAATACAACAGCTACAGGCTGTTGAAAAAGAATTGTCTAAAAAGCGGGTTGAACAATTACAACCTTTTTTCGGCGTTTTAAAACGCGATATAGATCCACTTAAATTACAAAAAAAGTGGCGCAATGAGTGGAAATAGGATAATCATAGATACCAATATTGCGATCTATTTTCTACTCGGACGCAAAGAAGTAGAAAAGTATTTCTATAACTTTAACCCCGTATTTTCCTTTATTTCAGAACTTGAATTAATATCAGGAAGAGATTTTTATGCTGAAGAATTGGCCGAAATACAAGGCTTTCTTTCAAAACAGGTGGTGTTAGATTATATACCCGCAATAAAAGATATAATTATCAAAATCCGCTCTCAAAGAAAATTAAAATTGCCTGATGCTATAATTGCAGCTACGGCTATCTACCTCGATATACCTTTAGTTACCTCCGATAAGTCATTTGTAAATATTGACGGTTTAAATGTTATTTATAATGAACTCTCTAATTTATGAAATAACCAGCTATTCCGTAGCTGATAATTTAACTATTGCCAAGAATGTCATTGAGTTTTCGGGCGCAACCCGCATCTTTCTTTTTTACGGCGATATGGGCGCAGGTAAAACCACGCTCATTAAATCGTTGTGTAAAGCTTTGGGTTCAACAGATAACATAACAAGCCCTACCTTTTCTATCATAAATGAATATGCCGGCCCTAATAAAATATATCACTTTGATTTTTATAGGCTGAAAAGCCAAACCGAGGCGCTTGATATCGGCTGCGAGGAATATTTCTACTCGGGCAATTATTGTTTTATTGAATGGCCGGAGAAAATACCCGACCTATTGCCCGATCATTTTGTCAAAATAGTGTTAACAGTTTTGAGCGACGGTTCGCGGAATATCGCTGTAGAAAAAATTTAATTCCCGTTAATTTTTTTCCGTACCTTCATCTGCCTTAAAAAAAATACTATGAGTTCAGGGAAATTAAGTGGATTTTCGGATATAGCCAAGCAGGCAATGATGCAGCCGCAAGAGTCGATGCTTGAAGTTAAAAATAAAAAAAACACGCTTTACATCGGTATCCCCAAAGAGGTTTCATTCCAGGAAAACCGCATTCCCTTAACCCCCCTATCCGTTGCTTTATTGGTTAACAATGGCCACCAGGTAATGCTGGAAAGCAATGCCGGCAAAGCGGCCAATTTTTTAGATAAAGACTACAGCGAGCAAGGCGCACAAATTGTTTTCGACCATAAAAAGGTTTACGAAGCCGATATTATTATAAAAATAGCTCCGCCAACTTTGCAGGAGATCGAATTGATGAAGCCGGGGCAAATATTAATATCGGCCCTGCAATTGTCTACGCTTAAAGCAACCAGCCTGCAGGCGCTCATGAAAAAAAATATCACGGCGCTTTGCTTCGAACATTTACTGGACGAGGGCGGATGCCTAACCGTTATCCGCGCCATGAGCGAGATAGTTGGCGCTACGTCTATCCTGATAGCTGCAGAGTATTTAAGCAATGTATTTGAAGGAAAAGGCCTTATGCTGGGCGGCATAACCGGCGTACCACCTACAGAAATTGTAATATTGGGTGCAGGAACGGTAGGTGAATACGCCGCGCGCACGGCAATAGCTTTGGGTGCCGAAGTAAAGGTATTTGATTCGTCTATTTACAAGCTACGGCGCTTGCAGAACAATATTGGCACCCGGGTATTTACCTCGGTGATGCAACCTATTGTTTTAGAAAAAGCCATAACCACCTGCGATGTGGCCATCGGTGCCATACGTGCCGAAGATGGCCGCAGCCCCCAAATTGTAACCGAAGCTACGGTAAGTAAAATGAAACCCAACTCGGTAATTATTGATGTGAGTATTGACCAGGGCGGCTGTTTTGAAACGTCAGAAGTAACCAACCACACCCACCCGGTGTTCCGCAAGTATGATGTGATCCATTATTGTGTGCCCAACATTGCCTCAAGGGTTGCGCGCACGGCTACCTATGCGCTCACCAATATTTTTGCACCGATATTATTAGATATTGGCGAACAGGGCGGCGTTAAAAACGTGATATGGAAAAAAGCAGGTATCCGCGAAGCCGTATATATTTACCAGGGTAATTTGACCAATAAACATTTAGCTGATCGCTTTTCGTTGCAGTATAAGGACCTGGATTTGCTTATTGTTTCGCAGCAGTAATGGAGCGAATAAATTTCTTTTCTTTCTACTGCGTAGTAATAATATCCGATAGCATTTTACCGGTTATACCGTCCACAATAAATCGCCGGGCTTTATTGCCCTCGGGCGTGTTAATCGGTATAGTTATTTTATAAACAGGCGTTTCTTCAGTACTTCTTATTATTGAGGTGCCTTGTTTAAAAATATCAAGGCCATAACCAAAAGCAAATTTCGCACTTAACCTATTTAACGAAATTTTAAAGGGAGTGTCATAATCGGTAATGCTAACCAAATCACCATTTTCATTATACAATGGGCTTTTGCCATGCTTAAATCCATGTGCTGTTGATACTGAACTTTTTAAGTTACCTGAAGGATAGTAATAGGAGGCCCAGTTGTCAACATATCCCGGGTGAATAGATGTTGCTAAAAAACTGCCATCGGGTAAACGTGTTTCTATCAATTCTATGTTATGAATAAGTGATAAGCGAACAGTGTCATGAACCTGTTTGGCATTAAATTCGGCAATATTAATTTTACTTCTTGTATGTGATGGTATTCCGCAGGATACAAGCAGGCAAACCAGGGCTATTAAAAGGGGTTTATTCATAATTAGGATAAGTTGTACGCTAAAGATATAACTTTCTCTAACATTTGACGATGTCTTTTGAATCAATAAAGAGTGCTGTCAAGTGTCTGAGCTTTCGTCAAAGACAGTGCGGGCAAGGCCATTACGCACATGCTTCGAGAACCTCAGCATGACACCCATTATTTTATTACGGTGCTACTTCCCTAAAAAATGATCAAACGTATCGCTCCTTATCCCCAGGCGCAGGGTTTCCAGCGGGATAACATCCGCGGGGGCAATGTTGCCTAAGTTTACGTTGG
>Ga0193702_1000112_pt1 | contig 33959 bp, 25 predicted proteins | sample U3a1metaG_FD_143060 | JGI IMG/M metagenome (GOLD analysis project Ga0193702, IMG submission 143060) | Soil microbial communities from a riparian zone of the East river system, Colorado, United States - U3a1 | ecosystem: Environmental > Terrestrial > Soil > Riparian zone | place: USA: East River... | reverse complement strand
GTACGGGGCACCCGTGCCCACGCGGATGCCACAGCGGCGATCCGGTAGTTCCGCGTGGGCCCACCCCACAGCGGCGATCGTAGGGTGGGTACGGGGCACCCGTGCCCACGCGGATGCAGAGTCAATCGGTGGGCGGCAGGGCGTCCGGCTGCAGCAGGAAGTCGGGCGCGAATTCGTCCACGCCTTCGTAGCGCAGGCCCTCGCCGCCGTCCAGCCCCACGCTGATGGCGGCCAGCAGCGCGCGCTCCTCCGGGTCGGGCAGGTCGTCGGGGTCGGCGGGCAGGTGCGAGTCCATCCGCAAATTCTACCCGTGCGCGCCGGGCCGCTCGTCCGGCCATCCTTGAGCGCGCGCAAACGACTCACGATTCCACTGCATCAGTTCGCTTCGCAGGCGGGAAAAGGATGCTCACCTTCAAGCCATGACCGCCGTCCGCATCGGCCAGCGCGATGCTGGCGCCGTGCAGCGCCACGATGTCGCGCACGATCGCCAGCCCGAGGCCGGCGCCGCCCGGATTGCTCTCCAGCGCAGGCGCGGCGCGGTAGAACGGCGTGAACACCTTGTCGCGTTCGGCCTGCGCGATGCCGCTGCCGCTGTCCTCGACTTCCAGCAGCACGCCGGCGGCGTCCTCGTTCACGCGCAGCGCCACGCGTCCGCCGTGCGGCGTGTAGCGGATCGCGTTGTCGACCAGGTTGGCCACCAACTCGTGCAGCATCAGCGCCTGGCCGTCGACCACCGCGCGGCCCGGCGCATCGAGCGACAGGTCGATATGCTTGTGCACCGCAGGCGGCGCCAGCTCGAGGCCGACCTGGCGCACCAGCTCCGGCAGCGAAACCGGCGCCATGCCGCCGGCCTGGCCGCCGTGTTCGATGCGCGCCAGCGTGAGCAGGCGGTTGGCCAGGTGGACGGTGGAATCGGTGGTGGCGGCGATCGAGCGCACGATGCTGCGCATGGCGGCGCCGTCGTTCTCGCGCAGCGCCAGTTCGGCCTGGGTCTTGAGCACCGTGAGCGGGGTGCGCAGCTGGTGCGAGGCGTCGGCGATGAAGCGGCGCTGGCTGGCGATCAGGTTCTGCATGCGCGCCATGGTGCCGTTCATCGCGGCCACCAGCGGCCGCACTTCCCGGTGCACCAGCGCCTGGTCGACGTCCGACAGGTCGGACAGGGCGCGCGTCTCGACCTCGTTCTTCAGGCGCATCAGGGGGCGCAGCACCAGCCGCACCGCGAACCACACCAGCGAGGCCACCGCCAGCACCATCACCGCCTGGCGCAGCAGGGTGTCGAACAGGATCTTGCGCGACAGGCCGCGCCGCGCGTCGAGCGTCTCGCCGACCTGGATCAGGGCGATGCCGCGCATCGAATCGTCGTACACCGGCTGCAGCAGCGCGGCGATGCGCAGCTGCTCGCCGTTGTAGTCGGCGTGGTAGAAGCGCACCAGCGCCGGATAGGCTTCCGAGCGCGGCACGTTGGCCGGCACCGCGGGCAGGTCGTCGTAGCCGGACACGGTCTCGCCATGCAGGCCGCTGACCTTGTAGTAGATGCGGCCGAGGGTGTCGGTCTCGAAGCTGTCGAGCGCCAGGTAGGGCACGTCGGCCACCACCTTGCCGCCCTTGATCGAGACCCGTTCGGCCAGCGCGCGGGTCGAGGCCAGCAGCGAACGGTCGTAGGCCATGTCGGCCGCGTCGAGCGCGTTGCGGTACAGCGAGACCGAATTGATCGCCACCAGCAGCACCAGCGGGATCAGCAGCCAGCGCAACAGCTGGTTACGCAGGCTGCCGAGCGGCGCGCCCGGTCCGAGCTTGCGGTGGAGCAGGGCGGCGAGCGTCATGTCAGCCGGCGGCCTCGCGCGGCTGCAGCAGGTAGCCGATGCCGCGCAGCGTGGTGATGGCGGCGCCGCCGTCCGGCGCGCGCTCGAGCTTCTTGCGCACGCGGTGGATGTACAGTTCGATGGCGTCGATGTTGGCTTCGTCCTCGAGCGCGAAGACTTCGTCGAACAGTTTTTCTTTCGACACCGCGCGGCCGGGGCGGGTGATCAGCGCCTCGAGCACCGCGTGTTCGCGCGGCGTGAGCGCGAGCGGCGCGTCGCCGTAGGTGAACATGCGGGTGATGGTGTCGAAGCGCAGCGCGCCGCACTGGTGCACCAGCGCCTCGTTGCCCAGGCTGCGGCGCAGCAGGGCCTTGACGCGCGCTTCGAGCTCGGCCAGTTCGAAGGGCTTGGCGAGGTAGTCGTCGGCGCCCAGGTTCAGGCCCTGGACCCGCTCTTCGAGCCCGCCGCGCGCGGTCAGGATCATCACCGGAGTCTTGGCGCGCGCGCCGCCGCGGGCGCGCAGGCGGCGCAGCACGTCGAGGCCATCCATCTTGGGCAGGGTCAGGTCGAGGATCACCAGCGCGTATTCCTGGGTGTGCAGCAGGGCGTCGGCGTCGGCGCCGTTGGCCGCGCATTCGACCGTCAGGTTGGCGTCGCGCAGGGCCTTGGCCAGCCAGTGGGACAGCTCGAGGTGGTCTTCTACAAGGAGGATTCGCATGCCAGCAGTGTAAGCGCAAGCGGCCGAATCGGCCAGTTGTGGTCAGGACGACACGGTGAAAGCCAATTGAAAGGCTGGCGCTCTTATAGTGGCCCCGATTCAAGCGTAGTCTATAAACAAAAACATATCGGAGACAAGTATGAAGAAATCAGTGCTTTCGCTCGCCATTGCCGCATCCCTCGCAGCCGCCGGCGCCGCCCAGGCGCAATCGAACGTCCAGGTCTACGGCCTGATCGACGCCGGTATCGAATCCCTGAACCACGCCAGCGCCAGCCAGGGCAGCGTGGTCAAAGTCATCTCCGGCGGGAAGAACACCTCGCGCTGGGGTTTCCGCGGCAGCGAAGACCTGGGCGGCGGCCTGAAAGCGGTGTTCAACCTCGAAGGCGGCATCCTGATGGACACCGGTAACCTCGACGGCGTGCTGTTCAAGCGCCAGGCCGTGGTCGGCCTCGAAGGCAGCATGGGCCGCATCGTGCTGGGCCGCTCGTTCACCACCACCTACGATTTCCTGATCCTGTTCGACCCGCTCGGCTACGCGCCCAACTATTCGTGGGCCACCTCGACCAACGCCAGCGGCCCGTCCAAGTACGGCATGACCACCGCCTTCGACAACCTGATCAAGTACTCGGGTTCGACCGGCGAATTCAAATACGGCGCGACCATCGGCCTCGGCGAACAGGCGGGCAACAACGCCGACAGCCGCAAGTCCTCGTTCGCCGGCTCCTGGACCCACGCGGGGCTGGGCATCATGGCCGCCTACGAGGAGGTCAACGGCAATACCGTGGTCGCCACCGGCAACCGCGACAAGACCACCGCCTACCACCTGGCGACCGACTACCGCAACGGCGCCTGGCGTGTGGGCGCCGGCATGCGCGGCTACAAGCTGGTGGCCGGCAAGGCCGCGACCGCCGACGTCAAGGGCGACACCTACTGGGCCGGCGCGAGCTACCTGGTGCAGCCGGCGGTCACGCTGACCGGCGCGGTCTACTACGTCAACGTCAAGAACGTGGCGGCCGCGCAGGACGCCGATCCGATCATGTACGTGGCGCGCAGCCTGGTCGCGCTGTCCAAGCGCACCGACCTGTATGTGGCGGCCGCCTACGCCAAGGCCAAGAACGGCAATCTGGTAAGCCTGTCGCGCGACGATCCGGGCTTCGGCAGCACCCAGACCGGCCTGACGGCCGGCATCCAGCACCGCTTCTGACCGGCGGCCGGCCATGCCATTCCTGCGCTTGATGCTGAGCTTCGGACTGCTGTGCGCCAGTGCGCTGGCGTCAGCGGCGGACGCTGCGGCGGCCTCCAAGGAGACAGAGTGCATCGTGCCGTCCAAACCGGGCGGCGCGATGGACCTGACCTGCAAGCTGGCCAGGAAGGGGCTGGAGGCGAGCGGCGCGACGCCGTCGATGCACCTCAGTTACCTGCCGGGCGGGATCGGCGCGGTGGCCTGGCACTCGCTGGTGTCGCAGCGCAGCGCCGAGCCGAATACCCTGGTCGCGTTTTCGGGCGGCTCGCTGCTCAATCTCGCGCAGGGCAAGTTCGGCAAGGCCACCGCCGGCGACGTGCGCTGGGTGGCCGCGGTCGGCGCCGACTATGGCATGATCGCGGTGCGCGCCGATTCGCAGTTCAAGACCTTGCGCGACCTGCTCGATGCGCTCAAGGCCGCGCCGCAGAAGGTGCTGATCGGCGTCTCCGGCACCATCGGCAGCCAGGACTGGCTGAAGATGGCGCTGGTGGCGCGCCAGGCCGGGATCGACCCGAAAGCGCTGCGCTTCGTGGCGCTGGAAGGCGGCGGCGAAGTGTTCACCGCGATGGACGCCAGCTTCGTGCAGGTGATCTCGGGCGACGCCTCGGAAGCGACGCTGTACGCCGGCGCCGGCAAGGTCAGGGTGCTGGCGGTGCTGTCCGAACAGCGGCTGCCGGGCGTGCTGGCCGCGGTGCCGACCGCGCGCGAGCAGGGCATCGACGTGGTATGGCCGATCATCCGCGGCGTGTGGATGGGGCCGAAGGTGACGGACGCCGCGTACCGCAAGTGGGTCGACAGCTTCGAGAAGATGGAAGCGACGCCCGAATTCGCCGAGCTGCGCGCGGCCCACGGCCTGTATCCGTTCTCGCTGACGGGCGCCGCGCTGACCGAGTATGTGAAGAAAGCAGTCAATGATTACAACCGGCAGGCCAGGGAATTCAAACTGGTGCGCTAGCCGGAAAAACGATAACCACCGTATCACAGGAGACGACATGAAGTATGCGAAAACAATGACGAGCGCCGCGCTGGCGGCCGTGCTGGCCGGCGCCGTGCTGCAGGCCGCGGCCCAGGTGCCCGCCGGTTATCCGGCCGACTACCAGAAGATCATCGACGGCGCGAAGAAGGAAGGCAAGCTGGTGATCTACGGCGCGACCGACAGCAAGGCCACGCAGCCGCTGATCAAGGACTTCAACGCGCTGTACCCCGGCATCACGATCGAATACAACGACATGAATTCGACCGAGGTGTACAACCGCTTCATCTCCGAAGTGGCGGCCGGCGGCAATACCGCCGACGTGATGTGGTCGTCGGCGATGGACCTGCAGATGCGGCTCGCCTCGGACGGCTACGCGCTGGCCTACAAATCGGTCGAAGCATCGAAGATCCCCGGTTGGGCGGTGTGGAACGACATGGCTTACGGGACCACCTTCGAGCCGGCGGCGATCGTCTACAACAAGCGCCTGGTCGACGCCAGGGAAGTGCCGCAGACGCACGCCGATTTCGCCAAGCTGATCACGACCGAGAAATTCAAGGACAAGGTCACCACCTACGACATCGAAAAATCGGGCGTCGGCTTCATGTTCATGACCCAGGACGCGCGCGAGTTCGCACAGTTCGCGGCGCTGGAGAATGCGTTCGGCGCGGCGCGGGTGCGGGTACAATCCTCGACCGGCACCATGCTGGAGCGGATCTCCTCCGGCGAAAACCTGATCGGCTACAACGTGCTCGGCTCCTACGCGCTGGTGCGCGCCAAGACCGACCCCTCGCTGGGCGTGGTGCTGCCGAAGGATTACACGCTGATCCTGTCGCGCGTCCTGTTCATCAACAAGGCCGCGAAGAACGCCAACGCCGCCAAGCTGTGGCTGGACTACATGCTGTCGCACCGCGGCCAGACCATCATCGCCAACGACTCGAAGCTGTTCGCGATCCGCGCCGACGTGAAGGGCGAGACCACGTCGGCCGAGTTGATCAAGCAGGTCGGCGAAAAGAACATCAAGCCGGTGCCGGTGCATCCGATCGTGCTGGAGTTCCTCGCGCCGGCCAAGCGCATGGCCTTCCTCAAGCAGTGGAAAGAGACCGCCGGGAAGAAGTAAGTCCCGGTTCGAGGCGGGCTGCGCGTCGCGGCCCGCCCGCCTGTCGTTGTTTTTCTCGGATACCGCCATGTCGACCTTTACCTTGCCCCGGCCGCGCCTGAACTGGCCGCGCGGCCTGGTGGTGACGCTCACCTGCATCGCCATTTTCCTGCCGCTGTTCCTGATTTTCTACCAGAGCTTTTTGTCGGCGCCGTTCTTCATGCCGAACAAGACGCTGGGGCTGGACGCCTACCGGTTCATTTTCGACGATTCCGATTTCAGGCAGGCGTTCTGGAACGGCATGATCCTGGCCGGCGGCCTGGCCGCGATCGCGGTGCCGCTGGGCGGCATGCTGGCCTTCCTGATGATCCGCACCGACCTGCCGGGCCGCGGCTGGATCGCGCCGCTGCTGCTGGTGCCGATCTTCGTCTCGCCGATGGTGATGGGCTTCGGCTACGTGGTGTCGATGGGGCCGGTCGGCTTCTACTCGACCTGGGCCAAGCAGCTGCTCGGCTTCGTGCCCTGGAATATCTACTCCTTCGCCAGCATCGTGGTGATCGCGGGCTTGACGCACGTGCCGCATGTGTACCTGTACGCCTCCTCGGCCTTGAAAAGCCTCGGCTCGGACGTCGAGGAAGCCGCGCGCGTGGCCGGCGCTTCGCCGCTGCAGGTGATGATGCACGTGTCGCTGCCGATGATCATGCCGGCGCTGGCGTACGCGGGCGTGCTGGTGTTCTTCCTCGGCTTCGAGGTATTCGGGCTGGTGCTGGTGCTGGGCGACCCGGAAGGCCACCTGGTGCTCGCGACCTACCTGTACAAGCTGACCAACAAACTGGGCACGCCGTCCTATCACCTGATGGCGGCGGTGGCGGTGTGCCTGGTGATGGTGACCATGCCGCTGGTGATGCTGCAGCGCTGGCTGCTCAAGTCGTCCAACAAATATATATCGATCAAGGGCAAGGGCGCGCGCCAGAAGGCGATGCCGCTGGGGCGCTGGAAGTGGCTGGCGTTCGCGCTGCTGGCCGGCTGGCTGGTGTTCACCATCGTGCTGCCGCTGTCGGGCATCGTGCTGCGTTCCTTCGTCGAGTACTGGGGCGAGGGCGTGAAGCTGGCCGACGTGCTGACCTTGCAGCACTTCCGCGACATCGCCGAGCAGCCGTCGCTGATGCGCGGGATCTTGAATACGGTGCTGATCGGCGTGGTCGGCGGCGCGCTGGCGGTGATCTGCTACAGCGCCATCGCGCTGGCGATGCACCGCAAGCCGGACGGCATCACGCGCCTGCTCGACTACAGCGTGCTGGTGCCGCGCGCGATTCCGGGGCTGCTGGCCGGCCTGTCCTTCCTGTGGGTGTTCCTGTTCGTACCGAGCTGGCTCGATGGACTGCTCAAGGCCATGGACAACGGCGCCGCCGTGTGGCTCAGCGAGCACCTGATTCCGGCGCTGCGGGCGGTGCGCTCGACCATCTTCGCCTTGTGGCTGGCGTATTCGGTGGTGTGGCTGGCGTACGGCATGCGGCTGATCTCGACCGCGCTGCTGCAGGTCGGTCCCGAATTGGAAGAAGCGGCGCGCGCGGTCGGCGCCAGCCGCGGCCAGGTCACGCGCGACGTCACGCTGCCGCTGATCCGGTACGGTTTGCTGGGCGCGTGGCTGATGGTGTTCCTGATTTTCGAGCGCGAGTATTCGACCGGCGTGTACCTGCTGTCGCCGGGGACGGAAGTGATCGGCGCGATGCTGGTGTCGCTGTGGGCGGGCGGATCGACCGACCTGGTGGCGGCGCTGTCGTTCATCAACATCGCGCTGGTGGCGATCGGCCTCGGCATCGCGCTGCGTTTCGGCGTCAAGCTGCACAACTAAAAAATCACAACGAGACCTGATCATGAATGAATTATCCGTCAACGAACTGCACCTCGACTACGGCAGCGGCGCGCACGCCAACCCGATCCTGAAGGGCGTGTCGATGCATCTGCGGCGCGGCGAAGTGGTGGCGCTGCTGGGGCCATCGGGCAGCGGCAAGACCACGCTGCTGCGCGCGGTGGCCGGCCTCGAAAGCCCGAAGGCGGGCAGCATCGACATCGGCGAGCGTCGCGTGTTCGACGGCGCGCGGGGATTCGAGATGCCGGCCGAGCAGCGCAACCTCGGGCTGGTGTTCCAGTCGTATGCGCTGTGGCCGCACAAGACCGTGTACGACAACGTCGCGTATGGCCTCAAGCTGCGCAAGATGGCGGCGCGCGAGATCGAGGCCAAGGTCAACGACGTGCTGTCGCAGCTGGGGCTGGGGCAGTTGGGCGCGCGCTTTCCGCACCAGCTGTCGGGCGGGCAGCAGCAGCGAGTCGCGATCGCGCGTGCGCTGGTGTATAACCCGCCGGTGATCCTGCTCGACGAACCGCTGTCGAACCTCGACGCCAAGCTGCGCGAAGAAGCGCGCGCCTTCCTGCGCGAGCTGATCGTGCGGCTCGGTTTGTCGGCGCTGATGGTCACGCACGACCAGGCCGAGGCGATGGCGATTTCGGACCGCATCCTGCTGCTCAATAACGGCAAGATCGAGCAGCAGGGTACGCCGCAAAGCATGTACGAGACGCCGGACACGCTGTTCACCGCCGAGTTCATGGGCAGTAACAACCGCTTGCCGGGGAAGGTCGCGCGCCGCGAGGGCAGTGCGGTGACGCTCGAGGTCGACGGCGTGCGGATGCGGGGCACGGCGCGCGGCGTCAATACCGGCGCCGACGTCGCGCCGCTGATTCGGGTGGAGGAAGTGAAGATCAGCGCGAGCGCGGTCGACAACGCGCTCGCGCTGCCGCTGCTGACCTGCATGTACCTCGGCGATCGCTGGGAGTGCCTGTTCACGCGCGGCGAGATCAGCCTGCGCGCGTATTCGGCCCACCGGCTGGAGCCGGGCAGCTACTGGCTGCAGATGCCGGCCGATAAACTCTGGGTGTTCTGAGCGGCGCATCGTGCTGCGCTCGCTGGCCCTGGCGCTGCTGCTTGCCCTGATCGGGGCGCAGCTATGCATCTGGCTGAACACGCCGCTGCCGTGGATGATCGGACCGCTGTTCGCGACCGCGGGCGCATGCATGCTGGGCGCGCCCTTGCGTGCGCCGGTGCAGCTGCGCGAAGCGGGGCAGTGGGCGATCGGTACCGCGCTCGGTTTGTACTTCACGGCGCCGGTGATGGCTGTGCTGGCCTCGTACGCGGGCTGGATCGCGCTGGCCGTGCTGTTCGCGCTGATGCTGGGCGCGGCGGCGGGCTGGCTGCTGCATCGGCTGTCGGGCACCGACCGCAGCACGGCGTTCTTTGCGATGGCGGTGGGCGGCGCATCCGAGATGGCGACGCAGGGCGAGCGGCATGGCGCGGCGGTCGAGCGGGTGGCGGCTGCGCACAGCCTGCGGATCATGATGGTGGTGGCGCTGATCCCGTTCGGCATCCGCTATTGGAGCGAGCATGGGCTGGGACCGGGGCTGGACCTGTATGTGCCGGGTGCGGCGGCGGTGGCGTACGGGCCGCTGGCGCTGCTGGTGCTGTTGACCAGCGCGTGCGCCTTGGGCTGCAAGCGGCTGAAGATTCCGAACGCGTGGGTGATCGGGCCGTTGCTGATGGCGCTGGCCCTGACCGCGGGCGGGGTTCATTTGAGCCGGCTGCCGGAGTGGATGATACGGGCGGGGCAGCTGTTTATCGGCGTGTCGCTGGGGACGCGTTTTACGCCGGGGTTCGTGCACACGGCGCCGCGCTACCTGGCCAGCGTGGCGGCGGTTGCGTTGCTGGCGATGCTGCTGGCGGGCGGTTTCGGGCTCGGGCTGGCGGCGCTGGCGGGCATCCATCCGGGGACCGCGATCCTGGCGACGTCGCCGGGGGGGATCGCCGAGATGGCGCTGACGGCGCGCGTGCTGCATCTGGGCGTGCCGATCGTCACCGCATTCCATGTGGCGCGAATGGTGGTGGTGGTGCTCACCATCGGCCCCGCCTTCCGCCTCCTTTCTTCCAAAAAACCATGGGGTCACATCTGACATTCGTACATTTCCTCCCTGAAATGTACGAATGTCAGATGCGACCCCAGTGGGGTTTTCTGGTGTTGGTGGGAAAGGAATTTTCGCGATCTGCGAATGAAGACCGTGATATTGGCGCTGCCTGCGGCGCTCAAAAAGGCCGTGGGGTCACGTCTGACATTCGTACATTTCGCAGGAGAAATGTACGAATGTCAGACGTGACCCCATGGCTTAGCGGAGGGTGACGGTGGTTTCGCGGGCCTCGGGGTCGCGCTCGCGCACGAAGCGCACCACCGAGTCGACCGTCACCGTGTCGATCCGCCCCGCCATGCGCCGGTCGAAGGGCTGGTCGTCGAAGGAGACGTTGGCGCGGAACATGCGCGCGCCCAGCCGCGTCAGCGCCGGGATCGCGACCGTGATCGGCCGGTAGCCGGCCAGCTTCAGCCACGCCTGCGCCTGCCCGCGATCGTCGATCCGCAACTCGCTGACGCCGGCCGCATAGGTCTCCAGCAGCCATTGATTCGAATTCTGGTAGGCCGTCGCGAACGGGAAGGCCAGCATGTTGTAGCGCGCTTCGTGCAGCCGCAGCGGCGCGCCCGAGCGCAGCATCGCCACGATGCGCGCCTGCGCCGCCGCACCCGGCACCACGATCCGGCTCTCGTAGGCGAACAAATCGTCGAGGAAGAAATTGCCGAGCCCTTCGTCGAACAGCGCCGATTCCGCCGTGCCGCATTGGTTCAGCTCATGCACCACCAGCCAGCGTCCCTTCGGATGGTCGCGCCATATATACGCCATGTGCGAGTAGCGCAGCCCGTACTTCGACAGGTCCTGCCCGACCCGCGCCAGCAGCGCCACCTCGGCGCCCGATGCGTCCAGCGCCGCGCGGGTGCGCTCGGCCAGCTGCATCGCCTTGACGAAGCTGGCGGCGTCGGTCGGCTTCGGCTCGCACGGCGTGCCGGCGCGCGCCAGCGAGCAGGCCAGCCACAGCACGATCAGCAGCCGCTTCACGCGCCGCCCCGCACCCGCGAATGGTGCAGCAGCGCCTTGCCGGTCTCGTTCGGGATGAAGGCGATGACCTGGCCGGCCGCCACCAGCAGATAGCCGCTCGAGAGCGCGACCACCGCGACCGATGCGCCCGCCGCCAGCGAGACGCCGCGCGCCGCCCGTCCGCTTAGCCGCAGCGTGGCCTCGGCCGCCTGCGAGGCGCCGGCCAGCACGATCATGCTGGCGTCGCCCGCGGTCTCGACGCTCGCCACCACCGCGCTGCCCGCCGCGGCCAGCGCCGCCAGCGAGCCAAGCACCACCAGCGCCGAGCCTTCGGCCGCCAGTTCGGACGCGCTCGACAAGTCGGAGCTGCCTTGTTGTTCGGCCGCCCGGGCGCCGCACAACACGCCGCACAGCAGGAATGCACCTAGGGTTTTCATGGTCGGACTTTCAGCGGGCCGCCGGATTGGCAGGCCGATCATTGTCCAAAGTCGTGTCTTGCTCAATCAGTTGCTGCTGAGTATCGCACTGCGCTCCCCGAGGGGCTAGTATCTGCTACCGGATGTGGCTTGGAAACATTGTTTGTTTATAGCCGCAATGTGCGGTATTTTACTCATCTCACCGTTTAGCGAGCGTCCCGCATGAGCCAATCGAGCCAGTTTTCCCTGTTGAAGCAACGCCGTTTCGGTCCGTTTTTCTGGACCCAGTTCCTCGGCGCCTTCAACGACAATCTGTTCAAGACGGCGCTGCTGGTGATCCTCACCTTCGATGCCCTGAGCTGGACCACGCTGAACCCCGGCATGCTGAACGCGCTGATCCCCGGCCTGTTCATCCTGCCCTACGTGGTGTTTTCGGCCACCGCCGGCCAGATCGCCGACAAGGTCGAGAAGTCGCGCCTGGCGCGCTACGTCAAGATGCTCGAGATCGCGATCATGCTGGTGGCCGCCGCCGGCTGGATGAGCCATACCCTGTGGCTGCTGGTGGCGGCGGTGATCGGCATGGGCGTGCACTCGACCCTGTTCGGTCCCGTCAAATACGCCTACCTGCCGCAGAACCTGAAGCCGGAGGAGCTGGTCGGCGGTAACGGCATCATCGAGGCCGGCACCTTCGTCGGCATCCTGCTCGGCGAGATCATCGGCGCGCTGCTGGTGGTGCACAAGCCGTTCGGGATCGCGCTGGTGGCCGGCGGCACCCTGCTCACCGCAGTGCTCGGCCTGATCGCCAGCTACCGGATTCCCTTGTCGCCCGCGCCCGAGCCGGCGCTCAAGATCAGCCGCAATCCATTCGCCGAATCGCTGCGCAACCTGGCCTTCTCGCGCCAGAACCGCACGGTGTTCCTGTCGATGCTCGGTAATTCGTGGTTCTGGTTTTACGGCGCGCTGGTGCTGTCGCAGTTCCCGGTCTACGCCAAGGATTACCTGCACGGCGACCACAGCGTGTTCGTGCTGCTGCTGACCGTGTTCTCGCTCGGGATCGGCACCGGCTCGCTGCTGTGCGAGCGCCTGTCCGGCCACAAGGTGGAGATCGGGCTGGTGCCCTTCGGTTCGATCGGGCTGTCGGTGTTCGGCATCGACCTGTCTTTCGCCAGCCTGGCGTACACCAACACGGCGGCGGTGGACATGGCCGGCCTGCTGGCCCAGCCGGGCGTGCTGCGGATCCTGGCCGACGTGGTGCTGCTCGGCGTGTTCGGCGGCTTTTTCATCGTGCCGCTGTTCGCGCTGATCCAGACCCGCTGCGATCCGAAGCACGTGTCGCGCACCATCGCCGGCATGAATATCCTGAACGCGCTGTTCATGGTGGCGGCCGCCGGTTTCGCGATCGTGCTGCTGGCCGAGGGCTTCACGATTCCGCAGATTTTCCTGACCACCGCGCTGCTCAACGCGCTGGTGGCGGTGTATATCTTCTCGCTGGTGCCGGAATTCCTGATGCGCTTCCTGGCGTGGATGCTGATTCATACCATCCACCGGGTGAAGACGGTGGGCGTCGAGCGCATCCCGGAACATGGGCCGGCGGTGCTGGTCTGTAACCACGTCAGCTACGTCGACGCGATCGTGATCGGCGCGGCCAGCCCGCGCCCGATCCGCTTCGTGATGGACCATAAAATCTTCAAGATGCCGCTGCTGGGCTGGATCTTCCGCACCGCGAAGGCGATCCCGATCGCGCCGGCCAAGGAAGACCCGTGGCTGATGGAGAAGGCCTACGTCGATATCGCGCAGGCCCTGCATCAGGGCGACCTGGTGTGCATCTTCCCCGAAGGCCGGCTGACCTCGACCGGCGAGATGAGCGAGTTCCGCAGCGGCGTCGCCAAGATCGTCGAGCGCAGCAAGGTGCCGGTGATCCCGATGGCGCTGCGCGGCCTGTGGGGCAGCCTGCTCACGCGCGATCCGGGCGGCCTGTTCGAACGCTCGTTCACGCGCGGCCCGCGCTCGAAACTGGCGCTCGCGGTGGGCGCGCCGGTCGCGCCCGAGCAGGCCACGCCGGAGTTCCTGCATCAGCAGGTGCTGGCCCTGCGCGGCGACTGGAAGTAAGCGGCCGTATGAAAATCCGGGCCTATCTCACCTTGATGGCGGCGGCGATCCTGGTCCCGGTGATCCTGTTTTCGACCGTCTCGCTGAACATGCTGCTCAAGTCCGAGCGCGAGGCGGCGCTCAAGGGCGTGCGCGAGACCGCGCGCATCGCGCTGGTGAGCATCGACCGCGAACTGACCAACACCCAGGCCACGCTGCGCATGCTGGCCACCTCGCACTACCTGGCCACCGGCCAGCTGGGCGGTTTCTACGAGCAGGCCAGGTTCTCCGACAAGCCGGGCGCCACCTGGACCGGGCTGCTCGCCGAGGACGGCGAACTGCTGGTCAGCACCGCGGTCCCCTACGGCACGCCGCTGCCGCCTTCGAACGCCGGTCCGCGCGTGATGCAGGTGCTCGACGCCGGCATGCCACAGGTGTCGAACCTGATCCGCGGCCTGGTCACGCAGGCGCTGATCGTGCGGGTCGACGTGCCGGTGACGACGCCGGCCGGCAAGCGCTACGTGGTAGCGCAGGGTTTCCGGGTCGAGCACTTCGATCGGGTACTGCATCAGGTGAACATGCCCCCGAGCTGGCTGGCCGGGGTGTTCGACCGCAACGGCATGCGCATCGCCCAGACCCGCGACCAGGCCGGCGCCCAGCGCGGCGAGGCGCGCCCCGACCTGCGCCAGGCGATCCTCGCCAAGACCGTGGGCGTGATCCGCAACGCCGGCGAGGACGACGTCAAGCTGTACACGGTGCTCGAGCGCTCGGCGCTGTCGGGATGGACGGTGGCGGTGGGCGTGCCGGAGGCCGAGATCGAGGCGGCCGCGCGCAGTGCGCTGCTGGTGTCGATGCTCGGCCTGCTGGCGGCGATCGGCTGCGCCGCGGCCGCCGCGCTGTTCTTCGCGCGCCGGCTGGCGCAGTCGATCCGCGGCGCGGCGCAGTCGGCCCATGCGCTCGAACGGGGCGAGGAAGTCGGCCCGTCGGCGCAGTCGGGCGTGCTGGAGGTGGACGAGGTGCAGGCCGCGATCGCCGCGGCGGCCGCGGTGGTGAGCCAGGAGAAGCGCTCGCGCCGGTTGGCCGAGACCGAACGCGAGGTGCTGTTCGCCAGCGAGCACGCGGCGCGCACCATGGCCGAACAGCAGAACCGCGCCAAGGATGAATTCCTGGCGATGCTGGGCCACGAGCTGCGCAACCCGCTGGCGGCGATCGTCAACGCGGCCAGCGTGATGGGCGTGGACAGCATGCCGGCGGCCGGCATGCTGCACGCGCGCGATGTCGTGGCGCGCCAGGGCAAGCACCTGTCGCGCATCGTCGACGACCTGCTCGACGTGGGCCGGGTCCACTCCGGCAAGATCCTGCTCGAGCGCGGCGCGCTGCGTCTCGACACCCTGGTCGAGACCTGCGTGGCGACCATGCGCGCCAGCGGGCGCGGCGCCGGCCATGCCATCGGGGTGGAGACCGCGCAGGTGTGGGTGGACGCCGATCCGGCGCGGATCGAACAGATCATCGCCAACCTGCTCGACAACGCGATCAAGTATACGCCGACCGGCGGCAGCATCGCGCTGACGCTGCAGGCCGAGGGCGAGGAGGCGGTGCTGGCGGTGAGCGACAACGGCGTCGGCATCGCGCCCGAGCTGATGCCGTACGTGTTCGACCTGTTCGTGCAGGGCACGCGGGCGCTGGACCGCGCGCAGGGCGGCCTGGGCCTCGGCCTGGCGCTGGTGCGCCGGCTGGCGGTCATGCATGGCGGGCGGGTGGCGGTGCGCAGCCCGGGGCTGGGCGCGGGCAGCACCTTCGAGCTGCGCCTGCCGCGGGTGGCGGCGCCGGCCGCGGCGGAGATCGAGACCGTCGTCGCCACTTCCTCGGGCCAGCGCGTGCTGCTGATCGAGGATAACGACGACGGCCGCGAGATGATGGCGATGATGCTCGAGGCGCACGCCTACCGCGTGGTCACCGCGGTCGACGGCTACGAAGGTTTGCGGCTGGCGGCCGAGAAGGCGCCGGACATCGCGCTGGTCGACATCGGCCTGCCCGGCATCGACGGTTACGAGGTGGCGCGCCGCATGCGCGCCGACCCCGCCACCAGCGGCGTGCGGCTGGTGGCGCTGACCGGCTACGGTTTGGACGACGACCGCCTGCGCGCGCTGGACGCGGGCTTCGACGCCCACCTGGTCAAGCCGGTGGACCTGGAGCGCCTGATGCAGGTGCTGGAAGCGGCGGCGGCCTAGACCACGCGGCGCAGCGACTGGCCGCTGAACAGGCGGCCGCTGGCCAACTGCTTGATGTCGTCGAAGTCGACCGGCTTGATCAGGTGGTGGTCGAAGCCGGCGTCGATGGTGCGCTGGCGCGCGTCGTGCTGGCCCCAGCCGGTGAGGGCGATCATCAGCACGTCCTTCGAACCGGGCTTGCGGCGGATGCGGCGCGCCGCTTCGTAGCCGTCCATGCTGGGCATGCCGAGATCCATCACGATCATGTCGGGCATCGCCTCCTCCACCGCCAGCACCGCTTCGTAGCCGTCGTAGGCGGTGGCCACGTTATAGTTCTCCATCTCGAACAGGGCTTGCAGCGAATCGGCGGCGTCGCGGTTGTCGTCCACCACCAGCACCTTGGGGCGGTGGTCGACCAGTTCGACGACGGCGGCCGCGCCGCTGCTGCCGCGGCGGTCCCGGTCGGCGATCACCGGCAGCGTGAGCACGAATTCGCTGCCCTTGCCGAGTCCCGGACTGCTGGCGCGCACGCTGCCGCCATGCATTTCGGCGAACTGGCGCGACAGGCTCAGGCCGATGCCAAGGCCGCTGGTGATCTGGCCCGACGGCGGCCGGCTCTGCTCGAACATCGCGAAGATGCGCTCCACCGCGGCCGGCTCGAGGCCGATGCCGGTGTCCCTGATGTGGATTGTCAGGCACCCGTCCTCGACCTGCGCGCGGACCGAGATGTAGCCCTTGACCGGCGTGAACTTGATCGCGTTGGACAGGATGTTGGCGACGATCTGCACCACCCGCGCGTAGTCGGCGTACAGCACCACTTCCTCGGCCGGCAGCGCCCGGTCGATCTTGATATGCTTGACCGCGGCGGCCGCCGAACACAGCTCGGTGACGTGACCGATCACCGCCGCGAAGGTGGTGAAGTCGCGCTGCAGTTCGATCTTGCCGCTGTTGATGCGCGCCACGTCGAGCAGGTCGTCGACCAGCCGCGTGAGGTGGATGACCTGGCGGTCGATCACTTCGCTGACCTTCTTCACCGAGGGCTGGTCGGGAAACAGGTGGGTCAGCACGCCCATCGAGGTGCGGATCGGCGCCAGCGGGTTGCGCAGCTCGTGGCCCAGGCTGGCGAGGAATTCGTCCTTGCGGCGGTCGGTCTCGCGCACCTGGTACTGCTTCTCGCGCGCCCGCAGCACCGACTGCAGGGACGTGATCAGGGTGAGCGTGCGCACCGGGCGTTCGAGCAGGGTGACGTTGCCGAGATTGGAGATGGCCTGGCGCACGCTGAGCGAATCGGGGCCGCGGTGGGTGAGCAGCACGATCGGCAGGTCGGACCAGTTGGGCTGGCATTGCAGGAAGTCGCCCAGCGCCTTCATGCCGCCGCCGGGCAGCGCTTCCTCCACCGTCAGCACGGCGCCGACGCCGATCAGCAGTTCTTCGCTCAGTTGCGCGAGGCTGTGGACGACGAGGTTGCCGACGTTCGCCAAGGTCAGCATTTTGGCCGCCAGCAGCGCGTCCTGGCCGCTGGGCGCATAGATGAGGACACGCTTTTCCACGGCGGCCTAGGCGACGTCGTCTTCGAACAGGAAATCGCCCTGATCTTCGTCGAAGGTCGGCACGCCGGTGAGGATGCCGTGGAAGCTGGTCAGCACGTCGCCCACGTGGATGCCCTTGTGGCTCATGCCGAACAGGCGGATGGTGCGCTCGTGCGGGCCGGCGCGTTTCTTGAACATCGAGATCGCCTGGCGCACCTTGCCGCGCGCCTCGAAGTAGCGCAGCATGATCACGCTGTCGGCGATGTAGCTGGCGTCGATCGCGGTCGTCATCGAGCCGCCGATCACGCCCGGCTGCACCCCGACCAGGATGGTGACCACGCCGCGCTGGCCGAGGTAGGTGAGCAGCTCGTGCAAGTGGGTGGCGAGGAAGCGCTCGTCGGGCATCGCCTTCAGGTAGCCGTTCAGGCTGTCGATCACGATCACGCGCGCGCCGTCCGCTTCGGCGCCGGTCACCGCCTGCATGAATTCGCCGGGCATCATTTCGGCCGGGTCGATCTGCTGGATCATCAGCATGCCCTTGTCGACCGCGGACTTGAGGTCGATGCCAAGCCCGGCCGAGCGCAGCATCAGGTTGTTGGTCGCTTCCTCGAACAGGAACATGGCGGCCTTCTCGCCGCGCCGGGTGGCGGCGTACACGTACTGCGCGCACAGCGAGGACTTGCCGGTGCCGGGCGGGCCCGAGATCAGGGTGCTGGTGCCTTCATCGAGGCCGCCGCCGGTGAGCTTGTCGAGCGTGGCCAGGCCGCTGGAGAGCTTCTTGCGCTCGGACTCCACGCGCGAGTCGGCCGCGATCAGGCGCGGGTAGACCACCAGGCCGCCGGTGACGATCTTGTAGTCGTGCGAGCCGCCGCGAAAGGCGATGCCGCGGTACTTCACGATGCGCAAGCGGCGCCGTTCGGAGCCGTAGTCCTGGTTGATCAGTTCGAGCGTGATCACGCCGTGCGCCACGCTGCGCACCTGCAGGTCGCCCGAGACTGCCGTGCGGTCGTCGAGGAACAGGGTGGTGCAGCCTTTGCCGGCCAGGTACTGCTTGAGCGCGAGCACCTGGCGGCGGTAGCGCAGCGGGCTTTCGGCCAGCAGCTGCAGCTCGGACAGCGAGTCGAGCACCACGCGCGTGGGCTTGTACTTCTCGATGATGTCGAGGATGCGCTGGGTGGTCATGCCCATCTCGATTTCGGACGGGTGGAAGATGGTGAACTGCTGGTCGGGATGGAGGATGTTCTCGTTGGGGATGATGTCTTCGACGTGGATGCCTTCCATCGACCAGCCGTGCGAGTGCGCCACGGCCAGCAGTTCGACGCGGGTTTCGGCCAGCGTGATGTAGATGACGGATTCGCCGCGCCGCACGCCTTCGGAGAGAAATTGCAGCGCGAGGGTGGTCTTGCCGGTGCCCGGTTCGCCTTCGATCAGGAACAGGCGGTCGGAGGTCAGGCCGCCGCCGAGGATGGTGTCGAGCCCCGTTACGCCGGTGGAGAGGAAGCGGGTGCTCTCGTTGTTTTGCTGGTCCATTGAGGCTTGTCCCATAGTTCTAATTCATCAACTTTGTAAAATGCAAGGCTTGCTACTAAATAATACCCGATTGCTTTTTTGACTGGCGTTCGGTAGAAACCGGGGCGAAAAAGGGTGCGCACGATTGAGGCGGGACAAGGCGTTCAGGCGCGCGCGGACAGGGGGACACATTTTGTGTGCCAAAAGCGTAAGATGCTCTGATATAATTCCGACCTCGTCGGGGCGTAGCGCAGCCTGGTAGCGTACTTGCATGGGGTGCAAGGGGTCGTGTGTTCGAATCACACCGTCCCGACCAATAGAATCAAAGACTTAGGCCAATCGAGAGATTGGCCTTTTTGCTTTTTCAGAATATTGGTAAGAAATTTGGTGAGAAATATTCGGCAAGGCATTTTTGCTCTTCAAGTGAGCAATTTGACGGCTGCGACGGGCTGGAGGAGTGGTAGGGTTAGGTGCAGCGCACTCGTATTGTTGCCTGTCGGCTACCAGTTAGACGATTGCCAGCCCGTTCTGCTAGATCGAAATTGAGATGCTCGGCGTAATTGCCGCTCCAGGCGGGCTAGATCGTGGCAACCAATTATGTTGCTAGGCCCAATTGCGTCCAAGAACGTCCAAATAGCGTTCAAGAACGTTCAGTTGGTGTCCAAACACGTCCAAACACGTCCAAATGGCGTCCAAGTACGCCAATATTGCTAAGGTTGATCTCCGGAATTAGCAGATCGAGCCGTTCGTACTTTTACCTGTAGGTACGTTCAGCCCGAAATAGCACGCGTAGTGGAACATGAACCGGTGATCAAGCTTGTTGCAGCCGTCTCACTGCGTCAAGGATGGCGCTTTCTGTGGGCGAATGAATCACAAGCAAAGGCAATGAAATTGCCTGACACACCGCAAGCGCATGGGCAGACTCTGCATCAATCAGTTCCGAAATTTCCATCACGCTCTTTGCAACCCCATCACGGACTGACAATCGGTCGCGAATGGTTTGAACATCCTCAGTGAGGAGTATCACACCAGACAATCGCATAGCCGCAAAAACCGACTGTTCCAACGGTACCAACGCTCCCGCTGAGTCACGAAGGACAAAGTGACCGTCAAGCAAAATGTCACTGCTTTCACTGCGCCTATGCTCAACGGCGCGAATCAGCGCAACTTGGTTGTCGTCGAGATCAGCAGTCTTTTTATTGTTGTCCCAGGTGGACTTCCCTTTTTCTTCACGAATGAGGTGACTTGCAGTGCAATGGCTAATTCCGAGTGTCTTGGCGACAGGCGCACCAAGATAGCCCTTGCCGACGCCGTGAACGCCAGCCAAGAAAAACACTCTCATTGCTCACTCTTGGGTGCGACGAGCTTCTGCAATTTCTGCAATTCCTTTGTCGTCAGATACTTAAATGATTGTGGAGCAGTAAATGGCTTGAAAATTTTGTTTGGATTTACAGGCTTTTTAAAAACGCGAACGTTTTCCAACATGAGCGCGAACCCCACAGATTTTGACTCGAAGTAAGAAAGTAACTCTGCTCGCGTCAAACCGCCACCGTTCTCCTTTGCGATGGTCCAAAGTTTGTTGGGGTGCTCTTCGATTATCTCCTTCACGTCCACCAAAGCAACGATGGCTTGGACAGGTGAGGATGAATAAATGGCGATGGTTCCGACAGGTTGAGCAGGAATAGCACGGCGCAATTCGACCAGCTTGCTGCCGTCAATAATGAGGTTGGCAAACTTGGGCTTCACGGATAACAAAATCGCGCTACCGCTGGGAGTGTCTGAGTAATCTGGAAAAAGAGTCATCTGAAATTTTGGTAATCGACTGAATTGGTCCTGACACAATGCCTTCTTGAGTCAGGACAGAATATGGAATAGGTGTTTGGAAATGGCCTGCAAGTCGAAACAGCATCACCTTAATGGGCGATGTTGCCATAGCCTCAATATCCTTTTGGCTGTAGACAGTCCTACGGCTGACAATTTGCATGATGTTCGTGGCGTTCTCATGCACCTCATAGCGTTCGACAATGCCAGTCGTTGTTACGGCCTTCTCATCTCCCGTTCGGTAAAAAAGAACAACGTCACCTGGCCGCACTTGATTGGTCTGAGCTTTGCATAGATAGGCTTGCTTGATGGCATTTCCCGCAACGGAATTTCCACTGAATAGCTGACCTTGGCGGGCCATATCCGGGAAAAGAATTTGATGATATTGCGGCTGAATTGGAACAAGGAATTTTCGGACGGAAGCGTCTTTCCGATAATGTGGAAAGTACAGCTTGGCATAGTCGATTGCCGGAATATCCTCAGGAGGTGGTAAAGAAGGATGGGCTTTCACGAGCATGATGTCAGTTCCGTATTTGCCACGCTGCTTGAAGCCGAAGTCACCAAGCAATTCCAATAGGTAGAATTGGTCGTCACTGGTATGCACGAAGATGTTTTCGCATCTATTTTCGGTCGCAAATCTAAAGGCCGCTTTTAGAAAAAGTTCACCAATCTTGCGCCCCCGAATCTGTTCGCCAACCTTGAAAGTGCAGAGCTTTAGCGACAATCCCTGCAGCGACTCTCTCGCATCGTTGATTACCTCGTTTGTCTGCATCGCGTATATGCAAATTGCTTCAATCGAACCCGTTTCCGTTCGAGCAATCCATGCCTTACGGCCAGTTTGCGCCTTATCGTGAAACCATTTATTGAAACTGCGCTCGGACGTGTCGTAACTGGTGCGCAGGCTGTCAAACAAGGGGGTATCGAGTTGGCTGGTGAGACTGTACATTGGAACATCTTCAATATTCGGAAGTTGAACTTCCGCTGGCTCATGCAAACGACGAAGCCAATCCTCAGCAGTCTGTATGTTGTAAACCCGATCACCGAAGCCCGCCTGACGAGCTTTGGTATGTATCTCTTTATCTTCGGTGACAAGGGCATGAACGGCGGAACATTCGAGCGCATGGAGGATGTCGTTATCACATGCGTCATTCGCAGACGTTTGGGCAGTGTTACGGGGACTCGATGGTGCCCCCTCAAGTTTTGTGTACTGTTGAAGTCGCGCAAGTGTCCGGTTGCGCCTTTGCGTGTCTTTATCTCGATCGATATCGGTCTTCGATGCCGGGTGGTAAAGCAGCTGATGCCCACCAACTCCGGCCAACCGTACAAAATTTGCAAGGCTTGGTTCCAGCACGAGCATCGAATCCTGAAGTGGTATCAGGATGTTCGTGTCAAGGAGGAAGCGAAGCCGTTGACTCAAAATGAAGCCTACTGAGAGTGGGAAAGTGTCTGGTGGCAAAGGGCGGGAAGCAATGCGTCTATAAATACCTTTTGCCCTTCACGAACCGCAGCAAATTTTTCCAGCGCGTATTTTAAGTTCACAAATTGCCTTTGCATGGCAATTGTTGGAACTGGCACCCGAATCACCCCCAACGCTGATTGTTTGGTCGTCCGATTGCGATCTGCTGTTCCAGGCGATGCTTCATTCACGGCAGTTAGCCCTTCGTCGGAGAGTAGGTAATACAGCAAATATTCCGGCAAGACCATATCAGAATGAGTTACTGCGGTGAGATAACGATGTGAGGCAATGTACCCGTCATGCTCGGGTTTCGCGACACCAATGGCACCTTCCCATGCTTTGATATTGCTGAATACGATGTCTCCCGATTTGATCCAAACGGGCTTTTCCCATGTGGCCGCATCAGCATCAAAATCTGGCTTCACAAACAGTCCTTTGCCGAAAGACCGCGCTCCCAATTCTTTGTATTGTTGGTTCGGAACCAATTGAACGTTGCGCCGTACTAAGGGTGCTACATCGCGCATTGGCAACCATCTCGCCTGTGTCAACGTTTCTTGAAACCGGACTGCGAGCAGGCTTGCGATGTCCCGGTCAATTGACGAGCGCAGATTATCGGCCGCCGTCAATTTCTGTTGGACAGCTTCGATTCGGTCAACAATGCTTTGCTGCTGGTGAGTGTTGGGTATTTGAATCTCAAGCTGCAAGAACTCTTGCTCTTTTAATCGGACGCGGTTGGTTGTTCCCTCGCTGGCACGGGCGCATAAGTCCACGAACGCAGAGGTACGGCAAAGCCAGCCCATGTACTGTGGCAACAGATGGTCGCGGTTGACTTCAAACAACGGAAAGTCATTTGTTACAAGTGCGCCATCTAGGTCATCAGGGACAACACCCATAGCTCCGTTGCGAGCATCAATGCGTGACGCAATGAACTGATTTTTGCGGGCAATAAATCTTCGACCATTGACCGACGCACCGCTTACGCGACCGCGCTCCAACACGCCTTTTCCCCACAGCCGGATAGTGATCTCTTTGTATTCGATGCCAGCGGTAGGTTGCGCTGCTTCACCCGAGCGGGTGAGCAAGTCTCCTAGTCTATGTCGCAGCCAAGCCTGCATCATACAGGTTCCTTAAGCAACGCCTGTACCTGCTCCATGATTGCAATGATCTGCCGCTCTTTATCGAGAATGCTGGCAATCAATTGCACGGGCGGCAGGTGTTTAATGTCTTGTTTGACCGCGGGGTTCTTGCGGTCGAGGTTGCAGCCGTTCGCCAAAATGTCAGCAGCAGGAATCTTCCATGCCTGCGTATTCTCTTCACGCGCAGTAAACCCTGTAGCTACAGTGGCTCCTTTGCCGCACCACCACTGGATCAATGGTTCAAATTCTTCAAACTGTAGGGGTTGAGTCTTGGTGTAGTTTTTGCGACCTTCTGGCAAGGGCTGCTCATAAAACCAAACGTCCTTTGTTGGACCCGTACGGTCGAAGAACAACAGGTTGGCGGGGATGTTGGTGTACGGCGCAAAAACGCCGTTGGGCAGCCGCACGACGGTGTGCAGGTTGAATTCTGTCAGTAGTTCGTGTTTGATACGGCCGCAGATGCCATCGGCAAACAGGGTTCCATTCGGTACAACCACGGCTGCACGTCCAGCGGGTTGCCTGCGCAATTTGCGCATGATGAGTTGCAGAAATAGTAGTGCGGTTTCTGCTGTCTGCTTGTCATCCGGGAAGTTACCCAAGATACCGCGTTCTTCTTCGCCACCAAAGGGTGGGTTGGATAGAATTACATCCACCCGTTCGCGGTCGCCAATCTCTTTGAGTGGAAAGCGCAGTGCGTTGCCGGGGTCGATGTCGGGGGACTCCAAGCCGTGCAACAACAGGTTCATGTTCACGAGTAGATACGGCAAAGGCTTGGCTTCACAACCCTGAATGCTGCTTTGTTGAAGTTGCTTGCGTTTTTGCACTGTAGTGGCTTGCTTGGCGAGGTGGGTGTAGCTCTCCACCAAAAAACCGCCAGTGCCGCAAGCAGGGTCAAGCACTACTTCTCCCAATTGAGGATTTGCCAATTCCACCATCAGGCGGACCACTGGACGTGGCGTATAGAACTCGCCTGCGTCGCCAGCCGCATCACGCATTTCGCGCAACAGTGTTTCATATGTGCGCCCCAATACTTCCAGCTCCTCACTGGCATTGAAATGAATGCCGTCCAGCTTAGTTAGCACATCACGCAATAGATAGCCGTTAATCATGCGGTTGACCAAACCGCGAAAAACGGCGGCTATGGTGTCCCGGCGGTCGTGTGACTTGGTACCTTGCAGTTCTCGCAGAAATTTGAACAGGCCTGGGCCGCGCGTTCCGTCTGGCCGCATGGCTTCATCTTGGTTGATGAAGGCAATCAGGGTATCGCCGGTCAGCCCATCTTTGGTCGCGCCCCAGTCACGCCAGCGGTAGGGCGCTTCAATTGCAGGTTTGAATTTTTCACCCGCGAGTTGGCTTTCAGCGTCGCGAACCTGCTCATGGTCGTCCATGAATTTCAGGAACATCATCCATGTCAGCATCGGCAAGCGATCACCATCACCGTTCAACCCTTTGTCCTTGCGCATAATGTCGCGGGCAGACTTTATGATGGAACCGAGTTGTTGGGCAGTGGTTTGGGGTTGTGTGGTTTTCTTGGTTGCCATTAGTTTGTATTTATTCTGAGTCAGAGCCTGCTGCGGTTTCAGGAATGTACACGCGGCGCAGCGGTATGAGGCCCTTGTATTTGGAGTCTAGCTGCTCGTAGTGTTCGAGAATTAGTTGAACGAGCGCATCGCCATCAATGAGACGCAGATTTGATTTGGCGCGGGAAAACTGAATCGCTTGGCTCGTGAAAGTTCCCAACGTGACGAAAAGGCCAAACTCTGTAGGGGCTACTTTGCCATAGAGCTGGGAGATCACTGGATCACCAATGCTACCAACGGAACTTTTCACTTGGACTTTTATGATTGGTGGTTCAAAGCCAAGTTCGTCCTTGTGCGCCACGATGTCGATGCCGCCGTCAATGCCGGGCGGTGATACGCGGGTGCGATACCCCATCGTCTGCAACAGATTACCGACAAAATCCGCGAATGGATGCCCCTTGGTTTCTTGAGCTAAAACTTTAAGAATGAAGTCGCTGGTCGTCTCTTCAACGTCATGCGATACCTCCGCGACGGTTTGATCCTCGATAGCAGGAATCGGTTTCGATGCCGACTTGGATTCCAAGGCGGATAAGAATTCGTCAGCATAAGTTTTGACTGTGAATAGAGAAAGCGCGGAGCCAATTTCGTACAATGCACCTTGGGAAAAATTTGTACGAGGGACTTCTCTTAACCATTCAACGGTTCGTTGCTGCGGATAGCTATCGGTCGGCACATGTTTATATTCGCCCGTAATCCGGCCAAGGTGAACCGTTCTTGAACGCTTCGCTGGGAAAGCAACCAGGTCGCCGATTTTAATCTCGTGAACGAAGCGGAAAAGCTGTCCCGCCGACGCCGGAACACTCGCGGGTTTCACATCAGGATATTTTGCTAGGTAGTACGCTTTGAAGGCTTCTCTGGAAGGCCCAACAGCCTTCAGGTCGCCGATGGACTCCCAGCCAAGTGCGATGACTCTCTTTTCCAGGAAAAGGGACTCGGCGTCTCCGGTGCGTCCCGCATGTATTCCCCACAACGTCACAATGTCGTTCATTATTTTCCTATGTGTAAAGCAGGTGACTCAGGCCATTTACTGCATTACGTAGTTGTTCGGCTCCGCCAAATTTGGCTGCGATTTCAATGGCATTCCCATGGAGGGAAATCGGCGCGACGCGTAGTGCTTCAGGCAGGCGCAGTTGGTCAGTGCCATTTTCTGTGTATCTGTCCAGTAGCTCGCTCAAAATCTGTCGCGCCTCCAAACCGTATTGATCAAAAAAATCGGACTTGTCACGGCGTAGTTTTTCGGCGCGCTGACGGCGAGTCAACAGTGGTGCATTGAATGCGACGTGGCAAAGTAGATCTAGTAGATCAGCATCAGGCTGGTTGGACTGCTCCGCCAATTGAGCAAGATCGATACCCCGGTCAGCCAGTTGCGCGATCAGTGTTTCGCGAGTCGCTGGGTCTTTCCAGTGGTCGGTCAAATCTTGAGCAGAGCGGTACAGCACACGCACCTTTTCGGCGGTGTAGTCTGAGAACTGCACCATCCGGAGGTTGTTGCCATCGGTGTCCAATTCATATACAAGGTGGGCTGCAATTTCAACGAGGCCTCCGTCTACATAGTACTTCCGGCGTTCGTCGGTTTCTGCCACCCCTTGCGGCCGTCCCGGTCCAGCAGCTGGAAACTCGTCGTTCTGTTGTTGGTCGAACTCCACGGTATGAGCTGGCTCAGTGACTAGGCCAGCGTCATTGGTCGTTTCTTCCGTCACTTGTGCGGCATGCCCATCAAAGTCAGGATCAGCAAACAAACGGGTGGCTGATCCGGTGTAATCGAGAATGTCAAAGAACAACTTGTTGTAATCCTCTCGCACCCGTGTACCGCGCCCAATGATCTGCTTGAACTCACTCATGGCGCCGATTACACGTACCAGCACCACGTTCTTGACGGTGGGGGCATCTATGCCTGTGGTGAGCATTTGCGATGAGGTTAGTATCGTGGGCGTCGACTGGTTGGTTTCCAAATCCTGAAAGCGTGACAGGTGGCCACGGCCAATGTCTCCTTCAGCGGCTGTGACACGACATACATAGTTTGGATTTTGTGCGACTAAGTCGGTATTCAGGTTGGACAGGGTGCGCCGCATTTCATCAGCGTGTTCCTGATCAACACAGAAAACGATGGTTTTCGCAAAGCGGTCAGTGCGCTTGAGGAAGTCGGTCAAGTGCTGTGCCACGGCCTCAGTGCGTGCCTTCAAGCTCACAAGTCGCTCGAAGTCTCTGGTGTGGTATTCCTCGTCAGGTATTTCGTTGCCGTAACGGTCAAGTTGGCCGCGTGTCGGGCGCCATCCTGCCGCGTCAAAAGTGGTTATGACTCGATGCACACGGTACGGTGCCAAGAAACCGTCTTCAATGCCTTGCTTGAGCGAGTATTCGTAAAGCGGCTGACCGAAATAGGCATACGTGTCGCGCGAGTCTTCGCGCAGCGGCGTGGCCGTCAAGCCAAGCTGAAAGGCTGGCTCGAACCACTCCAGGATATCGCGCCATGAGGAGTCTGCACGACTGGAACCTCTGTGGCACTCATCAACGATGATCAGATCGAAATAGTCCGTCGAATATTCTTTGTACAAACCTGGACGCCGCTCATCCTCAGCAATAGATTGATAGGTCGCGAAGTAGATTTCACGGCCTTTGACCGCATCGCCACCTTCAATCTTCCAACGAGCGTCGCCGAACACGGCAAAGGTCTTGTCCTTCGGATCGTCAACCAAAATATTGCGGTCTGCCAGAAACAGCACTCGTGTTTTGCGTGTGGGGTCTGCATTTCTGTTCCAGCCTGAAGTCCAGAGTTTCCAAACGATGTGAAAAGCCGTGGGTGTTTTCCCGGTGCCTGTAGCCATCGTCAACAAGATGCGTTTTTGTCCGGACAGAATCGCACTGACCGTCCTGTTGATAGCGATTTCTTGGTAGTACCGAGGTGGCTTCCCGGTACTGTGGTTCAGCGACTGCAACATGGTTTTGACCGCAACCGTGCTTGTCAATGGCGTTCCAGTGGTTTGACGGCGCCACAGTTCATCTGGCGTGGGGTAGCGATCGATCTTTTGCTCAATACCCGTCAAGAAGTCGAACTCGATAATTTCACGGCCATTAGTAGCGTAGGCAAACTTGAGACCGAGAATTTCAGCATAGTCTTTGGCTTGCTGCAATCCGTCACCTGCCGCTGATTTGTACGGCTTGGCTTCAACGACTGCCAGTGTCAGGTCACGGCGGTAGCGGAGCAGGTAGTCGGCACGTTTGCCTTCACGCCGCTTAGCGCTGCGGCCAGCGAGCACAATGCGGCCATCAGTAAAAGTGCGCTGTTCCACAATTTCATATGGACTGTCGCCCCAGCCCGCAGCTTGAATGGCTGGTGTGACGTACTCGCGGCAGGTGTCGGCTTCGCTGTACTCGAACGGATTGGGCTGGTGACTGGCATTGGTCATGAAGTGCTGTCCACTGGCTTGATTAGCAATTGTTCGGCTTGTTGAACCAACGCCATGAGCGATGGTGCTTGATCTGGCTTGCCCGTTTCGGCCTGCAACCGTAACGCCATTGCCAACGCACCCATCAAACGATCCAATTCACGATAGCGATATAGCTGCGTAGCGGCCACCAGGGCGGCCACTGGTTTTCCGTGCCGTGTAATCACGATCTCTTTGCCGCCCTGTACATCCGCCAAAAAATGGGACATTCCAGTGCGCACCTCAGAGAAAGGCATAAGTTCGTCTGACGAGAATTTCATGATTTGGTAGCGCGCAAAATTGAGCAAAATTTAGCGCAAATTTTAAGTCAAAACTAGCTCGATAGCAACCATTGTGTCCCCTTCCACGGAATTTGAATAGTCTTTCAAAGCGGCATAGACAGCGGGAGGCCTCCCGCTGTCTATGCCGTCTGCCTGCCATGACGCGCGGTTCTAGAAAATTTCAGATATATATCTTTGGAGTGAGATCTAACCGGCTCGGCTTGAAGCAGGCTCGGCGGAAGCGATCTCAAAGACGTACTTCCATCAATCGACGACATAACTCCGCAGCCGGTCAGGCTGCGGAGTTATGTTCGTTGCCCTTGCCACTACAGGCGCCCGACGTTCATCGGGTTCCGACCAACATTACTGAAGGATTTTCCATGAGACCATATCCATCCCCACTTGAACATCTCGCTGCATTTTCCATCGTCTTCGCTACGGCCTTTCTTTCTGCCGTCAGCCTGGCCGCATACATGGAACGCGTGCGACGAAATGCAATTCGTGATCACTACAAGCGAATCCAACACGAATCGAATCGATCCGTTCATGCTCCGCCCAGGGCGGAGGAAATCGAATGACATGCCGATGCCCGAGGTGTGAATCAGATCACGTCAAAACGAAAGGCTACGCAAGACGGGTCATCTGCGCCATCGGCACGCTCGCTGGGGCTGCCGGTGGGGCGGCGGGTGCTGCGAGTGGCGCAGAGTTTGGCGCCATGGCTGGGTTCGCCGCAGGCCCAGTAGGTGCTGTCTTAGGCGGTGTTGCCGGCGCTATCGTTGGTGGGCTTGTCGGCGGCGCCGCTGGCGGTGCAGCAGGTGCCGCTCTGGGTACGTGCATCGACAACAACATACTCGACTCGCTCGTTTGCCTGGATTGCGAATTCAGCTTCAGCGCAACATGCGGCGACGATATGGAGCACCCGTTTTACGAATAGTAGCACCCGGTTCTTCCAACAGGACACGCCCGCATAGATGCTCCTACGAACGATGCTCATACCGCAGTATCCCTCCCCCAACGCACAAGCATTTCGATCCCGCTGCTCTAACCCAGCGGCTTCGTCACGTGCATATAAAACGAAAGGCAATACATCATGGCGCATGAAATAGAAACAATGGCATACAAAAACGAAACCCCATGGCATGGCCTTGGCAATCAACTCACGGCGCACGAGCCAATCGAAGTTTGGGCCAAGCAGGCAGGCATGGACTGGCAGATTCGTGAAGCCTCCGTTCGCTTCATGACTGGCAACGCCAGCGGTGTCGGCAAAATCGAAGCATTCCCGGAAAACAAGGTGCTGTTCCGGTCCGATACCAATGCGCCGTTGTCTGTCGTCAGCCAACGTTTTCACGTCGTACAGCCGAGCGAAATCTTGGAATTCTATCGTGACTTGACCGAGGTGTCAGGTTATGAACTCGAAACCGCTGGTGTACTTAAAGGCGGTAGGAAGATGTGGGCACTGGCACGGACAGGACAGTCGTCAACGCTGAAAGGCAATGATGCGATGAATGCCTACGTCCTGCTTGCCACTGCATGCGATGGCACGCTGGCGACGACTGCGCAATTCACCAGCATCCGCGTCGTCTGTAACAACACGCTGGCCGTGGCTCTGGCCGGTAGTAATGGCGCAGTGAAAGTGCCGCACAACACGTCATTCGACGCGCAGGCAGTCAAGCGCCAGCTTGGAATCTCTGTCAGCAAGTGGGATTCGTTCATGTACGCCATGAAAGGACTGAGTGAGCGTAAGGTTCAGAAAAATGAAGCGATGAATTACATCAGTCGCGTCTTCTTGAACGCCGACAAGGCAGCGTCAGCAAACACAAATGAAAGGGCAATGACTAAAGTCCTGGCGTTGTTCGATGGGCATGGCAGGGGCGCGGAATTGGCATCATCAAAAGGGACAGCATTTGGCTTGCTCAATTCCGTGACGGATTTTGTTGACCATGAACGGCGCGCGCGCAGCTCCGATCACCGGCTGGAAACCTCAATGCGCCGTCCGGCGCATTGAGGAAGTCTCTGTGACTCAGTCGGTGGATTAGGGCATGGACGCAGAGGCCACCTTGGCAGGCATCCTCCATGACGCAGAACCTGCAATAGAGTCCAGCAATGGCGTATAGTTACGCGATCTCTGACAGTAGCCACAAAGACAATATGCCCGTAGAAATCGATCCTATTAGCTCGCTTGCATTTTCAATTTCTGCCAACAAAGGTGTCTTCGCTCTTCTCCTTGGCTCTGGTGTTTCCCGATCGTCTAAGATTCCAACGGGTTGGGAAATCACATTGGACTTAGTGCGCAAGGTCGCAGCCTTGCAAGGTGCAGAGTGTGAACCCGACCCATCGGCGTGGTATCTGGCTACATTTGGGAAGCAACCAGACTACTCCGAACTCCTTGATGTATTGTGCAAGAGCCCAGCGGAGCGTCAGCAGCTTGTTCGCTCATATTTGGAGCCTTCCGATGACGAACGTGCCGAAGGAGATAAGCAACCAACAGCGGCGCATCGAGCCATTGCGAAGCTTGTGAAAGCTGGTTTTGTTCGCGTAATCCTGACGACAAATTTCGATAAGCTAACGGAGCTCGCCCTGCATGAGGTTGGGGTCGTTCCAACCGTCCTTAGTTCTGTTGATCATATCGCTGGCGCGTTACCGCTCGTGCACACAGCCTGTACGCTTATCAAAATTCACGGCGATTACCTCGACACTCGCATCCGAAATACTGTCAGCGAGCTTGCGGACTATCCAGATGAGTTCAAGCATTTGCTCGACCGAGTATTTGATGAGTACGGTCTCATTGTTTGTGGTTGGTCCGCCGAGTGGGACGATGCGTTGCGCAGCGCGCTCACTCGCGCACCATATCGCCGGTTTTCCACCTATTGGGCGAGTCGTGGTGATCCAGGCATGCAAGCACAGGACCTAATCAAGCGGCGATCCGCTCACCCCATTCCGATCAGCGGCGCCGATGCATTTTTCTCAAAACTTGTCGAACTAGTAACCGTACTTGATTCATTTTCGCAGCCGCATCCGTTGTCTACGGCTGCTGCCGTAGCTAGCTTAAAGAAGTATCTTTCAGAAGAGAAGTATTCTATTCAGCTTGACGACCTTGTGTCTGACGAAACCAATCGTGTTCGTAGTGTTTTACATGGACAACATTTCGACATGAGTGCACGCGACCTTGATAGCAAATCATTGGGCGATCGCGTTCGTGCCTACGAGGCAGTATCGACCACCCTGATTGAAATGGCCGCCGTTGCTGGGTATTGGGCAAAGCCTGTGCAATTGAAGCCTTGGTTACGATCTATCGCCAAAATCTCCCAACGAAAGTACGAAAGTGGATTGGCGACGCTTATCGATTTCCAGAAATATCCAGCGTGTTTAGTGACCTATGCCTTGGGTCTCGGGGCAATTGCTTCAGGGAATTTTGGTATTCTTGGTGCACTGTTCTCCATCAAGATGGTGAAGGAACATCAAGACGATAGGCTTGCTGTCGTTGCTCTCAACCCGATTGCGATGTTTGAGCATGGCACCACAGCAGCAAAGCTGCTACCCGGGAAAGAACGCCACTACTTGCCGTTAAATTCATGGATTGAAGAATATTTCGCTCCGTTGGGCGAGCGCCTCTTTCAGAGCGATCAGGAATATAGGCGTGGTTTTGACAAGCTGGAATTTCTCTGGACCCTCGCATATGCCCACTCAATACGTGCCAACAACGGGCACTTCTGGGTACCATTTGGGAATTTTATTTACCGCTCTGGCAGATACAGGCTGCTGGCGCAGGAAGTGCGCGACTCGCTTACGTCCGCAGGGGAACATTCCATCTACGTCACCGCAGGGCTTTTCGGCTCGTCGACCCAAGAGTGCGTGGAGATACTGGATAAAATTGACCCACTCGCGGGTGAATGGGCTCGGCAGCGACACTAAGCCAATTTGGCTACTACTCTCTCCTCGCTGGCGCGCTGGCGCCAGCATGATCGAAAGATGCAGTGAAATGAAAGAAGCATTTGATCAAGGTCCGCGACCGCGGTAGGTTGCTGGGCAGCATACCGATTTTTGGCCATCAATATTAGCGTCGTGAAAAATTCGGAGCAGATAAGTAGCTCACGCAAGCGGTCGACCACATGCAACTCCGCAAGGTATTCAGAGATGACGTTGCCGAGAAGCTGAGAGCCCGTGGTCCTTTACTGACCAAATTGAAAATGCCATTCCGACCTTGACCAATGCGGTGCCCGACTCACGTAACGGGTTCAGCGAATCCCACTTTGCTGACAACGCCCATAAGTGGTTTGCCTTGTTCGCCCGCGATATAACGAACTAAATTGGTCGTCTTTTATTTCACTTCACCTGAACATCGCCGCAGGTAACACGCCAAGGAAATAATATTCTGCGCCTAGCCAAAGATTTCGGGAATCGGCCGAGACTTTATTCGATGTGCTCAGGAAGGATGATCCACTGACTATGATTTACCCTTTCCAAAACTGCCGGCGATTCTTCAATCATAAGTCTGCTTTGCGTGTAGCCAACAGTTCTTGTGCCGGATGAGATACGCTTTCAATATCGTTTAACGACCAACCTGTCACTTTTGCAATCTGCGCGGCAGGCATCCGCATTCTTTTTAGATTGCGCACAATGCCTTCCACTGCGGAGCGCACTGCATCTGAGTGGGCCCTGTAGTGTCCTGATCCATACTTAACAAATATCTGGTCGATGAGCAACGGCGTAGCCTTTTCGATTTCCGCCATACGTTCCACAACCAGTATCGATTTTTCATCGGATAAGCGCAGGTTAAATTCGCGCTTCAATACCTCTTTCACGCGTCGATCCGGCTTCACGGTGTTGGCACCAAAGTTCATTCGCAAGTGCTGAAACGTTGCAATACCAATATTTGGAAGTACCCCTACCGGGTCTTGATACATAGCCGGCAACTGGACATTTGCGGCCCATTCGGACATCACCCTGAAATCCTCGTCAGGCTTATCCGTGTTTCTTAAGCGGGGGATGAATACTGCCAACACCGCTTTCAAAGTTTGGAATTTCTTGTCATCGTTGTGGCCCCACACATCCTTGAACTTCTTCGCAGTGCCCGCCCCCTTAGTCATCACGGCCAACTGTTTGATCGTAAGCCCAGGATAAAGCTGCCGCATGCGCTCGACGTTTTTCGCAACCTGTTTGTTGTAGTCGCGATTTGCGGCAAGAATTACGTCCATGATGGCGATTGCGGAACTCGACTGGCTATTCTTAGTGTAATTCTCAACGCCTCGTTTAGCTGCCGCCAGAATTGTTTCGTTGCTTCCCGCTCGATAACCATGCGCCGACTCGGTCATCATCGCGCGACCAAGACGAGTAATAGTGTCAGAAATTAATTGCTGCTCGGTTTGGGTAAGGCTGCAGTTGATAATGGCCTTCGCGGATATTGCAGTCATGTTCATCGAACTCTCGGGGTGATGATGTTTCGTTCGGGCTGCAACGCTTGTTCAGCAAAGGTGATTCAGCTTTACCCTCGATGTCGTCGATACGTCGGGAGTCCCAACCCAACGCTCCAATATTTTTGGTACCGCAGGAGCTTTCCCCTAGGTACTACGAATAACAAGGGCGTTCTCAAAGACCAAGTGCAACACCTTCTCCTGTAAGGTGCCGCCATGGCGAGAATTTACAAACATCTGACTACCCAGGAGCGCGCCGTTGTCATGACCATGCGCGCCGACCTGTGCTCCACC
>Ga0193702_1000111_pt1 | contig 33973 bp, 32 predicted proteins | sample U3a1metaG_FD_143060 | JGI IMG/M metagenome (GOLD analysis project Ga0193702, IMG submission 143060) | Soil microbial communities from a riparian zone of the East river system, Colorado, United States - U3a1 | ecosystem: Environmental > Terrestrial > Soil > Riparian zone | place: USA: East River... | reverse complement strand
CGCGCTGTCTCGACGAGCGGCGCGTGATTGCCGACTTGCCGCACCTGAGCTTGCTCGGCCCCGGTCAGCAGCGTTACGCGGTCGAGGTCGCGGTGGCGCCGGTGACGCTGGGCGACGGCGAACTGATCGGCGCGGTGTTCGTGCTGCACGACGTCACCGAATCGAAGCTGCTGCTGCGCCGGCTCGGTTTCGAAGCCAGCCACGACGCGCTGACCGGACTGGTCAACCGGCGCGAATTCGAAGCGCGGCTGCGCCGTGCGCTGGACCACGCGGCGCTCGCGGGCAATGCCGGCGCGGCCCTGCTGTACATGGACCTCGACCAGTTCAAGATCGTCAACGACACCTGCGGCCACTCGGCCGGCGACGAGCTGCTCAAGCTGCTGGCCGAATCCTATTCCGAGCACGTGCGCGAGCGCGACACCCTGGCCCGCATCGGCGGCGACGAATTCGCCATGATCGTCGAGCATTGCGAACTGGACGAGGCGCTGGGCGTGGCCAACAAGATCCTCGAGGCGACCCGCAATTTCCGCTACACCTGCAAGGGCCGCTCGTTCCAGCTCGGGGTCAGCATCGGCGTGACGCCGATCGACAACGCGACCCACGACGTGGAAGAGGCGCTGCGGCGCGCCGACCACGCCTGCTACATCGCCAAGGAGCGCGGCCGCAACCGCGTCTACGTGCACTACAAGGGCGACCTCGATTTCGCCCAGCGCCGCAGCGACATGCACTGGGTCACGCGGCTGTCGCACGCCTTCCGCAACGACCAGCTGCAGCTGTATTGCCAGCCGATCATGGCGCTGTCCGACAACGAGCACCAGCTGCATTACGAAATCCTGTTGCGCCTGAAGAACGGGCGCGCCGGGCCGATCAGTCCCGGCAGCTTCCTGCCGGCCGCCGAGCGCTACGACGTGATCCTCAAGATCGACCGCTGGGTGCTGGCGCGCACCCTCGACTGGCTGGCCCGGCATCCCGCGCATACCGAGGCGCTCGAGATGTGCAGCATCAACCTGTCGCGCCGCTCGCTGGCCGACCACAGCTTTCACAAATTCGCGGCCGAGCTGATCGACAGGAGCGCGGTGCCGGCCCATAAGCTGTGTTTCGAAATCACGGAAAGCGGCGCGATCGCCGACATGCAAAAGACCATCGCCTTCATCGAGGCGCTGTCGGCGCGCGGCTGCCGCTTCTCGCTCGACGACTTCGGCACCGGCATGACCTCGTTCTCCTACCTCAAGCAGTTGCCGGTCGACTTCATCAAGATCGACGGCTCCTTCATCCAGATGATGTCGTCCAGCGAAGTCGATTATGAAATGGTGCGTTTCACCAACGACATCAGCCATATGATGGGCCGCAAGACGATCGCCGAGTACGTCACCGATCCCGCGATCCTGGCCAAGCTGCGGCGGATCGGGGTCGATTTCGCCCAGGGTTACTGGGTCGGCAAGCCGCGTCCGCTGGACCTGGTGGCATGATTCGCCTGTGCGCGAGCAATCCCGTTTAGCCGGTTGGGAGTATAGTGAAAGCTCGGCATTCGACAAAGGGCTGACCATGACGCAGAGCCACGACCCCGTACCCGGCGAGATCCCGTTTCGTACCCTGCTGTACCGCTTCATGTTCTTCGACTGGCTGTTCCGCGACATGAGCGCGGCGCGCAACTTGTTCGAACGGCATGCTGCGTGGCAGCATAACCGCCGCATGCGCATGTACCTGCCCACCTATTTGCGGCGCTGGTCGGTGTTGACGGCCTTCGACTTCGGCCTCGGCTGCCTGTTCGAGCGTGCGCTGCAGGCCGGGCTGTCGGCCTGGTTCTTCACCTGGTCCTGCGTGTCGCTGACCGGCATGGTGGTCATTTCGGTGGCGTGGGTGGTGCTGTCGCACGCAAAAATGTCGTGAACCTTTTGCTCGGGCCGCTTTCTATCTCCTTGAGGGGACAGGAGGACACATGCATACAGACCATACCGAGCCGCAGGAAATCGAACTCAAACTGACCCTCGCGCCGGGCGACGCCGCCCGCCTCGCCGAGCACCCGCTGCTGCGCCAATACGCCGCCGCCCCGCCCCACACCGAGCAACTGCTCAGCACGTATTTCGACACCCCGGACCGCCATTTGCTGCACCACGGCGCCTCGCTGCGCGTGCGCCAGCTCGAGCACGGCTGCCTGCAGACGCTGAAGGATGCGGCCCACGGCAAGGCCGGCTTCTTCCGGCGCGCCGAGCTCGAGCAGCGGATCGACGGCCCGGGCGTGGACCTCGCGGCCCTGCGCGCCAGTATCGGCAAGCACAGCCGTTGGCGCAAGGTGCTCGACGGCCAGGCCCTGCAGGACGCGCTGCAGCCGCTGTTCGACACCAGGGTCAGCCGCAGCACCTGGGAGTTGCGCCTGCCGGACGGCGCCGAGATCGAATTCGCGCTCGACCGCGGCAGCATCGAATGCGGCGCCAGCCGCGAAGAGCTGTGCGAGGCCGAGCTCGAACTGAAGACCGGCGCGCCCGCGGCCCTGCACAGCCTGGCGCTGGCGCTGCTGGCCGAGGTGCCGATGCAGCTGTCCACCGACAGCAAGTCGGAGCGCGGCGACGCGCTGTGCGATGGCGGCCAAGCCCAGAGCGCGCCGGTCAAGTTCGGCGGCCTCGCGCTGGCGCCGCGCATGAGCGTGGAAGACGCGTTCCGCCACATCGTCGAGGCCTGCCTGGCGCAGGTGCTGGGCAATGCCGGCGGCGTGGTGCGCGGCACCGATCCCGAGTATGTGCACCAGATGCGGGTCGGCCTGCGCCGCCTGCACTCGGCCTTCGGGCTGTTCCAGGACCTGATCGCGCTGCCGGCCGAGCTGGATACCGAGCTCGGCTGGCTGGGCGGCGAGCTGGGCGCCGCGCGCGACTGGGAAGTGCTGGCGCACGGCACGCTGGCCGGCATCGACGAGGCCGAGGCCCTGCCGCGCGCCGCCGCCGACATCGCCACCGAACGCCGCGCGCAGGCCGCCGCCGCGGTGCAATCGCCGCGCCACACCCGGCTCATGCTGTCGCTCGAGCGCTGGTTGCTGGAAGCCCGCTGGCGCGACCAGATGCCGCAGTGGAAATGCGCGCGGCTCGCGTCGCCGCTGCACCGCTTCGCCGGCAAGCAACTGGCGCGCAGCCAGCGCCGCCTGCTCAAGCGCGGCGCCAAGCTGCGCGGGGCCGACGCGCGCGGCCGGCACCGGGTCCGGATCGCCGCCAAGAAGGCGCGCTACGCGATGGAGTTTTTCGAGCCGCTGTACCCGCAGCGCCAGGTGCGGCATTACGTCGGCGCCCTGTCCGGCCTGCAGGACGAGCTGGGCCGCCTGAACGACGCGGCGGTGGCCGATCACCTGCTGCTGGAACTGGCCGGCACCCGCACCGAGCTGGCGCCCGCCGCCGGCTTCGCGCGCGGCTACCTGGCCTCCACCGTCGAGCACGCCGGGCCCGGCTTGCGCAAGCAGTGGAAGCGCTTCAGCAAGCTGTCCCTGCCGCGCGACGCGCGCTGAACGCCGCTACCCCGGCGGGTAGCGCCGCGGATCGACCGGCGCGCCGTCCTGATCGAAGCGCATCGCCACCGCGACCTCAGCAATGCCGATGGTGGCCAGCGCGTCGCAGATGTCGTCGACTTCGGTTTGCAGGTCGGCTGCGAGGTCGAGCGGCTTCTCCGACGAGCCGAGCAAGGCGCCGCCCTGCGCCGCGACCAGGTTCACGCGCAGCACCATCTGGCCGGCGACGTCGGCCGGCGCCACCACCGCCCGCACTTGCCCCGCCTCGAGCGCATGCAGCTCGAGCGCGTGGTTCATCTCCGCCATCATCGCCAGCATGGCGAACTCGGCCATGCCCTGCTCCTTGCCGCCGTAGAACAGGTCCTGGTAGAGGAAGCTGAGCTCGATCGAGGCCGGATCGGCCGCGAGACAGCGCCGCACCAGGGGGCCGGCCTGTTCGGTCCAGCGCCGGTAGCGCTCCATGCGCGACGCGAAGTAGGCGTCGGCCCCGGCTTCATCGTCCGGCACCTGGTAGAAGGCATCGTCGGCGCGCTTCAGCGCAAAGCCAAGCAGGAAGCGCAGTTCCATCGCGCTGTCGCCGGGCGCGAAGGCCGATGGCGCCCAGCCCGCGATGCTGCGCTCGAGCGCCGGCGTGGCGACGATTTTCTTTTCGGTCATCGAGGCAGCGGCGTCGCGCACCATATCGTGCAAATGGCTGTAGCTGATGGCGTCGATCTCGCCCAGGTCGTAGGCGTGGCTGATCAGCACCACCTTGGCCTGCGGGCTTTCGAGGCCGGCCTCGCCGATGCTGGCGACCAGCTGCTCGAAGGCCGCGCCGTCCTCGAAGGCCTGGTCCTCGCGCAGCCCGCCGCTGCTGTGCACGAACAGCGGCACCACGAAGGCGTTGATCTCCATGGTGGGCGCGCCGTCGCGCCGCAGCAGCAGGGTGGCGCTGGCCTCCTCGACTTGGGCGCGCAGGTACTGGTAGGCGCCGACGTCGGTGTCCCTGGCGCGTTCGATGGCGCCGTACAGCAGATCGTCGTTCTTCTTGCGCAGGGCGTTGCGCAGCAGGCGGGAAAACTCGGTCTCCTGCGTGCGCAGGACCTCGGGATCGGCGTCTTCCCGTTCCGCGATGGCGAGCGCGAGCTCGGCCAGGGCCTGGGCCTGCAGTTCCTCGTCGTCCTCGGCCGGCTTGCTGGTGCTGCGGGGGACCGGACGCTTATTCTTGGGCATGGGATGGCTGGCGTGAAATGGACAAGCCGCCATGGTAGCAAATCAGCTGCGGTAGGACGGGTCTTTTCTGTCCAGCCGCCGCAGCAACGCGGGCCAGGCCAACATGCCGCCCTGCGCCCGCGTCACCGCGCGCGCCTGCTGCTGGGCGCCGGCGATGATCTGGGGCGGCACCTCGACCAGTTCGCCGCCGCCGGCCATCGCGCGGATCTGGATCGTGCAGGCCGACTCGAACAGATACATTTGCAGGAAGGTGTCGGGAATCGATTTGCCCAGCGTCAGCAGGCCGTGGTTGCGCAGCATGAGGAAGCGCTTGTCGCCGAGGTCGGCCACCAGCCGCGGCTTTTCGTCCTCGTTCAGCGCCACGCCCTCGTAGTCGTGATAGGCCAGGCTGGCGAGGATGAAGATCGATTGCTGCGACAGCGGCAGCACGCCGCGCTTCTGGGCCGACACCGCGACCCCGTTCAGGCTGTGCACGTGCAGCACGCATTCGGCGTCGTGACGCGCCGCGTGGATCGCCGAATGGATGGTGAAGCCGGCCGGATTGACCGGGAACGGCGAGTCGTCCAGCTTGTTGCCGTCGATGTCGATCTTGACCAGCGACGATGCGCTGATCTCGTCGAACATCATGCCGTAGGGGTTGATCAGGAACTGGTCGCCGCTGCCCGGCACGCGCGCCGTGATGTGGGTGAACACCAGGTCGCTCCAGCCGAAGTCCGCCACCAGCCGGTAGCAGGCGGCGAGATCGACCCGGGTCTGCCATTCGGCGTCCGGGACCTTGCCCTGCAGGGAAGGGATAGCGAGACTCGGGTGCATGCTGTGCTCCTGCTCAGGTGGTGGCCGCCGGCGCGGCGGACTACGAGACATGATAGTCGAATCCCGGGACCATCGCATGCGCCTCATATGTATCCAAAAGACATTTCCGTACATCATCACGCACGTATAATCAAGTCGACCAGAGATCTGGAACAACCATTCCGAGATCTCGGCCCCCATTTACTTTGCCCGGGAGCACACGATGAAACGACTCCACCCCGCATTGTTGGCGAGCCTGCTGGCCATCCTGCCCCTGTCCGGATGGGCTGCCACGCCGTCAGCGCCTGCATCGACAGGAACCCAATCGCCGGAACAACAGGTCGATGCGCTGTTCGCCAAGTGGAACAAGCCGGACACGCCGGGCTGCGCGGTCGAGGTAATTCGCGACGGCAAGGTGCTTTTCCGAAAAGGCTACGGCATGTCGGACATCGAGCAGGCAGTGCCGATCTCGCCGACGACAGTATTTAATGTGGCATCAACCTCCAAGCAATTCACCGCCTTCGCGATCTATCTGCTCGCCCAGGATGGCAAGCTGTCGCTCGACGACGACATCCGCAAGTATCTGCCGGAGACGCCCAATTTCGGCAAGACCATTACGATCCGCCACCTGCTGCACCATACCAGCGGCTTGCGTGATTACTTGAACTTGCTGGTACTCGCCGGCTGGCGCATCGATGACGTCATCACCCAGGACGACGCACTCGGCATGATTCAGCGCCAGCGTGCCCTGAACTTCGCGCCAGGGCAGGAATACCTGTACAGCAACAGCGGCTACTTCCTGCTGGCGCAAATCGTGCAACGCGTGTCGGGCAAACCATTCGCTGCCTTTGCCAAGGAGCGCATTTTCGACCCGCTGGGGATGAAGCACACCTTGTTCCATGAACAGTACGGGGCGCTGGTGCCTGGCCGGGCACTGTCGTATATGCCCGCGCGGGACGGTGGCTACCAATATGTCGCGACGTCGAGTTCGATGGTCGGGCCGGGCAACCTGTTGACGACGGTCGACGACCTGGCGCTGTGGGACCGCAACTTTTACGATGCGCGGGTCGGCGGCAAAGAGTTGATCGCGCAGCTGCAAGTGCCCGGCATGCTCAATAGCGGCGCGGCGATCAAGTACGCATCTGGACTGTTTATCGAATCTTACCGGGGCCTGAAGCTGGTCGAGCACTCGGGCGAGCTACCTGGCTTTGGCGCCCAGTTGTCGCGCTTTCCCGAGCAGCGATTCTCGGTGGTAGTGCTGGCCAACACGCCCAAAATGAATCCCAGCGCGATGGCGCGTCGCATTGCCGACATTTTCCTGGACAAGGAACTAGGGCCGAAACCTATGCCCGCTGCGCAGCCAGCCCCGTTGACTGAGATTGCGCTCGATCCGGCGCGCCTCGATGCCCTGGCCGGCTACTACGCGCTGGAGCCGGATTTCGGCCTGGCGATCACGAAGGAGGACGGCCGCCTGCTGGCACAGGGGACAGGGCAGCAGAAGGTGCCGCTGTCCGCTGCCAGCGAACGCGAGTTCTTCTTCACCTCGGCCGATCTTCGCCTCACGTTCGACCCGCCGGGCAAGGACGGCCTCTCCGGACGTCTCGTGCTGCACCAGCGCGGCAGCGACCTACCTGCCAGCCGCAGCGCGCAGCCTGGCCTGCTGCTTGAAGGGGCAAAGGCGTTCGAAGGCGAGTTCTACAGCGACGAGCTGCATGTGCTGTACACGGTCGCCCTGAAAGGAGGCAAGCTGATGCTGACCTATCCGCGCGGCACGGTTGAGCTCACTTTCACAGGAAACGGCATATTCGCCGCGGACTTCCCGATCGGCGAGATCAAGTATCAATGCACCCCGCAAGCAGGCTGTACTGGCTTCACGGCCACCAATGGCCGCGTGCGAGACCTGCAGTTCACCAAGGTTGCCATCGTCGGAGCGGGTGTGCGTGCAACGGCGGCGACTGGCGTCTTCCTGGAGCGCGAGACGGTGACCAAGGCCGACAGCCAGGGCAAGCCGGCGTCCTGAGGCGGAGGGGCCATCGAGCATGATAGTCGAATCGCGCTGACTTGGGCATAATGCAATGTCTACACAAACTAACAACACTCCGAACCGCGATGAGCCGACACCGTGCAAGCCGATACCTCCTGGCGCTGGCCTGCTCGCTCGCGGCCGGCCAGGCGGCTGCCGCGCCGGCGCCCTGCCCGCGCCCCTTCACGGTGCCGCTGGCGCCGATCGGCATCAGCGTGGTGGTCAGCGGCGCCAAGGTCGGCGGTATTTACCCGCGCCTGCTCGACACCATCCGGGCCCGCACCGGCTGCCCGTTCAAGCTGTCGCTGGTGCCGCGCGCGCGGCTCGAAGCCATGTTCGAAGCCGGCCAGGCCGACATCCTGATGCCGGCCACCGGCACCCCGCGGCGCGACCGCTACGGCGTGTTCGTGCCGATGCTGGCCACGCGCGCGGTGCTGATCTCCACCGACCACCGGCGCGCCCCGGTGCGCAGCCTGCAAGAGCTGCTGGCGCGCCGCGAATTGCGCGTGGCCCTGGTGCGCGGTAACGATTACGGCGACAACTACGAGGCCGCGGTCAAACAGCTGGCCGCGCAAGGCCGGGCGTTCATGGAAGTCGATCCGCTGCGCGTGGCGCGCCTGCTGCACAACGGTCTGGCCGACGTCACGATCATGACGCCGACCAGCTTCACCGCGGTGCTCAAGGAAGATGCGCGGGTGCGCGACATGCTCGGCAAGCTGCGCCTCGAAACGCTGCACGAACTGCCGTGGCACGAAAGCGGGGTCTATATCTCGCGTACCTCGGTCAGCGCGGCCGAGCGCGCGATGCTGGTCAGCCAGCTGCGCGCCGCCTACCAGTCGAACGCGGTGTGGGAACAGTTCAAACGCTACTATCCACTCGAGGTGGTGGCCATCAGCGCCCGTCCGCGCTGAGCCGTCCGGAGACCGCCTTGCTCGCGGCCTATTTCGCCTCCGCCGTTCGCGTTCAGGTATGCGACCATGGGCGCGTAGGCGTACCATGCGCGAATGGTATGTGCGACCTTCCGCTTTTATGAAGAGCTGAACGATTTCCTGGCGCCCGAGCGCAGGCGGCGCGCCTTCGCTTGCGGCTGCGCGCGCGCCGCCACCACCAAGCACATGATCGAAGCGCTGGGCGTGCCGCATACCGAGGTCGAGCTGGTGCTGGTGAATGGCGAGTCGAGCGATTTCAGCCGCCTCATCGAAGACGGCGACCGCGTGGCCGTGTATCCGAAGTTCGAAACCTTCGACGTCGGTTCGCTGCTCAAAGTGCGAGAACGCCCGCTGCGCACGCCGCGCTTCGTGGCCGACGCCCACCTCGGCGGACTGGCGCGCCTGCTGCGCATGGCCGGCTTCGACACCCTGTACGACAATAACTTCGAGGACAGCCGGATCGAGGCGATCGCCGCGGCCGAGGAGCGCATCGTGCTGACCCGCGACCGCGAGCTGCTCAAGCGCCGCAGCATCACCCATGGCTGCTATATCCACGCCTTGAAGTCGCCCGCGCAGTTGCGCGAGCTGTTCGACCGGCTCGACCTGGCGTCGAGCGCCCGGCCGCTGACGCTCTGCCTGCATTGCAACGCGCCGCTGCGGACGGTCGACAGGGCCCAGGTCTGCGACCAGCTGCCGCCCAGCGTGCGCGCGCTGCAGCACGAGTTCAGCACCTGCGACCTGTGCCGCCGCGTGTTCTGGAAAGGCTCGCACTGGAGGCGCATGAGCGCCCTGCTGGCGAGCCTCGGCTAGCTCAGCCGCCGACGCTCAATACCCGATCGCCGCGCCGGCCGGCTGGCGCTCGTCGTGCGCGCCGTAGTAGTAGCCGGCCCGCACCTTGCCCGACACCGCGCCGTCGCTGCCCGAGCCGGCCGGGCTGGCGCCGGCCGCGCCGGGCAAGCCGACCAGCACCAGTTCGGCCGCGCCCAAGGGCGTCTCTTCGCGCAGCTTGTAGCCCATCTGGAGCAGGATCTTCTGGGTATCCGGCGACAGGCCGCGCGTCTCGAAATTGACCTGGTCGGGCAGCCACTGCTGGTGGATGCGCGGCGCGTTCACCGCTTCCTGCGGCGCCATGCCGTAGTCGATCACGTTCAGCGCGGTCTGCAGGGTGATCGTGATGATGCGCGAGCCGCCGGGCGAGCCGAGCACCATGAATACCTTCCCGTCCTTCATCACCATGCTTGGCGCCATCGACGACAGCGGCCGCTTGCCCGGCGCGATCGCATTGGTCGCGCCCTGCACCAGCCCGAACAGATTCTGCGCGCCCGGCTTGACCGAGAAATCGTCCATCTCGTCGTTAAGGAAGAAGCCGGTGCCCGGCGCAATCACCGCCGCGCCGAAGCGGCCGTTGACGGTGTAGGTGGTCGACACCGCATTGCCCGCCTTGTCGACCACCGAGTAATGGGTGGTCTCGGGCTTTTCGTGCGCCAGCGTATCGGGTTGCACCTCGCTCGACGGCGTGGCCTTGTCGGCGCTGATCTTCTGGCGGATCGAGGCCGCATAGTCCTTGCTCAGCAGGCGCTCGAGCGGATTATCGACGAAGGCCGGATCGCCCAGCAGCGAGTTACGGTCCATGTAGGCGTGGCGCATCGCCTCGGCCATGTAGTGCACCGAGGCCGCCGAGTGGTAGCCCAGCGCCTTCATGTCGTAGCCTTCGAGGATGTTCAGGATCTCGCACATGGTCACCCCGCCCGAGCTGGGCGGCGGCGCCGACACGAACACATAGCCGCGGTAGTTGCAGCTGAGCGGCGCGCTTTCGGTGACCGTGTAGCTGGCGAAGTCGGACGCCTTCAGGATGCCGCCGCCGGCCTTGGCCGCGCGCTCCACCGCCTGCGGGATCGCGCCGTGGTAGAACGCGTCGGGACCGCGTCGTGCGATCAGTTCCAGCGTCCTGGCCAAGTCTTTCTGGACCAGCTTGTCGCCCGGCTGCAGCGCCGAGCCGTCGCGCCGCAAGAAGATCCGGGCCGCCTCGGGGTCCTTGCGGAACCAGTCGGTCTTGGTGTCGAGGATGTCGGTATCGGCGCGCGTCAGCACGAAGCCGGCGCGCGCCAGCCGGATCGCGGGCGCCATGACCTGGGCCCGCGTTAGCTTGCCATATTTGTGCAAGGCGGTGTCGAGCCCGAGCACGGTGCCCGGCGTGCCGGCCGCCAGGTAGCCGTACAGGCTGGCGCTGGTGATCGGCTTGCCGGACTTGTCGAGGTACATGTCGGCGCCGGCCGCGGCCGGCGCCATCTCGCGGAAGTTGATGAAGGTGTCGCGTCCGTCGGCCAGGTGGATGGTCATGAAGCCGCCGCCGCCGATATTGCCGCAGCAGGGATTGACCACCGCCTCGGCATAGCCGACCGCGACCGCGGCGTCGATGGCGTTGCCGCCCATCTTCAGGATATCGACCCCGACCTGCGACGCCAGCCGCTGGGCGCTGACCACCATGCCGTTGGGCGCCTCCAGCGCCGGCCGCGAAGCGGCCTGGGCCTGGCCCAACAGCGCCAGTGTTACCGCGGCCGCGAGGCAGCCCCGTTTCAGATCGACGAACGCCATTCCGTTTCCTTTTACAAGCTGTAATTCATGCGAGCATACACGAAGCGGCCCGAACGGCCGAACGGCGAGAAGTTCGCGGACGGGAAATTACCGGTCGAGTTCAGCGCAACCGGCAGCGCGTCCGGATAGCGGTCGAACAGCTTGTCGGCGCCCAGCGCGAGCTGCATTTTCGGCGTGACCGCGTATCATTGCTTCTCCTGAGCGGGTGTTGTTATTGGGGCGATCAGGGGTCGATTTGCGAGAGATAGGCCGCGGCCTGCTGGATCTGGGTCTCGTCCATCTTGGCGGCGACCGAGGTCATCGAGCCGGGCGGCGGCGGAGCGCCCTTGGCGCGCGCCTGGAAGGCATGCAGGCGCTCGACCAGGAAGGCCGGCGATTCGCCGGCGATGGACGGAAAGCGCGCGCCATTGCCCTTGCCGCCGGCCGCGTGACAGCTGAAGCAGGCCGCGAGGTCCGGGCCGGCGCCGTTCTCGGCCAACTGCTTGCCGGCGGCGACCAGCGCCGGCGCCGGCGTCGGCGCGCCGCCCGGGCGCGGCGGATGCTGCTGCGAAAAGTAGGTGGCGAACGCCTGCATGTCGCTGTCGGACATGCCGTGCGCGATGCCCTGCATGATCGGGCTGGCGCGAGTGCCGGCCCTGAACATCGACAGCGCGTGCGCCAGGTAGTCGGGATTCTTGCCGGCCAGCCGGGGCGCGCCGGCCAGACTGCCCTGCCCGGCCACCCCGTGGCAGGCCAGGCAGGCATCGACCGCGGGGGCCGCCTGGCAAGCGCCGGCAAGCAGTAGCAGCGCGGCGGTGGTGAGAATGCGTGAGAATGCGGTGAACGACATCGTGAGGTCCCTCCCTTGTTCAACTGAGATTTAGCATATCAAGGAAGCTATCGATTATTCATTAAACATTCTTAATGTGCATCGCGCGCCACACGCAATCGTTTGTATAAGGCGCGCAAGCACCATGACGGACAATCCATGTACAAAATGCATGATATCGGTGCATTTGCGCCAGCTATGTGGCTGAATTCGCATGGCGCAAATGTTGCTTACGATTGTGACAATTGCGGCACGGGGAGTCGGACAATGGGAGCGCAGCAGCTTGGACGCGACAAGTGGGTCACGCAGGAGGCGGCATCGCGCCGCGCGCTGCTGCCCGATCCGGTTGCCCTCGCCGCCAAATTCGGCCGCTGGTGGTTCGACCCGGCCGGCGCCCAACTGCTGCTGTCGCTGGAGGCCGCCGCCATGCTGGGCGCCGCGCCCGGCCCGCGGCGCGAGCTGGCCGGTTGCCTGGCCTGCGTGCCGGCCGAAGACCTCGCGCTGGTGCACGCCACGCTGGCGGCGGGCAGCGCCGGCGCCAGCGATTGCGAATTCCGCGTGTTCACCATCGGCGAAGGCTTGCGCTGGCTGCGGCTGGTCACATTGGCGCCGGCGGCCAGCGCCGATCCGGCCGGGGTCGAGGGCGTTCGCACCGACATCACCGCCAGCAAACACGCCGCCATGCGCGAACAGTTCAGCCTCGAGTCGACGCGGGTACTGATCGGCACCCAGACCCTGGACCATGCTGTGACCAAGGTGATCGAAATGGTGTGCGTCGACCTGGGCTGGGACTGCGGCATGTACTGGTCGCTCGAAACCGGCCGCGGCGAGCAGGCGCAACTGGTGTGCGAACACTACTGGAGCGGGCCGAGCGTGCTCGCACCCGACGTGCTGATCAACCTGGGCCGCGGCCGCCATCGCCTGTGCGTCGCACCGGGCGACGGCGTGCTGGGCGAAGTCTGGAGCTCGGGCGAGGCGCGCTGGATCGAGGACATCGCCAACGATCCCGGCTTCCTGTTTCCGCAATACGCGCGCCAGACCGGCATCCGCTCCGGTTACGCCTTCCCGGTGTCCTACGAAAGCGGCGATGGCCATCAGCACAAGCCGGGCGTGCTGGTGTTCTTCAGCCGCCACGCGCGCCAGCGCACCGCCCAGCTGCCCAGCCTGTCGGCCGCGATCGGCGGCCTGATCGCCCAGACCGCGCAGCGCATCGCGCAGCAGGAGAGCATCCGCCAGCTGGCCCAGATCGATGTGCTGTCGGGGCTGTCGAACCGGCGCCATTTCCACGACTTGCTGGACGAGGCCTGCGCCCAGGCCGACCGACGCGGCACGGCGATGGGCCTGCTGTACATCGACCTCGACCGCTTCAAGCCGATCAACGACGCGCTCGGCCACGAAGTCGGCGACGCGGTGCTGCGCGAATTCGCCCAGCGCCTCGCGCTGCTGACGCCGGAAGACGGCCAGGCCGGGCGCGTGGGCGGCGACGAGTTCGCGCTGTTTCTCCATCCCGGCAACGCGCCCGAGCGCTTGGCCGAAGCGGCCCAGCGCGTGATGATGGCGGCCCGCACCCCATTCGTCATCGATGGCCGCGAGCTGGCGATTTCTGCCAGCGTCGGCATCTCCGTATTCCCTGAAAACGGCAGTTGCGGCGCCGAGCTGCTGCGCCATGCCGACACCGCGATGTACCGCGTCAAGCGCAGCGGCCGCAACGGCGTGAGCTTCTTCTCGCAGGGCGGCGAACAGACCCAGGCGCTGGCGCAGTCGGCGCTGGTGCAGCAGCTGACGGTCGAAGCCGAACTGCTGCACGCGCTGGCCGGCGACGAGTTGTTCATGGAATACCAGCCGGTGTTCCATACCGAGGACCACGGCGTGCGCGCGGTCGAGGCGCTGATCCGCTGGCGCCGGCCGAACGGCGAGATCGTGCGGCCCGACCTGTTCATCCCGATCGCCGAGCAGAGCCATCTGATCGTCGCGATCGGGCGCTGGGTGGTGCGCCAGGCCTGCCGCGACCTGGCGTGGATGAATCGCTCGGGCATGGCCGGGGTCCAGCTCAACGTCAACATGGCGGCGCTCGAGTTCCTGAACGTGAACCTGCCGGCCGAGCTGGCGGCCATCACCGACGCCGCCGGCATCGAGCCGCGCCACCTGTGCCTGGAACTGACCGAGGGCATGATGATGAACCACGCCGACCAGGTGATCCCGGTGATGCGCGCGCTGCGCGGGCATGGTTTCAAGATCAGCGTCGACGATTTCGGGATGGGTTATTCCTCCTTGTCGCGTTTGAAAGACTTGCCGATTTCTTCACTCAAGATCGACCGCTCCTTCGTGCACGGCCTGCCCGAGGACCACCAGGACCGCGCGATCGTCCAGACCATCGTCGACATCGGCCGCAATATGCGGCTCGAGGTGGTGGCCGAAGGGGTCGAGACCGAGGCCCAGCTGGCCCACGTGCGTGCGCTCGGCTGCACCCTGGTGCAGGGCTATCTGATGGGGCGTCCGCTGCCGCTGGCGGCGCTGGTGGCGGCCCATGCGCGGTCGGCGGCGCTCCAACAGCCGGCCTGAACGCGCGCGTCAACGGCGGGGCTCGGTTACAATGCGGGCACCCTTCCCCACCCTGGACTTGCAATGAAAGTACTCTCCATCCTTGCCCTGGCGCTGGCCGGCGCGTGCGGCGGCGTGCACGCCGCCGATCACCTTCCCGACACCGGCTGGAACACCTCCGCCGAACTGGGCGCCATCAGCACCACGGGCAACACCATCGGCACCTCGGTCACCGGCAAGATCGACGCGCGCCAGGAGCTCCCGAACTGGAGCAACGAATACATCTTCTCCGGCTACTTCAAGGAAGACGTCGACACCGCCGCCGACGGCACACAGGAGCGAGTGCGCTCGGCCGAGCGCTACGAGCTGTCTGCCAAGGCCGCCTTCAAGCTGATCGAAGACGGCCACAAGCTGTTCGCGCTCGGTTCGCATGTGAACGACAAGTTCGGCTCCTACACCTCCTACTCGACCGTCGGCATCGGCGACAGCAGCAGCCTGTATGAGGACAAGGAACGCGGCAACCACGTCGATCTCGAACTGGGCCCGGGTTATTTCAGCGGTACGCGGGCCACCGGCCAGCTGGAGAGCGGCTTCACGGTGCGCGGCGCGGCCGCCCTGCGCTGGCACCTGAGCCCATCGGCGGTGTTCACGCAAACCGCGAGCGTCGAACGCAGCACCTCGAACGTGCACTCGGCGGCCGAGGCGGCGCTCAGCACCAAGATCAACGGCACCATGCAGATGAAGGCCGCGTTCGTCGCGCGCAGCGACACCAACCCGTCCGACGGCAAGAAGAACACCGACACCCAGACCTCGCTGACGCTGGTTTACTCGTTCTGAGCCGCTAGCCCTCGGCCCGGGTGCGCAGGTACTCGGGCAGGCCGTCGGCGCTCTTGTCCCAGGCCAGGCGGTACGACGTGAAAGTGTGGTCGTCGGGCGCGACATCGGCGGGCGCATCGAGGCTGCAGATGGTGATGTCGATGTCGCCGGGCATGTCTTCGTGCTCGTAACTGAGCTGGGTGCCGCAGTTGCCGCAAAAGGTGCGCGTGACGTGCCGGCTCGAGTGAAAGCGCAGCGGCGCGCCTTTCAGCAGGCGGTAGCCGGACAGGCGCAGGCTGAACCAGCCGACGTTCGGCGCGCCGCTGGTGCGCCGGCAATCGCCGCAATGGCAGATCGTCTTGTGGAAGATCTCGCCCGACGCCTGATACCGGATCGCGCCGCAAAAACAGCCGCCGTTCAAGATCATGATCTCCTCCTGCCGCGTGGCGCCAGCCACCAGTGTATGCGCAAGAGGGCGCGGGCGCCGTTCGCCTAGGGTTTCGCGGTCTTGCTGTCGATGCTGGGCGCGCCGGCGCCGTGCGCGACGACCATCAGCAAGCCGCCGGCCATCGCCAGGTTTTTCATGAAGTTAATCATCTGCATCTGGTCGGCGAAGTTGCGGTGGAAGAGGAGCGCCGCCAGCAGGCTGAAGCCGGCCAGCGCGGCCGCGGCCCAGCGCGCCTTGAAGCCCAGCAGCAGCATCAGGCCGCCGCCCAGTTCGGCCAGGATCACCAGCGGCAGCAGCGCGCCGGGCACGCCGGTCGACTCCATGTATTGCTGGGTGCCGGCATAGCCTGTGATCTTGCCGAAACCTGACAGGATGAAAATCAGCGACATCAAAATCCGTGCAGCGACATTCAGGGCAGCGTCCATCATGATCTCCGGTTGGGGTGAGAAGTGTCCGCCGCAAGCATACGGCAAGCCCGCGGGCATTGCAATAACGCTAATTCGTGGGCGCCGCGGCTTGACGGCCCATGAATCGGGTTATGATCCGGGCATCTGGATTCCGGGGAGGCAGACATGCACAAGGGAGTGACGTATGCGCTGCTGGCCGCCGCGCTGTTCGGCGCGAGCACGCCGTTCGCCAAGACCCTGGCCGGGCACGTGGCGCCGGTGACGCTGGCCGGCATGCTCTACCTCGGCAGCGGGCTCGGCCTGCTCGCCTGCTTCATGGTGCGCGCGCTGTCGCGCCGCGCGCCGCAGGACAAACCGGCCGGCCTGCGCGCGCCCGACCTGCCGTGGCTGGCCGGCGCCATCCTGGCCGGCGGCGTGGCCGCTCCGGTGCTGCTGATGGCCGGGCTGGCGCTGACGCCGGCCTCGTCGGCTTCGCTGCTGCTCAATCTGGAGGGCGTGCTGACCGCCCTGCTCGCCTGGTTCGTGTTCAAGGAAAATTTCGACCGCCGCATCTTCGCCGGCATGTTGCTGATCGTGGCGGCCGGCGTGCTGCTGTCGTGGGAACAGGCGCCGGCGCTGGGCGTGCCGTGGGGCGCGCTGGCGATCGTCGGCGCCTGCCTGTGCTGGGCGATCGACAATAACCTGACGCGCAAGGTGTCGGCCAGCGACGCGCTGCAAATTGCCTGCATCAAGGGGCTGGTGGCGGGCGGCGTCAACCTGGCGATCGCCTTCGCGCTGGGCTTCCGGCTGCCGGCGCCGGGGACGGTGCTGGCGGCGGCGACGATCGGCTTCTGCGGCTACGGCCTGAGCCTCGTGATGTTCGTGCTGGCCTTGCGCCATCTGGGCACGGCGCGGACCGGCGCGTATTTTTCAGCGGCGCCTTTCGTCGGCGCGGCGCTCGCGCTGCCGCTGCTGGGCGAGGCGCCCGGCCCGGGCTTTTGGACCGCCGCGGCGCTGATGGGCGGCGGCCTCTGGCTGCATCTGACCGAGTCGCACGAGCACGCACACCGGCACGAAGCGCTACGCCACGCGCACGAGCACAGCCACGACGCACACCATCGGCACGTGCACGATTTCGACTGGGACGGCATCGAACCGCATGCCCATCCCCATCGCCACGCCCGCCTCAGGCACGCGCATCCGCATTACCCCGACATCCACCACCGGCATGGGCACGGTGCGTGAGCGCGGGCACGCATGCCGCACGATCAGGCACGGGTCTCGGCAAGCCTGGCCTTCAGCGCCGGCCATTCCGTATCCAGGATGGAGAAATACACCATGTCGCGCACCCGTCCCGAGGTCGCGATCAAGTGCTTGCGAAAAATACCCTCTTCGACCGCGCCGAGGCGTGCGATCGCCTTGCGCGACTGTTCATTGAGCGCGTCCGTTTTGAGGACCACCCGCTGGACGCCCAAAACGTCGAAGGCGTGCGCGAGCAGCAGACGCTTGGCCTCGGTATTGGCACCCGTTCGCTGGTGCGCGCGGGCGATCCATGTGCTCCCGATTTCAAGTCGCCGGTGCGCGATTGCGATATCCATGTAACGCGTACTGCCGATGATCCGATCGCTCGCTTGATCGACAATTGCGAAGGGCAAGGCGAGGCCGCGATCTTGCTCGGCGAGAGCAGCACTAACGTAGGCCCGCATCGTATCGCGGTCGGTGACGGCAGCCGGTTGCCAGCGCCAAAGCGCCTCGTCCAGGCCAACCTGCGCCAGCGCATCGACCTGGCCGAGGGTCAAAGGTATCAGGCGTACCGTCGAGCCGTTCAGGGTCGCAGGTTCAAGGCGCATGGGATCCTCAAGGGACAGATGAATATCGACGTTATCATGAACGATGGAAGCCAGGTGAATTAAGTGGCGATCATATTAGCAAAGGTAGTGACGAGAAGATGGTGAGGGTATATGGCAAGAGAGAAGAATTCGGTGGACCGTGATCGAGAACCGCGGCAGGCGCACGCATCGCCGCGCTTGCCGCCTACTATGTCGACATCAAAGTCCATGTCGCCCGAGGACGCCATCGCCAAAAAGCAGGCGCGAGAGCGAAAGGATGCGCTGGTTCGCGGCGTCACGTCAATCCACGCAATGCGGGAAGCGATAAGGCGCGCCGGCCGCGACATCCCGGCCATTTCGGCGGTGCCGCGCGTCGGCCTGCTCGATGCCGATGCCTTCCGCACGCGTGCCGCCAACGGCCTGCCATTCGTGATCACGGGGCTTGTGAACCGGTGGCCGCTGTCCTCCCTCACGCCGCAAACCCTGCGCGAACGCTTTAGCGACCTGCCAGTGCGCGCGCGGGTGGGCGACTATATCAACACGGCATTCGCACCTGATCGGGCGATGCAGGATATGTCGATGCTTGAATATCTCGAGCTTGTCTCTGTTGGCACGCAAGACCTGCCGCCCTATCTGGGCAATCTGGAATTACGCGAATTGAACGGGATGTGCCACTGGCCCGCGTATTTTGACAAAATGGGCCCGCCGCGCTTTTGGCTCGGCCCCGCGGGCACGGTGACGCCGTTGCATTGCGACTATGACGATAATATTTTTGCGCAGATATGGGGCAGCAAACGTATTTTCCTGTCTCCGCCTCACCACGACGAATTCCTGTACCCGCGCGAGGCGAATGCCATCCTGTTCGGTTCCCCGTTTAACCCCGAGGCGCCGGATTTCGAGGCACATACAGGAGCTCGCCAGGCATCAATGATCGAATGCATCGTCGATCCCGGCGAGCTCCTGTATGTGCCTGCCGGGTGGTATCACCAGGTTCGCTCGCTGACGTTTTCTCTTTCCGCCAATCGGTGGGCCAGGGCCCTGCCGTTTGCATTGAACGGCGACCGATCGCTGCAGCGCCCGGCCGGCTAGCAAAACGCCCCGCAGCGGCAAGCTACCTGGCACAGCGGGCAGAGAATATTCCATGCACGCTATTCTTGATTGTCTAGTATGCTCGCTTGCTCCGACGCTCCGCTGTCTCGCTTGGCGGCGGCGGGCAACCCTGAACACCAACCACAGGAAGGCACATGAATAAACAGGTCAACTCGCCAGGCACCGTGCTGTTTGCCAGCCTGATCGGCACCACGATCGAGTTCTTCGACTTTTATATTTACGCGACCGCCGCGGTGATCGTGTTCCCGCGCCTGTTCTTCCCGTCCTCGGATCCCACCGCCGCCACGCTGCAGTCCTTGGCCACGTTCGCGATCGCGTTTTTCGCGCGGCCGATCGGATCCGCCCTGTTCGGCCACTACGGCGACCGCATCGGGCGCAAGGCCACGCTGGTCGCCGCGCTGCTGACGATGGGTGGCTCGACGGTGCTGATCGGCCTGCTGCCGGCGTATTCCAGCATCGGCACGCTGGCGCCGCTGCTGCTGGCGCTGTGCCGGTTTGGCCAGGGCCTCGGCCTCGGCGGCGAGTGGGGCGGCGCTGTGCTGCTGGCAACGGAGAACGCGCCACCCGGCAAGCGCGCCTGGTACGGCATGTTCCCGCAGCTCGGCGCACCGATCGGTTTCTTCCTCTCCGGCGGCATCTTCCTGCTGCTGAGCGAGACGCTCACCGACGCCGAGTTCTTTCGATATGGCTGGCGCATTCCCTTCCTGGCCAGCGCGTTGCTGGTGGTGGTCGGCCTGTACGTGCGGCTGAAGATTTCGGAAACGCCCGAGTTCCAGCGCGTGCTTGAGAAGCATGAACGCGTGAAGGTGCCGGTGCTGACGGTGTTGCGCGATCACAGGCGCGTGCTGGTACTCGGCACGATCTGCGCGCTGGCAACCTTCGTGCTGTTCTACCTGATGACGGTGTTCGCGCTGAGCTGGGGCACCAGCGCGCTTGGCTATTCGCGCCCGACCTTCCTGATGCTGCAGCTGTTTGCGGTGGTGTTCTTCGCGCTGACGATTCCGCTGTCGGCCGTGCTGGCCGATCGTTACGGACGGGCGAAGACGATGGCGTGGGTGACGCTGGCCATTGCGGCGTATGGCCTGGCGTTTGCGCCGCTGTTCCGGGCGGACAGCTTGCCGAGCGTTGCGTTCTTCCTGAGCGCCGGACTGGCGCTGATGGGGATGACATACGGGCCGCTCGGCACCTACCTCTCCGAGCTATTTCCGCCGGCGGTGCGCTACACCGGCGCCTCGCTGACCTTCAACCTGGGCGGCATCCTCGGGGCCTCGCTGGCGCCGTACGTGGCGACCTCGCTGGCCACCAGGTACGGCCTCGGCTACGTGGGCGTCTACCTGACCATCGCCGCGCTGCTGACGTTCGCCGCCCTGCTGCTCATCGAGCGCGGCCGCCGCGCGCCCGGTCTTTCCGTGGCTTGACTTCGATGACCCGAGCCCGACCGTTCGGGGGCTCGGCCACCTCGCTCAGTCGAGATCCGAGGCGTCGTGTCGTTCCGCGACCTGCTCCTCCGGCTTGCCGCGCACACGGTTGACCTTGCGCCCGCGGATCACGGCGGGACGTTCGGCGATCTCGGCGGCCCAGCGCCCCACATGCTTGTACTCCTGCACCGACAGGAATTCGCCGGCCTCGTACTGTTCTCCGCGCACCATGCCGCCATACCAGGGCCAAATCGCCATGTCGGCGATCGTGTACTCGCTGCCGGCAACGTAGCGGCGGTCGGCGAGCTGGCGGTCGAGCACGTCGAGCTGGCGCTTGGTTTCCATCGCATAGCGGTTGATCGGGTATTCGAGCTTTTCCGGTGCGTAGGCATAAAAGTGGCCGAAGCCGCCGCCCACGAAAGGCGCCGAGCCCATCTGCCAGAACAGCCAGTTCAGGGTCGCCGTGCGCAGCGCCGTGTCGGTTGGCAGGAAAGCGCCAAATTTTTCCGCGAGGTAAACCAGGATCGAGCCGGATTCGAACACGTGCAGCGCTTGTTCGCCGCTGCGGTCGACCAGGGCCGGGATCTTCGAGTTGGGATTGACCTCCACGAAGCCGCTGGAGAACTGGTCGCCTTCGTTGATCCGGATGAGCCAGGCATCGTATTCGGCGCCGGCATGTCCGAGCGCGAGCAGCTCTTCCAGCATGATCGTGACCTTCACCCCGTTTGGGGTTCCCAGCGAATAGAGCTGCAGCGGATGCTTGCCGACAGGAAGGGCCCGTTCATGGGTGGGGCCGGCAGTCGGGCGGTTAATGGCCGCAAACGTACCGCCCGAGGCAGCCGGCGCAACCCAGACCTTCGGTGGTACATACGTTGATTGATCAGTCATCGATATCTCCTTAAACTTTCGATGTCGAACATTCTATCTGCGTTTGCCGCGCTCCACCTGAGTGCCCGGATTGCGGAACCGGGGTCAGTGCCGACATTCGGACACGAGCTCGACGGCAGGTTCAAGGTTGCGCAAATCATTTCGCGAGCCACGAATCCGACCGGCGTCGCAGTATGTCGCGTAGGTGTTCGAATGCCGGCGCTGACCCGGGAATACCGCCACAATCTGCGAGCCCTGATCCCCGGATGCTGCGCAGGCTAAGGCACACCGGCGCGGCGGCGCACCGGGATAATGGCCTAAGTCGTCTTCAACGGAATAAACTATCACGCTACAGTTGAAGGTGATCGCATCGCATTTCGCGGACAAGGCGTCTCGCCCAGCGAATTTGTCAACTCGGTCGGCGGCGTGGGGCGCAATGCGTGGAAGGTGCTCTGGTTATCCTTCCCGCATGAGAGAGTGTGGAGGCTGGCGCGGACTTTACGCGACGTTCCCGCTTAAAACACCAAGTATCCACGGAGCCGCGGTGCAGTTAACTCGCTTAATCATCGTAGGGGAAACGACGGGTTGGACGATGTCTTGTGAAGACCGACCGCATGATGTAATGCCGCGAGTGCTTCCTGAATCGACCTTGCCACACCCGGGGTCGAAACCATGCCATCTTCATCGAGCTTGGCACCCAGAAGCGGGATCGTGATGGATGCGGCGTCAACGATGACGGCAGCCATGGTCCTCAGCGTCTCACGCAAGGCATCATCGGCGTGATATGCGCGAGGCGAGGCATTGAGCACCGCAACCAATTTATTGGCGAAAGGCTCGAAACCCACGAGCCAATCCAGCGCATTCTTGATTGCGCCGGTGACGCCATGGGCGTACTCGGGACTCGCGAACAATAGCGCATCGGCCTCGGCAACCCGGGAGCGAAAGTCGGTGACGATATATGCGGGGCAGTCTTCATCGTCCAGATTGAACAATGGCAGATCGCCGATGCCGCTGAACACCGTTATCGACATATCCTGTGGCGCCAGCCTTGCCGCCGCACGCAGCAGCGCGGTGTTGATGGAGACAACACGCAGGCTGCCCGATAACGCCAGTATCTTCATAAGATCCGTTTTCCCATGAGGCCAATTCTACCTGAGCTCGCTTGTCCACTTTCAATCTGAAGCCGGCTACCTACTTGCCGCGCTTCTCCTGCGATGTCGCCTTCGCGCTCTCGCCTGCATACACGATGAATTTGAAGGGATTGAATTCCTGATACTTCTCCATGAGCTTCAAATAGGCCAATTTATGCAGGCGCGCGAGACGTTCGCTTCCGGGAAAGGCCTTCTCGCAGGAGCGCAAGGTCTCGGCGGCCAGTTCGTGCTTGCCGTCGGCGATCATTTGCTCCACTGCGGAAGCCAACTGGCTTTCGGACACCCCCAGGTAGTTGGTCAAGACTTCCCCGCGGTCGGCGCTGGTCAGTGCGTCCAGCCCGTGCAGGCCATTTTGCCAATACCCGCTGTTCTGCTGGAACAGGCGGTCGATGAAATTGTCCCGTAGCACCAGATAAGCCAGTTGCACCGCCGAGTCGCTCTTCTCCATCTGCGGCGGAACGAGATTCAGCGCGTGGATCCCACCGCGCTCCGTACCGGCCTGCATTTCGCGCAGCACCGCGGCCCGAAGCCACACGAGTTGATCATGCATCTCGTCCAGGATGGCCGGCGTCGGGAACACCCTTGTCAGCGGTTCGTGACCATGCATCAAGCGCTGCGGTTGCAGGGCGTGGATCTGTTCAATCGCCGCCAGCATTCCTTCGGGGCTTCCTTCGTTCAGAAACGGCGCGCCGAGATAGGGCATCATGACGTCGCCCACGAATGTCAAGCGCAGGCCCGGCATGTGGATCAGCAAAGCGTCGTTGGTTTCTCCACCGCGCGTGGGCAGCAACTGAAAGCGCGTGCCGCCCACCACCACATCCGTCGCGCGATCGATGGGGACGTCGGGATGATAGCTCAACACGTCTTCCATCTTGAAGCCGGTCCCGAAGAACAAGCGCAGCATCGCCGGATCGGACGTCGCGTCGTGCTCCAGCTCTTCCGCATAATTGGCCCGGCCGTAAAAAGTCGGCTGCGGCCGAAGGCTGCGAAAATAGGCCTGACCACCGACATGGTCGAAGTGCGCGTGGGTGATGAACACCGTGGTCAAAGGGGGCAACTGAGGGAAGGCCGCGTGCAAGGCATCGTACGCCGCACGTGCCGATTCTGCACGCGTTCCCATGTCGATCGCGATGAGTTCTTTACGATCTTCCGACACGACAAAATAGTATTCGGTAAATTCGAAACCCGACGCCAGATAGACCGTTTTCGGCACGATCTCGCTGACCTTTGGCGTGGTGAACGCATGTCCCGACGAAAGCCCTTCAGTGAAATTGTGCGTGAACACGACGGGGGCTGTGTCCGCCGACAACCCGCTCTTGGCAAGGTACCGGTCTGCCAGCGCGCCGTCGCCACGAGCGCGATACAGACTCGCCAGGTTGAAATACACCTCCCGCATCCAGCCCGCGTGCGGCGCCAGTTCGAGGTGCTTCTCGCACCATTGCAAATCGGCCAGCGCGGTGTCGCCCTCGCCCAATAGCCGCGGGAGTTGGGCACGCACCACGCCGGACATCCAGCGCGGCATGAAGGCTTCACTTCCAGCCAGGCGTTTGGCCTGGTCCAGCATCTGCACCGCCTCCCGAACGTAGCCGACGCGGGACAGAAGATTGATGTCGCCGGCATGTCCGGCGCGCAAGGCGGCCTCCGCCATCAAGTACCAAACTTGGGACGCGGCGTTGGGATCCTTGGCAAAGCGCGCACGCAATTGCTTGAAGTACTCGATGCCTTCGCCCTGGCGCCCGGCATTGGCGAATTGCGCCATCAGGAGAAAGACCAGTTGGGGATCGCTCGGCACGCGCCAGGCGTTCACCTGCTTCAGGTAGGCGAGTTCAGGGCGTTGACTGTCGTCCGCAACGTTGGCCGACGCCGCGGGGCGTAGCAGTCCGTAGCAAAGACCGGCCAGCGCTGTGGCGAACAGAATAATGGTGGCGAATCGGGGCAATCTGGACCGCATGATCTCTCTTGTTGATATAACATAGCAAGTCAGTATCATTACTATAGTGACTTGCTATTGAATAGTCAAGAAGATATAATGCGGTCATGAGCAAAACTTACGACATTCAGGAATGCCCGGTGGCGAGGACATTGGATCTCGTCGGCGAACGCTGGTCGCTGCTGCTGCTGCGCGACCTCCTTCTGCATGGGCCGCGCCGCTTCCAGGATTTTCAGGAGTCGCTCCCCGGCATTTCACCCAATACCTTATCGGCGCGCCTGAAGAGCCTCGAGGAACATGGCTTGGTGCTGCGCCGGTCCTACAACGAGCACCCGCCTCGCCTCGAGTATGTCCTGACCGAGAAGGGAAAGAGCCTGGGCGTCGTCGTCAAGGCGATCCGCGACTGGGGTACCAAACACACCGGCTCATAGCGATGACGTGGGCCCGGCCGCGCGCAACATGTCGGCCAGATTTTCCGGCCATATTTTTTCCGGCGCCTGCGCCAGTTCGTGCGGTTCCCACCAGCGATGATCCGTCATGCATTCGATTTCGTACGCGGTCCAACCGGCGCTGGACACGCAGTTGCTGGCGACCGGGATATGAAAATACCGCTCGTCCTCGTTGACGTATTCACCGTCCGAAAGCTGAAAAACGACCCGGCGTTGCCCGATCTGCGGGCCGACCTGGTCGACGCGCATGCCGGTTTCTTCCCACAGTTCCCGGACCGCGGCTTGTTCGAAGGTTTCGTCACCTTCGACCCCGCCGCCCGGCGTCGCCCAATAGATCGTGCCTGCCAGCGCCCCGCTCCGGTGCTCGAAGCGAAACAGCAGTACCCTTCCGAGCGGATCGGTGATCAACAAGCGGGCAGATGGTCGTGAGCGCACGGCTTCCTTTCCAAAACAAAACCGAAGTACCTCCAGGCTTTATATTATGGCCATGTGCAGCCATTCATGCTCGGATGGCCTTCGACTTCCGATATGCACGGCTATCGATGCGATGGCATAATAGAACGCTTCGTGCAGTCGCACCCTTTACGTACGCCGCCATGTTTGAACCTTCGCTGTTGGGCCGCCTTTCGTTCACCCACGCCGAACGCACCAAGGATCCCCTGCCCCCGGGCCGCCACCATCTTGGCATCGCCGCCGAACGCGACGCGGTGCTGTTCGTGCCGACCGGGCTCGACGACAATGCACCGGTGCCGCTGTTCGTGATGTTTCATGGCGCGGGCGGCTTTCCCGAGAAGGTGCTGCCTTTCATCGAGGAGCATGCGGAGCGCAACAAGTTCCTGATCCTGGCGCCGCATTCGACGTATGCGACCTGGGACATCGTCATCGGCGGCAACGGCCCCGACCTCGAGCGCCTGCATCAGGCGCTGGTCGAGGTCACGTCGCGCTACCGCATCGATCGCGACCGCCTGGCGTTCGCCGGCTTTTCGGATGGCGCCAGTTATGCGCTCTCGACCGGCATCACGAATGGCGACATCGCCAGCCACGTGATCGCGTTTTCCGGCGGCTTCATGACGATCTTCACGCAAGAAGGCGCGCCCAAGGTGTTCATTGCGCACGGCCTGGTCGACGAACAACTACCGATCGAGACCAGCGGCCGCGCGAACGCCGCCAAGTTGAAGGCCGCCGGCTATGAGGTGCAGTACGTCGAGTTCAACGGCCTGCACGTCATCCACCCGGTCATCGTCGGCATGGCCGTCGAATTTTTTCTTAAATAATGCATCAATGGGAGTGCGGGATGGACTTTGAAATACCGGAATCGCTGATTCATGCCCTGCGCGGGATGGTCGAATCCGGATCGCCACTGGCCAAGCAGTTGAACGAGCACGGCGTCTGCCACGGCAGCATGATCGTGTCGAGCAAACTGTTCGATGCGAACGCGCTCAACAGCCTGTACGCATTGAGCAAGCAGCAGGACGAGCGCGCGCTGATGTTCCAGATGCTCGCGCTCGATAACATCTACAACGCGCCGCAAGCGCGCACGATCCCGGCGCTCGATCAACTGGTGGCGGGGCTGGTCGCGTATCTGACGCGCGACGCGATCGACGGCTGGCTGTACCGCCGCAACAAGGATGGCACGCTGCTGCCCTGGCTGGTGCACCGCCTGCGTTACGTCGAGCCCGACCAGGGCATGCCCTACGTCGTGGTCGACCTGCTGGCCAATACCATGCAGTCGGCCAATTCGGAACGCACCGACCATCACCAGCGCCGCTCGGGCATGACGACGGCGCTGATCGTCAACCGTCACGACATCGTCAACCGCACGATCCCGGAACTGCTGGCCGAGTTCGGCTTCTACAAGGAGTGCGCGGAATTCAAGCGCGAGCACGAGCAGCACGCGCAGCGCTTCCAGCGGTTTCAGCCGCGCTTCGGCGCCCAGTTCGTGGCCACCAAGGCGGCGTTTACGATCGATGCGAAAGGCGTCCCCGAGCTGACCCGGATCGTGGACGGCATGAGCGCGCGCTGCGTCAACGACGAGGAGACGCTGGAACGCCGCTTCGACACGGCGGGCGATCCCTGCTTCTGGCGCGACGCCGGCGTCACGGCCGGCTTCGACAAGATTCCGCTGCATTGCTATGTGCACCTGTTCCATCTCGAGTGGCACCGCAACATCTGGGTGCACGTCCAGCACATGAGCGAATATCGCTACCAGCCCGAACTGCGCGACAAGCTGGTCCTGCCCGAGCACCACCGCGACCTGATCGACATCCTGACCTCGAACATGGATGTCTTCGTGCAGGATTTCGTGCCGGGCAAGTCGGGCGGCACCACCATCCTGTGCCAGGGCGCGCCGGGACTCGGCAAGACCTTGACCGCCGAGATCTATTCGGAAGTGGTCGGCAAGCCCTTGTACCGCGTGCATTCGGGCCAACTGGGGACCACCGCGGCCTCGGTCGGCGCGACGCTGACCGGCATCCTGCGGCGCGCCATGCGCTGGGACGCGATCATCCTGCTGGACGAGGCCGACGTCTACATCCGGCGCCGCGACAACGACCTCGAACACAATGCGATCGTCGCCGAATTCTTGCGCACGCTCGAGTATTTCAACGGCCTGCTGTTCATGACCACCAACCGGATCGGCGACGTCGACGATGCGATCCTGTCGCGCTGCATCGCGACGCTGCATTACGAGACGCCGCCGAAGCCGGACGCGATCCGGCTCTGGAAGCTGCTGGCGGAACAGTTCGGCGCGGACCTCGACGACGAGCTGGTCGAGGCGCTGACGGTCGCCTACCCGACCGCGAGCGGACGCGACATCAAGGAATTGCTGAAGTTGGCGACGCGTTATTGCAAGGCGAAGCAGATCCCGCCCTCGGAGGAAGCGTTCAGATTGTGCGCGCTGTTTCGCGGCTACGCCTGACGCCGCGTTGCCTACTCGAGCGTGATGGTTCCCTCGAACGTCACGTTCAGCTTGATGCCTGCGACCTCGAGCGTCATGGTGGCGGGCAGCGCTTCATTTCCGCTGATCGATTTCTCCGCGAGCGCGCGGGCGACCGCCTTCTCGATTTCGTTCTGGGAGCTGACGCCCACCGTTTTCAGAAATTTGCGCAGGCTTAGGTTGAAGGTTTCTTCGTTCACGGTAATCCCTCCCAGTGTGTTTTCAGTATAGACAGCGCGGCTCTTGTCTTTACAACTATTTACTTATCTTTAAGCAAAATACGTTTTCTTCGTGTTAATTATACCTATAATCAGTGAAGTTCCCGCAGGCACTTCATTGAGTCCAGATATAGCCAACACATGTCGTTCTCGAAAAAAAATCTGCTCGAATTTTTCCTCGGCGAGCGCAAGGCGGCGCGCTCGCCACGCTGCAGACCGTGCTGCGGATCCGGCGCGAGCGCTACGACCTGATCTTCAGCACCTCCAACCAGTTCTCGTTCGCCTTCCAGATGCGGCTCAAACTGCTGGGCGCGCGCTACCTGGTCGACTTCAATGTCGTCAAATATGGGACCAGCACGGCGCGCCTGGGCATGTACGACCGCACGGTCGATTGCGTGCGCCACACCCACATCCTGGAGAGTTATTTTTCGGCGCTGGGGCAATTCAATCTGGCCAACATCAACTACCAGTACGAGCTGTACGGGGTGGAAGCGCATGCCGCCAAGGCCCACTCCTTCCTGCACGCGCTGGGCGACCGCTATGCCGGCCTGGTGTGCTTCAACTACCAGGCCAGCGCGGCCAACCGCAGCATCGGCAAGGACGACGCGGTGGCGCTGTGCGCGGCGCTGGCCGACCGATACCGCGGCCACGCCGTGATCGTGGTCTATCCGCCCGGCGGCAGGCAGCAGGCCGAGGCCATCACCGACAGCGTCGGCAGGCGCAACGTCATGACCGCGTTCGAGACTGCGAATATCCTGGAGCTGGCCGCGCTGATTCGGGAGTGCGACATCGTGATTTCGCCCGATACCTCGGTGATCCACCTGGCGTCGGCCTACAACAAGAAGGTGCTGGGCTTTTACATCAACACCGACAACTACCGCTGGTTCTACCCGATGTGCGACCATTTCCGCGTCATGCTGTCCGCGGACGAGAAGATCGAACAGATCGACCGCCAGGCTGCGCTCAACGCGTTCGAGCAACTGATGGCCAGTTGAACCGGCAAATAACTGCGCACGTCGCGCAGCTTCCTCAGCGTCTACCGGCACAATTCGATCTCGCGTGCCGCGCTCGCGCTGCAACTGACGCAGCCCGCGGTGTCGCGTCACATCAAGATACTCGAAGCGCGACTGCAGTCGCAGCTGTTCACCCGCCTGCCGCGCGGGCTGGCGCCGACCCCGGCTGCGATCGAACTGGAACGGCAGGCCGGCCAGCATCTGGACGCGCTCGAGGCCCTCATCGGCAGCGGCGCCGGCCAGCGCGAGGCGCTCGCCGGCATCGTCCACGTGGGCGCGACCAGCGGCTTCGCCAGGCTGCTGCTGTCCGCATTGAGCACCCTGCCCCGTTATGCGATTCGCCTTGACCTGCGCACGATGCCGCCGCCGGCGCTGGTGACGGCACTGGCCGGCCGTGAGCTCGATCTGGCCGTCACGCTGGCGCGCATTCCGCACAAAGGGGTCGAGTATGAACTGCTGCATGAAGGGCGCCAGCAGATAGTGTGCGCGCCGAGCTTGCGTGAGCGCCTGCCCAAATCGGCGGCACCGAAGGGGCTGCCGCTGATCGATTTACAGGGGCCGGTGCCGCCATTGGCGAGTTTCTGGCGTGAGGTGTTCGGCGGCAGTGCCGAGCTGCCGTCCGCTGTCGTGCCGGACTATCAAACGGCGCTCGAGGCGGCAGCGGCGGGCGTCGGCCTGGCCGTGGTGCCCGAATGCTTATGCCGGCCGCTGCTGCATGCCGGCCAGCTGATCGCGCTGCCGCTGCCAAAACGCGCGCCGCAGTTTGCGCTCTACCTTGCCTGCGCCAAGGGCGGCAGCGCGGCCGAGCGCGTCGGCGTGTGTCGCGAGCAGTTGGTTGATGCGGCACACAACTGGTAACGGAGCGGCCAAGATCAGCGCCGCAGCAATTGTGGAGCGCATTGTTCGCGTGAGAACACGGCCAACTATGAGCTTTGGTCGAAACCGCCAATCGTGCCAGTGCGCTAGTCAGGCACTAAATATTGCTATTACATAGTAACTGTTGTGCTATTCTTATTCCACTTCGTTGCCTCATTGATGAGGTAATCGTTTCTGATATGCCCACCAAATATCAAGACCCGCGTGCCACACTCAGAGGAAAAAATGAAAAAGAAATGGATTGTCATACCGTCTTTGCTGGTGTTGACTGTGACAGGAGCAATCGCCAGCCCCCCGCCGACAGTGGAGCTGAATCGCGCGACCCAATTGGAGGTCGTCGATACACTGGTTGCCAAGCTAAATGCCTACTATGTGTTTCCAGACAAAGCCAAACAAGTCGAGGCGGTCCTGCGCCAGCGCCAGCGCGAGGGCAAGTACGATGGGATCACGGACGGCAAACAGCTGGCCAAACAGCTGTCGGATGACATTGATGGCGTTGTCCACGACAAGCATATGTTGGTAGATGTCAGCGCCCGCCCGGTGCCGCCCGACGATGCAATGCCGCCGCCACCCCAGACGCGGGCGGAGTGGGAAAAACAGGTGCCGCCTGCCGTGCTCGAAAGGGTCCGCGCGTCAAACCTTGGCGTGGAAAAGGTTGCTCACCTGAGCCCCAATATCGGCTACCTGCAAATTTCCTCGTTCGGGCCGGTTTTCCTCGTATCCGAAAAGTTCGCCGCGGCGATGAATGAACTCGCTGACACCGATGGCCTCATCATTGATCTGCGCAACAACGGCGGCGGCGGGGGAGACTCAGTCGCGCTACTGATCAGCTATTTTGTTGACGAGCGCACTCGCCTCAACGACACCTGGGAGCGTGCGACCGACATCACCACACAGTATTGGACGCAGGATAAGCTTGACGGCAAACGCTATGGTGGCAAGAAGCCGGTGCTCATCCTGGCAGGTTCCAATACGAAGTCCGCCGCCGAAGCATTCGTGTACACGATGCAAGCGCTGAAACGCGCCACGGTGATCGGCGAGCGGACTTGGGGCGGAGCCCACGCCGCGCGCCCTTATCGCCTCGGCGACCATTTTTTTGCCGTGATACCTAGCCGGCGCACCATCAGTCCAATTACCCATACCAACTGGGAGGGAGTGGGCGTCATCCCAGATATCGCAGCGACGCCGGACAACGCGCTTGCGGTGGCCAAGGACCTGCTGCAGCGTCGACTTCAAGGAACCGCTCCGCTTGTCGCCGCGGGACATTGACGCAGCCGCCGCGCGACGAGGAATGCCGGAGACATTCCGGCTTCCCCCAACGCACAGCGTGTCCGTTAGCAAGTAGACAGCTGTTCTAACACTCTTTACGTGGCTCCCTGTTCTGTTTTCTCTTCGGCAAGATGGACGGCTGCTCTTGGCCGAACCCGGCCATTGGCCTCAGCATAACAGGTTGCCGTGCTGAAAAATCGCCAGCGCCCCCCACAGCGTATTTCGCCCCATTGCGGACGGATGAGAGGCAACGGCTGAGATCAAGGGCCGCCGACAGTTGTCGGCTGTAACAATTGATTAGCCGCGTAAGAACGAATTCTTACGGACGCGAAGATCTTGTCGAACACTTGACCAGTTTCGTCATTGGCCATTGAGATGTGGTCGGCAGATTCGTCCATATGCCATTCCACATTTAGGGCATCAGCCAACAACTCTTGGACACTCTCCATTGGAGCATTCGGATCATTCTTACTTTGGTACACATAAACGGGTTTTTTTATCTCGCGATTCATTTTCGGTAAGTCATCAAAGAAAGTGATGAAGTCACACCAAGCGCCATGTGCAAGGTCAGGCAGCAATCCCCATTTTGCGCATTTTTCCCTCCAACTCGCGTAATCGCGGCGTTCAAACACTTTCAATAACTCGAGAGTTGGTGGGGACGTGACATGTTTCACGAAGCTATCCGGAAGACCCATGGACGCGAGTAACGTGCAGTCGACGATTTTTGGCGGGCCCTGAATTGCTAAGTGCAATGCGAAGGGGCCGCCACCACTGCCGCCTACTGCGTGCACAGAAGTCACGCCTTGCTTTTTTAGATAATCGAGAACCGGTACTGTTACGGCATCGAAAGATGGCGAAACAGACTGATCATCGTACCAAGGCCGGGTCGGGCAGATGAGGCGAATGTTGTGTCTTAAAGCATGCTTGTCTAGCTCCGCACCGACATCCCCTCGTTGCGGAGTGCCGAAAAATAGGACGACGGGGATGCCGTCTTTCGAGCCGTATTCAAAAATGTTCAAGTCATCTCCTAAGCGTCTCAATTTGGTCATCGGGCACAGTGTTTATCTATAACAAGAGCAGCACCATCACTTCGCAAATCAGCTAAAAACCGCTGATTTCATGGTCCGCTTTTGGCCGATTCCGGAATCAAGTTTTTGATTCGAAAGCATCCACTAGTCTTTGCAGATGGGCTCGCTCGTCATCCGAGGCCGTACTGCTCTGGTCAACCAGAACAGCATTCACAACATAATACTCAGAGTCATTTCTAATGAGCCCACGCTTAATAATACGCCTGTAAGCGGAAGAATAGCGTCGCGTAACTTCTGAAACCGTAACTAGACCAGCAGCCCTGAATGTATCATCCAAGGCCGCTTTCGATTCCGTACTCCAGCGACTTGTCTCTTCGATTGTGTCATTAGCTGCCTGACGCAGGCCGATGAGCGCCTTCGATTTACCGAACTGTTGAACTACTTTTTCAATTGTCTTGGCCGGATGCATATCGGCCGCAGGACTGACTTTCCAAACGACACTGGCAAAGAGGCTGACATAGGCGAGCAATTCGTTGTACTCGTTTTCACGCTCAGGTGTCATCACTACCTTTCACTTTCAAACGTCTGCTGATGGCCGTTCTCGGCACCGAGCAATTAAGCACAGAATTCAAGGGCGAGAAGAGCCGCATTGTCAAGAGCTTCCGAGGACATTTCCTTCACAATCTCCTCATGTTCAGTCGCTGCCTCGAACCCTTTCGTCGCTCCTACTGCACTGTCGTTTCGATGCGGCGTAATCACCAGCACTGTGCCATTAAATTCCGCTGAAACGAGCTGCGACTTCTTTTGGAACGCAGCTTCGGTTTTGACATTTGCGGCAGCCAGGCGCGGCAAGGCCAATGCCTTCCAGTCTGCAGGCTGCGGAATATCCTTCCGCGACTCCGCAAGTGCACGACGTATAGCCGCCCCTAGCTCAATGGGCTTTGGCCAGCGCGTCGCGCACCTCGCCGGCGTCGGCCGGGCGCACCACGCGCGCGAGTTCCTGGCCGTCTTTGAGGACCACCACCGTGGGCCACAGCTTGACGCGGAACGAGCGGCCGAGCGCGCGGCCGGGGCCGTCCTCGACCTTCAGGTGCCGCACCGCGGGCTGGGCGGCCAGCGCCTCCGCGATCAAGGGTTCGGCGGCGCGGCAGTAGCCGCACCAGCCGGTGCCGAATTCGAGCGCGACGACGCCGGGCATCGCATCGACCGCGCTGCGTTCGCGCTGGCTGACTTCGTAAGGTTTGCTCATGCTGGATCTCCCAAAAAACGATCCCCTAGCCTACCTCAGAATTTCATTTCCAGCTGCGCGTGTCGGCTCAGGTCGGTGCCGCCTTCGCCTCCAGCTGCGCCAGCTTGACCTTGAGCGCGCGTTCCTCGGCGAAGCGCGCGGTCTCGTCGCGCACCACGGCGATGATCGCCGAGACGCTGCCGTCCGGATTGTGCAGCATCGCCACCGTGAAGGCGATCGACAGCGGCCGGCCTTCCTTGTGCAGGGCCGGCACCCGCAGCACGTCGTTGCCGTAGCGCGTCTGGCCGGTGGCCATGGTCTTGTGGTAGCCGTCCCAGTGGCGCTGACGCTGGCGCTCTGGGATGATCAGGTCGAGCGACTTGCCGAGCGCCTCTTCTGGCGTGAAGCCGAAGATGTGGGTGGCCGCGGCGTTCCACAGGATGATGGCGCCCGCCGCGTCGCATACGACGATGCCGTCGCCTACAGCTTCTACCAGCTGTTTCAGGTCGAGTTCGGTGTTCATAATGTCTCCTTAGGAAAAGCAAAACGGCGCGCAGTCCCCGTCAGGGTCCTGCGCGCCGTCGTCTACAACGAAATCGCGATGCTTACACG
>Ga0193702_1000110_pt1 | contig 34039 bp, 28 predicted proteins | sample U3a1metaG_FD_143060 | JGI IMG/M metagenome (GOLD analysis project Ga0193702, IMG submission 143060) | Soil microbial communities from a riparian zone of the East river system, Colorado, United States - U3a1 | ecosystem: Environmental > Terrestrial > Soil > Riparian zone | place: USA: East River... | reverse complement strand
CGATCCGCATTCCCTATTCCGTGATGGAGACCACAGCATGAACACACCCGTCACCGCCCTGATCGTCGATGACGAAGCGCCGATGCGCGACCAGCTGCGCGCCCGCCTGCGCGAAGTGTGGCCGGAGCTGGTGGTCGTCGGCGAGGCGGCCAACGGCATCGACGCGATCGCGATGGCCGCGCAGCACCGGCCGCAGATCGTGTTCCTCGACATCCGCATGCCGGGCCTGAGCGGGATCGACGCGGCGCGCCAGTTGTACGACCGCTGCCACATCGTGTTCGTCACCGCCTACGACCAGTACGCCGTGGACGCGTTCGAGCAGGGCGCCATGGACTACCTGCTCAAACCCGTGGTAGCCGAGCGCCTGAAGATGAGCTGCGAACGCCTGCGCCTGCGGCTGGCCGCCGCGCCGCAGGACATCGGCGCGCAGCTGGCCCAGCTCACGCGCCTGCTGCAGCAGGGCGAAGGCCGCAAACACGAGTACCTGCGCTGGATCCAGGCGCAGGTCGGCAGCAGCCTGCGCATGATCAGCACCAGGGAAGTCCTGTTCTTCCAGTCGGATGAAAAATACACGCGGGTGCAGACCGCATCGGCCGAACTCTTGATCCGCAAGACGCTCAAGGAGCTGGCCGACGAACTCGATCCCGACGAATTCTGGCGCATCCACCGCTCGACGCTGGTGCGGGTCGACGCGATTGCCGAGGTCACGCGCGACATGCGCGGGCGCCAGATGCTCAGGGTCCGCAACTATCCGCAGGAGCTGGAGGTGAGCCGCAACCACGCCCACCTGTTCCAGCAGATGTAGCCGCGCAGCGCCGCACCGCAAACGCCGCCAATCCGTTACCATAGGACCTCGTCGCACTTTCTTCGGGAGGCAGGCATGTCCGCGATACCAAAACTCACCACCGCCACCGTGACGCCGTGCCTGCGCTACCGCGACGCGCCCGCCGCCATCGACTGGCTGTGCGCTGTCTTCGGCTTCGAGCGCCACCTGGTCGTGCCAGGCGACGACGGCAGCATCCGTCATGCACAGTTGTCGTTCGGCAACGGCATGATCATGCTGGGCTCTGCGCAGGGCGACAACTGGTATGGCAAATTGATGGCGCAGCCGGACCAGATCGACGGCCGTCAGACCCAGACCATCTGCCTGGTGGTCAACGACGCCGACCTGATTTACCAGCGCGTCAAGGCGGCCGGAGTGGAGATCCTGCAGGAGATCGAGGACGCCAGCTACGGCGGGCGCGGTTTCAGCTGCCGCGACCTCGAAGGCCACGTCTGGACCATCGGCACTTACGACCCCTGGCAACATTAATCGGAGGAGTTCATCATGTCACGCGCAGTCCATTTTGAGATTCAGGCATCGAACCCGCAAGCGCTGATCGACTTCTATTCCAGCCTGTTCGGCTGGGCCTTCAACAAGTGGGACGGCGGCGAATACTGGATGGTCCACACCGGTCCGGAGGAGCAGCCCGGCATCAACGGCGGGCTGCTGCCGCGGCGCGGACCGGCGCCGGCCGAGATGGCGGCGGTGAACGCGTTCGTGATCACGGTCGACGTCGAGGACATCGACGCCATGATCGCCGCGGCGACCGGATTGGGCGGCGCCGGCGGGAAACTGGCCGTGCCCAAGATGGCGGTGCCCGGTATCGGCTGGCTGGCCTACGTCAAGGACCCGGACGGGAATATCTTCGGCATGATGCAAGCCGATATCGACGCAGCGTGAGGTGGGCGATGAGCGACGATGAACAGGCGATCCGCCACTTGATCGAGACCTGGCTGAGCGCGACGCGCAGCGGCGACGTGGACACGGTGCTGACGCTGATGGCGCCGGACGTGGTGTTCCTGGTCGCGGGCCAGCCGCCGATGCAGGGGCGCGAGGCGTTCGCCGCGAGCTTGCGCGGCATGCTGGCGACGCATGCGATCGAATCGAGCAGCGAGATCGACGAGATTGCGGTGGAGGGCAAGCTGGCCTACTGCCGCACGCGGCTGGAGGTGACGGTGACCTCGAAGCATGGCGGCACCCCGCTGCGGCGCAAGGGACATACGCTGTCGATCCTGCGCAAGGGCAGCGACGGCAAGTGGCAACTCACGCGCGACGCCAATATGCTCCGGGCAGCAGGATAGGGCTGCGTCCGTCGTTCCCGCCCTACGACAAGGCGTCGATCAATTCGCGGCTCGCCACCTGCACCGGGCGGATCCCGATCATGTCGCGGTACAGCGGCGGCATCGCCTCGCACATCGCCAGCAACGCCGCCTGGTCGGTCCCCGGCAGCACATACTGGAACTGCGCCGGATTATTCGGCGGCAGCGGCCCTTCCATGGTCGACCCGTACGCGCCGAGGTCCATGAAGCTGCGCGCGCCGGCATCCGGCCCGCGCGCGAACACGAAGGTGCCCTCCTTCGGATGCGCGAGGTAGCGCCGCAGCTCGTCTTGCGCTTCGGCGCCGGCGCCGTGCATCAACTGGTAGCGCAGCTGCGCGTACTGGCGCGTGCACTCCATGAACGCGGTGCAGATCGACGACTGCGCGCGCCGTCCCGGCACGCACAACAGCAGGTTGCCGAAGGAATCGAGCAAGGCCACGGCATCGCCGTCCCCGCCCTGCCGGCGGTCGCGCTCGATCGCGCCGTGCAGGAAAGGGGCGAGCCCGGCATCGGGCGCATGCGGCGCGCAGCGGTAGGCCAGCGCATCCGGATACAGGCTGCTTAACTTGCGCAGCACCGGATGGCCGGCCGGCAGCGCCGCCGGATCGCGCAACTGGTCCTGCGGCGGATCGGTATTGAGCAGCGCCTGGATTTTTTCGGAGGTCGCCTCGAACGCCAGCGAACACAAAGCCTGGGTCGGCTCGGCAATCGTCTTCCCGATGAAGAAGGACTTGGGCGTCGCGCCCGCGCCCTCGCGCGCAAAGCACGACGCGCCCAGCACCGCGGGATAAGCGAAGCTGGCCGCGGCCCGTTCGCGCAAGCCCGCCGGCAGCGCCGTGAAACGCGCACTGGTATCGTAGTTGATGCCCGCATTGGGATCGCGCGCAGCCGCCACCACGTTGAATCCGGCCGACAGGATCGCGCCGGTGCACATCGCACAGGGGTCGAGCGAAGTGACGATGGTGATGTCCTCGGGCGGCGGCAGCAGCCGTCCCTTGGCGCGCTCGGCGAAATACCAGTCGATCAGCTGGCGCTCGCCATGCGCCGTGGGGTCGAAGATCAGGCCATCGCGCACCACGTTGTTCGGCAGCGACTTGAGCACATTGCCGTGCTGGTCCAGCAGCAGGCCGCCGACCCCGAAGCTACCCTGGGTCTTGGCGGCGATCGCCTCGTTGGCCGCGATCGCCACCGCGGCCTGGACGTCTATCGCTTTTTTCAACGCTTACTTCTTCAAGTCCCGGCCGCCGAACGCGTTGGGCAGCTGGCCGGCCGCGGTGGTCTCGAGCACATCGCCTTTCAGGTTGGTCAGCACCACCGGCAGGTCGTTGCCGCCCAATTCGAGGATCACCTGGCGGCACATGCCGCAGGGCGCGATCGGGCCTTCGGTTTCGCCGATCACGGCCAGCGCGCTGAAGTCGCCCGGCTTGTAGCCGTGCGCGATCGCGCTGAAGAAGGCGGTGCGCTCGGCGCAGTTACCGCAGGGGTAGGACGCGTTCTCCACATTACAGCCGCGGAAGATGCGGCCGTCCTTGCATTCGAGCGCGGCGCCGACATTGAACTTCGAGTAGGGCGTGTAGGCCAGCTCGCGCGCGGCGCGCGCTTCGGCGATCAGTTTTGCGTATTTCATGGGGCTCCCTGTTTCCCTGTCATGGGCGGATAGTACGGTAGATGATCGGATTGGCGGCCGGCTTCGCGGCGCCCAACTGGTAAGCGGCCTGCACCTCGCGCACCGCCTGCTGCGCGGCGGCGTCGGTGCGGGCGTGGACCATGGCCAGCGGCTGGCCGGCGGCGACCTGGTCGCCCAGCTCCGCCAGGCCGGTGAGGCCGACCGCGAAATCGATCGCGTCTTGCGGACGGCGGCGGCCGCCGCCGAGACTGACCACCGCCAGGCCCAGGCCACGGCAATCGGTGGCGGCGACAAAGCCGGCCTGCAGCGCAGGCGCCGGCACCACGATCGGGGCTTTTTCCAGATACGCGTCGGGACGTTCGATCAAGTCGCCCGGGCCGCCCAGCGCCTTGACCATGCGCGCGAAGCGTTCGGCCGCGGCGCCGGAATCGAGGGCCGCCTGCAGCCTGGCGCGCGCTTCGACGTCGGTCGCCGCGAGGCCGCCCAGCACCAGCATCTCGGCGCACAGCGCCATCGTGACTTCATGCAGGCGCGCGGGGCGCGAGGCGCCGGTCAGGTAGTCCATCGCGAGGCGCACTTCGAGCGCGTTGCCGGCCACCGGGCCGAGCGACTCGTTCATCTCGGTCAGCAGCGCCGAGGTGCGGGTGCCGGCGCCATTGCCGACGCTGACGATGCTCTCGGCCAGTTCGACCGATTTATCGTAGGTCGGCATGAAGGCACCGCTGCCGACCTTCACGTCCATCACCAGCGCGTCGAGGCCGGCGGAGAGTTTCTTGGACAGGATGGAGCCGGTGATCATGGCCACCGATTCGACCGTGGCGGTGGTGTCGCGGATGCTGTAGAAGCGCTTGTCGGACGGCGCCAGCTGCGCGGTCTGGCCGATGATCGCGACGCCGATGTCCTTGACCACGGCGCGGAACAGTGCGGGATCGGGCACGGTGCAGTAGCCGGGGATGGAGTCGAACTTGTCGAGCGTGCCGCCGGTGTGGCCCAGGCCGCGGCCGGAGATCATGGGGACGTAGCCGCCGCAGGCCGCGATCATCGGGCCGAGCATCAGGGAGACCACGTCGCCGACGCCGCCGGTGGAGTGTTTGTCGACCACCGGGCCGGGGAGATCGAGGGAGCGCCATTCCATGACCTGGCCGGAGTCGCGCATGGCAAGGGTGAAGGCGACACGTTCGTCCATGTTCATGTCCCTGAAGAAGACGGCCATGGCGAGGGCCGCGATCTGGCCTTCGGTGACGCTGTGGTCGGTGATGCCGCGCACGAAGAACTGGATTTCCTCGCGCGACAAGGCGCCGCCATCGCGTTTTTTGCGGATGATTTCCTGGGGCAGGAACATAAATTGGTCTCGCTTTAAAAATTTAAGTTCGTCCGCGACGCAGCTAAATAGGGTCAGAGTTTTTTTTCGCGGGCTTTTTCGCGAAAATTACTCTGACCCTATTTAGCGGATTTTAAGCCGCGGACTCCGGCGCGGCGCAGGTTTAAATGGGGTCAGAGTAATTTTCGTCGATAACCCTGACGAAAAAAAACTCTGACCCCATTTAAACCCGCGCCGCGCCGTCGGTTGGCCTTACACCCCGTACGGGATCCAGACGTTCTTGACCTGGCTCGCATGCGCCAGCACCGCGCGGCCGCAGGACTGCTTGGTATCGTACCAGTCGCGCCCCTTGCCGCCGCCGACCCAGGTGCGCTTCAGCGACTCCGCCGACAAACGCTCCACTTCCGCGCAACCCGCAGCCGATCCGTCATGCCGCCACACCGCATCCACGTCCGAATGCGAGGCCAGCGTCTTCGCCAATTCGTCCGCGCTGCCCGTGACGATATTCAGCGCCCCGCCAGGCAAGTCCGAGGTGTCGAGCACCTGGTACAAATCCGTCGCCGCCAACGGGTGCGCTTCCGACGGCACCGCGATCACGCGATTACCCAAGGCCAGCGCCGGCGCCACCAGCGAGATGAAGCCCAACAGCGGCGCCTCGTTCGGGCAGATGATGCCGATCACGCCGACCGGCTCGTTCAGCGCCACCGTGATGCCGTGCATCGGCGGCTGGTGCGCCAGGCCGTCGTACTTGTCGGCCCACGCCGCATAATAGAACAGGCGCTCGATCGATGCCTCGACTTCCTTCCGCGGATCCTTCGAACCGGTCATCGCGGCCAGCCGCGCGGCGAATTCGTCGGCGCGGATCGCGAGGTTCTCGGCGATGTAGTACAGCACCTGCGCGCGGTTGTGCGAGGTCGCCTTGGCCCAGCTTGACGCCTTGTGCGCCGCTTCCACCGCGTTGCGGATGTCCTTGCGGTTGCCTTCGCCGACGTCGGCCAGGAACTCGCCGTCGGCGCCGCCGATCGCACGGCTGTAGGCGCCGTCCGGGCGCGCCTGCTTGCCGCCGATGTACAGCTTGGCCGTGCGGTCGATCGCGAACGGATTGCCCGACGCCTCGGCTGCCTTGACCTTGCCCTTCGCTTCCAGCGCCGGCGCAGCCGGACGCGCATCTTCGGCCAGCGGCGTCAGATACTCGAACATCCCTTCGCGCCCGCCCTCGCGGCCGTAGCCCGATTCGCGGTAGCCGCCGAAGCCGCAGGCCGCGTCGAACTGGTTGGCGGTGTTAATCCACACCACGCCGGCCTTGATCTGCGGCGCGACGTCGAGCGCGAGACTGATCGATTCCGACCACACGCAGGCCGCCAGGCCATACACGGTGTTGTTCGCCAGCTGCACCGCTTCGGCCGGGGTGCGGAAGCTCATCGCCACCAGCACCGGGCCGAAGATTTCGGTCTGCGCCACGCCGGCCGACGTCGACGCGCCGGTGATCAGCGTGGGCGGGAACCACGAACCATCGGGCGGCAGTTCGCACACCGGCTGGTAGATCGTGCAGCCTTCGGCGCGCGCCGATTCCACCAGGCCGTGGATGCGCTGGCGCTGCACCGGATCGACCAGTGCGCCGACGTCCATCGACTTGTCGAGCGGGGAGCCGAGGCGCAGATTGTCCATGCGCGCGCGCAGCTTGGCGAGGAAGCGCTGTTCGACCGACTCCTGCACCAGCAGGCGCGAACCGGCGCAGCAAACCTGGCCCTGGTTGAACCAGATCGAATCGACCAGGCCTTCGACCGCGGCGTCGAGGTCCGCATCTTCGAACACGATGAAGGGCGATTTGCCGCCCAGTTCCAGCGACAGCTTCTTGCCGCTGCCCGCGGTGGCCCTGCGGATCAAGCGTCCCACTTCGGTGGAGCCGGTGAAGGCCAGCTTGTCGATGCCCGCATGGTTGACGATCGCCTCACCCACGCGGCCGTCGCCGGTGACGATGTTGACCACGCCGGCCGGCACGCCGGCCTGCTGGCAGATCTCGGCGAACAGCAGCGCGGTCAGCGAGGTGAATTCGGCCGGCTTGAACACCACCGTGTTACCGGCGGCCAGCGCCGGTGCGATTTTCCAGGCCAGCATCAGCAGCGGGAAGTTCCACGGCACGATCTGCCCGACCACGCCGACCGCGCGGTAGCCGGCGAATTCTTCCGACTGCAGCTGGGCCCAGCCGGCGTGATGGTAGAAGTGGCGCGCCGCCAGCGGCAGGTCGGCGTCGCGCGTTTCGCGAATGGTCTTGCCGTTGTCGAGCGTCTCGATCACCGCGAACAGGCGCGAATGCTTTTGCAGCAGGCGCGCCAGTGCGTACAGCACGCGCGCGCGGCCATGGCCGCCGAGGGCCACCCAGCCCGGCTGGGCGCGGCGCGCGGCGGCCACGGCGCGGTCGATGTCGGCGCTGCTCGCCTGCGTGATCTGCGCGAGTTCCTTGCCGTCGGCCGGATTGTTGGAGGCGAAGGTCTCGGCCGGCGCGCTCCAGGCGCTATCGATGAACAGGCCGAAACGGCGCTCGTGCTGGTCCAGCCATGCTTGCGCTTCTTTCTGGCTTTCTGGTGCGGGGCCGTAGTCCATGGTGTGCAGAATCTCGGTAATGGTGGGCATGACGAATCCGTTGGTGTTTATGGTTGCGCGTGGCGGTGGTTCGCCGAGTAGTTACCGGTGACGTAGTGTTCGAGCTGGCGCTCGATGTCGGTCAGCAGGCTGGACGCGCCGATGCGGAACAGGTGCGGCTCGAGCCAGTCGCGGCCCAGCTCTTCCTTCATCAAGGTCAGGTATTGCAACGCGCTCTTGGCCGAGCTGACCCCGCCGGCCGGCTTGAAGCCGACCTGGAAGCCATACTGTTCGTGGTATTCGCGGATCGTGCGCACCATCGTCAGCGCGACCGGAATGGTGGCGTTGACGCCTTCCTTGCCGGTCGAGGTCTTGATGAAATCGGAGCCGGCCATCATGCACACCCACGAGGCCTTGGCCACGTTCTCCAGCGTGAGCAGGTCGCCGGTGGCGAGGATGGCCTTGATGTGGGCCTCGCCGCAAGCCTGGCGGTAGGCCACCATCTCGTCGTACAGCGCCTGCCAGCTGCCGTTCAGGACGTGCTGACGGGTGATCACGATGTCGATCTCGGTGGCGCCGGCGGCGACCGAGAGTTCGATCTCGCGCACCTTGGTCTCCATGCTCGCCAGGCCGGCCGGGAAGGCGGTCGATACCGCGGCGATCGGCAAACGGCCGTTCAGTATTTTTGCGGCCGGCGCGATCATCTCGTGGTAGACGCAGACCGCGCCGGTGGTCAGGTTGGCGACGCCCAGCGCCTCCATCAAATCGCTGCGCAGCGGACGCATCGCCTTCATGCACAGGCGCTCGACCCGGCCCGGGGTGTCGTCGCCGCCGAGGGTGGTCAGGTCGATGCACTGGATCGCCTTGACCAGCCATGCGGCCTGGTATTCCTTCTTCACGGTGCGGCGGTTGGCCAGGCTGGCGGCGCGCCGGTCGGAAGCGTTGCGATTGACTTTGATCTGGTTGACCCAGCCGAGATCGAGGCCGACCGCCTCGTTGCGTTTGAAAGCGGAGTGAAGGGTCATAGCAAAGGTGTTCCGTTGGAGAGGGGTTTGACGCCAAGATGCCTGGCCAGCGTGGCGCCGATGTCGGCGAAGGTCTCGGAGATCGGCAAGGCGCGCGGGTTGACGCCGGGGCCGAAGAAGATCATCGGGATATGTTCGCGCGTGTGGTCCGAGCCCGGCCAGCTTGGGTCGCAGCCATGGTCGGCGGTGATCACCACCAGGTCGCCGTCCTTCAGCTTGGCGATGAACTCGGGCAGGCGCGCGTCCATCTCGTGCAGCGCGTTCGAGTAGCCGGCGATGTCGCGGCGGTGGCCGAAGGCCTGGTCGAAATCGACGAAGTTCACGAAGGTCAGCGACTTGTCGCCGGCCTGGTCGGCCACGTTCAGCAGCGCGTCGAACAGCGCCATGTTGTCGGCGCCCTTGACCACGCGCGAGATGCCCTGCGCGGCGAAGATGTCGCTGATCTTGCCGAGGCCGATGACCTCCCCGCCCGCGTCCTTGACGTGGTCGAGCAGGGTCGGGCCGGGCGGCGCGACCGCGTAATCGTGGCGGTTGCTGGTGCGCTTGTAGTTGCCATCGGCGCCGACGAAGGGACGCGCGATCACGCGGCCGATGTTGTAGGGCTTGACCAGTTCATACGCCGCCTCGCACACCGCGTACAGGCGCTCGAGGCCGAAGTGCTGTTCGTGCGCGGCGATCTGCATCACCGAGTCGCCCGAGGTGTAGACGATGATCTTGCCGGTCGCGACATGCTCGTCGCCGTGGCGGTTGATGATCTCGGTGCCCGACGCGTGGCAGTTGCCGAGAAAGCCGGCGACCCCGGTCAGCGCCTGCAGCTTGGCGGTCAGCTCGGGCGGGAACGACGGCGTGGTGCGCGGGAAGTAGCCCCAGTCGAAGGTGACCGGCACGCCGGCGATTTCCCAGTGGCCGCTCTGGGTGTCCTTGCCGGTCGAGCGCTCGCGCGCGGCGCCGTAGGCCGCGGTGAAGCCCGCGCGCAGCGCGAAGCCCTCGGCCCATTCGCCGCTGGCGATGTGGGCCGCCGCCGCCAGGCCGAGGCGCTCGAGGTTCGGCAGTTGCATCGGCTTGCCGCCGCGCGCCGCCCAGTTGGCGATGTGGCCGAAGGTGTTGGCGCCGGCGTCGCCGAATTTGACGGCGTCCGGCGTCGCGCCGAGGCCGAAGGAATCAAGCAGGAGGATGAAAGCGCGGGACATGATATCGCTCGAAAAAAAGTGGGTGTCTCAGTGTAGGCCAATCAGGCCGCGGCGCGCGGCACTTTCGCGACGCGCTCGAGGAAGGCCAGGATCAGGGTCACCAGGTCCTTGGCGCCGATCGCGGCGTATTTCAGGGTCTGCTCGTGCGACAGCGGGAACGGCGACATGCCCTCGGCCAGGTTGGTGATGACCGATACGCCCACCACCTTCAGCCCGCAGTGGCGCGCCGACACCACTTCCGGCACCACCGACATGCCGACCACGTCGGCGCCCAGCTTGGCCATCATGCGGATTTCGGCGGCGGTCTCGAAGTTCGGGCCGGCGTAGGCGATAAATACGCCCTCGTGCAGCGTGATGCCCTTCTCGGCCGCGCTGGTCTTGACCAGCTCGCGGATCTCGTGGTCGTAGGCGTTCGCCATGCTGAAAAAGCGCGGGCCGAAGCGCTCGTCGTTGGGGCCGACCATCGGGGTGCCGGGCATCCAGTTGATATGGTCGGTCAGCGCCACCAGGCTGCCGGCGTCGACTTCCTCGCGCAGCGAACCGGCGGCGTTAGTCACGAACAGCATCTCGCAGCCGAGCAGCTTGAGGGTGCGCACGGCCGAGGTCATGACGCCCATGCCATAGCCCTCGTAGAAGTGGCCGCGGCCCTTCATGCACACCACCGCGACGCCGGCCAGGGTGCCGAGCACCAGTTCGCCGGCGTGGCCGTGCACGGTGCTGATCGGGAAGCCGGGCAGTTCGTCGAAACCGATCGTCACCGCGTCGCTCATCTGCTCGGCCAACACGCCGAGGCCCGAGCCGAGGATCATCGCGACGCGCGGCGCGAAACCTGGCTTGCGGGCGCGGATGATGTCGGCGGCATCGAAGGGGGTGTTGTTGGACATGGGGGAGTTCCTTGTTCTGTTCAGCGTTTGTGATATCGACGAGTGCCGCAAGCGCGTGCGGGGCCGATTTGCTTGTCAATTATTATAATAATGCATGATGTTGTATATGTATGGCAAATACCATTTTTCTTACCCATTTATATGCCTAACGTCTTAATACGGGCTACACTCGGCGCGCCGGCATCGATCGGTGCTTGACTTAAACTGGACATTTGTCTAGCATAATAAACATTTGTTTAACAACCTGCGATCACCGTGCCTGAACTCACCAAAAAAGACCAGTTGTACGAGCTGATCCGTGCAAATCCCTTCATTTCCCAGCAAGATTTGGCGCTGCAGTTGCGGCTGTCGCGTTCGGCCGTGGCCGGCTACATCGCGGGCCTGATCCGCGACCGGCGCCTGCTCGGGCGCGCGTACGTGCTGCCGGATAACCGGCCCATCGTCTGCCTCGGCGCGGCCAATCTCGACCGCAAGCTGCGCTCGCTCGCCACGCTCAAGATGGGCACCTCGAACCCCGCGCGGCAGGATGAATCGTTCGGCGGCGTGGCGCGCAACATCGCCGAGAACCTGGCGCGGCTGGCGGCCCCGGTGGCGCTGATCACCGCGATCGGCCACGACTCCTCGGGCAGCGCGCTGCTGGCGCATGCGGAGGCGGCCGGCATCGACACCCGCGGCACGCTGCGCATCGCCGGCACCTGCAGCGGCACCTACACCGCGGTGCTCGACGACCACGGCGAGATGATGCTCGCGCTGGCCGACATGGCGCTCTACGACCAGCTGACGCCGGCCTTCCTGGCCAGCCGCCAGCCGCAGCGCGCGGCCGGTGCGCTGACCGTGGCCGACCTCAATCTGCCGCACGACAGTATCGCCCTGCTGCTGGCCGACGCCGAGCGCGACGCGGTGCCGCTGGTGCTGGTGGCGGTGTCGCAGCCGAAGATGGCGCGCCTGCCCGAGCGGCTGCACGGCCTGCGCCTGCTGATCCTGAACCAGGGCGAGCTCGAGACCCGGGTCGGCCGGACGCTGCGCAGCGACGCCGATTTCGCCGCCGCCTGCGCCGTGGTGCGCGCGCAGGGCGCACAGGACATCATCGTCACGCGCGGCAGCACCGGCGTGATTCACACCACCGCCGACGGCATCGCCCACCTCGCCGCGCGCGAGGCCCGGATCGTCGACGTCACCGGCGCCGGCGATGCGTTCGCCGCCGCCGTATGCTGGTCGCTATTCCAGGGCGACGGCGACTTGCACCTGGCCTGCCGCCGCGGACTGCAGCTGTCGGCCATGACGCTCGAATGCGAAGAGACGGTGTGTCCGGACCTCGGCACCGACAGCCTCGACGAGATCCACAATGTCGGCGCCGCGCCCGGCGCCGCGCAGGCGTTCAACGCCCTTTACCAGGAATGACCATGCACCAGTTCCTCCTGTTCTCGCCCGAAGTGGCGGCCGCGCGCAGCGCCGGCAAGCCGGTGGTCGCGCTCGAATCGACCATCATCGCGCACGGCATGCCGTATCCGCAGAACGTGGCGACCGCGCGCGAAGTCGAGCAGGTGATCCGCGACGCGGGCGCGGTGCCGGCCACCATCGCCATCATCGACGGCCGCATCTGCATCGGCCTGAATGGCGAGCAGCTCGAGCTGCTGGGTTCCTCGCCGGACGCGATGAAAGTCAGCCGGCGCGACCTGCCCTTCGTGCTGGCGAAGAAGCGGCTGGGCGCGACCACGGTGGCCGCGACCATGATCTGCGCGCGGCTGGCCGGAATCGCGGTGTTCGTCACCGGCGGCATCGGCGGCGTGCATCGCGGCGCCGCGACCAGCTTCGACATCTCGGCCGACCTGCAGGAGTTGGCGCAGACCGATGTGGCGGTGGTGTGCGCGGGCGTCAAATCGATCCTCGACATCGGCCTCACGCTCGAATACCTGGAGACCCACGGGGTGCCGGTGGTGAGCGTGGGCCAGCCCGGCTTCCCGGCCTTCTTCACGCGCGACAGCGGCTTCAAGGCCGACTTCCAGCTCGACACCGCGCTCGAACAGGCGGCCTTCATCGACACCAAATGGAAGCTCGGTTTGCGCGGCGGCGTGGTGGTGGCCAATCCGGTGCCGGCCGTGTTCGCGATGCCGCGGGACGAGATCGACCGCATCACCGGACAGGCGCTGGACGAAGCGCGGCGCGCGGGCGTGAGCGGCAAGGCGGTCACGCCCTTCCTGCTGGACCGCATCAAGCAGTTGACGGCGGGCCGCAGCCTGATGACCAATATCGCGCTGGTCAAGCACAACGCGCTGGTAGGCGCCGAACTGGCGCTGGCGCTGCACGCATTGCCCGGCATGCGGCCGGTGTGAACGAGGGAGGCCCATGTCGATCGACCTGAAACAGCTGAAGTACTTCCTGGCGGTAGCCGAAGAAAAGAGCTTCAGCCGCGCGGCCGAGCGGCTGCACATCTCGCAGCCGCCGCTCAGCCAGCAGATCATGAAACTGGAAAGCGAATTGGGCGTGCGTCTGTTCGCGCGCACCACCCGCACCTTCGAGCTGACGGTGGCCGGCAAGGCGCTGATGGGCGAAGCGTCCGACCTGCTGGCCAAGATGCGCATGACGATCGACACCATCCGCCAGATCGACCGCGGCGAGGTCGGGCGGCTGCGGGTCGGCATCGTCGGCTCGGCGATGTGGGGACCGATTCCGAGCCTGCTCGAAGAATTCCAGACCACTTTCCCGCGCGTGACCTGGACCCTGCATGAACTGGGGCCGAACGTACAGTACGAGGCCTTGCGCGCGAAGCAGATCGACGTCGGCTTCTGGCGCGAACCCAGGCTCGACGCCGACGAACTGCGGCACGACAACCTGCGCCAGGAGTTGTGCTTCCGCGAGAACGTGTGCGTGGCGGTCAACGAGCACCATCCGCTGGCGACCCGGCCCTACATCGAGCTGACCGACCTGGCGGACCAGCCGATGCTGACGCTGGCGCTGGACAAGTCGGCCTTCCCGCGCTACCTGATCCAGTGCTGCGTGAAGGCCGGCTTCCAGCCGACGATCTTCCAGGAAGCGACCGAGCCGCAGACTTTGTTGGCGATGGTGGGCGCGGGCCTCGGCGTGACGCTGATGCCGGAGACCACCAGCCGGATCGGCTGGCCCGGCGTGATCTTCCTGCCGATCAAGACCGACCCGCCGTCGGCGAACCTGTACATCACCTACACCACGCTGGACGATGCGCCGGTGGTGCGCGCCTTCCTCAACATCCTCAATCCCGCGGCCGCGGAATAAGGCCGGCCAAGCGCGCCGCGCGTCGGCCGCGCCCACGCCGCCGAACCGATGGGGTCACGTCTGACATTCGTACATTTCACAGGTGAAATGTACGAATGTCAGACGTGACCCCATCATTCAAGACAGCAAGGAAGAGGCGCCGGCGCACTATGGCGATCACGTACGCCGCTGCGATTCGCCGGCCGAAACGGCCTTGGGGTCACATCTGACATTCGTACATTTCGTAGGCGAAATGTACGAATGTCAGATGTGACCCCATCGACGTGGCAAAAAAAATGCCCCCGCGCACCATGATGGTGGGCGGGGGCCGCGGCGGCCGGGCCGGATTAGAAGCTGGCCTTGAACTGCACGCCCAGCGTGCGCGGTTCGTTAACCATGCCGGTCAGGTTGTCGAAGTCGATCGCCCCCACCACCTGCACCTTGTCGGTGATGTTGCGCGCGAACGCAGCCAGCTCGTAGTTGCTCCACTTGTAGCCCACGCGCAGGCCGCCTTCGAGCAGCGACTTGGCGGTGTATTCCTTGGCTTCGTACAGGAACATATTGTAGGTGCCGCGATATACCCAGTCGGTAAGCGCGAAGAACTCGCCGTCCGCCATCGGCACGCCGTAACGCAGCGTGAAGTTGGTCTGGACCTTGGGCGCGCGCGGCAACGGATTGCCGTTGATGCTGACCGTGCCCGGGAACGGCCCCGGCGTATTGGTCACCGTGCAGCCGCTGGCCGCGTTGTTGCTCACGTTGCCGCAGTACTGCACGAACAGCTTGCTGTCCTTGATCTCGGTGTCGTTGTAGCTGCCGCCCAAGGTCATGCGCAGCGAATCGGACAGGATCGCCTGGAAGTCGATTTCCACGCCCTGGCCGGTGACCTTGTCGGCGTTGACCAACTGGTTCATATTGATCGAGCCGCTGCCCGCGGTCAGCTGCTTGTCCTTGACGCGGTACTGGAACACGCTGGCGCTCAAACGCGCGCGCCGGTTGAACAGGTCTTCCTTGATGCCGGCTTCGTACGACAGCACCTTCTCGGCGTTGGCGAACGACGGCTTGTCGGTCAGGCCGAACAGGCGGCCCTGCATACTCGGCGCGCGGTAGCCGGTGGCGATGCGGGCGAACAGGTTGGTGTCCTTGTCCAGCTCATACGTGCCGGACACGTCCCAGCTGGTGTTCTTGGTATCGCTGTGCAGCGGATTCAGCCCCGAGGCCAGCGGCGGTTCGATGCGCTGTGCCGTGAAGTCCTTCTTGTCGTTGGTGTAGCGCAGGCCGGAGCGCAGCTTGAGCTTGTCGCTGACCGTGTAGTTCAGCGAACCGAACACCGCCCACGACTTGGCGTCCTGTTTCTGGGTCGAGTACCCCGGCACCTGCGGATTGCCCGGCGCGAAGGTGTCGAAGGCGATACTGTCGATCTGGATGTGCTCCTTGAAATAGAACACGCCGCCGATCCACTGCAGCGGCCCCTTGTTGTTCGACTCGAGGCGGAACTCCTGGGTGGTCTGGTTATGGTCGGGCAGCACGTCGGCCGTCTCGACCGGGAACGGGATGAAGCCGGGGCCGGACGGCGGCGCGAATGCCGCGCCATAGCCGCCGTCGACGTCGCCGCGGCTGTAGAATTCCGCGGTCTCATAGCCGGTGATCGAATGCAGCGACATGCCGTCGAGCTCCCAGCGCAAATGCATGTTCGCACCCTTGGTGTTCAGGTGCTGCGAGTTGCCGCCGTCGGTCGGGTAGTCGTCGTAGCGGAAGTTGTCGACCAGCTCGTTGGTGCCCTTCTTGATGATGTTGGCGCGGAACAGCGTGGCGCTGCCGTTCATATTGCGCGCGTGGACATTGAACAGCGCGCTGAAATCGTTGCTCGGCTTGACCAGCAGCTGGAACCGGCCCGCATTGTCGTTGTAGCCTTCGAAGTCCCTGGTCGGCGCGTTCGGGCGGTCGTTGTGGACGCGGTCGTTGCGATTCTGCGATTGCACCGACAGGCGCGCGGCGATGGTGTCGCTGATCGGCAGGTTGTACACGGCTTCGACATTCTTGGCGCCGTAATTGCCGAAGCCGACCGTCGCATAGCCTTCGGCCTTGAACACCGGCTTGACCGAGTCGAACTTGATCACGCCGGCCGGCGAGTTGCGGCCGAACAGGGTGCCCTGCGGACCGCGCAGCACTTCGACCTGGTCGACGTCGAACACCGGGAAGCCTTTCAGCATCGGGCTTTCCTGCACGATGTCGTCGACCACCAGCCCGACCGGCTGCGAGGCGTTGAGGTCGAAATCGGTATTGCCCTGGCCGCGGATGTAAAAGCGCGGGAACGAGCGGCCGTAGTCCGATTCGATGTTCAGGCTCGGCGAACGGCCCGACAGGAAGCGGATGTCCTGGCCGCCGGAAGTCAGCACGTCGAGCTTCTCGCCCTTCAGCGTGGTGATCGCCATCGGCACGTCCTTGATGTTTTCCGAGCGCCGCTGCGCGGTCACGATCACGGTCTCGAGCTGGCCCGGTTGAGCCTTGCTGTCGGCGGCGGCGTCCTGCGCCATCACCACCTGCAGAGGGAAGGCGCCGGCGACGGCCAACGCGATCAGCGAGCGGCTCGCGAACACCATCGCCTGCTTGTTTTTCTTTGTCATTACGATAACCCCTCTGGTGGAAATGCATGGTTGTAAGCGGTCAGCCTTTGCATATCGCTATGTAAAGAATGAGGGATGCTAGCATGAATTATTTACGCGTAAATCTTGATAAATACTTTTGCTATTTATATTTCGATCATATAAATGGCTAAGTAAAAACGTATTTGCCATACATAATCCCGCTGATGCATAGTTCTAAGGCTGTACGATGCGCGGCGCGGGCCGTGGCTCAGGCGTGCGGGGCCGGCCGCGATGGCCGGGGTCGCAAAAAGCGGGTGGAGTTGCCTCCCAAACGTGGGCGGCCGGTGTTGTAGCGATGCGACAGGCAGCGGCGGCGGGATGGGCCGCGCCAGCAGGTACAATATCGATATTCCAGGAGCCAATTCATGAAATTTAAGCAACTCTGTATGACGATGGCGGCGCTCTGCGTCGCGGCCGGCGCCTCCGCCGCCGATCCCAAGCTGGGCATCGTCTACGATGCCGGCGGCAAATTCGACAAGTCCTTCAACCAGTCCGCCTTCGAGGGCGCCGAGCGCTTCAAGAAGGAAACCAAGATTCCTTATATCGAGGCGCAGGCGAGCAGCGACACCCAGGCCGAGCAGATGCTGCGCGGCCTCGCCCGCAAGAAGCTGGACCTGATCGCGGCGATCGGTTTCTCGCAGACCCAGGCGGTGCAAAAGGTCGCGCAGGAATTCCCCAACGTGCGCTTCGTGCTGATCGACGGCGCGGCCAAGGGGAATAACGTGAACTCGGTGCTGTTCCGCGAAGAGGAAGGCTCCTACCTGGTCGGCGTGGCCGCGGCCATCGCGTCCAAGTCGAAGAAGGTCGGCTTCGTCGGCGGCATGGACATTCCGCTGATCCGCTCCTTCGCCTGCGGCTACGCGCAAGGCGCGAAGGCCACCAATCCGAAGATCGAGACCATGCAGAACATGGTCGGCACCACCAGCGCGGCATGGAACGACCCGGCCAAGGGCGGCGAGCTGGCGCGCGCGCAGTTCGACCGCGGCGTCGACGTGGTGTTCGCGGTGGCCGGCGGCAGCGGCATGGGCACCCTGCAGGCGGCGAAGGAAAAGGGCAAGCTGGGGATCGGCGTCGACTCCAACCAGAACTATCTGCACCCGGGCACGATGCTGACCTCAATGGTCAAGCACGTGGACAATGCGATCTACGATTCCTTCATGGAGATGAAGAACGGCAGCTGGAAGCCGGGCATCACCTACAAGGGCCTGAAGGAAAACGGCGTGGACTGGGTGGTCGACAAGGACAACCGCGCGCTGGTGACGCCGGACATGGAGAAACGCGTCAACGAAGCCAAGGCCAATATCATCAACGGCAAGATCAAGGTTAACGGCGCCTGCCAGGCCTGATTTTTTCCCTCGCCATTCCAAAAGCGCGCCGCGCCGGATCGTCCGGTCGGCGCGCTTTTGAACACACCACCTATGAAGACATGCCGCCAGCCGTAGAATTCCGCGATATCTGCAAGGCCTTCGGGCCGGTGCAGGCGAACTCCCGGGTCAGCTTCTCGATCGAGAAAGGCGCCATCCATGGCGTCATCGGCGAGAACGGCGCGGGCAAGTCGACCCTCATGAGCATCCTGTACGGCTACTACCACGCCGACAGCGGCCAGTGCCTGATCGACGGCCAGCAGCGCGACATCCGCAGCAGCCACGAGGCGATCGCGCTCGGGATCGGGATGGTGCACCAGCACTTCATGCTGGTCGAGAATTTCACGGTGCTCGACAACGTGATGCTCGGCGCCGAGGGCGGCTTCAAGCTGGCGTCGAAGCGCGCCGAGACCGAGGCCAGGCTGCGCGAGATCTGCGCGCGCTACCGGCTCGACGTCGACCCGCTGGCGAAGATCGAAGACCTGTCGGTGGGCGCGCAGCAGCGCGTCGAGATCCTCAAGCAGATCTACCGCAGCGCCAATATCCTGATCCTCGACGAGCCGACCGCGGTGCTGACCGCACAGGAGACCGCGTCGCTGTTCGAGATCCTGCGCCTGTTCAAGGAGCAGGGCAAGACCATCGTGCTGATCACCCACAAGCTGCAGGAGATCATGGACATCACCGACCAGGTGACCGTGATGCGCGCCGGTAAAGTGGTGGGCGCGGTCGACACCGCCGGCACCTCGAAGGAAGAACTGGCCAACATGATGGTCGGCCGTCCGATCCAGGGCGAGCTGCCGCGCGCGCCCTACCGGCCCGGCGCGCCGGTGCTGGAAGTGACCGGCCTGGGGCTGGAAGACGAGAACAAGGTCAAGCTGCTGGCCGATGTCGGCTTCACGCTGCGCGCCGGCGAGATCGTCGCGATCGCCGGCGTATCGGGCAATGGCCAGAGTGAGCTGCTCGAGATCCTGTCGGGCATGCGCCTGCCCTCTTCCGGCCGCGCCTCCCTGCTCGGCACCGAACTGCCGTTCGCCAAGCGCTCCGATCCCGACGGCCTGCCCGCGCTGTTCCGCACACTGGGCATCGGCCACGTGCCGGAAGACCGCCTGCGCGACGGCGTGATCAAGGATTTCTCGGTGATGCAAAACACCGTGTTCGGCTACCAGGACCGGGTCACGAACCGCTGGGGCCTGTTCGACTTCAAGGCCATCGCGGCGCGCTGCGCCCACCTGCTGAAGGCCTTCGACGTGCGGCCCTCGAACCCCGAGCTGCGCATCGGCCTGCTCTCGGGCGGCAACCAGCAGAAGGTGGTGATCGCGCGCGAAGTGTCGGCCCAGCCCAAGCTGATGCTGGTCGGCCAGCCGACGCGCGGGGTCGACATCGGCACCATCGAGGCGATCCACACCCAGTTGTTGAAGATGCGCGACGAAGGCGTGGCGATCCTGCTGGTCTCGGTCGAGCTGGAAGAAGTGCGCGCGCTGGCCGACCGCATCATCGTGATGTCGGGCGGGCGCATCACGGGCGAACTGAAGATAGAAGAATTCGACACCACTCGCATCGGCTTGCTGATGGGCGGGATGCACAAGACATGAAAACCACCGAACTCCCACGCTGGGCCACGGCCTTCGCGCTGCCCATCCTGAACCTGCTGTCTGCCTTGCTGGTGGCCGCGCTGGTGATCTACCTGCTGGGCGAGAGCCCGGTGGAGTCGCTCGGCATCCTGGTCAACAGCGCCGTCATCAATCCGGAAGGCCTGAGCTACACCCTGTTCTACGCCAGCACCTTCATCTTCACCGGCCTGTCGGTGTCGATCGCGATGAAGGCCGGGCTGTTCAACATCGGCAGCGAAGGCCAGTTGTACATCGGCGGGCTGGGGTTGACGATGGCGATGCTCGCGCTGGACAAGGTGCTGCCGGCCTGGTTGCTGATCCCGGCTGCGATGATCGGCAGCGCGCTGTTCGGCGCGCTGTGGGCCTGGCTGCCCGGCTACCTGCAAGCGCGGCGCGGCAGCCATATCGTGGTCACCACGATCATGTTCAACTTCATCGCCGCCAGTTTGATGAACTTCGTGATCGTCAAATACCTGATCCCCGAGGGCCAGCAGAATCCGGCCAGCCGCGTGTTCGCCGACGCCGGCGCGATGCCGCGCCTGAACGCCTGGTTCCCGGTGCTGGGCGACACGCCGCTGAACGTCAGCTTCCTGCTGGCGATCGTTGCGCTGGTGGTGTACGGCGTCATGGTGTGGCGCTCGGCCTGGGGCTACCAGCTGCGCGCCACCGGCTTGAACCAGCACGCCGCGCATTATGCGGGGGTGTCGATCAGCCGCATGATCATCGTCGCGATGCTGATCTCGGGCGCGTTGGCGGGGCTGGGCGCGGTCAATTCGATCATGGGCTCGACCCACTACCTGAGTTTGAACTTCCCGGCCGGCGCCGGCTTCGTCGGGATCGCGATCGCGCTGATGGGGCGCCAGCATCCGGTCGGGATTTTCCTGTCGGCGGTGCTGTTCGGCGCGCTGATCCAGGGCGGCTTCGACCTCTCGCTGGAGAAGCCGAACATCCCGCAGGAGACCTTCATTTTCATCCAGGGCTTGATCATCCTGTTTTGCGGCGCGATGGAGAATTTCTACGCGCCGGCGATCCTCAAGCTGATCAACCTGCGCAAGGGATAAGCCATGCTCGAAGACCTCCATTTGGCCAGCATCGTGGTCTCCACCATCCGCAACGCGCCGGTGCTGATTTTCGCCGCGATGGCCGGCCTGTTCGCCGAGCGCAGCGGCGTGATCGACCTCGCGCTGGAGGGCAAGATCCTGGCCAGCGCCTTCGTGTCGGCGGCGGTGGCCTACAGCACCCAGAACCCGTGGTATGGCGTGGCGGCGGGGGTCGCGGTGTCGACCGCGCTGGCGCTGTTGCAGGGTTACGTGAGCATCACGCAAAAGGGCAACCAGCTGGTGGGCGGGATCGCCATCAATATCGCGATGAGCGGGTTGACCTTCGTGCTGGCCCAGTTCTTCTACCAGCAGGGCGGACGCACGCCGGACCTGGGCGACGCGCGGCTGGTCGACCTGGTCTTGCCGGGCACGGCGGCGGTGGCGGACATCCCCTTCATCGGCTGGTTGTACGGCCAAGTGATCGGCGGCCATTCAGCGCTGGTGTATCTCGCGTTCGCGTTGATCCCGCTGGTGCACTGGGTGATCTACCACAGCCGCTTCGGCCTGCGCCTGCGTGCTTGCGGCGAGAACCCGCATGCGGCCGATGCGGCCGGCGTCAGCGTCGAGCGTACGCGCTACATGGCGATGCTGGTGGCGGGCGTCCTGTGCTCGTTCTCGGGGTCCTACCTGGCGATCGTGCAGAGCGGCTTCTTCCTGCGCGATATGTCGGCCGGCGCGGGCTATCTCGCGCTGACGGCGCTGGTGTTCGGGAACTGGCGGCCGCTGTACACCGCGCTCGGCTGCGTGATGTTCGGCTTCTTCAGCGCGGTGCAGATCCAGATGGAAGGCGTGGACTTGCCGGGCATCGGCCGCATTCCCGGCTCGCTGATCCAGATGATTCCTTACGTGGTCACGGTGGTCGTGCTGGCCGGGCTGATGGCCAAGTCGGTGGCGCCGAAAGCGATCGGCAAACCGTTCGTCAAATCGCGCTAAGGCACCGCGCGCGGCCGGGCTCTCAGCGGCCCACGCGCCGTTTGACCGACGCGCTGTTCAACTCCGTCAACGCGTTCTTCCCGATCCAGCGCGGCGCCGCGTCCGAGAATGCGGCGAGCCGCTGGGCCGTCGCGATGGCTTCGGCGTTCAGGGCCAGGTTGCGTTTTCCGACCGCGCGCAGGGCCATGTTCACGGCCTTCTTGACGAAGTGACGCTCGTCGCTTGCGGCGTATTCGATCAGCTGCAAGCATTCGGCGAAGCGCTCGTCGGCGGCCGCCTTGTCGTGCACCGTCAGCCCCCACAGCGTCGCGAAGGCGGCGCGCTTCACATATTCCGGCTCCTTGCCGGCCCATTGCGCGACCTTGTCCCACGCATGCGGCGTGCGGTCGAACAAGGCGAAGCAGACGGTGTCGCAGATCGCCCAGTTGTCGAAGCTTGTGCACCAGCGGTCCATCTGTGCTGCGGTGACCAGCTCGACCTCCTCCACGTAGGGCGCGAGGGTGCGCGCCTCGTACCGATCCGATTTCCACAACTCGGCGGCGAGCGCATGATGCCGTCCGAGCTGCTTTGCCAGGCGCTGGATATCGCTCATCGGCACGCCGAATGCCTTGTCGCTCGGGATGTTGAAACGCGCCATGCCGGCGCGATTGGCCTCGCTGCCATGTGCCTTCAGCCATGCGATGGCGTCGCGGGCCGCGGCTTCAACTGATGTGGACGATGTCACGTTGTGCCCTCACTCCTTGGCCCGGCGCCGGTGTAGCTGCCGCGGCGATGCAAAGCCCCATTCTAGCCGCAGCGCGCACCGCCCCCCATTATCGGGGGTAAGGCGGAAATTCAGGGCCAGATTGCCTGCAGCAGCGCGGCCAAGTGGTAGCCGCCCTTGATCAGCTGGGTCTTGGCCAAAGCCGAGCTCGGCACGGGATAGTTGGCCGGCACCTCGATGCCCCAGGTGTAGTAGGTCTCGCCCTTCCTGCCCACTTGCGGCGTGATCTTGCCCGGCGTGACGTCGGCGTAGGCAATCTTGGAGGCGATCAAGGCATCGTCGGCCCACTGGTAGGGCCAGCTCGCCGGGTCGCCGCTGTTGGCCGGCACCGCCGGCTTGCTGGCGATGACGGCCTGCGCGAACTGCTCGGGCGTCCTGGTGCCGATGCGGCGCATCGCGTAGTCGACCACCGTGCTGTCCCAGTAGGAATGGAAAGGCCGGGTCGGCGATTTCACCACACCGGGCGGCAGCGGCTTGGCTTCGCCGGGCGGGATCAGGTTGGCGCTGAACGCCGCCAGCTTCTCGTCGTCGAGCAGCAGGTTGTTGCCGCCGCGCGCGTCGAAGATGTTGACGGTGTCGATGTCGTCGTGCTTCTGCGGCACCACGAACTTGCCGTCCTTGCCGACGTACGCCGCGCCCACGTGCAGCGGCTGGTGGATGTCGCCCGTCATGTGGGTAATCAGCAGCAGCGCCTGGCGCTTGGTGAACCGGTGCGGGTTCAGCGCCGGGTCGGTCTTGCCCTGCAGGACGGCGATCGCCTGCTTCAGGGTCTGCACGATGTCGTCGCCGGCGCTGCCGACCGCGCCGTCATGGTAGTGCGATTCCTGGAAGGGGATGTCGGTGTAGTGGTACTCGCTATGCTTGGGATTGGCGCCCACGTAGGCCACCATCTCCGGCGTCTGCGGACCGCAGTAAGTGCCTTTGACGCAGTCGGCCCAGTTGGCGACCGACTCCAGGCTTTCGCCCGGCAACAGCAGCGCGGCGACTTGCTTCTGGGCGTTGCTGCCCTTGAGCAGCTGGTCGGCGATGGCGCCCACCGCACGGTGACCGTCGTTGCCCCACGCCAGCGCGTCGGCGGAGAGGAAGGCGCCGGCCAGGGCGAGTACACGAGCGAGTTTTTTCATGGAAGCTTTCTTGGAGTGGTGCGGCTTATTCGCCGCCGCCCTTGCTGGGCTTGGGATAGGTTTTCTGGATGTCGAGCGGCTGCGCATACGGCGAGCTCCAGGTCTGCTCGTGCAGGGCCGCGATGCGCTGCGCCATCTTCTCGTTGCGCAGCACGATTTCGAGGTTGCGCGATTTGTCGAGGTAGCCGCCGGTCCAGTTGCTGGTGCCGACCCACGCGAGCTTGCCGTCGATCGCCATGGTCTTGCTATGGATGACGCGCGCAAACGGGATCGGACCGCTAGATGCCATCGGCAAGGTCACGATCCGCACCTGCACGTTCGGCACCAGCGCCAGGCTCTTGAGGTAGGCCAGCGCCGGCTGCTCGGTATTCCAGTTCGAGACCATCAGCTTGATCGAGACGCCGCGCGCCGCCGCGGCGCGGATCGCGTTGTCGATCACCGCATAGTAAGGGCGGCTGCCGTTCGGACCGTAGCTGAGCGGGGCGTAGTCGAGCAGTTGCACCCGCACCTCGCTCTTCGCCTCGGCCAGCAGGGCCGGCAGCACCGCTTCGGAGTCAAGCACGCCGGGCGGATTGAAGGCCGCGGGACTGGCCAGCAGTTGCGCGCCATCGGGCGCGGCGGCGGCCGGCGCGAGGCCGGCGGCGAACTTCGGCACCGGCAGGCCGCCCGCCAGCAGCGCCTGCGCGCCCCAGTCCTGTTCGAAGATCGCCTGCACCTGCGCCACCACGGTCGGATCGGTGACCAGCAGCCCGGTCTCGTGGATGTGGGTGAACGAGCGCCAGTCGAAGTTCTGGCTGCCGATGTAGGCCGCCTTGCGGTCGACCGCCAGGTACTTGGCGTGGATGATGCCGTTGCCGGTCAACCTGGAATAATCGAGGATCCGCAGCTCGAGGTTGGGAATCCGCCGCAGGCGCTCCAGCGTGGCCGGGTCGGACAGGCCGACGCCCTTAGCGTCGAGCAGGAAGCGGATCTTCACGCCGCGCCGGCCCGCCGCTTCGAGCTTGGCGAGCACGCCGTCGAACGGGGCGCCGGCCTTGCTGGCGGCGTAGAACTGGCCCAGCACGATCTCGGCGCGGGCGCCGTCGAACAGCTGCGACCACACCGTCACCGGATCGCGCAGATCATTGGTCGGCAGCGCGGTCTCGACCGGCACGGTGTGCACCAGCTCGTAGCCGGGGATGACGAAATCGGCATGCGCGAGCGGCGCCAGGCCGCACAGCGCGAGCAGCGCGCACGGCACGAGGCGGCGCATCACTTGACTCTTTCGATGCGCTTGGCCGATGCCGCGCTGCCGGCCGGCGCGCCGGCGCGGTCGCGCTTGACGAGGTAGTCGACGAAGGCGTCGAGGTCGCGGATCTGGGTGTCGAGCGGCTTGGCGGCCGCGCGGAAGAGCGGGAAGTTGTCGCCGCCTTCGGCCAGGAAGTTGTTGGCGGCGATGCGGTAGGTCTTGGCCTCGTCGATCGGCACGCCGTTCAACATCATGCTGCCGGGGACCACGCGCTGGCCCGGCGCCTGCGCCATATTCCAGCGGTAGCTGAAGCCTTGCGAGATCTGCAGCACCGACGTCGACGCCGCCGCCGGACGCAGCCATTGCTGTTCGAGCAGCGTGCGCAGCTGGGCGCCGCTCAGGTCCATCAGCACCAGGGTGTTGTTGAAAGGAAGTACCACCTGGGCGTTGCCGAAGCTCGCCGTCAGCGACTCGGCAACGTCGAGGTCGCTTCGCATGCCGCCGCTGTTCATGAAGCCGATCTGGGCGCCCAGCGCGCGCGTGGCGTCGAGCACGCCGTCGGCGATCAAGTCGCCCAGCGGCGATTCGCCGGCGTCGCTGGCCTTGCGCACCACGCTGCGCAGCGCGACCCGCGCCACCGGCCGCTCGAGCGCCGCCGCACTGCGCGCGCGCACCGTCGCGAGGTAGGCTGCGAGCCTGGTGTCGGGCGGATAGACGCCGGCCTGCATCACCACATTCGCGGCGGCCACGTCCCGCAGCGCGCCGCTGGCGGGGTCGATCGTCAAATGGATGCGCGTGAGCACGTGGCCCGCGGTCTCGGCCTGGGTGATGGTGCGCCCGTCGACCCGGCAGACGAAATTGGTGTGGGTGTGGCCGCTGATCACGAGGCGGACCGCCGGATCGAGCCGCTTGGCGATCGCGACCACCGGTCCCTTGAGCTCGCTGCAATTGCTTTCGTCGAACGCTTCCCTGGTGCGGCCGCCCTCGTGGATCAGCACCACGAACACGGTCGCCCCTTCGGCGCGCATGGCGGGAATGGCGCGGTTGATGGCGTCGGCCTCGTCGATGAAGGTCAGGCCGGCGATGCCGGAGGCCAGCACCATCGCGGCGGTGTCCTTGAGCACCGCGCCGACGAAGCCGATCTTGACGCCCTTCACCGTTTCGATGCGGTAGGCCGGCAGGAAGGCTTGGCCGGTCGCGTTGTCGATCACGTTGGCCGCAAGGTAGCTGAAGTCGGCGCCGCCGAAGCTGGGCTCCAGCTTGCAGGCCTTGTCGGGGCGCGGCGAGGCGCAGCCGCCGTGCAACTGGCGCAGCAGTTCGGGACGGCCGGCGTCGAATTCGTGGTTGCCCACCGAGCTCAGGTGCATGCCCAGCATGTTCAGCGCCGCGATGCTCGGCTCGTCGGCCCACATCGAGGACATCGCCGGACTGGCGCCGACCAGGTCGCCGGCGCCGACCAGCAGCAGCTCGCGGTCGTCCTTGCGCCAGGCTTGCAGCGCGGCGCCGATCACGTCGATGCCGCCCGCCTGCACCGTGGGCGCACTGCCGTCCTTCAAGGTGTAGCTGAATTTGCTCGCTTCGAGGTGGCCGTGGAAATCGTTCAGCGCAACCAGTTGGACGTCGATCGGGGGCGCCGGTGCGCGCGTGGCGCAACCGGCCAGGGCCAATGCCAGGCCAATCGAGGAAAGAAGGGGACGGAGCGTCATGGAATGTAAATACTTTCAGAGGCGGACGTAAAAACAGGCCCGAAGGCCTGTCGAATTATTGCATGCTCATGCTGCCCGCGGACACAGGAACGTCGCCGCGGGCAGGCTTGCCGTCTTAGAAGTCCATCGACAAGGTCGCCGACACGAAGCGCGGCGCACCGAGGTAGTAGAACACGGTGCTGGCGCTGATGCCCGGCAGGGCAACGGCGTTACGCACGCTCTGCGACGACGGATTGCGGTACTGCTTGTTGGTGATGTTGCTGATGTTGAAGTTCAGCTTCGGACGCTTGATCACGCCGAAGTTCGGCAGCGTGTAACCGCCGTCGATATCGAACGTGGTGTAGCCCGGAACTTCTTCGTCGTTCGCCAGCGTCGCCCACTGGCTCGAGGTGGCCTTGGCCTTGGCGCGCGCCCAGAACGAACCTACCTGGTACTCGGCCGAGACGCTGGCCTTGTTTTTCGGGGTCAGCACGAACGCGTTGCCGGTGGTCTTCAGCGTGGCGGTGGCGCTCACGACGATGTCGCTGCGGATTTCGCTTTTGCTGTAGCCATACGAACCGTAGAACGACCAGCCGTTGATCGGGGTGTTACCCAGTTCGATCTCGAAGCCCTGGTTACGCACCTTGCCGACGTTGGTCAGGGTGCTGACCGCGGTGATCGGATTGAAGGCGGTGGCCTGGCGGTCGCGGAAGTCGATCGAGTAGGCGGTCAAGGAACCGATCCACTTGTCGTCCTGGTGACGATAGCCGACGTCGAGGTTGTACGAGATCTCGGGCTTGACGTCTTCGATCAGCTGCGCCACGCCATTCACGATCGCGACGTTCGAGCCGGTGGTGGCGAACACGAAGTTCGGCGGCGCCTTCATGTTCTTGGCGAGCGAGGCGAACAGCTGGTCGTCGTTGGTGATGCGGTAGCGCGCGCCCAGCTGCGGCAGCACATCGTGGTATTTTTTCTCGATGCGGTAGGTGGTGCCCGAGTTAGTGCCTTCGTTCGCGTTGTTGGTGAAGTCGCGGTCGACGAACGGGGTGCGGACACCGACGTTCAGGGTCAGCCTGTCGTTCATCAACACCATGGTGTCTTGCAGGAAGGCCTGGTAGGCGGTCGAGATCGTCAGCCAGTCGCGCGATTCGAACGGGCTACCGTCGGGACGCAGGATCTGGCCATTCTTCAGCCAGTAGTCGACCGGCGAGCCGTCGGGGTTGACCGCCACCGCAGGGCCGGTTTGACGGTGCTGCGCGCGCTCGTACCAGAAGCCGCCGAGGATCGAGTGGTCGCCGACCTGGTAGGTCAGCGAAGACGTGATACCAGGACGGTTGGTGCGCGTGACGCTGGAGTTCGACACGATCACGGTGTCGAGCGTGTCGCCGTCGCCGTTCAGGTCGGTAGCCGCGCCGAGCTTGCCGGTCGCTACGTTCAGGAAGCCGGTTTCCGACAGGGCGCGCTGTTGCACGCCGCCGGTGCCGTAGCCCCACCAGTAGTAAGGCAGGATCTTCAGGTCGAGGTTTTCATTCAGGCGGAACTTGGCGGTGGCCGAAGCGATCGCGTTTTTGAACGGGTTGGTCGCCAGCTGGTAGTACTGCGGCGTCGGACCGGTTTCCTTCTGCACGGTGCCCTTGCCCGGGGTCAGGTGACCGGGGGTGAAGGTGTTCGAGAAGTCGTAGTAGTAGCCGTTCTTGGCGATGTCGGCCAGGCTGATGCTGTTGATGTTGTTGTTCAGCGCCTCGTTATACAGCACGGTGGCGTGAATGAAGTTGAAGCGGTCCCAGTCGTAGTTCGCACCGGCGTCGACGTGGTCGCGCTTGCCGCCGCCCAGGCCTTTCCACTTGTCGGCCTGGGCATGCGAGGCCGAGATGAAGAACTTCGACCGCTTGTCGTCGAGCAGGCCGGTGTCGTAGCGCACGAAGGTCTTGTACATGTTCAGCTGGCCGAACGTTTGCATGATGCGCACGCGCTGCACTTTTTCCGGATCGCAGGTGGTGATGCCGAAGTTGCCGCCGGTCGCGCCCACTTGCGGCGAATCGACGTCGGTCGAGCCCTGGGTCACGAATTCGGAGCAGGTGTTTTCCTGGTCAACGTATTCCTGCGGGAACACCGAGAAGCTGCCCGAGTCGTTGACCGGCACGCCGTTGATGGTCGCGCCGATCTGGTCGCTGTTGAAGCCGCGCAGGGTCATGCCGCCGCCGAACAGGCCGGTCGCGTCGTAGTTGTAGCTGTTCACCGCCGGCAACATTTCCAATGCCTGGTAGGCGTTCCCCGTCGGGCGTTGCTTCTCCAGTTCTTCCGCAGTGATGGTCGAACGCGCTTTGGGCGCGTCTTCGTTCACCATCAGGCCCATACCGATTTTTTTGCCGGTAATGACAACTTCAGCCTTCGGCGCAGCCGCGTCGGACGACGCGGTCTGGGCAAAGGCCGCGCTCGCGCACGCCAGTTGGCATGCCAGAGCGATCAGGCTCAGGCGCAACTTGGGTTGTTGATTAAAAACGGATTGCATTAAGAACTCCCTTAGAGTGTTATTGTAAAAGCGACAACGGCAAGCTTTCAACTTGCGGTAATAGTTGTGGCAAACTCGGCAATCAATCTGCCGGTATTGCAAGTTTATGAGACCGATATGACCGACTCGTGACATCCAAATTCACCCACCGCGCCACACTGCGAACAGACTTGCAAGCATGACTTTTTGACTCGTTCTTACTATGCATGAAGGCCGTCAGGGAAGACAAATACCGTTTCTTTTCTTTATTTATATGAATTTCATATAATTCAGCAAAAAAATGTCTGTACATAAGGCTGAAAACGTCCTTACTCGTCGGTAATGACATCTGGCGAAATTATAAGGGAGACATTTTTTCGTGAAATTCTTTCATGCAAAATTTCCGACAAAAGTTTGGGGCATCACGCATATGTGTAGCGGCCTGACCACACACATGCTGCAGAGGAAGGTTTTGGTCTGAGGGTGGTATGGATCCGGCGAGGCTTTGCTCGCCGGGATGGGGAATTCAGCGTTTGGCGTCGAGGGCCGCGATATCGGCCTCGAATTTGACGAAGCGGGCATCCAGCTGCGTGGTCAGCCGTTGTTTATCCGCATCGGGGAGGAAGGAGTAGCGCACCGCGTTGTAGGACAGCTTCTTGACCTCGGCATAGCCGGGCTTGTAGCGGCTGGCGAACAGCATGTATTCATTGGCCAGGTTGTGGCGCGTGACGCCGGCGTCGTCGGTCGAGATCACGAACGGCACGCCATACTTGCGGTACAGGGTCACCGGATGGTTCTCGCCCTGGATGCCGTTGATGAAGGCATTGCTGGTCAGGTTGATTTCGACCGGGATGTCCTGTTCGCGCATGGTCTTCAGGATGCCCAGCACGTTCGATTCGTGCGCCAGGTCGATGCCGTGGCCAATGCGGTTGGCCCCGGCCACCGCCAGTGCCTGGTCGATGTGGAATTTCAGGCCCTCCGGCGGCACGTCGCCCAGCGCCAGTTCGCCGGCGTGCAGCGCGACCTTGACCTTCGGATACTGGGTCTTCAGGAAGTGGAACATCTTCATGTGCAGGCTGTAGTCGCGCATCGACACCATCTGGCTTTCCTGGCCGACGATATTGACGCCCACCACCAGCTCGCTCTGGCTGGCGGCCTTGAACCCCGCCACCATCGACGAAAATACCTGCGAGGGCGCCAGCAGGCGCAGCACGTAGGCCTGGTAGCGCATGGTGAAGTTGGCGTCGTCGACGCCGGCCGCCGCCTCCTTGATCTTGGCGAGGTAGTCGGCGATGTTCTGCTTGAAGCCGGGATCCTGGTCGAGCGCGGCCATCCAGGTGCGCATCAGCTCGGTGAAGGCGGCATCGTCGGCGCCCAGCTGCCAGGCCTTGGCGTCGAACTCGGCGTTCTGGGTGAACGGCGCGAGCTTGAACATGGTCTCGATGTAGCTGACGTTTTCCTGCAGCGCGCGCTTCTTGAGCTCGAGCAGGCCCTCGTTGAAATTGGCGTTCGAGACCGGGCCGAAGAAGCCGAAGGTCTGGAAGAACTGGCGGTCCGGCGGCGGCTGGATCGCGCCGTGGTTGGCGAAGTCCTTGCTCGACCAGCGCTGCAGCAGCTCGCGGAAGGTGAAATCGTCGGCATACACCTCGCTGGCCGACAGGCAGCTGCGCTCGGCCGCCGGCTTGGCGCGCTGGGCGTCGATCACCGCCTTGGCGGTCTCGATCCGGTAGGTGTGCATATTCACGCACAGGCCCTGGCGGTCGAGGAAGTCGAGGTACTGCTCGGCGTAGATCGCGCCCGAATAATGGTGGTGCAGGTCGCCGCCCTTGGGCATCTGCGAGAAGAACATGGTCAGCTCGGCCAGTTTCGGCTCCGGGCCGGCGATCAGGGCCGCCAGGTGACGCGCGGTGGCCGCCTCGTTGACCTTGGGCGACGGCGCCTTGGCGTGGCCGTGCTGGGCGGCACCGGCCAGTGCCAGCGCGATCATCAAGCCGCTCAGTGTCTTCTGCATGGATGGTTCTCTCAAGTGGTGGATGGGACGCTTGGACTTGCGCGCTACTGTATAGCCTTCATGCACTGTTTGCAACATCGACCAGGCCGTCGTTTTCCTGTGCACAGTTTGATGTTTTCGTATGTTGCTTTTGAGCAGCATTGCCGCGCATTGGTATAATATGACGAACGCGGGTGCGCGCCAGACACCCGTGATGGTGCATTTCGTCTATTTTGCGGGGCTTTTATTTCATGCCGAACGTCAAGGTTCTCAGTCCGGAGCTTTACAATGCAGTCCGAAGGGATGTGTCCAAGCACATCAAGAAGAAACTGCGCGGCATGGAGATCGACGTCACCGACCTGGAGCTGCATAATTCCACGCTGACCAAGACCTTGCGCGCCTACGTGACGCTGAGCCGCACCACCAACCTGAAAGCGCTGTACCTGGCCGAACAAATGATTTGCAAGGAGCTCCAGCAGGAATTCGGCATGCGGCCCCATGCGTTCTACTGGCGCTACCTGCCGGAAGAAAAAACCGACGAGATTCCCGCCGCCCCAACACCCGCCACCCCTTGAACCGAAGCGCCATGGCCAGTCAAAAAATTCTTGTAGTCGATGATTCAATGTCGCAGCGCCTGCTGTTGAACGCACTGCTGACCAAGGAAGGCCATCGGGTCATCATGGCCAACGATGGCGAGGAAGCGGTCGCCAAGGCCAAGAGCGAACTGCCGGACCTGATCATCATGGACATCGTGATGCCCGGCCTGAACGGCTTCCAGGCCACGCGCGCCATCACCAACGACGAGACCACCTGGCATATTCCGGTCATCCTGCTGACCAGCAAGGACATGGATTCGGACCGCATCTGGGCCCTGCGCCAGGGCGCGACCGCCTTCCTCAACAAGCCGCTCGACCACGTCGCGCTGCTCAACCTGATCAACACCCTGGCCTGAGTCTTAGGGCGCCGGCGTGCGCCGGTGCACCTCGCGCCCGCCCGCGTAGGTGGCCAGCACCGCGCGATCGTCGCCCAGCAGCGCCAGCGCAAACAACAACTCCTCCAACTGCCCGCAGTGCGCGGTGCGGCGCGCCAGCAAGGGCGTGGCGCGCGGGTCGAGCACGATGAAATCGGCTTCCGTCCCCGGCGCGAAATTGCCGATCGTTCCCTCCAACTGCATGGCGCGCGCCGCGCCCAGCGTGGCCAGGTAGAACATGCGCAGCGCCGGCAGGTAGCTGCCCTTCAGGCGCGCCACTTTGTAGGCTTCGTTCATCGTCTGCAGCATCGAGAACGAGGTGCCGCCGCCGACGTCGGTGGCCAGCGACAGCGGCACCCCGGCCGCATCGGCGCGTTCGAAATCGAATAGCCCGCTGCCGAGGAACAGGTTGGAGGTCGGGCACACCGCGGCCGCCGCCTGGGTCTCGGCCATGCGCGCGAAGTCGGCGTCGTCGAGCCAGATGCAGTGGCCCAGCATCGCGCGCGGACGCAGCAGGCCGTAGCGGTCGTACACGTCGAGGTAGCTGCGCGCCGCCGGGAACAGCGCCTTGACCCAGTTGCACTCTTCCCTGTTTTCCGACACGTGGGTCTGGATGTAGGTGTCCGGGTAGGCCGCGGCCAGTTCGCCGGCCAGCCGCAGCTGCGCCTCGCTCGAGGTGGGCGCGAAGCGCGGCGTGATCGCGTACAGCGCGCGGCCGCGCTTGTGCCATTTCTTGATCAGCTCTTCGCTGTCGCGCACGCCGCCTTCGGCCGTATCGCGCAGGAACTCGGGGCAGTTGCGGTCCATCAGGACCTTGCCCGCCGCCATGCGCAGGCCGCGCGCCTCGCTGGCCTCGAACAAGGCGTCCACCGATGCGCGGTGCACGCTGCAGTAGACCATGGCGCTGGTGGTGCCGCAGCGCAGCAGCTCGTCGAGGAAGGCGTCGGCCACCGCGCGTCCGTGCGCCGGGTCGCCGAACTGGCGCTCGCTCGGGAAGGTGTAGGTCTCGAGCCAGGGCAGCAGGCCAGGCGCCGGCGAGGCGATCATGTCGGTCTGCGGGAAATGCAGATGGGTGTCGATGAAGCCGGGCACGATGATCTTGCCGCGGTAGTCGTGCACCTCGACGCCGGGCGCCAGGCCGGGCGCCAGTTGCGCGTAGTCGCCGGCCGCGACGACCTTGCCGGCGTCGACCAGCAGCAGGCCGTCCTCATGCCAGGCATGGGCATGTTCGGCGAACGCCGGATCGGCGTGAAAGTGCAGCAGGCTGGCGCGGTAGGCTTGTATCGACATCTAAGGCTTTCTGGTTACGAGTAGGGCAGCCTCCCACACCATCAGCAGCTGGGCGCAGACCGAGGCGGCGATCACCGCCGGGGCCTTGTCGGTGATGCCGGGTAGGCCGATCGGGCACACCATCGCGTCGATGCGGGCCGGATCGGCGCCGCGCGCGCGCAGCCGGTGCTCGAATTGCTTGCGTTTGGTCTGCGAGCCGATCAGGCCGAACCAGCCGACGTCGGCGCGCGCGATGATCGCTTCCACCAGCCGCTGGTCGAGCGCATGACTGTGGGTCATCACGAGATAGCTGGCGCCGGCCGGCGCGGCGGCCACCAGCGCCTCGGGCGTGTCGCTCGCTTCGACCATGACGTTGGGCGGGACCGCCGCCGGGAACATGTCCTCGCGCTCGTCGACCCAGGTCACGCTGCACGGCAGCTCGCCGACCGCGCGCACGATCGCCGCGCCGACATGGCCTGCGCCGAACAGCACCAGATGGGCGCGCGGCGCCGGCATCAGGTCGGCCAGCCAGCGCCGCCCGCCCGGCTCCCGCATCATGTGGGTGCCGCGGTCGCGCGCGAACGGCGGCGCATCGCCGGCCAGCGCGCGGCCGTCGGCGTCGCACACCGCGCCCGCGGGCTCTCCGTCGAGCGCGGTCAGGCGCCAGCTGTCCTGGTTGCGGCGCGCGTGCAGCAGCGCGGCTTGCCGCGGATCGGCCAGTTCGAAGACGAGGTGCACCACGCCGCCGCAGCACTGGCCGAGGCTCGGGCCGAGCGCGAAGCGTTCGACCTGGCGACCGCGGCCATCGGCCAGCATCGCGCGCGCGAGCTGCGCGGCGCGCAGCTCGACGTGGCCGCCGCCGAT
>Ga0193702_1000109_pt1 | contig 34246 bp, 31 predicted proteins | sample U3a1metaG_FD_143060 | JGI IMG/M metagenome (GOLD analysis project Ga0193702, IMG submission 143060) | Soil microbial communities from a riparian zone of the East river system, Colorado, United States - U3a1 | ecosystem: Environmental > Terrestrial > Soil > Riparian zone | place: USA: East River... | reverse complement strand
CAGTAATTTTAGCGTAACTACTACAGGCGTAAGCGGCGTAACCAACGCAAATATTGGCACACCTACAACCAGCGACAATATCACCTGGACAGTGCCTGTTACCACCGGCACTGGGGATGGCACTATTCAGCTAAACCTTGCTAATGCCACAGGCTTATCAAAAACTATAAGCACTTCGTTACCATTTGCGGGGCAAATTTATACCATTGATAAAACCGCGCCTACAATTTCTATCAGCGCGCCATCATTAAGTGCTACCAATGCAGGCCCGGTAACCTATACGATAACTTATGCCGATGCTAATTTCAACAGCAGCACATTGGCCGTTGGTGATATTACCTTAAATACTACCGGCACCGCCAGCGGTACACCGGCTGTTACAGGTTCAGGCTTAACACGTACGGTAACCATATCAGGCATTACCGGCAATGGGACGTTGGGTATATCAATTGCAGCGGGCACAGCAACTGACCTTGCAGGCAATTCTGCACCAGCTGCAGGCCCTTCAACAACATTTACTGTTGATAACATCGTACCAACAGTTACCATAGCCCGTAGCGATGGCAATCCGATAAAAGAAACCACACTTGATTTCCAGGCAGTATTCAGCGAACCGGTAACAGGCGTTGATGGCAGCGATTTTACACTGACTACTACAGGCGGTATTACCAGCGGTACGATAAGTGCATCCATGGTAACCCCTACCACCTACAACATCACCGTAATTAATGTAAACGGTACCGGCACAGCCAGGCTTGATTTAAATGGCAGTGGCACAGGCATAACCGACGCGGCAGGCAATGCACCTGCAGCCTTTATCGGCGGCGAAGTTTATAATGTTGACCAAACAGCGCCAACAGTAACTTCAATAAACATAGCCGGCACAAGCCCAACCAACGCAACAAGCGTTGATTATACCGTAACCTTCAGCGAGGCAGTAACAGGTGTTGATGGTAGTGATTTTACCATTACCACAACCGGTGGTTCGGCAAGCGGCAGCGTGACCGGTGTAACCGGCTCTGGTACTACTTATACGGTTACTGTTGGTTCAGTAACCGGCAACGGCCCTTTGCGGCTTGACCTTAACGCCAGCGGTACAGCCATTGTTGATGGTGCGGGTAATCCTATTTCGGGAGGCTTTACCGCCGGGCAATCTTATACTATCGATAATACCCCTGCGACACTTACATCAGGCTCTTATTTTAGCAATAACGGCTTCAGCTCGCAGTATGCCAAAGTAGGCGACAATATCACTTTAAGCATTGGATACAATGAAGTTTTGCAAAGCCTGGTTATGACGATTGGCGGCAACCCGGTAAGCGTTACCCCATCGAACGGTAACCAAAACTGGACAGGCGTGTTAACAACTACTTCGGGGGATACGGAAGGCAATGTGCCATGGACGCTAAGCGCCACCGATCTTGCGGGCAACGTCCGGAATTATTCCAATACGGATTTTGGCACGGTGCTGATATTTGACAAAACACCTCCGGCAATTAACATAGGTGCACCAACACCGGCAATAGCAGGTAACGGCGCCGGAAACCCGGTAACTTACGCTGTTACTTACAGCGATGCCAACTTTAACTTCAGTACTTTATCAACTGGCGATATTACGCTGAATACAACAGGCACGGCTACAGGCACGATAGGCCTGACCGGCTCGGGAACAAGCTACCAGGTAACAATTTCGAACATTACCGGCTTAGGTACTTTAGGTATATCGATAGGTGCTGGTACAGCGCAGGATATCCCAGGCAACGTAGCCCTTGCGGCGGGCCCATCGGGAACATTCAATGTAGTATCAGCAGATGCAACACTGACAAGCCTGACTACAACGGCGCCCGGCGGCTTTACGCCAACATTTGATGCAGCTACTACCAGCTATACAGCTAATGTACCAAACAGCACTACTACTACCACGGTAACACCAACTTCAACAGATGCTGCTGCAACTATCCAGGTAAGAGTAAACGGTGGCAGCTATGCTGCAGTAAGCAACGGCGCGGCTTCCGGATCACTGGCATTAAACGCAGGCAGTAACCCAATTGATGTTCTGGTAACTGCAGAGGACGGTGCAACGACAAAAACCTATACAATTACCGTAAACCGGGCTCCTTCAACCAATGCGATTTTAAGCTCGCTAACGTTTGATCCTTATATCAAAACCACCACGGTATCGGGCCCTGATTATAAAGATTATACAGGCTCTGTAGTTAATACTGTGAGTTCTATGACCGTAAAACCGGTAACGCAGGACCCCACAGCAACAGTAAAAGTTAATGGGGTATCTGTAACTTCGGGTACGTCATCAGTCTCCATTCCACTAAGTCTCGGAGCTAACGTTATCAACACAGTGGTAACTGCACAGGATGGCATAACAACCAAAACCTACAGCATTACAGTAACCCGCCAGGGAGATGCCCTGTTAAGTTCACTGACGTTTAGTCCGCCGCTTACCATTACACAGGTAGCTGGTCCTAACTACAAAAACTATACAGGATCAATGCCCAGTATAGTAAGCTCGGTACAGGTAACACCAGTAGCAGACGATCCAACTTCTACGATAAAAGTTAATGGCATAACAGTAGCCTCAGGAACTACTTCAGATCCTATCGCACTGAATATGGGTGCAAATACCATTAATACAGTAGTAACGGCGGCCGATGGTGTAACTATCAAAACATATAGCATTGTAATAACCCGTGTGTACGGCACGCTGCTTACCTCGCTTAAATTTAGCCCGTTTGTAAAAGCTACTACGGTATCAGGACCTGACTATAAGGATTATACTGGAACTGTAAGTAATTCAATAAGCTCTGTACAGGTAACACCGCTGGCACAGGATCCAACTGCTACCATAAAAGTAAACGGAGTAACCGTAGCCTCTGGCACAGCCTCTGCAGCTATCCCGCTAAATGTTGGTGATAACACAATTACTACGGTAGTAACCGCATTTGACGGGTCAAGTACAAGGACCTACAGTATTACGATAACTCGCGGCGTTAATGCGCTACTAGCTTCCCTTACATTCAGTCCGCGGATAACTACCACTACAGTGTCAGGCCCTGATTACAGGGATTATACAGGTACAGTGAGCAATGCAGTAAGTACAGTAACGGTGACCCCGGTATTACAAGATCTAACATCAACGGTAACAGTAAACAGTAACACCGTAGCTTCAGGCACAGCATCAGCATCTATCCCGTTAAATGTTGGAGATAATACCATCACGACGGTAGTAACTGCACAGGATGGTACTACGATGAATACCTACAGCACGGTGATCACCAGGCTTGCGCCTCCTGGAGGAGCATCACTGTACGATGGACAACTGGTAGCTGTAGCTCCGGTTAGAAATACTGACATCGTAGTACATCAGAATGTATCGCCAAATGGTGATGGCAACAGTGATGTGCTGCTTATAGATGGTATAACTACTTATCCTGAAAATACTTTGCAGATCATGAGCCGTAATGGTGTATTGGTTTACGAAGCAAAAGGATATGACAATGCAACCAAAGTGTTTGACGGGCATTCAAGTACCAATGGCAAACTACAGGAGGCAGGGACCTATTTTTACTCTTTAGACTATAAAGTAGGCACTGAAACAAAACATAAAACTGGGTACTTAGTATTGAAATATTAAAAAAAGCTAAATTTAGCCGGATAGAAATTTAAGATGCGTATAAGAGCTGTTGTATTGCTGTTGATTTTATTGGTATTGGAAACAAGGGAACGTGTACAAGCACAAACCCAATCGTTCAGCTTTACACAGTATATGGATAACCTAACACCGATTAACCCGGCTTATTCGGTGCTTGACCAGGCTTTTTCAATAAATACAATGGCACGAAAGCAGTGGGTGGGCATAGATGGTGCACCCACTACTTTTTTGCTCAATGGTAACATTCCTATTGAGTCGATAAACGGTGCTGCAGGGCTTATTGTATATAATGATCAGTTTGCTATAGAGCATCAAACGGAGGTGAACGCTTATTTTTCAAAGGCCATTCAGTTAGGGCAAAGCGATTATCTTGCTGTTTCCTTAAATGCAGGGATCAGAAATTATATTGCCAACTACTCTTCACTTGATCCCAGCGACCCCGTATTTTCAAACGATGTAAGAGAAACTAAACCTAATTTAGGCTTTGGGGTAATGTATTTTACCGATTGGTATTACCTGGGCATATCAGCTCCGGAGTTGACTATAACCAGCCTTGGAACGGCATCAATACAAAATAATAATAATTTTAGAAGCCATTATTACTTTACAGGGGCATTGATTACCAACCTTGCAGAAGATTTTAAATTAAAACCATCAGTATTGATCTCATATGCCAAGGATGTACCCCTGGTTACGGATTTTTCAAGCATCTTTTATATTAAGGAAACGCTTGGATTGGGGGGAAGCTACCGGTTTAATAATAAACTGGCCGCCGGAATTATTACGCTGAACCTTGATCAGGTACATATTGGCTATAGCTACCAGTTTGGAACCTCGTCAAATAACCTGGGTGGGTTTAATTTGGCTACTCATGAGGTAACGCTGAGCTATCGCTTTGGTAAAGGCATAACCAAAAGAAAATTGTTATAGAATTATTTCCCCTTAAGCAAAAAAACGCAGCTTTCTTAACCAGGAAGCTGCGTTTTTTGTTTTGTAAGATGTATATTAAAATGCAATCTCAATACACTTAGTGTTTATCTGACACTCCAATTAAAATTAATAATTTAATAAATTTTGCCGATTTCTTCGTTTTTTAGCATATTATCTGGTTAATTTGCGAGACCAATTATAGTATTTATTTACGTATTACTTACACTAAGTCTATGACTAACTTCATTACTTTAGGGCAATTTATTATTGAAAAACAAGCCGATTTTCCTTATGCCAAAGGCGAACTATCCCGTTTACTTCGTGATATAGGCATTGCGGCCAAAATTGTTAACAGGGAGGTAAACAAGGCCGGGCTAATAGATATTTTGGGGAACGCAGGCAGTACTAATATCCAGGGAGAAAGTCAGCAAAAACTTGATGTTTATGCCAATGTGCAATTTATATCAGCACTAAAAAGCGGTGGTGAATGCTGTATTGTAGCATCAGAAGAAAATGATGATATTATAAGATTGGATACAGACGTATCAAAAGACGCCAAATATATTGTGGCTATTGATCCTTTGGATGGTTCATCAAATATTGATGTTAACGTCCCGGTTGGCACTATTTTTTCCATCTACAGAAGGCATTCAACAAAAGGCCAGGCAACCATTGATGACGTTTTACAAAAAGGAACAGAGCAAGTGGCGGCAGGTTATGTGATCTACGGTTCTTCCACTATGTTGGTATATACAACAGGGAAAGGAGTAAATGGGTTTACACTTGACCCTTCAATAGGTGAATTTTGCCTGTCGCATCCTGAAATGCAGATCCCCAAAGATGGTGTGATCTATTCTATAAACGAAGGTAACTATGTGCATTTTCCGCAAGGAGTAAAGCGATATATAAAATATTGCCAGGTAGAGGATAAAGCCACAAATCGTCCTTATTCATCGCGTTATATAGGCTCAATGGTAGCTGATGTGCACCGTAACCTGATTAAGGGCGGGATATTTATTTACCCTGTCACCGCTTCGGCGCCTAATGGAAAATTGAGATTGGTATATGAGTGTAACCCAATGGCCTTTTTGATAGAACAGGCGGGGGGGAGGGCTACCAATGGCGCATCCCGGATCCTTGATATTGAAGTAACAGAGCTGCATCAGCGGTCGCCCATATTTATTGGTTCGGAGCAGATGGTAAAACAAGCGGAAAGCTTTATGGCCGCCGAAGTGTTGCCCGGAATTAATGAGATAGAAACGGTAAACGCATTTTAAGACCAATTTAAAAGTGTTTGCAAAGTAGCAACGTATGGCGATTATTAAACCTTTTTGTGCTGTAAGACCTAATACCGTATATGCAGACCAGCTTGTATTTACTACTATGCAGGCCGAGTCGGTTTCGGGTGATCTGAATAAAAGTGAATCCTTACCTCCACTGAAGACTTTACTGGAAACTGTTGCAAGACAACGGCCCGAAACGCCGGCAGGGCAGGCGGGCGCCTACGAGGAGATTAATCATACGCTGCAAAATCTGATTGAAAAAAACAGGTTATGGCGTGAAAAAAGGCCCGGAATTTATGTTTATGAAATAGTTACTAAAAACTATCGCCAAACAGGGATCTGGACACTAACAGCATTGTCTGACTACACCAACGGAACGATAAAGACACATGAGCTGACAATGCCAGATAGTGTGAGGAGATTAAAAAACTATAGACAACATACAGGGCTGGAGGGTAGCCCTGTGTTATTGACCTATCCGCCGCACCTGGTAATTAACCGTATTATAGCGGAAACACGGGCCAATAGTAAAAAGACGAGTTTAGGTAACCGTGAAGGTTTTCACCGCATTTGGAAGATCGAGGATGAGGTGACCATAACAAAGCTTATTGAAGCATTTGCTCAAATTGACATTGTTTATCTTGCAGACGGGCATCACAGACTGGAATCAGCCGACAGATTGGCTGCAGAACAGCAAGCTGCCGGTTTAGCTGTATTTGATACCATTTCGTCACTATATATTGCCAGTGATCAATTGCGGATGCAGGAGTATGATCGCGTAGTGCTGCCTGTTGAATCAATTGAAAAGGATATGTTGATGGATAAGATCTTGGAAAACTTTTCAGTAGAGAGGGTTCGGACTAATCGACCGGTTCAACCCAGGGAAACACATACGATAGGCATGTATTTAAATGGTAAATGGTTTAGCCTTGTGCCAAGGGAAGTTCAAAGTGAAGGTGTTATCAAAGCGCTTGATGTTTCTATTTTGCAGGCACAACTATTATTGCCTGTATTTGGCATTGTTGATGCCAGGACAGATCCGCGTTTAAAATGCATAGGCGGTGAAAAGGCTATGGAAGAATTACAAACCTTACTTGAAATGCATCCTGACGCTATTGTTTTTACTCTTTGTCCGCTCACAGTTAATCAACTAATTGAGGTTGCCGATGCAGGCGAAATACTTCCTCCAAAATCTACCTGGATAGATCCCAAAGTTCCGTATGGGCTATTGATGCATCGCCATTAGCATTGCAATTATTTAGAGCCTTCTGTAGGCACCGTTATTTCACCAGTTTGCCACCGTTATTTAACCCACTTAAATACCGTGATTTCACCTATTGCGCCCTTTTTAATTTTTCTTTAATTTTAGCTAAGTAAAGAAATAGTTATTTGCCTTAATAAACCGGGTTCACATTCTTTAAAATCAATATATTGTAAATAAATAATCCCTAAACCGAAGAAATTTGCAATCCGATAATTCCGATCAATCAGTAATAAACCAAAGTGTTGATGAAAAGCTTTTTCGCCTGCTTATATCAAGCGTGCAAGACTATGCTATATATATGATTGACCCAAACGGTTATATTTTAAGCTGGAACCAGGGTGCAGCAAACATTAAGGGGTATCTTGAAACAGAGATAATCGGCAAGCATATTTCTGTTTTTTACACTGCGGGTGATAATAAGAATAACGAACCACGGCATAATTTAAACGAGGCATTAAAACACGGGTCATATGAATGTGAAGGCTGGCGTGTGAAAAAAGATGGTTCTGTATTTTGGGCAAGCGTTGTTTTTACAACACTTTATAATAATAACGGGCATTTTATTGGATTTGCCAAGGTAACCCGTGATATAACAGAACGCAAAAAGAATGAGGATAAAAAGGAAGAATTGAATGCCGAGCTTGAGAGAAGGGTTAGGGAGAATACAAAAAAGATAATAACCAATGAACTGAAATTTCGCAAGCTGATTGAACATAGTTACGGTGGTATTATGTTATTGGACAAAAAACTTAATATAACCTACCGGAGTAATTCATCCAGTGAAATTGACGGTTGGAGCAATACGGTCATGGCTGATCATAAGATCAGTGACTTTATTCATCCGGATGACGAAGCGCTGGTTGAACGTCTTTTTGCAGATGTGCTTAGTATGCCAAGCGTACCTATAGCGTCAGTATTCCGTGCCAGGCATAGTAATGGTAATTATATATGGGTTGAATGCCTTTTTACCAACAGGCTGGATGATACAAATATTGACGCCATTGTATGCAACTTCAGGGATGTTACAGAAAGAAAAAATGCAAATGAGGAGATAAGGAAAAAGACAGAGCAGATTGAGAATATACTTGACAGCATCACAGATGGTTTTATTGCTATGGATGATAACTTTTACATTACCTATGCTAATAAAAGGATCAGTGAAATGATAGGATATGATGCTGACACCATTATTGGGAAGTATTTATGGGATCAGTTTCCTGAAGCCGTTGGATCTGAAACCTATATTGCTTTTAATAAAGCATTTGTTGAGCAGAAATACATTTGTCATGAAGATTACTACGAGCCTACGAAATTATGGCAGGAAAATCATATCTACCCTTCGGCAGCCGGACTTTCAGTTTTTGTAAGAGATATCTCTGAACGTAAAAAAGCCGAAAAGGAGATCCAGCTTTTAAATGAAAATTTAGAAAAAAAAGTTATTGAGCGCACGTTGCAGCTTGAGGCAGCAAATAAGGAACTTGAATCATTTTCCTACTCCGTATCACACGATCTGCGAACGCCGTTACGTGCAGTAAATGGTTATGCGATTATGCTTAAAGAAGACCTGGGATTGAAAATAGATGGTGAAGTTGATCGGATTATTAATACCATTATTGATAATGCCAGGCTTATGGGGCAACTAATTGATGACCTGCTTGCTTTTTCACGCCTTGGGCGTATGGGAATAAAACTTCATAGTATTAATACAAATGAAATAGTTAGGACCTGCATAAAGGAATTGCTTGTAAGTGAAAAAGAAAAATATCAGATTAAAATACGAACGTTACCACATTGCCAGGCCGATAGCAGCATGTTAAAACAGGTTTGGATGAATTTAATAGGTAACGCTATAAAATATAGTTCAAAAAACGATCGGCCTAAAATTGAAATAGGCTTTATACCTGACGAAAAAAGAACTGTTTATTATGTAAAAGATAATGGTGTTGGCTTTGATATGCAGTATAGCAATAAGCTATTTGGCGTATTTCAGCGCCTGCATGGGAACGACCAATTCGAAGGTACAGGCGTTGGCCTGGCACTGGTAAAAAGAGTAGTTGATAAGCATGGGGGCGAAACATGGGCAAAAGCGCAGCTTAATGAAGGCGCCACATTTTATTTTAGCCTTCCTGGTAAAGAAGTTATTTAAAAACACAAAAGATGGATAATAATGAAATTGAAGTATTACTTGTTGAAGATAATATCTACGATGCTGAAATGACCATTCGGGGATTGAAAAAAGTTAACCTGGCTAATAAACTGATCCACGTTAAAGATGGTGCGGAGGCACTGGATTTTATATTTGCCCGGGGTGATTTTGCCGGCAGGGATATAGAAAACAAGCCAAAGCTTGTTTTGTTAGATATAAAAATGCCTAAAGTGGACGGGATAGAGGTTTTAAGACAGATAAAATCAAACGACATAACCAAAATGATCCCGGTTGTGATGATGACATCCTCAAAAGAGGAACAAGACATTATATCCAGCTATAACTTGGGGGTAAATAGCTATGTGGTAAAGCCGGTGGATTTTAAAAATTTTGTGGAAGCTGTTGGTGAACTCGGATTGTACTGGTTAATAACCAATCAGCCAATACTGTAAATATTTGAAACAGGATTATATTGTTAATTATGAACCAAACCTTAAAGATCTTACACCTTGAAGATGTTGCTACAGATGCTGAACTGGTAAGTATAGAGTTAAAAAGAGCAAACATTGTTTTTGACAAGCTTGTGGTTGACATTAGGCAGGATTACATAAATGCAATTAGTGAATTTATGCCTGATGTTATTTTATCTGATCATACCCTGCCGGCATTCAATTCTTTGGAAGCGCTTAATATCTTGAAAGAAAGCGACTTAAATATTCCTTTTATACTTGTTACGGGCACCACATCTGAGGAGTTTGCTGTTGATATAATGAAAGCTGGCGCTGCGGACTATATATTTAAAGACAGAGTACAGCGTTTGCCAAGTGCAATACTAAACTCGATAGAAAAATTTCAATTGCAGGCTGAAACCGAGCGCGCCTATCAACAATTACTGGAAGCGTCGGCAACACAGACAGCTATATTAAATGCCTTACCACCCAATATTGCCTTGCTTAATGAAAAGGGCAAGATCATAGCTGTTAATGAATCGTGGAAGAAATTTGCTATCTCGAACAATCTTGGCTTGCCCAAATATGGTATTGGGTTTAATTACCTCGCGATATCAGAAAAAGCTACGGGAGTTGATAAAATTGAAGGCGCCAAAATTGAAAAGGGTATTAAAGATATTATCGAAGGGAATAAGAAAGAGTTTTCATTGGAATATCCTTGCTATTCTTTAACTGAAAGATGGTTCCAGGTAGTTGTCGCCCCTTTAGCTGATAGTGCTATGAAAGGGGCGGTGGTTTTACATATTGATATCACCGACCGTAAACAAGCCGAAGCGGCCCTGGTTCAATCAGAAGACAACCTTCGATCGGTTTTTGAAAACACAGATCTTTGCATCGTATTGTTTGATAAGGACCTTAAAATAGTTTCATTTAACAGTAACGCGCAAAATCTGTCTGTCAAAAATTTTGGTAAAAAGATAAAAGTGGGTAACTCAGCCTTTAGCTATTTTCCAAATGAGAGAAAGACGTTTATCGAGGATGTTGCCAAACAGGTTATTACTGACAAAGAAATGGTTTGCTATGAAACTGTTTACCCTATAAAAGGCGGAGGAGAAGAGTGGTTTGATGTTAAGTGGGTAGGTGTTGTTAATAAAAAGATGGAAAATACAGGTGTGATTTTAACGTTAAGGAATATTACTGAAAAGAAAAGTATGGATCTGGAGCGTGAAAAGATGACTGCCGAACTGATTAGACGTAACCAGGACCTTGAGCAATTTACTTATATTATTTCGCACAATTTACGGTCGCATGTTGCCAATATTAAAGGGTTATCAAGCTTGCTTAATTGCTTTGAATATACTGACGAGGAGTGTATTGATACTTTGGATGCTCTTTCAAATTCGGTGAACAGCCTTGATAAAGTTATAATTGACCTTAACCAGATTTTACAAACCGGTAAACAGGTCAATGATAAAAATGAATGGGTATCGCTACCTGTAATTTTTGAAGAAATACGCTCGGAGCTACAGTCACTTATCATAAGCAATAATGCTTCTTTAAATTGTGATTTTGGCGAGATCAGTGATTTGTTTATTCTTAAGAGCTATCTGTATAGCGTATTTCAAAATTTGATAGTCAACAGTATAAAATATCGGAGTTCTGAGGCGGACCCCGTGATCAGCGTTACGTCCAAACTAAACGGAGATAAGGTAATTATTTGCTTTAAGGATAATGGCAAAGGGATTGACCTCGCAAAAAATGGCGCTCAATTATTTGGCTTATATAAACGTTTTGACAACATCGTAGAGGGAAAAGGGATGGGATTGTTTATGGTTAAAATGCAGGTTGAAAGCCTGGGGGGATCAATAAGCGTTGAAAGCGAAATTGATAAAGGAACCGAATTTAAGATTGAGCTTTTTGTTGGAAAAGGATCAGAATAATTATTGTTGATTAATAGGCTTGAAAAGAATAGGCAATCATGTTTTCGTGATGGGATAATGAAACAGGAATGGCGCATTCTTCCTTGCCTTTTAACAGGATAGGGCAGCCATGCGGGTTTTTGTTTATCGTGAAATTATTGGCTCCATAAAGTTGCGTTAACCGCCCTAATAAAAATAACCTTACTTCTTTTGATTGATTTTCATTGCTGCTGTCATCTATTAATTTAACTCCCCAGCAGGTATGGTCAAAGCTATCATAATAGCTTACAACTGAATGAATAAATTCACGATATATTATGGAGCGTGAATATAAAGTGTAATTTTCAAAGGAAACTACGCCTTTAATACAGGCCACTTTATCAAACCCGGTTCCTTCAGCTTCTGTCGTATTGAAGCTCGATACGGCAAAAGCTGAAGGCAAAGAAAGGCCTTTAACCATAAATTTAATGGGGGTAAAAACCAAATCCGGATCATTTCTTTGCAGGAATTTATAAGCCGATTCCTTTATTGACCATAATAGCCAAACAAAGTTTTCGAAAGGTATTCCGGCTAAACCAAACTCTTTATACAGGGGGTTTTCTGAGTCAGAAAGTATTTTGGAGTGAAATTTATACTGTTTTGTACGGGTAATGTTTATTGCAGTTAATGATACAATATCGTTACCGGTACCGATCATATTTTTTGGCTAAGTTTTTCGCTTATTACATCAATACAGGTACCAACATTCACCATTTTATCTGCTGAATCGTAGTCAATCTCGATGTCGTATTTAGCTTCTGCATCAATAATTATATCTACAAGATTTGCGGAATTGATTTTTAAATCTTTTATGAGATCAGTTTGGTCATCAATGCCAGCCAGCATCTCCTTATTCGTAGTATAGGGGGAAATAACCGTTTTGAGCTCACTTAAAATTTCTTGTCTTGTCATTTTATTTTTTGTATTTACTTAGTATTAAACAGGCGTTAACATCCCCAAAGCCAAAGTTTGCTTTAGCTACAATGTTAACTTCTTTTTTTATCATTTTAACCGGCAGTTTATCTAAACTAACCAAATTTGTTATTTCGGGGTTGGGATCTTCAAAATTTATATTCGGATGCACAAACCCATGCACTATCTGCAATATGGATGCCACAGTTTCAATTGAACCTGCTGCACTAAGACAATGACCTATCATTGATTTTAATGAATTGGTGATGGGGAAATTATCCCCGGTTCGGTTTAAAGCCTGGCCCCAGGTCTGAATTTCCTGCCTGTCGGCATTTGTTGCCGTTAAATGACCACTGATCAGGTCAATTTGTTCCCCATTTATACCTGAATTTGCTATTGCCTCATTAATACACCTCGTAACGCCTATTGAATTGGCGGCCGTCATGGTGCCGCCCTGGCGCTGGCCACCTGAATTACTGGAACCCCCTAAAACTTCGGCATAAATATTGGCGCCGCGTTCTAACGCAAAGTCAAGGTCCTCTAAAACTAATGCTGCTGCGCCCGAACCCGGTACAAAACCACCTGCCGTTAAGCTCATCGGCCTTGAGGCCCTCTCGGGGGTATCATTAAATTTACGTGATAATACCCGCATGGAATCAAAGGCCCCGTACACATAAGTATCTACATGTTCGGCGCTGCCAACAATCATGCGTTTTGCATAGCCATCTTTAATATACTCATAGCCCATTAATATAGCCTGAGTACCCGTTGCACAAGCCGACGAATTGGTGATGATTTTATTGCCAAGCCCCAGCCGGCCGGATACATATGAAGTAACACCGCTGTTCATTGCCTGTTCTACTACGCGTGAGCCTAATTTGCGCGCTTCTTTGTTATCAACTTTGGCTATTACGTTTTTCATAGCCTCGGTATCGGCGATACTGTTACCAAACACGCAGCCGGTTTCCCAGCGAGGCTCATCAGTTTCGTAATCCATGCCTGAATCGGCCCAGGCATCAAGCGCAGCGGCTAAGCCATAACCAATATTGGTGCCTTTTAAGCCATGGAAAGTAACTTCAGAGATGTAGTTCTTTAGCTTTAAGCTTTCCCACTCAAACGCAGGCATACCCGCAACCTGGCAGCTAAAATTAAGCTCCTGGTAACGCGGCATAAACTTTATACCCGATATGCCATTCTGTAGCGCATCTAAAAAAGCCGGGATGCCTATGCCATTTGGCGATACAATGCCCATTCCCGTAACTACAACACGCTTACTCATTTTTTTAGTCCGATATTTTTTATGATGCCCGAAAACATCCCTTTTGCCACAACCTCATGCTCACTATCCAGCATCTCAACATAACATTTTAGCTTTCCAAAACGGAAATATTGTTTTTTAGAAACTACAGTAACTTTTTGGCCCGGCAGAACCATTTTAAAAAAAGAAACATCAGTTGATGTGAGCAGGGGGAATAAATTCTCATCATCATCGCTAAAATTAAGATCAGTTTCCTTTAATATTAAAAAAATTCCTAAAACTACCAGGCCTATTTGCGCCATAATTTCTGTAATAATAACACCGGGTGTTACCGGGTTCCCTGCAAAGTGATCTTCGTAAAAAAAGGAATCCTGTTTTAAGGTGTATTCCCCTCTAACTTCATTTTCACTCAGCAACGAGATGTTATCTACAAAACGGAAAGACGATTTATATGGCAAATGGTTTAATATATGATTATTCATAGATCTGTTTAAAATAATATTACCGGCAATGTTCACCGCCATCTACATGAATAATTGAGCCGTTTATCCAAAAGGACTCATCTGTACACAGCAGGTAGATAACACCGGCAACGTCATCTGGTTTTGTCATTCTTCCTAAAGGGTTTCTTTTTATTCCCATCTCCAGTAATTTCTCACTTCCGGGGATCATTTTTAGGGAGGCTGTTTCGGTTACACCCGCCTGTATTACGTTGGTTTTTAAGCCATAAGTGCTAAATTCAACCGCCATATATTTGGCCAAACTCTCTAACGATGCCTTGGCAATTGATACTGCAGCATAACTTTCCCAGTACTTGTGTGCGCCCTCACTGGTAAGGCCTATGATACGGCCATCACTATGGAAAAGATCAGCGTTTAAAAGTGACCTTGTCCAGTCTAGCAGGCTGGTTGACATAGCATAAGTGGTCATCTGGATATCGTCGACAGACAAGGTATTATAAGCCTCATCTTCCGGGTTATTCTTTATGGTAAGTGGTTTTAAATTGCCGCGGGCAATACTGTGGAGCAATAATTTTACGCTGTTTTTTGGGGCAATGGCAGCAAACTCCTTTATAAATGATTCACGCCCGGTTTGGTCGAGCGCATTAATGTTGAATGGTAAAATAGTTGTTGAATTGGCTTTAGCAATTTGAGCCAGTTTTTCTCTTAACGCCTTGTCCGCAGCCTTATTTTCGCGATAAAGGACAGCTATGTTCATGCCATGTTTGGCAAGTTTTTCCGCAGCGGCATATCCAAATCCGCTCGATCCGCCCAAAATAACCGCCCATAAACCTTTAAATAGTAGATTTTTATCCATTAAAACTGCTTTAAACCTTTGTAGCTTTAATCTGTCCCTGTTATGTTAATGTTAACTTATAAAACCAGATGCCTATTAATTGAACCTCAAAGTAAGCGAAAATACCTTAAATTTAGTGTATGTATCACATATATTATAACAATTACGGAGTTTATGTGTTAAGTGGCGGATAGTAACTGAGGCACCCTTTATCAAAATTCAATTTTTGCAATTAATTAGCTTGCCGAAAGTTTATATTTAATTATGTTTGATAGCTATGAAAATGATTTATAAGTGGAAAATATTGTTTGTTTTCCTGTTGATTACCGGGGTTGTAAAAACATCCATCGCGCAGCAAAAATTTGAAAAAGCAGCTTTTTACGCTGTAATGGACTCAGGCAATCTGGACGCTATAAACAGCCAGATAGGAATAGTGCAAACATTTTCATCGCCCAATAAAGAAGGCTATGAGGGTGCCTTGTTAATGCGAAAGGCAGGTAAACTTCCTGTTCCTGCACAAAAATTAAAATTTTTTAAGCAAGGCCGCATAAAGCTGGAAACCGCCTTACTTGCTGACCCCGACAATACTGAATACCATTTTTTAAGGCTTGCTATTGAGGAGCATGCACCAAAAATTGTTAAGTACCATAACGATATTGAAAAAGATAAATTGATAGTCCAAAAGAATTTTAAAAATTTACCTGAATCGGTGCAGCAGGCAATTATTGATTATTGTAAAAATTCAAAAGTGTTGCATGCGGAAGAATTTTCAACTTCGCTAAAGAGATAGTTTTAACTTTGCGCCTAAATGACTAAAAAGATCCTTGCTATTTATTATACCCAGTCGGGCCAGATGGGAACGATCATTGATACATTTACAACTCCGCTGGTTGAGGCAGGCGCATCTGTTGAAAAAGCGCAGGTGAGGCTTGTTTCGGGTTATAAATTTCCATGGACGGGGTCGAGCTTTTTTTCGGTAATGCCAAACTGCGTTTTAGGCATTCCTGAGCCAATTGAGCCGTTAGATTTAAAACAGGAAAAATATGACCTCGTGATCTTAGGTTATCAGCCATGGTTTTTGTCGCCAAGCATCCCAAGTAATTCATTGCTACAAAGCGAAGTTTTTAAAGCAATAATAAAGGATACGCCCGTTATTACTATAAGCGCAGGACGCAACATGTGGATAAACTCATATGTACGGGTTCGTAATATGATTAAAGATGCGGGTGCAAAATTAGTTGGGAATGTAGCATTATTGGATAAGCACCCAAACCCGGTGAGCTTTGTTACAATTTTTTATTGGATGCTGACCGGTAAAAAGGACAGGTATTTAAATATTTTCCCCAAGCCCGGTGTTTCTGATAAGGATATAGCCACTACTGCACAGTATGGGCAAACTATTGTTAAACACCTTGAAAATAGCGAGTGGGATACTTTGCAGGATGAACTGATAGAACAAAAAGCAGTTGAAATTAGTTATAAGCTTATGTTTATTGAAGCAAGGGCAAAACCAATATTTGCGGTATGGGCAAAATTTATTACCAAACGCAAGAACAGAGCCCCCTGGCTTGCTGCATTTAAATATTATCTTTTTATTGCATTATTTTTAGGGGCGCCGGTTTTACTTACGCTGGATGCTATATTTTTAAAGCCATTTTCATCAAAACGAATTAAAAGAAACAAACTAAAATACTTACAAGTAATAAACTAATCACCCCAATATGTCTGATACTAAAGTTTATATCAATCATACCTCAGCGTTTTTCCCTAACGAGCCCGTTTCAAATGACGAGATGGAGCAATACCTGGGGTATATTGATAATAGGCCATCAAAATCAAAAAAAATTGTACTTCGTAATAATGGTATTATAAACAGGTATTACGCGCTTACCAAGGATCGTAAATCAACCCACACCAATGCCCAAATGACTGCCGAAGCCGTAAGGGCTTTGTTTGATAACGACCCGGAAAAGATGAAAGGCCTTGAATTGCTTTCATGTGGTACCTCTTCGCCCGACCAAATGATGCCAAGTCACGGTGTAATGACGCATGGCTGGATCCCGGAAGTAGGAGGGATTGAAGTTGTTTCGCCATCGGGGGTTTGTTGTGCGGGGATGCATGCTTTAAAATATGCTTACCTGGCTATTAAATCAGGCGAGGTAAAAAAAGCGGTTGCTACAGGATCGGAAAGATTTTCGGGTTTGCTGGTATCCGAAGTGTTTGAAGAAGAAGCACAAAAGCTGAAAGAGATGGAAGAAAATCCATTCATCGCTTTTCAAAAGGATTTTTTACGCTGGATGTTATCCGATGGGGCATCGGCTTTTTTAATGACCGATAAGCCAAATGAAGAAGGTTTATCGCTGCGTGTTGAATGGATAGAAGGCGTATCATACGCTAATGAAATGCAAACCTGCATGTACATGGGAGGCGAGAAGCAGGAAGATGGCTCATTAAAGGGTTTTATGGATTATACCCCTGATGAGATCATGACCAAATCCATCTTCAGCGTAAAACAGGATATTACTTTATTGAGTGATAACATTGTGCCGCTTGGCGGCAGAAAGATAAAAGAGATCTTTGAGAAGAAGGGCCTTGGTGTTGACGATATTGATTACTTTTTACCGCATATCAGCAGCAACTTCTTCAAAAGTAAGATCTATGATATGATTGAGGAGTACGGCGGCGGCATCCCTTATGAAAAATGGTTTATCAACCTGTATACTGTGGGTAATGTTGGGGCTGCTTCAGTTTATCTGATGATAGACGAGTTGTTTAAAAGCGGCAGGTTAAAAAAGGGTGAAAAGATCCTGTTGCTGGTGCCTGAAAGCGCACGTTTCTCGTATATGTATGCAATGCTTACCGTTTGCTAACAAAAAATGAAAAAGGATGACGTTCCACAGGATCTGAGCTCACTTGGCAAAATAACCAAAGAGGTTTGCTACGCAACAGATAGTAATGGCAAATACGTTACTGAGCTAAGCAGCGGCTGGGATGTGAAAATCACAGCGCTTGATACGGCTTGGGGAGATATTGAAAAACGCATAGCAGCGGCCAAACAACAGGTGCTTGATGGAAAGGCGAGTCCGCTTTTGTTTTTTTTAGAATACAGGCTGATGGACATTGCTATTTTAGCAGGCTACACCGGTTTTTGGAAATGGCAGATCAAACGACATCTGAAACCAGGAGTATTTAATAACTTATCAGATAACAAATTACAAAAATACGCTGAGGCGTTTAATATAAAGGTGGAAGACCTTAAAACTATGACCGTGCATGAAGATTGATTTTGAACATCGTCAGGCTGCACATTGTGAATCGGGCGTTACCAGCAACTTATTATGGAATGCATCAGGCGGTAAAATAACCGAGCCGCTTGCTTTTGGCATTGGGGCAGGTTTGTTTTTTGCCTATATCCCGCTCATAAAGATCAACAATGGCCCTGCAATAGCATTTCGAACAATGCCCGGCCATATATTTAACCGTACCTGCAAATCGTTAAACATCCCGGTTGCCAGAAAGAAATTTAGCTCGAAGGAGAAAGCACAGGCATTTTTGGATGAGTGTTTAGATAATGGTCACGCTGTAGGCTGCCAGGTAGGGGTTTATTATTTGCCCTATTTCCCAAAAGAATATCGCTTTCACTTTAATGCCCACAACCTGATAGTTTATGGCAAAGACGGTGATAACTATTTGGTGAGCGATCCCATTATGGAAGGCACCAACGTTTTAGACAGCTACCAATTGGAAAGGGTGCGCTTTGCAAAAGGGGCGCTTTCGCCCAAAGGGCATATTTACTATCCTAAAGAAAATAAGGATATTACCGACGATCAAATAAAGCAAGCTATAAAAAGTGGCATCAAAAAAAACGTTTATAACATGCTGAACATCCCCGGAAGTTTTGCGGGAGTGAGCGGAATAAGAAACACAGGCCTTAAAATAAAAAAATGGCGCGATAGGCTTGGGCTTGAAAAGGCCGGCCTCTATCTGGCACAAATGGTGCGAATGCAGGAAGAGATTGGCACAGGCGGCGGTGGTTTCCGGTATATCTATGGCGCATTTTTGCAGGAGGCGGATGTTTACCTCCCAGGCAACCAATTGACGGAGATCAGCAGTATATTCACTAAAGCAGGAGACATGTGGCGCACGGCAGCTGTACATGCCGCCGGAATTTATAAAGGCAGAATAGGCAGCCAGGAAGATTTTAACACCATGGGCGATTACCTGCTTGAAATTGCAGCGGTTGAAAAGGCTGCTTTTGAAACTTTAAAGAAAATAAAATGGCAATAACAGGCCCATTAGCTATAGATGTAGAGGATATGGGATTCCGGTATCCCGGTAACCCGGACGTATCATTTTCAAAGCTAAACTTAAAGGTTGCCAAAGGCGAGCGTTTTGGTTTATTCGGACCTAATGGTGCTGGTAAAACAACACTGATTAGCCTGATGACCGGCTTGCTCACTGCAGATGAAGGGCATATTAAGCTTTTGGGGCAGGAAGTTGGCAGGCAGAATAATGCGGTAAACAAGCTATTTGGTTTTGTGCCGCAGGATTTTTCTTTTTACCAGGAACTGAGTCCTGTAGAAAATCTGCAGTTTTTTGGTGCCTGGAGTGGCCTTGATAAAAAAACAATAAAACAAAGAACGAACGAGCTGCTGGTTATTTTAGGTTTGGATGAAGTGCGGAATAAGCCGGTTGAAAAATTTAGCGGCGGCATGAAGCGCCGGGTTAACCTGGCCATAGGTGTGATCCACAAACCGGCAGTAATATTTTTAGATGAACCCACAGTTGGCGTGGATGTGCAAACCCGGCATGCCATTATTGATTACTTATTGGAACTAAACAAAGGCGGCACCACCCTGATCTATACCTCGCACCAGTTGAGTGAAGCCGAAGACCTTTGCAGGCAGGTTGCGTTGATCGACAACGGAAAGATTATAGCGCAGGACAGTCTTGACAAATTAATGGCCGACCACAAACAGGAGAGCCTTGAACAAATGTTTTTGAACTTAACCGGAAAGGATCTCAGGAACGATGTTTAAGCTAAAGGCCACTATAATAAAAGACGTCAGGATTTTGTTGCGCGATAAAGTGGGCATTTCGCTGATGTTTGTGATGCCCATTATTTTGGTTGTGGTAGTAACCAGTATCCAAAACAGCACATTTCAACTGGTGAATAAAAACCGCCTGCCCATCGTCATCAATAATAACGATACCGGGCAAGCCAGCAAGCAATTGATAGCTGCAATAAATAAAATAGGCATGTTTAAGGTGTCGCAGGTAAGCGGTGATCAAAGCGAAAAGCAGATGACCGATGCTATGCACCAAAAGGACGCGACGCTTGGGGTTATTATCCCGGCGAACTTTTCGGTTAAGGTTTCTGCAAAATCAAAAAGTATAGCGGGTAAGGCTTTAAAGAGCTTTGGCCTTGAAGGCGATTCTGTTAAGCATGAGGCCGGGGATATTGATCCGCTTACGGTTTACTATAATCCAATTTTGCAGGAATCTATCAGGCTGTCTGTGCAGGGAGCAATCCGCAGCGCTTTACAATTGGTTGAAAGCCGCGAAACGTTAAGAAGCCTTTACTTCTCTATCAATGAAAAACAATTACCGGAGAAGCTGGAAAATGAAATGCTGAATAATAAAACAGCAATCAACGAGATCCCGGTTAGTAAAGACGGCACCCGCACTACGCCAAATGCTACCCAGCACAATGTACCGGCGTGGACAATTTTCGCCATGTTCTTTATCATCATGTCGTTAGGTGGGAGCGTGGTGAGGGAAAAGGTAAGCGGCAGTTTTATCAGGCTTAAAACATTACCAACAAATTATATGGTCGGCCTGCTATCAAAGCAAATCGTTTACTTGTTGGTCACTATGCTACAGGCTGCAGTAATATTTTCAATTGGCATCTGGCTGTTTCCGTTTTTTGGGCTGCCCGCACTAAATTTACCAGCTGATATTTCGGCTTTGGTTATTGTTACGATAGTTTGCGGTTGGTGCGCAGTTAGCTATGCTATTTGCGTTGGCGTATTTGCCGATACGCAGGAGCAGGCCAATGGCTTTGGCGCAGTATCAATTGTGATATTAGCCTGTGTTGGCGGTTTAATGGTGCCCAGCTTTGCCATGCAGGGCTTTTTTAAATCGGCTGCTGATATATCGCCAATGCACTGGTGCTTGCAGGCTTACTATACATTATTCCTCGAGGGAGGAAAACTAAAGGATGTTGTAAACAATATCATACCTTTGTTTATTATAACGCTTGTATTTCAATTTGTAACCTTTATTGGGTTAAAAAGAAAGAATTTAATATAATTGCCTGCATGGACACTATACAACTGAGAGAACAACTAAAGACCCAGATTATAAAGTTTTTAAACCTTACCGACCTTACACCTGCTGATATAAAAGACGATGAGCCTTTATTTGGCGACGGCCTGGGTTTGGATTCAATTGATTCGCTTGAGCTGATCGTGTTGTTGAAAAAGGAATATGGGATTGATATAAGAGATCCAAGAGAAGGCCGTAAAGTTTTGATTGATGTGGCTACGATGGCGGATTATATTACTGAGCATAGCAAGAAGTAACCGGTTGCTAATTTATGATCATGGAGCTTAACCTTATAGTTATAAGAACAAGCGATCCCAAACGACTGGCGGAGTTTTATTCGCTTTTTAATTTAGAATTTACGTATCACCAACACGGGAATTCCCCGTTTCACTATGGTGGACATATTGGAAAAGTTTTGCTGGAAATTTACCCGCTAACTAAAGGTCAGGAAAATCCTGATTTAAGTTTAAGGCTTGGATTGACTCTGGATGATTTTGAAAATGTGATTGAAAAACTACGATCAGCTGATGTGGTTTTTGCGTCAGGACTCGGGGAAACAGAATTTGGGATTATGGGCGTAATAATTGATCCTGACGGCAGAAAGATTGAATTGTATAATAAATAGTTCCCGCCAATGTTGGTGTTGTCACCAACATTTACCAATAAGTTTGTGCTTGTAAAATGCAGGTTGCTAATTTTATATCACAAACATCATCTATTGCCGGTGACAACACCTGCAATGGCGGAGCATTTAAAACATACTTGTTCCCCGTTACTCAATTTGCCTGTTATACTAACTGCGTCGTTACTAAATTTGTAAGTAATTTCCAATTGCACTGAAGCTGTTTTTAAAGGGTCAATCATAGCGATAAACTTCAAATTACCTGCTTTGTGTATTTGTAAAGATTGGCCCAAAGCATCTTCCAGTACCTCTTTAACTACCTGCAGCATACAGGCGCCGGGAACTATGGGCTGTCCGGGGAAATGGCCTTTAAATATGAGGCTTTTTGGATTGATGGAAATGTCTGCTTTGATCAAGTTATCAGAATGATCCAATTTATCAACCCTAAATATTTCATCTTTTACAAATTCCATTACAATGAACTAAATGGCCGAAACCAGCATTAATGAATGATATTTATTTTGATAATGGTTATGGATCAATACTTTTTTAGGTGCGGCAACTTTTAATTTATTTTCCAAGATCACCTCAGGCACAGTTCCATTTTTTATGATATTTGATGCCAGCCATAATGCAAATGACGATGCTACAGCATATTCCCCGCACAGGTGTTTGTAATTGGCAAGCGAATTATTTTTAAAAAGTGAATTGCTTAACTGTTTATGGATCTCATCGTTCCTCGCATCGCCATTTTTTCCCGTTATCACCAGATCGATATCTTCCGGGATTAACGAATTTGCTGCTAAAAATGCTGTGATCCGTTTTTCAATATCCGGTGTGTCTTTGGGTTTATAAAAAGTATTAACTGCTGTAAGCTCAGCAAGGTTGTACGGCGATGGTTTATCTGTAAGTAGAAAAAATGCAGCGCCTTCTCCACCTATGGTGCCTTTTGTTTCGGCTGAGTAGAGCGACAGGTTTGGAACCGGAAGCCGTTTATATAAGCCCAGGCGGGTAAAAACAGTAAAGCTGGTATCAGTCATTTCTTCTGTTCCGCCTACCAGGATATCGTCAGCCTCCTGTTCTTTTAAGAGCATTATCGCATCAAACAAAGCACTTTCAAAAGATACGCCTTTATGTACAAAGGTATTGTTATAAGCATGGCACTTAAGCATTAAAGCTATTTGCGCCGCAACCGTGTTATGGGTTGATTGAATGAATGCGGTTGGGGGCAGCAGTTCTTCATCCTGCTCAATAATACGGGTTAAAAATGTTACGGTATCTTCCAGGCAGCCGAACGCGGTTCCCGTAATAATAGCACCGGGCATGTCTATGCCTGCGCCTTTTAAACATTCCGTTGCAGTAGCTACTCCCATTTTTATCACATGGCTCATCCTGCGGATAAGCTTTGGATCAATATATTCTTTATAGTCAGGTTCAACAGGTGTTAAACGGGTACTGTTATATTCAACAATGTCTGTTAAAAAATCATTATTGCCAAAAGTTTTTTGGGCTGATATGCAGGCGGCTGAGCGGATATATACTTTCATATCAGATCTTTGAAAATATTAAAGATGTACAATTGCCACCAAAGCCAAACGAGTTTGACATAACGTGTTTAAGATCCTGATCCTTTAGGAATTTCCTTTCAGGTTCAAATGGCAGGTCGCTCATCCGGGTTTCAAACCTTAGGTTGGGGTAGATAAGACCATGTTTAATGGCAAGGGCAGAAAATACCGCTTCTACGCCGCCACTTGCGCCAAGGGTATGGCCTGTAAATGATTTGGTTGAGCTCATCGGCGGATATTCGGGATCAAACAACCTTTTTACAGCCGTTCCTTCTGCACTGTCGTTATTTGGTGTGCCGGTTCCATGCAAGTTAATATAATCTATATCAGTGGGTTTCAAACCGCTTTTGTCCAATGCTTTTTTCATGGCCAGGTATGAGCCTGTTCCGTCAGGAGAGGACGCCGTTTGATGATAAGCGTCATTGCTGTTATTATAACCGCTTAAAGTGCAGTAAAGTGGTTTATTTAATGTTTTGGCTACCTTATCTGATACAAGTACCAAATAACCTGCTCCTTCGCCCAAATTCAAACCTTCGCGATGTTCGTCAAACGGTTTGCAAAACTCCTTATCAAGTATCATAAGGGTGTTGAAGCCATTGAGGGTGAATTTAGTAATAGCATCGGCTCCACCGGCTACCACCACGTCAACTACATTATTTCTGATCAGCCTTGCGCCATAAAATATAGCATTTGCTGATGATGAACAAGCCGTGCTTATGGTGGTCAAAAAATCAGTTATGCCCAGCTGGTCAGCAACTATCTCTGTCATACTGCCACATTCGTGGTCAAACACATTCTTTAATTTGCCCTTGCTGTTATCAGCCAAAAATCTCACGAAGAAATCCTCGCTTCTATCCATGCCGCCTACCGTATTTGCCGAAACAAAACCAACCCTTAATGCTTCCAGACCAGGGATAGCAGCGTCGGCCATTGCTTCCCGTGCTGCAACCAGGCTTAAAAGCGCAGTACGCCCGTTATGTGTTGATAACCCTGTTTGGGCTATCAGCTCATCATCTGTTAATTTAACCTCTGCCACAGGGCGTGTATGCTTGTGTATGGTGTCAAACAAAGTGATCTCAGCCATGCCCGCTTCCCCGCGTTCAAATGAAGCCAGGTGTTCAGCCACATTATTTCCAATCGCCGAAATTACTCCTACGCCCGCTATATAAACTGTTTGATCCATATTCGCCATCAATTCTTATTAAAAATACTGTTCATATTTTCCGCCGAAAATAATAAGCTTTTCTCTGTTTTTTTCTTTTCAACCAAAAACAAAGTCGCTTTATACTCACGTCCTAAAACATCAACCCATCCACAAATACAGGCTTGCAAAATATTATTATCAAGTAAATAATTTACCTGTTGTGCTACAAAATCGGCATTAAAACTTTCCTGGATAAAAAAGGCATGCTCCCCTTTAAAATTATTCCTGATACAAATTTCTCCAATAACGATGTTGGGCAAAGTATAAACAAATACGGAAGGGCTCGGGATATCTTTTAACGTATCAAAATATTTCAGGTCGTTATCCAAACTTGAATTTGAATTAGTCAAAACTACTCCAATTTCTTCAGGTTGGTAATTATATTTATGAAAATCGTTCTGCAATAATATTTCAGCAGCTAGCCAGCCCAACTTGCTTAAATTATCCATTTTATAAAACTTTGGATAATTGAAGTGGAAATACTGGTAAACGGAAAGCAGGAAAGCCGAAATATCAAGGCCGTGATTTTCAAATGCCTTATGGTCATCCTTATTTACAGTACCGTTGCTGATACTGCAACTGCTTGTTATATGGTTTTTTTCTGTCAATGTTTGTCTTGCTTATTTAACCTTCTTGTCATTGCGAGGTACGAAGCAATCGCGAACTGCGCATTCACACTTTTCTGGTTCTACATTTGCACCTCTTAATGACAAGTTTTTATCAAATATAATTATTTACCAATCACCACAGCCGCATTGCAACCGCCGAAACCGGATGCTGTTTTAAGAAAATTATCGGCATTAATGGGCATAGGGGAGGCGCATACATTTACCGGACTGGTTACGCCTAATTCTTCAAATCCGGGTGTTGAAATGATGAGATCTTTTTTTAGAGACTGAATAGAAACAACCGTTTCTATCAATCCCGCAGCACCAAGTGTATGACCGTAATAGCCTTTTAAACTATTTAGCGGAACAGCCTGCAAGCCCGCTAACCCTATTGCGTTAGCTTCCATTTCATCGTTGTAAACGGTTGCCGTACCATGGGCCGAAATAAAATCAATATCACTTGTTGCAACACTGGCATCTTTTATAGCCTGTTTTATGACGTATGCCAGTTCTTCCCCGGTCCGGGATGGACCCGAAATATGGTTGGCGTCGTTACTTACTGCGCCTCCTTTAACTTTTATATTGCCTTTAAATTTTTTATTGGTTGAAAGGATCATCGTTGCAGCGCCTTCGCCCAAATTTAAACCGGTACGCGCTTTATCAAACGGCTTACAAACGTCTGCACTTAATGCCTGGAAAGATTGAAAGCCGGATACAATAAATTTTGAGATAACGTCTGCACCGCAAATTACCACATTTTCATAATGTCCGGCCCTTAACAAACGCATCCCAGTTATAATTGCCATGACACCGGAAATACAGGCATTTGAAATAACTACCGGTTGATTTTGGAAGCCGAAATACTCAGCGACCAGCCTGGCAGAGGTTGACATCGAGATTCTTTTTTGTAGTTCAACGTTGTTGGTCTCTGTTTCGAGCAGGCTGATGTTGCCTTTGGCGCTGGAGATTATTAAAATTGTTTTTTTATCTTTTGGATCGATGCCACTATCTTTTAGTGTATCAGTTATTGAAGCGATGAGCAGTTGCTCAAATTTGGTATAGTTATTATCATTACCGATAAAAGCATGGTCATTACCAAATAATGAAGCAAAAAATGGAGTAGGGGAAAGTGCCTCATCGTTATGCAGCTTTACCCCTGATATAATATTTTTTAACTGAACAAAGTTTTCTTCGGTGGTATTACCAATGGGAGATAATATATTATCAGCAACTACAAAAACGTCCGGTTCACTTATCCTGCTCATATCTTTTGTTTCTACTTGTTGCCAATAAACACTTTCATTTCACATTGGGCTATTAAACTGTTGTTATGCCAAACCTTTCCTAAAAGTACGGTAACGTTAAATACCTGGTTTTCTATGGTGATCTCTGTGATCAATTCATCATTAATTTTGGGTAAGCTAAAGACCTCAAAATTTTTTATTGCCCCAATATAACCAACCTCAACCGGCTTGTTTTCAGTATTTGCAATATAGCCGGATCTTAATGCGGCTGTTTGCGCTATATTTTCCATTAGTCCTGCTTCCTGGAAAATCCCGTTCTTGACGAACACATTATCCGGGTTAATTATAAAACTACTTTTAGTTGTTGTCTCATCAGCATAAAGCAATTTACTCACCATTACAAACGGATACTTTTGCGGGATGAGGTGAAGTATATCTTCAACAGGGAATGCCATAGATCAGGAATATAAGCCACCATTAATGGAAAGCACCTGTCCCGTTATATAAGCAGCCTCAGGTGAAGCAAAAAAAGCTGCCGCGCTTGCTACTTCTTCGGGTAAGCCAAAGCGCCTTGCCGGGATCATCATTTTTAATTCTTTTTCGTCCAGTCCTTCAGTCATGTCCGTTTTGATAAAGCCGGGGGCTAAAGCGTTAACGGTGATTCCCTGCCTGGCAATTTCTTGCGCCAACGCCTTGGTAGCGCCAATTACACCTGCTTTGGCTGCGGAATAATTTGTTTGGCCTGCAAGGCCCTTTAAACCTGAGAGCGAAACTATGTTAATGATCCGACCGTATTTGCGGGTAAGCATGCCATTTAATACCAGGCGGGTAACGTAAAAAAAGCTATCCAAATTAGTTTTTAAAACATTATCCCACTGTTCTTCGGCCATCCATGCCATCAGGCTGTCATCGCGGATACCGGCATTGTTCACCAGTACCTCAATATATTTGTCTTGGTTAGCTTCTATCCAGTCGCCTAATTGTTTTATTTGTTCTTTATCAGCCACATCAAAAGGCATCAGCTCGCCATTGCCGCCGTTTTCTTTTATGTGAGCAAGCGTTTTTTCAGCTTCTTCAATATTGCTTTTATAATTTACCAGCACATAATAACCAAGGGCAGCCATTTTTAAGCAAATAGCTTTGCCAATACCCCTTGATCCGCCGGTGATTAACGCGCATTTCATTTGGAGAAGGATGTAATGTGATTGGTGGATTCAAGGAAAGTTTTAACCCGTTCCAGGTCTTTATATTTAGGCGCATCCTCAATAAACTTAGGGAAGATTAGCCTTACTTCGTCATACAATGCCCTTGAAGTAGTTGAAAGCCTGTCTTTACATTCCAAATAATCAATTGCCTGTAAAATGGTCATCAGGTGAATGCCGAGCACTTCAAAGGAGTTATCTATAACTCTCTTGGTCATCAACGCAGCATTACAGCCCATGCTTACAATATCCTGGTTGTCATTATTATTGGGGATGCTGTGCACATACATCGGGAAGGATAAGGTTTGATTTTCAGCAACTGTCGAAGTCGCTGTAAACTGCATTCCCTGCATACCAAAATTAAGGCCAAGCACACCCAAATTTACAAATGGAGGCAGCTTTTGGTTTAGCTTGCTGTTCAGTAGATAGTTTAGTTGACGTTCCGTCAGCATGGATACCCGTGTGATGGCAATTTTTAACTTATCCATTTCCAGTGAAACATAGTCGCCATGGAAATTACCGCCGTGGAAAATGTTCTGGTTCTCATGGTCGATAACCGGGTTGTCATTAACCGAATTCAGCTCATTTACAACGGTGTTTTCAACCTGTGCAATGGTATCATAAACCGGACCTAAAATTTGTGTTACGCATCGCAGGGAATAGTACTCCTGCACCTTATCCTCAAATATTTCCTGGTCGAGGTTATCAGGGTTGTATAAATGTTCAGAGCGGTCGCGAATCATTTTGCTGTCCTGCAGTATGTCACGCATCATTCCAGCTACAGCGTTTTGGCCTTTATGGCGTTTTACTATATTGAGCTCATTTGAGTAGTGATCATCAAAAGCCTCAACAATCTCGTTGATCATCGCCGAAAACAGCACCGACCAATTCAATAATTTTTTAGCCTGGATAATATTTATCATCCCAATACCCGTCATTGCCGATGTGCCGTTTAAAATAGCAAGGCCCTCGCGGATATGGATAGACAGCGGTTTTATATTGAATTTGTTAAAGATATCCATAGTTGGATGCACTTCATCTTCAAAAATAACTTCACCCTCGCCAATTAAAACCAAACCCAAATGTGCCAACTGCACCAGATCACCGCTTGCGCCAACGCCGCCATGCTCATAAATACATGGGGCAATATTTTTATTGATAAGCTCTTTTAATAATTCAACAACGTCAGTATGTACACCTGAATAAGCCTGCATAAAGCTGTTTAAACGGGCTATCATCAATGCTTTTGACAGTTGGGCGGTCATTAATTTACCGCTGCCGGATGAATGGCTGCGGATCAGGTTGTATTGAAGCTGTAATATATTTTCCTCATTTACCTTATACTGGGCCATAGGTCCAAAGCCGGTGTTTATGCCGTAAATGAGTTTGTTTGATGAAAATTGTTTAAGAAATTCAAAGTTGGTATTGATCTTTGTTAAAGCAGCTGCATCTAAAGCAACTTCGTTTTGTTTAAATATCAGTTCAGAAAAATCATTTAAAGAAAGCGCACTTTGTCCAATATGTATCATGGGCAAAAAATATTTGTTTTATCAGGGTGAATAATAATCCGCTAAAGTATAAAATATATATAAAAGGGATCAATGTAAAGTGCAATAACACAGGGAAAGTGTATTTGTGTTATTTACATATTATCGTCATGCCGAATTTATTTCGGCACCCCACAGGACATTCCCGCAATTATGGTGTAGACCTAGCATGTGAGGTGCTGAAATAAATTCAGCATGACGGAGTGGAGTGTGATTTCTATGCCCTTTTATCAATAAACTTTATCGCTTTCCGGCTTGCTTCACTAAACTGAATCTTCTGAATTTCTTCAATAGTTACGTATTTAATATGCGGACTAACACGCAACCTGGCCTGTAAATAAGCCCGGATCCGGTGATCGCATTCTTCAGTATCATCTGCAGGAACAAGGTAAAGCGACACCTGGTCCATGCCAATATCATTGGAGTAAACTTCTATCACAAAATCAAGGATCTCTTCACGTTCATTCAGCAAGTCGAATAATGCAGGGGGGTATAACGTTGTTCCCTTAAATTTTATCATCTGTTTTTTGCGGCCCATTATAGATGATAAGCGTAAACTGGTACGGCCACAGGCGCACGGCTCGTCAAAATACATGCATATATCACCCGTTTTGTAGCGTAATAACGGCATTCCTTCAACACCCAGGGTGGTGATGGTTACCTCGCCGGGTGTACCGGGTTCAACTTGCCGGTCGTTTTCATCCAGCAGTTCCACAATAACCAGTTCCGGCTGGTAATGGCCGCCCTTGCCTTCGCCGCATTCAGTAAACGCGGTTTGCATTTCGGTTGAAGCGTAGGTTGAGTAGAGTTGAATGTCCCAACTCTCCGTTATTTTTTTGCCGAGAATATTTAATGAAAAATCGTTATTGCGGATATTTTCACCAATACAAATGGCTTTTTTAACAGAGGTGTTGTTTATATCGATGCCAGTGTCTTTCGCAAACTGGATCAGCTTTAAGATAAATGATGGCACAGCAACGATTGCAGTCGGCTTTAAACGCCTGATGGTTTCCCATTGTAATGCAGGTACCCCCGGGCCTAAACGGATTATCCCGGCACCAATCCTGCGGATGCCAAGGTAATAAGCTATGCCCGCCATAAACTGCCTGTCGAGGGTAAGCATCAGCTGATAGGTGTCATCTGCAGAGCCATCGGCACATAAAAAAGAATTATACTCGTTATAAGCCAGCCGGTCCAGGTCTTTTTCTGTAAGTGCAATGGTTACCGGGCGACCTAAAGTACCCGACGTTGAGGTATATTCTATAACCTTATTTCGCGGTACACATAAAAAATCGTCGTTGCGCTGTTGCAGATCGTCTTTTACCGTTGGAGGGATCAACGACAGGTCTGCAATTGTTTTTATATCCGCTATATTAATTTGATGTTTTGCGAACAGCTCTTTATAAAAGGGGGAGTTTTCGGCAACGTATGCTAGCAGTTCCTGCAGTTTTTGTTCCTGCATTATCGTCGTCTCCTGTGCCTGTTGATAGCTTTTCTCCGTAGGTATCATGCACCAAATCTAACAAAAATGTGAGATTAGGGCGAATGCAATTACCTCTGTACAAATTGCACGGCAAACAACCGTACGGTATATTTGTAACGTATATCAGTTATGTTTAAACAATTATCACTAATTATAGGATTACTAAGCATGTCAATATTTGCTAAAGCTCAGCCGGTTAAATATAAAGACATTGTTTTTGCAGGCGTATCCAAAACAAAGGATTTAAGTTATTTTCCAAATGATTCAGCCGGAAAAAAGAAATCACATTCATTTGATCTTTATCAGCCAACCGGCGATCAATCAGCCGGCCGCCCATTAATTATCTGGATGCATGGCGGCGGATTTAAGTTCGGCTCAAAAGAAGCCAAAGGAATTGAGCTATGGAGTAAAACCTTCGCGCAGCGCGGATATGTTTGCGCTGCTATTAACTATACGCTCAGTAAAAAGTTTCCGGTATTTAATTTTGATGAGTTAAAACGAAGCGCCTATTATGCTGTACTGGATGCAAAACGGGCAGTTGCTTACTTTAAAGAACACGCCAAAGAATATAACATTGACCCTGATAAAATTATCCTTGCCGGGAACTCAGCCGGGGGCATGATAGCGCTTGATGCAGCCTACAGCTCCAATTATGAGCTGGCTAAATTTGCCGGTATAACTGATGCCAATTCTGATAATAAGGAGCTGTTAAAAGTTGCCGGGGTAATTAATTTATGGGGCGGGATTTTTGATTTGAACTGGCTGAAAAATGCAAAGGTGCCTATTGTTAATATTTATGGCAGCAAGGACAGTGTGGTACCGCCAACACATAAAGATACATCTCTGTATGGCGGAGCAGAAATACACGCAGAAGCAAATAAATTAGGAATTCAAACTAGTGTAAAGGTGTTTGAGGGCTATTCGCATGAGCTGCAAAGGCATTTTAACCCAATCTTTCAGGGAGGTAAGGACACCGAACAGCGCTGGCTTGAAGCAGGGCAGTTTGCTGCTGATTTTATGTATAAACAGTTATATGTAAAGTAAAGAGGCGCTAATTAAAACTTAATGCTAACTTTAATGTTATCAAAAACAATTAATTATTAACCGCTAACCCATGAAGTATATAAAAATTCTTTTAGTAGCAGCGTTTTTAACTCTTAGTTTGGAGTTTGCAAGTGCAGAATCTTTGACATCAGCACCTGAATCAACGTTTTTACAGGTAAGGAGGCCACCACCGCCACCGCCGCATCCACCATTGCCATTTAGCAAGCATCGCAGGCACAGGCGCCATCACCGGGCCAAGATCCATATCCGGTTGCCTAAACCGCCGCCACCACCACCTGCACCGCCACATCCGTAATTAAAATAAATAAAGAAGCCGCCTCATAGTTTGTATGAGACGGCTTTTATAATTGAGGATAATATATAAACAGGATCCTTGGTATATCTTATTTTAACTTTCCTAAAGCCTCTTTCACTCTTTTCATGGCTTCGATCAGCTTGTCCTCAGCTGCTGCGTAGCTAATGCGGATTGATTTCTTATCACCAAAAGAATCACCGCCAACTGTGGCCACATGGCCTTCTTCTAAAAGGTAAATACTCAGTTCATCGGCATCATTAATGGTTTTGCCATTGTAGCTTTTGCCAAAAAATGAGGTAACATCAGGAAAAAAGTAAAAAGCGCCTTCGGGCAGGTTTACCTTTACTCCGTCAATATCTTTTAATAAACCATAAACCAAGTCACGGCGTTTTTTAAATTGCTCACGCATTTCCAGTACCGACTCCAGTCCACCTTCGTAAGCTGCAACACCAGCACGTTGTGTGATTGAACAGGTGCCTGAAGTTATTTGCCCCTGCATTTTATCACAGGCGTTGGCTATTTCTTTATTTGAAGCTGTGTAGCCTATTCTCCAGCCTGTCATAGCAAAAGCTTTTGACCAGCCATTTATAATAACTACGCGGTCTTTTATATAGTCAAACTGTGCAATTGATTCGTGCTTATCTACAAAGTTGATATGCTCATAGATCTCATCAGACAGGATGTAAATATTCGGATGTTTTTCAAATACTTTAGCCAGGCCTTCCAGTTCGCTTTTGCTATAAACGCTGCCTGTAGGGTTACACGGCGATGAAAACATAAACAGTTTTGTTTTTGGAGTTATTGCCGCTTCTAATTGCGCAGGCGTAATTTTAAAATCCTGTTCAACGGGTGCTTCAATAAAAACACTAACACCTTCGGCTAGCTTAACTACTTCAGAGTATGATACCCAGTAAGGCGTAGGGATAATCACTTCTTCGCCAGGGTTTACCAAACACAATACGGCATTAGCAATAGCTTGTTTAGCGCCTGTAGAAACAACTATCTGGCTAAAATCATAATCAAGCCCGTTTTCGTTTTTTAGCTTGGCTACTACAGCTTTCCTTAACTCAGGATAACCTGATACGGGAGTATAATAGGTGTAATTTTGATCCATAGCCTTCTTGGCAGCTTCCTTTATATGCTCAGGGGTATGAAAATCAGGTTCGCCGAAGCTAAGACTGATCACATCTACACCTTTTGCGGCAAGTTCGCGGCCCATTTTGGCCATCTTGATGGTTGCTGATTCAGACAGGTTATTGATCCTGTTACTTAATGTACTCATATACTTTTTAATTATTGCGCGGCAAATATAGAAAAACTCCTAAGTGATAAATAATTAGTGTTAAGTCATTCTCTGTTTTGTAGTTAAAAACCATAGCTAATTAAACTAACGTTTTGCAAAAGCTTTAATTTTAATGTCGTTTTTTTATTTTTTTATTAAACATTGCTAAGCTATCCATAGGAGCTTTTGCAAAAGTCTTAAATCTTAACATATTATAAAAATGATCAATATAGATGCGATGCTTCGGGTTTGCGGCATTTTACTAAAATCGCTAAGCTTCAATATGTTGGTTTATTTTAAAGACTTAACGCCAAAGAATACCCACTATAGGTTTAAAAATACATATTTTTGCCCGCTAATAAATGCAGTTTTGAAAGAGCAGAAAAGGATCATACTAATAGCATTAATAACCGGGACCTTGCTGATGCTCGCCAAATTCGGGGCCTATTTTTTAACTGCGTCAAACTTTGTGCTCACTGATGCGGCCGAAAGTATCGTTAATGTTTTGGCCAGTTCCTTTGCTTTTTTTAGTATCTACCTGGCAGCGCAGCCACGGGACGAAAACCACCCTTACGGGCATGGTAAAGTTGAATATTTTTCGGTTTTTATTGAAGGATCGTTAATTGGTATTGCAGCCAT
>Ga0193702_1000108_pt1 | contig 34577 bp, 41 predicted proteins | sample U3a1metaG_FD_143060 | JGI IMG/M metagenome (GOLD analysis project Ga0193702, IMG submission 143060) | Soil microbial communities from a riparian zone of the East river system, Colorado, United States - U3a1 | ecosystem: Environmental > Terrestrial > Soil > Riparian zone | place: USA: East River... | reverse complement strand
CTTAATACAGGCAATAATTTACAATATTTGGACATGAACAAGATAGAGCATATTGGAATTGCGGTAAATAACCTGCAACAGGCAGGCAGTATTTATGAAAAATTGCTCAATACATCTGTTTACAAAATTGAAGAAGTGCTCTCCGAGGGCGTTAAAACGGCGTTTTTAGGAGTTGGCCCCAATAAAATTGAGTTATTGGAAGTATCAAACCCTGATAGTCCGATCGCCAAGTTTATTGCGAAAAAAGGGGAGGGGATTCATCATATTGCTTTTGAAGTAGATGATATCAGGGCCGAAATGAAGCGACTAAAAGCCGAAGGATTTTTACTGTTGAATGACGAGCCAAAATTAGGAGCGGATAATAAGTTGGTGTGTTTTGTGCACCCGAAGAGTGCGAATGGGGTGTTGGTGGAATTGTGCCAAGAGGTGAACCGGGATTAAACAGATTAAAGGATTTTCGGGATACTTGTTGATTGTAAATATCTGTCCTATCTCAATTGTAAAAGCGAAATCGGAACTTCGTAAAAAGAGACGCGAAGCATCGCGACTCTACGCACAATTCCGTAATCAATTTAATCAGTTCACCATAACCAACTCAATCAACCTAATCTAACTTAATCAACCAGTCATTAAAAAATAAAATACCCTTTTCATATTAAAATATTATTACTACATTTGCACCTCTTTTATAAAGAAAGTTAACACGCAATGAAAAAAGATCTGCACCCATCAAACTATAGGTTAGTTGTTTTTAAGGATATGTCTAACGAATATTCTTTTATAACCAAATCATGCATCGATAGCCGCGAAACCATAAAATGGGAAGATGGCAATGAGTATCCGCTGATTAAACTTGAAATTTCTCATACTTCACACCCTTTTTATACCGGTAAAATGAAACTGGTTGATACTGCAGGTCGTATTGATAAATTCCGCACCCGTTACAGCAAAAAGTAATTTTGTTTTTTCTATAAAATATTTACAAGTCTCCCAGTACATCGGGGGACTTTTTTTATTTTTGCACCATGGCAATTATCTTATTCGACGATAACGCACATCAAACACTTCTGCCCTTAACTTTTACCCGCCCGGTAGCTGATCTGCGTATTGGGATTCTTACCATCGCTGAAAAGTGGGCGAAATATTTAAACCAGTCCACGTCTTTTCATACGCAAGCCTGGTTACAGGGGAAGTTCCCTTTAAAAATTGAGCAGGATAACATCTTTATTTACGGCGGTGTTTGCCCTGATGAATCCATAATTGAGGCTATTGACCGTTTGCAAAACGGTGAAGCTTTAAAATATGGCGACCAATTGCTGGCTGTTAAGCTAAATGCGGCCGATGCGGCTGATTTTAATCCTGGCGCAGAGTTTTCGTCGGTTACAATTTTAGAAAGCGTTCCGGTAATGATTCGGTTCCCTGAAGATATTTTCCGGAAAAACGACATAGAACTGCGTAAGGATTTTAACCTGCTTACCAAAGGCCGCAGCAGTGCGACTATAAGCCCTACAAATACTATTATAGGCGATGACTTTTTTGCGGAAGAAGGGGCAATTGCTGATTGCTCAACTTTTAGCACCATAAACGGCCCCATTTACCTGGCCAGCAATACCGAAGTTTGGGAAGGAACCCACGTTCGTGGTGCGTTTGCTTTATGCGAACATTCGCAGGTTAAAATGGGGGCTAAGATCTATGGCGCTACCACTGTAGGCCCTTACTCAAGGGTGGGGGGCGAACTTAACAATGCCGTGATCTGGGGTTATTCATCTAAAGGGCACGAAGGGTATCTTGGTAATGCAGTTTTAGGGGAATGGTGCAACATCGGCGCCGATACCAACAACTCCAACCTAAAAAATAATTATGATGACGTGAAGCTGTGGGATTATACCGCACAGCGCTTCCGTAAAACAGGCCTGCAATTTTGCGGCTTAATAATGGCCGACCACTCCAAATGCGCTATAAATACCATGTTTAATACGGGTACGGTAGTAGGGGTTAGTGCCAATATTTTTGGCGCGGGCTTTCCGCGGAATTTTATTCCTGATTTTTCATGGGGCGGCGCACAGGGGTATGAAGTTTATTCTATTAAAAAGATGTTTGAAACAGCCGAGCGTGTTTTTGCACGCAGGGATCACCGTGATTTTGATGAGAATGAAAAATATATATTACAAACTGTATTTGAACTAACCGAAGGATTCAGGAGGTTTTGATTATGTTTTGAAGGGTTGTAGTTGTTGTAAAGGTTGTAAAAGTTAGAAAACCAACAACAACGACTCCAACAACTACAACCTTTACAACAACTACAACTAATAACAAACTATAACAACACAATCATGAGAAAAAAAATTGTTGCCGGAAACTGGAAAATGAACCTTGGCTATAACGAGGGCTTAAGCTTGTTTTCTGAGATAATAAATATGTTTAAAGATGAAGCGACAGGTAAGCAGCAAGCTGTTATTTGCAGCCCGTTTATTCAGTTGCACAGCCTTGCGCAATTGGCAAAAGGTTATACCAATGTTGCTGTTGGCGCACAAAACGCACACCAGGCTGAGTCTGGCGCTTATACCGGTGAGATCTCGGCAAAAATGATAAAATCTGTTGGTGCTGAGTATGTTATTTTAGGCCACTCAGAGCGCCGCCAGTATTTTGGCGAAAGCAATGAGTTATTGGCTGCAAAAACAGATACCGCTTTAAAAAATGACTTGAAACCAATCTTTTGTATCGGCGAAACTTTACAGGAAAGGGAAGCGGAAGAGCATTTCAATATTATAAAGAGTCAATTGGTTGAGGGGGTATTTCACCTGGATGAAACGGATTTTGCGAAATTGGTAATTGCTTATGAGCCGGTTTGGGCAATTGGCACCGGCGTAACTGCATCGTCAGAACAGGCGCAGGAAATTCATGCGTTTATCCGCATCGAAATAGCAGCGAAATACGGTCAGGAAATAGCAGCAAATACCACTATTTTATACGGTGGCAGCTGTAACCCCAAAAATGCCCCTGAGCTTTTTGCACAGCCTGATATTGATGGCGGGCTTATCGGAGGCGCATCACTTAAATCACGCGATTTTATTGATATTGTGAAAGTCTTTAATTGAGTTGGAGAGATTAGAGACTAGAGATCAGAGATTAGTCGGGAAGCAGAAAAATAAGCCCTTCATTAACTAACCTCTTATCTCTAGTCTCTGATCACTGCTGAAAGCATGAAAAAGCTATTAAAAGTTATCCTGCCGCCATTTATCGGCTTTTTTATCTTTTTTGTGGGGGTAAGATATAGTAATGTGTACTTTACTTTAAAGATAGATGAAATGGGCTTGGGTAATCTGAAAAGCTTTATGGCTTTTTACCGTTATACCCTGCCATTGCTATTTTTTGTAGCAGTATTAACTCAATTATTGATTATTGTTCCGGTATGGAGAGGCCTGGTGGAAAAAACGGCAGCCGATAGGATAAACTTAATAATTGACCTTTGCTTTGTTTGCTTTTTATTCGCGCTGGGAATTAGCTATGCCATTTGGGACCCGCAGCGTGGCATTCATAACCTTGTTAAGCTTGTCGGCTTTATGTCGGCAGTTCAGTTGGTTTACTGGCTTATTAATTTGCTGATTTTGTACCTGCTTGAGTGAATTAATGAAGTCCGAAAGTTCGAAAGTCCGGAAGTCCGAAAGAAAGGGTCGCTGATTTTGCTAATGATTGAATGCAGCTGATATGATTATATGAATTCATTTTAATCCATTTTACAACTAATCTCTGATCTCTAGCCTCTAATCTCTATTCCCATGAACTACTACGAATTACTTTTTACTACTATAACTACTGAAGATTACCAACAGGACTTGCTAATAAACGCTTTGGGAGAGATCGGTTTTGATACTTTTGAAGAGCTTGATTTTGGATTTAAAGCCTATATTCCTGTAACTGATTTTAACCAGGAGAAACTGGATGAAACTTTGCTGTCCTACCAGGAACTTTTTACTTTTAGCTATGAGATAACGCTTATCCCTCAAAAAAACTGGAACGAAGTATGGGAAAGTAATTTTGAGCCAATTGAGATTGGCAGGCAAATTTTTGTACGCGCAACATTTCATCAGCCAAAGCCCGAATTTCCATTTGAGATAGTGATAGACCCTAAAATGGCTTTTGGCACAGGTCATCATCAAACCACCTCAATGATGCTCGAGCTGATGCTTGAAAATGATTTTGCAAATAAAAAGGTGCTGGATATGGGCTGCGGAACCGGCATTTTAGCCATTATGGCTTCTAAACTGGGTGCTGAGGAAGTGACCGCAATTGATTACGACCCGGTTTGTTATACCAGTACCATAGAAAATGCCCAATTAAATAATATTGAAAATATAACAGCGCTTTGCGGTTCAAAAGAAGTTATCCCTAAGGAGGCCTTTGATACCATTTTGGCAAATATTAACCGCAACATCCTTTTGGATCAGATGGAGAGTTATAGTAAGGTGCTAAACGCAGGTGGTGAAATTTACTTCAGCGGATTTTATGAAACTCCCGATCTGGATATAATTACAGAAGAGACCCGGAAATATGGTTTGAAATATATCAGTCATAAAAAAAATAAAGACTGGGTTGCCGCCAAATTTGTAAAATAAGGCCTCTTTCTAACAAATATTCCCTCCTAACAGATTTACGAAGTTTTTAAAACTGCGTAAATCTCTGATATTTTTTGAGTGGCAGTAAAATTACCATTACATTAATTTTATATGAACACTAACGGGAATTTTTTTATATTTTTAGTGTTAATAAACCAAGCGGCTAAAAATTGAACGTGCTAATTCCCTGAGATGAAAACATATCTTGTTCCTGTTGATTTTTCCAAAACAGCTGTTCATGCGGCTGAGTTTGCTGCCGCTTTAAGCCATCAAACAGATGTTAAGCACATTATCTTATTAAATGCGTACTACGTATCGGTTTACGAAACTATGCTGCCCAATCCTGATATGGTGCTGGTAAGAGATGAAGAAATCGAACAAAATGCAGCCGACAGGTTAAAAAAACTTGAGGAATTCAAAATTGAGCTCTCTGGAAAAGTCAGGCCGGGCGTTGAAATAAGTGTTCATTTAAATCGGTCACACCTGGTACGTGCCGTTGTTGAAAATGCTATTCGTAAAAATGCCGACCTTGTTATAATTGGCAGTAAAGGGAATAGCAGTAATGATGATGCGAAAATAGGAAGCCACGTGGCTAAAATAGCAAAGACCAGCCCGGTGCCGGTAATAGTTGTGCCGCCTGCCTACAATATCGAAAATATAAGCCGTGTGGTTGTTGCCTGTGATTTTAAAAAAGTTACAGAGATTGACGCCTTAGAACCACTTATGAAACTTCTGCAAAAGAAAAAGTTTGATCTGCTGGTGGTGAATATTAATAATAAAACAAATGGCTCAACAAGTAATGCAGAGCAGATGGCAGAAGGAACTGCTTTATATGAAGCACTTAAGCAACATGATCCAAAGTATTATTTTATTAATGAGGCAGATATTATTAATGGAATCCTCCAGTTTGCAAAGCATAATAATGCTCAAATAGTAATTGCATTACCTCATAAATATAGCTTCTTACAATCACTGCTACATACCAGCGTTTCACAGCAATTATTGGAAAGTTCTGCTGTGCCAGTATTGCTTTTAAAGTAAGTTAAACGCCAATAAATTAAATGTAAACAACATATATTAGATATTAATAATAATAATGAATATATTAGACTTTTGTAAGCAATAATTTAGCTTCAAGCGGAAATAAAATATTATTCAAAATTGTTGATAATTAGGTAGATATTGAATATTATTGTAACTTTATTAACCAACGCGAAATCTTTTAACCTTTAATATTAAATGAAGACACTCGGAAAAAAAATCAGGTTATTACGTCATCAAAAAGGATGGAGCCAGGAGGATGTTGCCAAAAGACTGGACATTTCCATTCCGGCTTTTTCGAAAATTGAGACAGGTATTACTGATATCAATTTATCGCGACTTGAACAAATAGCTGCTTTGTTTGAAATGTCAGTAGTTCAATTACTTACTTTTACTGATTCTGAGCAGGATCAAAAAGTTATTAATGAGTTGGAAACCATTAACAAAAAGCTAATGGACCGCGAAACCGAAGTTATTGACCTGCAAAAGAAAGTTATTGAATTATTTGAAGAATTAAGGCACAATAGAGTAACCGCCTGATAATAATTATCACGAATGGGCTCTGATTTAGTCGAATTTTGCGAATGATAAGAAAGTGAACATTCTATAATTGTCCGCCCCCGGCAATTCAATTCGCATAGTTCGAAAATTCGTGATAATTAAACTAATTAAAGATGTAACGCATTGTCAGGTGCTTTTTCCCAAATACGGCCCCCATTGCATTGTGCATTGCTATCATTTTTTCATTGAAATCACCAACCCACGATAGTTCAAGCTCCGTATATTGATTGAGCGGTAAAACGTATTCGCCCAGTGTAATAAAAAGTGCTGATTCAACACCGTGATTCTGGAATTTTTGCTTCGTTCCCATTACAATCGCCCGCATCCGCGAAACACCTTTCCATTTATTATACAAAAATTTAAGCTTGCCAACCAGGTTTAACTTGCCATTTAATGGCTTTATCATGGGGTTAGCATCTGGTAAAACAATTAAAAAAGACACCGGCTCATTGTTTATATATGCAAACCAGATCAGGTTTTCGTCCATAAGCGGTTTCATTTTCTTAAAGCTTTCTGCAATAGTGGCGTGTGTTATCGGCACAAAATTTTCAAAATCCTTCCAGGCATCATTATAGATCTCCATAAAGTCGGAGGCGAATTTTTCAATCTGGCCGGCTTTCAGGTGCTTAAATTCATAACCAGGTTTTTGGGTAACCCACTTTGCAATTTTATAAAATCGTTCAGGAAATGGTTTTAGGATATCTAAATGATTGGTTATCTGTGCGTACAGTGTTTTAAACCCATAATTATCAAAAAACGCGTGGTAATACGGGTGATTATAGTTCATGCCGTAGGAGGGAGGAATAAAGCCTTCAACCAGCAAGCCCCAAAAGTTGTCGTTTTCGCCAAAATTTATGGGGCCGTCCATTGCCCGCATGCCGTTTTCTGCAAGCCATTTTTTTGCAGTATCAAATAATAAAAAAGCAGCTTCTTCATTATTTATACATTCAAAGAAGCCAACTCCACCGGTAGGCTGTTCGTAATGATAGGCCTTTTTGTTGTTTATAAAAGCCGCAATCCGGCCAATTAGCTGCCCGTTTTTATCGGTAAGTACCCAGCGGGTACATTTACCATCCTGGTGAAAATTGTTTTTGGCAGGATCAAAAACCGCTTCAATATCGTTATCAAGCGGACAAACCCAGATGTTATCGTTTTTGTAAATTACCCTTGCGGTATCTAAAAATGCTTTTCTTGTCGCTTTGTCTTTTACTTCGCTTATAATCATATGTTTTTGCCTGAAAACGGCTAATATAAAAAAAAGCATCCGCAGGCATGGCCCGGATGCTTTAAAGTAGAATCTATTTTTTAAAGATCAATAATCGTCGTCGTCGTCGTCATCACCATAACTTTCGAACCCTAAATCGTCTAAAGGGCCGTCAAAATCATCGTCATCATCATCTACCTTTTTCTTGGGTTTCTGATCAAGCGTGCTATCGTCATCATCTTCATCCTCTCCCGTGTTTTCGACTTTCTTGTTTACCGGTTTTTTTGGAGTTCCCATTGCCATGAATTTTATAGTAAAACTTTTTTCATTATTAAATGCATACAAATGCACATAAGGTTATTTTGTTGATTTTATTTCTTAGTAAAAATAATCAAAATCATTTTCATTAAAAACATCATTTAAAAAAAAATATTTTTCTTTTAATTCTGTGATTCCCTGAAAATTATTCCGATTGTTCGCCAATTGAAACCTCATTATTTGTAAAATCCTTCATTTGAGGGAGTTCATTTATACTATTAATGCCAAAATAATCCATGAAAAGTGCGCTTGTACCATAAAGTATGGGTTTGCCCAACGCTTCTGATTTACCCACAATGGCGATTAATTCTTTTTCCAGCAATTTTTGAATGGAGTAATCGCAGTTTACGCCGCGGATCTGCTCGATATCCGGCTTGGTTACAGGTTGTTTATAGGCTATAATGGCAAGGGTTTCGAGCGCAGCCTGGCTTAATTTCTTTTTTGAACGCTGTGCCTGCAGCAGGCTGATTACCTGGTGGTAGTTTTTCTTTGTTAAAAATTGATAGCCATTATTCACTTTAACTACCTCAATGGCAAATTGCTCATTATGATATTTATCGGTGATGTTTTGCAAATGCTTATTTATCTCTTCCTCACTAAAATCCTGGCTAAATGCCGATTGCAGGCAATAAATAATTTCTTCGGTACGGATGCTTTGTTCCGACGCAAATATGAGAGCCTCTATGTGTTGTTCAATGTTGTCCATTTCAAGTCCGAAAGTCCGAAAGTCCGGAAAGTCAGTAAAGTCCGAAAGTAGTTAAAAGTCCGGAAGTCCGAAAGTCGGTAAAGTCCGAAAGAAGGAAAAAAGTTTAAAAATAGCGGAATATAAACCAGAGATTTTCAAATGATGCATTATTCTGTCCCCCAACTAGTCGGATCAACATCTTATTTGCTGAGTGACCTGCAGGAAGCCGGCTTGTCTTATGGGTGCCGAGATAAATTCGACATGACAAATGGTTTTGCAGGCACGGACATTTAACCCCTGAAACATGCAGCTTCTTTCGGACTTCCGGACTTTCCCGACTTTCGGACTCGCCTAATAATTTATCACTTGTTCCTCAATAGCGGCCGGTATTTCGCGCCAGTCGTACTTTTGGGTACGCAATTGCGGTTCAAAGCCTGCTTCTTTTATTGATTCCTGGATGCCCTTTGCGGTAAAACGGTGTGGTGCACCTGCTGCTGATACCACATTTTCTTCGATCATTATTGATCCAAAGTCATTTGCACCGGCATGCAGACATAATTGTGCTACTTGTTTACCCACAGTTAACCATGAGGCCTGGATGTTTTTAATATTTGGCAGCATAATGCGGCTTAGCGCTATCATGCGGATATATTCATCGCCGGTTACATTATTGGTAATACCTCTTATCTTACGTAATAAAGTGCCATCATCCTGGAAAGGCCAGGGGATAAAGGCAACAAAGCCGTAAGCGCCTTCCGGTTTTTCAGACTGTACTTCGCGGATCCAAACCAAATGCTCAAAACGCTCTTCAATGGTTTCGATGTGGCCAAACATCATAGTGGCCGAGCTTGGCAGGTTAAGCTGGTGGGCGGCACGCATCACATCAAGCCATTCCTTACCACCGCATTTACCTTTACTGATCAGGCGGCGAACACGGTCGTTCAATATTTCGGCGCCGGCGCCTGGCAGTGAATCCAGCCCGGCTGCTTTTAATTCTCTTAAAACATCAATATGGCTCATGCCTTCCAGCTTGGCAACGTGCGCAATTTCCGGTGGGCCCAGCGAATGAAGTTTTAAAGTTGGATATAATTCTTTTAGTTGCCTGAAAGTATCAGCATAAAATTTCAAACCCAGGTCGGGGTGGTGGCCACCCTGCAGCAATAATTGATCACCCCCATAGCGGAAAGTTTCTTCAATTTTTTGCTTATAGGTTTCAATATCAGTAATATAAGCGTCCTCGTGACCCGGGCGGCGGAAAAAATTACAGAACTTGCAGTTGGCTATACAAACATTGGTGGTGTTAACATTCCGGTCTATTTGCCAGGTTACTTTGCCATGCGGCACCTGGATTTTGCGCAGCTCATTGGCTGTGTACATCAAATCGGCAGTAGAAGCATTTTTATAAAGAAAAACGCCCTCATCCTGGGTTAAAAAATCAAACCGCAAAGCGCGTTGCAACAGATCTGCTGTGTTCATGCACAAATATACGAAGTAGGAGGTGAAAGGCGAAAGCAGAAAAGTAAAAGCAGGATAATGAGTAAACTTTTACAAGCGCTCAACATTTATTGATAACTTTAACTAACCGCAGACCATGAACAAACCTATATTTCATAAGTTTTATTTTCCCGGACTTATTAGTTTGGTGTTTTTGCCAATTATCTTTGTTTATTATCTGTTAAATAACGGATCTCCTGTTAAACACCAGTCAATACACGTATTTTGGTTAAATACCAGTGAATTGAACCACATTGTAAAGCATCATCTTGGATGGCCCAATATCCTTACTTTTCGACGGTACAAAACCCTTCTCATGACTGGAGATATGAAAAAGGACAGTTTAGAATTTTATAAACTTGAGATTTTGAGTAAACAATTAACATTTAAAAAAGACACGGTTAATGGACTATGTATTTCATTTGGCGTGCGTTCGACGTACGGTGAGGTTGTTGATGTTTTGAACGAACGGGATAAGCCGGGGAATAAACACCTGATATTTGAACCCATTAATAATGAGATTTTGGTATTTTATGTACAGCCGCAACCAATTAATGATTCCACAAAGCATTAAATGTATTGGATTGCCAAAGGTTAATTTATTACACGTTTGGTCACTTAGTTTTTAGCCTGGAAAGGTAATAAGAACTAACTTTTGTCGTAAAGCGCTTCATTAATTTGAGTTCTCAAAATTAAGTTCATTATCATTTGAGATAATTTGTTTCACCAACGGATAGCCCCTTGTCTAACTTCAGGACCTTCGTTACACTATCCGGGATCTCATGCTGATAATGGGTTACGTAAATCAGCGTAACATTGCTGAGCCTGCAAACGGTATCAACCAAGGTTTTAAAATGATGCTGCTGATGTTCATCAAGGCCCTGGCAAGGCTCGTCAAAAATAAGGAGGTCGGGATTTTTTATCAGGGCGCGGGCTAGCAGACAAAGACGTTGTGCGCTTGCTGGGATGTTTTTTAAGAGCACGCGGGCATACTTGTCAATTTCCAGCGCCTTCATCCAGCGCAAAGCTGTATCGGCTTTTGCTTTTTGTGATGGGCGAAATAAACCCAGCGTATCATAATACCCGGATTCTATAACCTGCAAACAGCTATTATCGGTAGGGAAATACTGGTGCAGCTCTGGCGATACAAAGCCGATTTTGCTTTTTATGTCCCAGATGCTTTCGCCGGTTCCACGCTTTTTATCAAACAAAACTATATCATTGGCATAGGCTTGCGGGTTATCTGCATTTATTAAACTCAGCAGGGTTGATTTACCGGCCCCGTTTGGGCCTAGCAACGCCCATCTTTCGCCGGGCAGTATCTGCCAGTTAATTTGGTTTAAAATAACTTTATCGCCATACTTTATAAACACATTATCCATTTTAACAATGTGCTTATAAGTTGTTTTAGCGGTTTCTGGGTTTAATAATGCTTTGAGCTCTTCGTTGTCAATAATATCAGTATCATCCTTCATAAACAAAGCGGGTTTAAACTCGTTTTTGGCAAGGCTTTTTATTATTGCACCGTCCTGCAAAATGGCGACATTGGTTATTGCATCCGGAATTTCATAAGGCGACGTGGCCATTATTACTGTAATGCCCGATTTGATGATCTCATCAATTATGAAATTAAAATCCTTCCGGGTTTGAACATCTAAACCGGTTAGCGGACTGTCCAGCAATAGCAAAACCGGCGATTTTAATAAAGCTGCAGCAAGCATCAGTCGTTTGGTTTCGCCGTTTGAAAGTTTGATGATCTGCTTGCTTAGCAACTCACGCAGCTGCAGCAAACCGGTTGTTTTCTCAAAATTCCAGTAATTATTTTGTTGCGATGCGGATGTTATGGAATGCAGGTATTGCTCAACGGTTAAAGCATCTTCCGAATCGGACGAATTATAGCGCTGCTGGTAATAAAAATCTGCTGTGTTTGAGAGATTTTTGAAGTGATGTTTAGGTTCAACAAGGGCAATCAGCTTGTGATAGGTGAGGTGCCCGTCTGCATTTCCGGTATGTTTAATAAAGTCATCAAAAAAATGGTAGATGATTTCTCCGCCCGTTATATTAAACCTGCCGGCTATGGTATGCAGTAAAGCACTTTTGCCCGATCCGCTTTTTCCTATCAGCGCCCAGCTTTTCTCTTTGCTAACCTCAAAAGTTAAGCCGGTAAAAAGTGTGTTGTTTAAAAATCGTACAGTTGCTTTATTTATTGAAATTAAAGGTAGATCCATCTGCTTCTTTTGTTGCCGGTAAAATTAATTATCTATTTGAATAAGCCCGGAAAAAATTAAAACAGTTCAGCTTGTGGCAGGGGGGACAAAAAATGGTAGAAAACAAAAACGCCCGGTTATTGCTAACCAGGCGTTTTTGTTTTAACTAAAAGCGAAATTATTTCTTTTTAGTAGTGTCAGTTTTAGCTTTAGCTGAGTCAACCATTTTTTTAGCTGTATCAACCATTTTCTTAGCAGTATCAGTCATTTTAGCTGAATCCATTTTAGCTGAGTCCATTTTAGCTGAATCAGAAGCAGCTGAATCAGATTTACCTTTACAAGCAGCGAAAGAAACTGCGATAACTAAGGCTAAAGCGCCCATTTTGAATGAATTTTTCATGTTAATTTTCTTTTTAAGTGATTAAATAGTTTACCTTAATACCTGAAAAAGCAAAAGGTAACCCATGATTTTAAAAAAAATCACAGATTACCTTTTGAAAGTTTAAAAACTAAAAATTAACAGAAAAATCTTATCAGATTATTTCTTAGTTGTGTCTTTTTTAGTTGTGTCTGTTTTAGCAGCAGTTGAATCAACTTTAACTACTGAATCTTTTTTAACGGTTGAATCAACTTTAACAGTTGTATCAGAAGTACCAGTTTTTTTGTCACCACCACAAGCAGCAGCAGAAACAGCGATTACTAAAGCAACGAAACCTAATTTGAATGAATTTTTCATTTTTGTTATATTTAAATGTGAGTGTTTGTAGCATTAATACCACAATTTGAAAAAGGTAACCCATGATTTTTTAAAAAATATTAAATCTATGGTTTTTATAGTCTATGTGTTTTAAAAGTGATCGGAATAAAATCCAATTCCTTTACTAACCTATTGTTCTTTGCCTTTTTTTACGACGGTTTTTTTAATTTCAGTTTTACTGGAGATCTTTTTGCTAACGGTATCTGTTTTCATATCAGATGTATCGGTGGCCTTTTTAACGGTGTCAACTTTTAAAGTAGTATCTGAGTGTTTAATGGTATCCTGGGTAGATAATGAATCTGTTTTTGCAGAATCGGCGCCGCCTGCCGACTTATTACCTTTGCAAGCGTTCAGTGACAATGCTATCGCAACTGCCATAAAAGAAATTTTAAATGTATTTTTCATGGGAATGTTTTTTAAGATGCTGATAGTTAACAGTTTTAGTAGTGGTTGGTTTTGTTGAGTAAGTTGATTAGGATAGATTGTGTTGAATGAGTTGATTAAGTACGTACAGGATCGGACGTATTTGTCTGTATATTGCAACCACATCATATAGATTATCGTTAAAAAAAAGATGAATCGTATTCAAAGTTTAGTCGACCCAGTGCAACTTAATTCAACCCGATCAGCCAGTTTTAATTCCACCGGAAAACAAAAATATTTCGGGTTTAATTTTTTTTTATCAATAATGGGTTACAATTTCGCATAAATAGTATTAAGTAGTGAGTAAAGAGTTAAATAGCGGAGTACCAACAGATAGTGAAGTTATCCTTGGCATCCTTAATAATTCGGAAAATGTGTTAAAGCGGCTTTATATCGCCTATTTTCCGATGATTTTACAACTGGTAATTAATAACAATGGCAATGCTGATGATGCGAAAGACATTTACCAGGAAGCCATAATTGTTCTTTATAATAAAGTTAAAACGGGTGATTTTGAGTTAAGCAGTAAGCTTAAAACTTATATCTATTCCATTTGCAGGCGGCTTTGGCTAAAAAGGCTCACGCAAATGAACAGGTATGGCGGCGACATAAAAGATTTCCAGGAGTATTTATCTGTTGATGATGAAACGGAAAAAAATAATGAGCGCGACATCCAGTTTAATAAAATGGGAAACGCCCTGCAATTACTGGGCGAACCCTGTAAAACTATTATAGAAGATTTTTATATAAATAACAGATCGATGCAGGAGATCTGCGAAAATTTTGGGTATACCAATGCAGATAACGCCAAAACCCAAAAATATAAATGCCTGCAAAGGCTGAAGAAATTATTTTTTCAGCAGAAATAAGGAGAGAAAAGCGATGAGCGAGAATAACCAGTTAACCGAAACAATTGAGCGTTATCTTAATGGGGAGATGACCAAAACTGAGCGTGCTCAGTTTGAAGAGCTGCGGGCCAGGGATGCCGATGTTAACGCAAAAGTAGCCGAGCACAAGCATTTCACCAACCTGATAAAACAGTATGGCGAACGTTTGGAACTTGAACAACGCCTGAATGCGATACATGATGAAATTGACGTTCATACCCTGGAAGATGAGCTGATGATCCATCCATCATGGATTGTGAGGATGTGGAGAAATCATCATTCAAAAATATCTGTAGCGGCGTCAATAGCTATTTTCGCAGCACTGTGTACTTTGTTTTTTACCGGATATCTTAGCAACAAACAAGCAAATTACGGTCGGTTAGTTGGAGAGATTGATAAATTGAAAACCGGCCAGAACAAATTGCAGGTAACAGTTAACAATCTCCCTTTGCAACACCAGGCTATTACTAATCCGGGGAATTTCAGGGGCACTGGTTTTGCTATTTCCTCAAATGGTTATATTGTAACGGATAACCATGTTATTCATAATGCTGATTCTGTTTATGTACAGGCGGCTGATGGAAAATCATACCGTACAAAAGTAATATACACCGAACCTCAAAACGATATTGCCATTTTAGAGATAACAGATCCCTCTTTTAAACCATTGGGCGCATTGCCTTACATATTTAAAAAGGCTGAAACCGATTTGGGAGAAGGGGTATTTACCATCGGGTATCCGAAGGACAATATTGTACTGGGTACAGGGTTCTTGACTTCAAGTACCGGGTACAAAGGAGATACCACGCAATACCAAATATCGGCGCTGCTTGACTATGGGCATAGCGGCGGGCCCTTACTTGACAGTAAAGGTAATATTATCGGTATTGTGAATGGGAAACAAACCCGTGTTGAAGGCGCCGCCTTCGCGGTTAAAACGAGCTATCTGTTAAAGGCTATTAAAGATATACCGGCTGATTCATTGAATAAGCCAATTAATACAAGCGGTAAGAACGTAATGGCCGGTTTAACCCGCCCTCAGCAGATTAAAAAATTAGAGAGTTACGTATTTATGGTTAGGGTTTATAACCAGTAAAGATCCCAAAAAACTATTCTATATAGTTCAGGGCGCTGTGATTTATTCATGGCGCCCTGTTTTTTTGCCCCTCAATCCCCTAAAGGGGGAGACATTAATATAGTCATCGAAGATCGTTTCATCTTCAAATTTTCAAATCCACACATCTTCAAATCAAAAAATCAGCACATCAACCTACCTGTCGACCTCGCCCAATACAAAGTCGATAGAGCCGACGATGGCAATCATGTCGGCAATCATTACTCCTTTTGCAATTTCGGGTAGTACAGACAGGTTGTTAAAGCTTGGTGCGCGGGCTTTTACGCGTGTAGGGATCTCTGACCGGCCGTCGGCCATAAAATAAAAGCCCAGCTCGCCTTTTGCGCCTTCGCACCTTACATAGTAGTCCTGCGCCTTTGGTGTGATTTTGCGGGGCATTTTTGAGCGGGGATCGAAATCAGGCGTGCGTTTTAATTCATTTTGCAGGCGGCTAAGGCATTGTTCAACCATTTTTAGGGATTGTTCTATCTCGTCAACCCGCACTTTGTAGCGGTCCCAGCAATCGCCAACGGTACCCATTTCACCTTTGCCCACAGGTATATCAAATTCAAGTTCAGGGTATATTGAATAATTATCAATGCGCCTCAAATCCCACTTAAGGCCTGATCCGCGGAGCATAGGGCCCGAACAACCGTAGTTGATGGCTACATCAAGCGGCAAAACGCCAACGTTGGCAGTGCGGCTTATAAATACCTGGTTATCGGTTAAAAGCTGGTTAAGCTCAATCATTTTGGGCTTAAAATAAGTCACAAACTCGGCGCAGCGTTCTTCAAAGCCAACAGGCAAGTCGTAAAACAAACCGCCAACCCAAATATAGTTATACAGCATCCGCGAGCCTGAGGCCCACTCCAGCATACCCATTATATGTTCTCTGTCCCTGAAACACCATAAAAAAGGTGTGAAGGCGCCAATATCAATGCCATAGGTACCAATAGCTATCAGGTGCGATGCAATGCGGTTGAGTTCGCAAACCAGTACCCTGATATATTCAATCCGCTTTGGAATTTCTTTATCAATGCCCATCATGCGTTCAACACCCATAACAAAAGCGTGGCTGTTGTTCATTGATGCCAGGTAATCCAGCCTGTCGGTAAAAGGGATGGTTTGCTGGTAGGTTAATGATTCGGCGTGTTTTTCAAAGCAGCGGTGCAGGTAGCCAATGTGGGGGATCACTTCTTTAACAATCTCGCCATCGGTTATCAGCTCCAGTCGTAAAACGCCGTGAGTTGACGGATGCTGCGGCCCCATATTCAACACCATATCCTCGGTGGCTGCATCTGCTATCTTCTGATAGTAATTGTTTAAAGCGGTATCGTATTTGGGATGAGTGGCCAATTTTTTTATTTCGGATGTCGGATGTTCGATGTCGGATTTGTTTTGAATTTCAAATTTAGGAAATTCTACCGGATGAGTCGTATATAAATAAAAAACGCCCGTAGTTACTTAAGCTACGGGCGACTGATAAACTATAATTACCGACCCCGAATTGGAACTTTCGAAATCAAACTATATGCTCTTTAAGCAAAACTCTCTTTGAGTTTGCTGCTTTGGGTTGCCAGCCATGCATAACTGTACATAGCAACTGCTTTTACTTTGCTCTGGCGGCTTTTAAATGTCCACACATCTTTCATAAATTCTTTATGGTTTTTGCTATTCAGCGTATCAAAAGCTACAGAGATGGTCGGGGTTAATGAATAAGCCGTATGCCATGTTCCAAACGGAATAAACAATGTTTCGCCCGGACCAACTGTAAAATGAATAGGTGTGGCATCCTTATATTTTGGAAATTTCTCAAAATCCGGTTCAAAAATATTTAACTCTGAGCGCCATGGGTCATCAGGGCGGGGATATAGCAATTCATCCTGACCACGCGGAAATACGGTGAATCTTTTTTCGCCGTATAGTTGGGTGATCCATGCATTTAAATGATAATAATCAATATGCAGGTATGGGAATTTGCCACCCGGACCGCCTATAAACAATTCAGTAGCGCCGCCCCATTTGCCCAACGAAAACATGGGGTTTTTAAGCCAGTTTGGTGAAGCATATTGCAGATCGAGCGGAGCAATTAATGGCATTATCTCGGGTAAGGTTGCCGGGATATCAAATATAATAGGGTACGGGGCAGGTTTTTCAACGGTGCTGGTTTCAACCATGTCCATTATATCCTTCATTTTGTAAGATGTTCCCCTGCAATCGGTTTCCCGTTCAGGATAATTTTCCCTGAACCAATCGGGCGTAAATAAACCATTTGCCTTCCAAACTTTTGCAGCATTAGTAAAAACCAGCGGAATGCCGGGTTTGTAATGCTCCTCCATAAATTCTTCGTAGGTAATATTGTCTCTCCTTATAATATCCATAGTGTCAACCTGGGGTTTAATTAGTTGAAATTACTAAAATTATACAGGCTTGTACGATATTGGGATTAAAAGGTTGTGTGGGGGAAAGTCCGAAAGTCCGAAAGTCCGAAAGTCCGAAAGTCCAAAAAGATAGAAGGACGGACTTGGGCTAGGAGAGCGCTAACATTGCAGCGTCTTTCGGACTTTACTGACTTTCGGACTAAAATTAATCTATTTTTATACCCTTATAATACTCCGCTGTTTTATAATCCTTGCGTAAGGGGAAGCCTTCCCAATCGTCTGGTAACAGGATCCGGCGGAGATCGGGATGGCCTTCGAAGTATATTCCTAAAAGGTCATAAGTTTCACGCTCGTGCCAGTCGGCGGTGCGGTAAACGGAGGTAATGCTTGGGAAAGTTGGCAGGTTATCAAGGTTGCGATCATTATCTGTGCTTACTTTTAGTGTAAGCTGTGTTTGGTAGGGGATAGATGCCAGATGATAAACAACGCCAAAGCGATTTGCTTCAACACCATAATCAACGCCTGTTATGCTGCTGAGGAAATCGAAATAGGTATTTGAATTATTACGCAGCTCGAGGCAAACATCGGCAATCCGGGCAGGATCAATAAGCAAGGCGGGTTGCAGGCCGCCTTGCTCCTCGCCAATAATTACTTCAGCGCCAAATTTTTCAACCAGCAATAATTTAATTTCCTCAAAACTCATGGCGCTAATCGTACTTTTTTCCAGGTTTTATTATCGATTTTTTTATAGGCTATCCGGTCGTGCAGCCTGCTGGTACGGCCTTGCCAAAATTCAATCATTCGGGGCTTTAAAATATAGCCGCCCCAAAATGATGGCTTGGGCACTTCTTTGTCGGTGTATTCTGCAGCTAATTCATCCCACTTTTTTTCCAAGACATCACGGCTTTCAATCTCCTGGCTTTGCGGTGATACTACGGCGCCAATCTGGCTCTCTTTGGGGCGCGAGTGGAAATATTTTTCTGATTGCTCTTTGCTTAACTTTTCTAAAGTGCCTTCAATCCGGATCTGCCGCTCCTGGCTGGGCCAAAAAAATGTTAAAGCACCCACCGGGTTTTTGGTGATCTCTTTGCCTTTGCGGCTCAGGTAATTGGTATAAAAAACAAAGCCATCGCTATAAATGCCCTTCAGCAAAACAATCCTTGCCGATGGCATGCCATTGTTTGTTGCTGTTGAAAGGGTCATCGCATTGTGCTCAGGCACATTTGCTTCCAGCGCCTCATTAAACCAGGCCTCAAATTGTTTTATGGGGTCGGCTTTTGTGCTGTTTTCTGATAAAGAGGCAGCTGTATAATCCGCTCTTAAGTTTTCTAATTTATCCTGATTCATCCCTGCAAACTTACAAATTAATTATGGAGGGAGAGGCAAGAATCAAGAGGTCAAGAATCTAGATACAAGAGCAGGGGATCACGACAAATTAAATATAAAAAGAGAGAACTTTCTTGAAGAATTTATCGTTAATAACTTTAATTTTTATATTGCGCTCGTCCGGGATTGATTTCTGACTCTTTTTTTCAAAAACTGGACTTATTTTTGCAATACTTTTTATATTGAACCCAAATTTAACCCTTTATGCTAAGTTCTATTTCGGCAGCCGCAGGACGCTTATTAATATCGGAACCCTTTATGGTGGATCCGAACTTTAAACGATCCGTAATTATACTAACAGAATACTCTGAAGCCGGCGCCATGGGTTTTATTTTAAACCACGTAAGTGAATTTTTATTGGGGGATATTTTACCCGATCTTTCATATTCCGAGATCCCTGTTTTTATTGGCGGGCCTGTTGCAGGCAATACGCTGCATTTTATTCATCGCTGCCCTGAGAAAATTGCCGATGGTATTGAAATAGCTGAGGGTGTATTTTGGGGCGGAGATTTTGAAGCGGTTAAGGAGCTGATAACCAGCTACCAGTTAAATGCCGACGAGATCAGGTTTTTTACAGGGTATTCCGGCTGGATCCCAAAACAACTGGATGAAGAGATAAAAGAAGACAGCTGGATAGTTGCCAATCAATTAAATATTGATACCATATTTTCACAAAACGAGGAAACGCTATGGCGGGAAGTTGTGATAGGACTAGGGCAGCGTTACGCGCATATTGCTAATTTTCCGGAGAATCCGGCTCTTAATTAGGGGTAGAGATCAGAGGTTAGAGACTAGAGATTAGTTGAAAATAAAGATTAGAGGCTGGAGACCAGAGATTAGAAAAACATCTGTGGCAAACTATCGTTTATATAAAAAATTTAACTAATCTCTAACTTCTGGTCTCTAATCACTATTTCTCCATCTCCTTCGCCGATTCTTCAACTTTTTTCTTCAATTCTTCTTTAAAAGCAATCAGGTTTTTAACGATCTGTTCATCAGCAGTTGAAATTATTTGTGCCGCCAGGATGCCGGCATTTTTTGCTGCATTTAGGGCTACCGTTGCAACCGGGATGCCATTTGGCATTTGTAGTATGGAAAGAATAGAATCCCAGCCATCAATTGAATTGCTTGATTTTACGGGTACGCCTATAACCGGCAAATGGGTTAATGAAGCTACCATGCCGGGTAAATGTGCTGCGCCGCCTGCGCCGGCTATAATTACTTTTAATCCGCGGCCTGCAGCTTCACGGGCATAGGTAAACATGCGGTCGGGTGTGCGGTGGGCTGATACTACTGTAATTTCATAGTCAACGCCAAGTTCTGTTAAAACGTCAGCGGCGTCTTGCATAACCGGAAGATCCGATTTGCTGCCCATTATTATACCTACTTTGGGGTGGTTCATATTATTTTAATTTGTCATTGCGAGGAACGAAGCAATCTCCTCATGATATCCGTTATGCATAGTTCGCGATTGCTTCGTTCCTCGCAATGACAAGACGGGTTATTCTTAACTTATCACTCTTAGTGTCTTCTGCACAAATCTTGCCTTTTCAATTGCTTTTTCCCTGTCAGCATCAACAATGGTAACATGGCCCATTTTGCGGAAGGGTTTGGTCAATGCCTTGCCATATAAATGTACATAAACACCGGGGCATTTTAATACTTTTTCAATGCCTTCGTAAACTGCAGGGCCTTCGTATCCGGCTTCGCCTAAAACGTTAACCATTATGGCGTTATTAAGGCAGGCGGTATCGCCAAGCGGCTGGTTAAATATGGCCCTTAAATGCTGTTCAAACTGCGAAACAACGTTGCCCTCAATACTTTGGTGCCCGCTGTTATGCGGTCTTGGAGCAAGCTCGTTAACCAGTATTTTACCGTGCTTGTCTAAAAACATTTCAACTGCCAGTAGGCCTACAATTTTAAGGTCCTGGGCTATTTTAACGGCTATTTGGGCTGCATCCTGCTGTATTTCAAACGGCAGGGTTGAGGGCGAGATCAGAAATTCAACCAGGTTTACGTCGGGGTTAAACTCCATTTCAACCAGCGGGAAGGTTTTTACTTCGCCGCTTTCATTGCGGGCAACAATAACCCCTATTTCTTTTTCAAAATCAATAAGGCGCTCAATAAGGCTGGGTTCAGTAAAGGCTTTTGCCAGGTATGATTCATCCATAACCTTATAAACGCCCCGGCCATCATAACCATCACGCCTTAACTTTTGAATGTAAGGAAAGGGGATATGGCTTTCTTTTAATTGTTGAGGGGATGAGATTACCTGGAAATCGACTGTGGGAATATTGTTTTCTTTAAAAAACTGTTTTTGCAGGCCTTTATCCTGAATCAGCCTGATAATGCGTGGCTGCGGATAAACCAAAACCCCTTCTTTTTCCAACTGCTCCAGCGCATCAACGTTCACCTTTTCAATTTCAATTGTAAGCAGGTCAACCTTTTTGCCAAAGTTGTAAACAGTTTCATAGTCGCCCAACGAGCCAACCACAAATTCATCGCATAACTTGCGGCAGGGCGCTTCCCGGTCGGGGTCAAGCACCTTTACGGTAACATTGTAATTAATAGCCTGCTGTATAAGCATGCGCCCTAACTGGCCGCCGCCTAAAATTCCGAGTTTAAGGTCTCCGTAAAATGCTTTCATTATAATGATGCAAGTTTAGCCTAAATCTTTCAAAAAGCCTAAACAGTGTTATTTACCCGATGTTTTTTTAGTGAGTTTGTAATAAAAAATGGCATGCGTTATAAAAAACACAACACCCGCAGTAACGTATATGGTGTTATTAGGGCCTGGTTGCGGCGCTATAAAATTGGTAATAATATAGGCCAGCGGACCTGCAAAATACAGGAACAGCCTCCATGCAGGATTATTCCAAATGGCCGGATTGGGAATAAACAGCGCCGGGGTTGCCATTAACAGTAAAATACCGTTAAGATAAAATATTGCTGATATAATTACCGGCAGCGCCTTGCTATAATCATTGCCTTTAATTACTACTGCATAATAAATGCAGGATATAGCAATTGAAATAACCAGCGAAAAAATGAAAGTTTTAACAAGGTTAAGCAGAATTGTTTTTACCATCTCTGATTTTAAATTTTTCCAAATTTCAGAATTTTGAACGGCTATTGGATAGATGTATAAAAAAATATTTATTTGTGAGAGTTGGCTTCAATATTAATGTCACAAATATATGATGTGGACACCCTGCCGTTTAAATGAGCCTGTAAAACCGCTATATTTGCGCCGTATTTACCTTTAAAGTTCTTTAAAATGAAAACTAAAATAGCCGTAGCTAATGGCGATGGTATAGGCCCCGAAATAATGCAGGCTGTTCTTCGCATTTTTGAAGCTAACAATGTTCCGCTTGAATATGAATTTGTTGAAATGGGCAAATCTTATTTTGATGCAGGCCACTCAACCGGGATGACCGCTGCTGCAAAGGAAACCGTTGAAAGTCTCGGCATCCTGTTTAAAGGCCCTATGGAAACCCCAAAAGGGAAGGGCGTAAAAAGCATAAACGTAACAGCCCGGAAAGTGTGGAATACTTACGCTAATCAGCGGGATTTCAGGACATTAAAGGGTGTTGAAACCGTTTTTTCAAAGGCAGGGATCCCTATCAACTTAACCATAATCCGCGAAAATATAGAAGATACTTATGGCGGCATTGAACATCTTTTAACATATGATGTTGCTGTGGGGCGCAGAATTATAACCCGTCCGGGTTCGGCTCAGGTTATCCGTTATGCTTTTGAAATGGCAAGGCGTAAAGGCTATACCAAATTAGCCTGTGCACACAAAGCCAATATCATGAAGCTTACTGACGGGCTTTTTCTTGAAACCTTCCAGGAAATAGCAAAAGAGTACCCTGATATTCAATCGTCCGATATTATTGTTGATGACCTGTGCATGAAGCTGGTCACCCAGCCACAGAACTTCCAGGCAATTGTACTAACCAACTTGCAGGGTGATATAGTATCTGATCTTTGCGCCGGTTTAGTGGGCGGATTGGGTTTTGCTCCGTCAGCCAATATAGGCGATAACATTTCCATTTTTGAAGCCGTGCATGGTACCGCCCCCGATATTATGGGTAAGGGCATTGCCAACCCTACAGCGTTATTGCTTTCGGGTATTTTGATGCTGCGTTACCTGGGCTTTACCGAAAATGCTGCTGCAATTGAAAATGCTTTGCTTTACACCTTAGAGCAAGGCGTGCATACCGGAGATTTTGGCGACAGATCAATAGCTGCTGTTGGTACAAACGGTTTTGCCGATGCTGTAATAGCCAATTTAGGCAAAGTGCCGGCTGATGGCGGCGTGGTTGGAAAAGCAAACATGCAACTTAAAGCCAATGCCAATCATCATTTGCTTACAAAAAATAAACTTACAGTAACCAGGGGAATCAAGGAAGAAATGGTAGGGGTTGACGTGTTTGTGGAAGCCGGTGAATTACAACCTGCCGAGCTTGCCGAATTGGCGAAAAAGCGGCTTACCGATAATTTTGACCTGGTAATGATCTCGAACCGGGGAACCCAGGTTTGGCCTACCGGATCAATTTATACCGAATTGGTAAACGAATACCGCGTGCGTTTTGAAAAGAAGCCAGGTACAACCATAAGCCAAAAAGAGCTTTTGCACATAGCTGCTAATTTTTCAGAAGATGCTAAAGTATGTTCGGTTGAGTTCCTGATGAAATTCGGGGGTAAGATTGGTTATACGCTGGCACAGGGGCAGTAATAAATTTTAAGTCCGGAGTATAGAGTCGAAAGTCGTAAATGTAGATTTGACAACTTTTTAAAAGTTGTCAAATCTTAAATCTGCCCGGCTAAAATTCTTTTTCTCCGTTTGTCTGCAAATAAAGCAACCGGCAATCCGATACAGATTATCAATATTGTCATTCCAATAAGAGTGGGTAAAACATGAAATGGCTTTAGCCCTATTTTACTAATGGGGATCACAATAATGTTCATTACAAACCAGCAAATTATCCCGTATTCAAAGGCGATAAGGTACTTGTTGCGGAAGAGTTTATAAAAAGCCGGATAACCAAGGAAAAATGCTGTGGTAAAGGCGTATGCTATTACATAGTGAAACAGGATCCCCCATAAAACCATAGTCCTGCCCCCGCTATAGGCAGCTTTTCCGAATGCGCCACTTGCAATAAATTCAAAAATTACCCCGGCGTTTGCTTTATAATTCCAGGCCAGGGCTGCCACTGCATCCAGCGTACCTGTTATTAAGCCAATCAAAATTATATTGAGATAGATATTGTTGCGCCTGTCGGTGTTTTGAATTGCCATTGGTGAAATTTACAGGCAATAAAGGTATAAAATTTATGAAAAAGCAAATGATGTGCTATTATTGATTTACGCCATAAAAATGCCTGTTTAATTATTTCTTTATTAATTGTTTACACATCTTTTTTTATTTCTTTAAAACTATATCCTGTAATTAATGGTTATAAAGATCGAAACTAACAAAATGCTAAAAGTGATTTTAATTCGCTTGCGGTAATAATTCTAACTAAAACTCGTAACTAAAGTATTTAACATGAAAAGATCAATTTTAATTGTAGCAGCGCTATCAATAGGACTATTGTCAAGTAACGTGTTTGCACAAACAACGCCAACACCTACCCAGCCGACGCCAACTCAGCCAACGCCGACGCCTACACAGCCGGCGCCACAACCGACTCAGCCAACGCCTACGCAACCACCAACACAAACACAACCACCTGCAACAACCGCTCCTGCTGCAAAAGCAGATTCGGTGAAAGATTTGCAGGCTACCATAGCGAATGTTGCCGACCTGTCGACATTAACAGCTGCTATTAAAGCGGCGAACCTGGATGCTACCTTAAAAGGCCCTGGTCCGTTTACCGTATTTGCACCGGGCAATTCAGCATTTAGCGCTATCCCTAAAACCAGGCTTGATAGTTTAATGAAAGATCCGGTTAAGCTGGCAAAACTTGTAAACGCCCATGTGGTAGTAGGTAAATATGATAAAGCCGCAATTATTAAGGCTTTAACAAACGCTACAAAAACCGCAACATTAAAAACGGTTGACGGGCAAACCATTACCATAGCTGTTGTAGATAAAAAATTACAGCTTAAAGATGCCCAGGGAAATACTGCCGAAGTAACCTCATTTGACACCCCGGCCTCAAATGGAGTAATCCATGGGATTAACGGGGTGTTTATGTATAAATAATTTTGTAAAAACCTTAAATGAGAGCCCGGTTCTGGAAACAGACCGGGCTTTTATAATTAATTAACAAAAATGTTGAGCTTATATTATAGAATTTGGGCTGATGCAATTGTGTCTCAAAAGAAAAAGAGATCTGAACATACCAGTTGGCAGCTTTATACGCTCGTTCCAATGTCTGTATTGCAGGGGATTAATTTGCTGACTTTTTTTTATTGGATGAAGGTTATTGTAAACCGCTACCTGCCATTATTTATGCCGGTAGATATATTCAATGCACATCCTTTAAATGATTTTGTATCTGTAATTATAACCTTTATTGCACCTTTTGCTATTTTAAATTACCTGTTGATATTTAATAATGAAAGGTATAAAAACATTATACAGAAATATACTGCCCAGGATGGGAAACTGTATAAAAAGTATATTTTAATATCAATTGGTTTATTGATAATCCCGGTTGTAATAAAATTTATGTTTTTTGGCTGATGTTAACTCGTTAGTTATTTCATATAAGCATCCAAAAATGAAAAAATGCTTTTACGAATATAATCCGCATCAAACATCACGCCGTAATGTGGTGCGTCTTTAACTATAATCAGTTCGTTTTTTACCCCGGCTTGTTTTAACCTCTCGCTTAATGAAACAGATTGACCTGGATTTACCGACTCATCTTTTTCACCTTGTACGATGAGGAAAGGCGGATCATTTTTATCGATATAAGTTACCGGACTAGCGGCTTTTGCCAAATCGGGGCGGCTGGCTACAGTTGCACCTAATAATAGGGTGATAGGGGATTTAGGGTCAGCACTGTCGTTACCTTTGAGCGTTGTGAAGTCTGACGGTCCGTAAAAGTCAAGACAAAGCCTGATCTTAAATTTGGGCTTTTTACCGTCGGCATAAAAGGCTTTTATATTATTATTGTTTGATAAAGCTAACAGGGATGCCAAATGCCCGCCAGCAGAAAAGCCTATTACTGCAATCCTATTTTTATCCAGACTGTACTTGGCTGCGTTATCGTACAAAAACTCAAATGCCTGGTTGCAATCCTGAATCTGCGCCGGGAATACCGAAGTTGTGCTATAGCGGTAATCTATCGAGGCTACTGCGTAACCGCTGTCGGCAAAAGCTTTTAGGGTTTGGGTCATGTAGCCCATATCGGCATATTTATCATTGAGCATCCATGCCCCGCCGTGGATCCATACAATAAGCGGGTAGCTGGCTTTTTTAACAGGCGGCAGGTAAATATCGAGCAGGTGCTTTTTTAGGGTATCGTTAGCGTAGGGGATATCGCCGATCAGGGTTGTGCCGCTGGGGAAGATGGTTAGTTTGGGGTTGGTTTGGGCGTTGGCATTATTGATCAACCACATAAATAGTATAAATGCAAAAAACGTCTTCATAATAAATTGTATCTAATCATTAGCTTTCGGAGCCTTGTTTTTTTGGTGATTGATCATTACACTTCCCGAGGCCAGGTCATGTATCGCTCTTCTTGAGGGATTGCTGTGTATGGTTAAAAATGAAATCCACCCCAAAAGTACCTTCACAATATACCTGATTATGGCGTGGAAAAAACTTATCCTGCTATTTGTATCCGTAAATTTTTTAACGCGTATACCCTTGATATAATTGCCAATGGTGAAACCAAAAGTCAAACAAAATGGCTCATAAAAAATAAACACAGCTAAAAAGAGCGCTATCCTTAACCAGTCGGGCGCGCCGGGGAAACGATCCAATACCATTGAGAAAATAACCATTGATACGATAATAATTACCGTATCAATGAACACAGATTGCAGGCGAACAATCAGTGGCGGGTACTCATCTTCCATATTTAGTTTTAGGTGACTAAATATACCTGTTAGGTTTTATAATTATGGAAATGTTGAGATTTAATTATTGAATAATAAATGTACGTATAGGTTTGTGCTAATTCTTAAACCTTCAGGAGTAAATACTTAACATTCAAACTTTGAAAATTTTTATTTTATCTTTATCCTGCTATCAAAACCGTTGTTAGGTAGTGAATTGAAAATGAGCCACTTTTAAAGCAAAAAAATGGGAGACATTCAGCATAAGCGCTGGGTTAAAGGCGCACATTTTATTATCACTTTAAGTTTCCTCGCGCTTACCGTTAGTGGTTATGTTATCCTGATGTCGCACCCCCGGCTTTATTGGGGCAAAGCTGGTAATGACCTTACCCCGGCATTGTTCGAACTGCCTATCAGCCGTAATTACCACCATGGCGGCTGGGAAAATAGAATCCAGTTTAAACATTTAACGGGTTCGCAGATAAGCGCGGTACGCACTTACGATATTTTTAACCAGAACGGGTGGGGGCGCAGCACCCACTTCCTTGCGGCGTGGTTTTTAGTGGTAGCCGGGCTCATCTATTTTATCACCGGGTTTTTCAGCGGTCATTTCCGCAGCAACCTGGTGCCACGGACAAAGGAACTTGGTTTTAAGCTCTTCTGGCACGATTTACTCAGCCATTTCCGAAAGCCGGTGTACACCGGCGGCAAATACGGGCTACTGCAAAAGATCACCTACCTGGCGGTTATATTTTTCCTGTTCCCGGTTGTTATCTTAACGGGCTTCACCATGTCGCCCGCTATTACCGCATCCTATCCCTTCCTGCTTAAAATATTTTTTGGCCATCAATCTGCGCGTACTATTCACTTTTTTTCTGCCAGCGCGCTGCTATTGTTCCTGTTGGTGCATGTGGTAATGGTAGCCAGGTCGGGCTTTAAACGAAACATACTGGCAATTACTTTTGGTAAATAACCATGAAAGAAAAAAAACTCATGACCAGGCGCAGGGCCATTTTCGCAGGGTTTACCTCTGTGGGCGCACTGCTTCTTTCGGGATGTTTGAAAAAGGCACTCCCGACTTATGGCAACATACTGCGCATGGGCGATAACCTTACGTATATGGCCCAGCGCGGCATACTTTCGCAGCGGGCATTGGCGATGGAATATCAGAAAAGCGATATAACTTCGTTTCCGGTTACTGATATTGGGGATCCTGCCGACCCGGCAAGCAAGGTTGCTTATAGTAAAGCATACCAGGAACTGCAACGTAATAACTTTAAAGACTGGGTGCTTTCCGTTGAAGGCAGCGTAGGCAAACCGGGCAAATACTCAATGGACGATCTTAAAAAGCTTGGAGAGCGCACACAAATTACCCGGCATACCTGCGAGGAAGGCTGGAGTGCCATTGCGGAATGGACCGGTGTACCACTGGGCGCTTTGTTACAGCATGCGGGCATTTTACCTGCTGCGCGTTTTGTGTGTATTTATGGTTATGATAACTATGGCGAAAGCATTGATATGTTAGACGCTTTTCACCCGCAAACTATCCTGGCTCATACCATGAACGGCGAAACTCTCCCCGCGCGCAATGGCGCACCACTTCGCCTGCGGGTAGAGACCCAAATTGGCTACAAAAACGTTAAATACCTGCAGCGGATTGTAGTAACCGATAAATTTGTAGATGCCGGGCCGGATATTTCTAATGGATGGTCGTGGTATACGGGGATATAATTTCGCAGATTGCAAATTTGTTATTGTTTTCAGCTTGTAGTGAGGACATGGCCAAAGGAGAGCGTGCTATATGATTTCTTCAACTTTCAGTCTTTTCCGACTTCCGGGCTCCTCCCAACAATTTCTCCCCTTCAATCTTCTTCTGCAATTCCAGTATAGCGCCAATTAGCGCTTCCGGCCGTGGCGGGCAGCCCTGCACGTATACATCAACGGGGATCACCCTGTCGACACCTTTTACCACATGATAACCGTGCTGCCAGTAGGGGCCGCCGCAGTTGGAACATGAGCCCATAGAGATCACATATTTGGGTTCGGGCATTTGCTCATAAAGGCGTTTAATGCGTTCCGCCATTTTAAAGGTAACTGTGCCGGCAATGATGATAACATCAGCCTGCCGGGCAGAAGGGCGGGGGAATACGCCATAACGGTCAAGGTCATAGGTAGATGCGAAGGCCCCCATAAACTCAATAGCACAGCAGGCAATACCAAAGCTTAATGGCCACAAGGATGATAACCTCGACCAGTTAAGCAGGTCATTCACTTTGGTTATTATAACGCCACCGTTCTCACTCGTCAGATCACTGCTCATTGCCGGGTTTTTTAAAAGTTGGTTTAAACATGGGTTTTCTTATTGGCGGTGTTCCGGGTGTTCCACCTGTTCCATCTGTTCCACCTGTTCCACTTGTTCCGGGTGTTTCATTTGTTCCGGTTGTTTCCATTGTTCGCACTGTTTCAAGTGGAACAGATGGAACAGCGGCAAGCGAAAATGCCCTCACTTTATAAACGCTTTGTTCCGCATTCAGCTTTTCATAAAGCGATTTTGGAATAAAAGTATCTGTAGTTGGAACAATTGGCTTTGGTTTTATCCAGTTAAGGTCGCCTTTTACCCAAACGTAGGCCAGTCCAAGGATCAGGATGCCGAGAAATATAAACATTTCTGTTAAAGCCAGCCAGCCCCAGCGCGGGTCGTAGTTATTTATTTCATGGCTGCCGAAAACCGTTGCCCAGGGGAAAATGAACACCATTTCCACATCAAACAACAAGAAAACCAGCGCAATTACATAAAAACGGGAGTTGAACGGCAGCCAGGCATTGCCGGTTGTTTCCTCGCCGCACTCGTACGAGGTTAGCTTTTCGGGGTTAGGATTGTTGGGCGCTAAAAGCTTGTTTATTAAAAAAGCCACGCATACCATTATTATTCCTGTAATAAGGAAGATAAGTATCTTTCCAAATTCTGATATTTGCGACACTTCAGCCATGACAGCAAATTTAACAAAACAAACAGATTTTGACGCTATAATTATTGGCGGCGGCGCCTGCGGTTTAATGTGTGCCGTGCAAGCCGGTTTTTTAGGCAAGCGAACACTGGTATTAGAGAAAAACGATAAGGTGGGCGCCAAGATCCTGATCAGCGGGGGCGGACGCTGTAATTATACCAACCTATATGCGTCGGCGCAGCAGTTTATATCTGACAACGGGCACTTTTGCAAATCAACCCTGTCACAATGGACGGTGGACGATACCGTCAGCTTTTTTGAAACTTACGGGATCATAGGCAAAGAGAAAACGCTGGGCCAGCTTTTTCCTGAAAGCGATAATGCTAAAGATGTAGTAAAGGTGTTTACCTCGCTTTGTGCCGACATGGGGCAGGAGATCTGGTGTGATGCAGAAGTTAAAGGGCTTGAACAGGTTGATAATGGTTTTGTTGTTTCGGTGGAACGGAACGGGAGAACCGAAAACTTAGCTGTCCCTAAAGTAGTGATTGCATCGGGAGGATTACCCATTCCAAAAATGGGAGCAACGGATTTTGGGTTGCGGGTAGCGAGAAAGTTCAGTCTTAAAATTAACGATACTGCGCCTGCATTAGTGCCGCTAACTATTACAGGGAAAGATCAGCCGTGGTATGAGCAGCTGTCGGGCAATAGTATATTCTGCAGAGTTTGGAATGACAGGATCAGCTTTGAGGAAAATATCCTGTTTACACACTGGGGCTTAAGCGGTCCGGCCATATTGCAGATCTCATCCTACTGGCGGCCCGGTGAATATATTTATATCGATTTGCTGCCCAATCAAAACATAGTTGAGCTAATTATGCAGGAGCGCGAAGCAAATGGCAAAAAAATGCTGCTGGCTTATTTGGCCAACCTTTTTACCCGCAAATTTGCCGAAGCGCTGAGCGATAAATTACCGGTGGATAAAAACCTGGCATCACTAAGTAAAACAGATCTTGAAAACATTAACAGCCTGATCCATGAGTTTAGGGTGAAACCGGCTGGGGATAAGGGTTACGACAAAGCCGAGGTAATGCGCGGCGGCGTATCAACCGATGAACTGTCATCAAAAACGCTGGAGGTAAAAAAACAGCCAGGTCTGTATTATGGCGGTGAATGTGTGGATGTTACCGGCTGGCTGGGGGGCTATAATTTTCAATGGGCCTGGGCGAGCGGGTTTGTTATAGCACAAAATTTGTAAATCTTAACTTTAGTAGTTGATTGAAACATAAACATGATCTTTAAAAAAATAAGCGAAGAAATTAAAAGGAATAAAGCGCTGTACTATTCTAAAAATATTTTACGGCAGATTATACCAGGAATATTTTATAGGAGTTCGCTCAATAAGAAGTTATTATCAATAAGCGGATACGATGGCGCCGCGCTGACAGACCGTGTAAACTATTATAATAAGCTTGAAAACCCTGTACCAATAGGCGATAATGCTACAGTGTTAAAAAAGATGCAGATTTTTAAAAGTCCCAAGATGTATAATTTTGATGCTTTTGAATACCTGCGCTATTTTAAAGGGAGCCTTAAAGCCAATTTTCTTTTTGGAGATATTACTTATACCGCCAATGTGCCGTCAATACAAAAAAGCAGGCCCATCGCTGGCGACAATTCGAACGCCGTGTTATTGAAACTGGATAAAAAACGGCATTTCTTTTTTGTTAATGATAAAAACCGGTTTTGGGATAAAAAAAATATGCTGATAGGTCGCGGAACCATATATCAGGCCCATAGAGAAAAATTTATGGAAATGTATTTTGACAATGCGCTATGTGATTTGGGCCAGGTAAATAAAAAGGGCGGCAATATGAAATGGCTTAAACCGCCTATTTCTATTGATCAGCATTTGAAATATAAATTTATTTTGAGTTTGGAAGGTAATGATGTGGCCACCAATTTGAAATGGGTGATGTCTTCAAACTCAATTGCGGTAATGCCAAAACCTAAATATGAAACATGGTTTATGGAGGGGAAACTGATCCCTGATTTTCACTACATACTAATTAAAGACGATTATACCGACCTGGTTGAAAAGCTTAATTATTATATAGAACACACTGATAAAGCTGAGCGAATTGTAAGTAATGCGAATGCTTTTGTAAGGCAATTTTTTGATCGGAAACAGGAGGCTATCATTTCCTTACTGGTATTGCAAAAATACTTCTCCAAAACCATGCAGATCTAAGGCATCGTTGAAAGTAAAAATGATGCTTAATTTTTGCCGGCTGCTTTTACCTGTTTAAAGTAAGCTATCAACCTATCAATATTGGCAAGCATATAAACCTTTGCGTGGATCTTATCAACAACTTCGGGTTCATCGCCCATGATGTCGGTCATGACATCTTCAAAGTTTTCATTGGTTATGCGCTTCATTTCAGCAGTATTAGCGCCGTAGTAGTAAACCGTTTTTTCGTTGCCGGAACCACCGCCTCCACCGCCGATAGGGATTGACACACCTCCGCTAACACCACTGCCATAGCCGCCGGTGCCAATACCAACGCCCGGCTCAAAACCTATTCCTGATCCTCCGATCCCGCCTTTGCCTCCTTTACCGCCTCTGCTCACGTATAGTTTAACATCGTCATCAATCTCAACTTTTACAAAGTCAAATTCATTTTTTGCCCAGGTTTCGTTTCCGGGAGCATGTGCTACAACAAAGCTGTCTTTCGCTACCACAAATGATTTCAGGTCGCTTGCGCTCAACTTAAAGGGGTTTGATTTATCGTCTTCTTTAAACTCAATAAAGCCTTCGCCCTTTATCGGACCTTTGGCAGATGGATTAACCCGGATAAAACCGGATTCTGTATTTCCTTTTATATCGGTAAAACGGCCTGGCTGCCATTTGGATGATTGCGATTTTGCTGATACAATTATCAGCATAAAAAATAAAATGATTAAAATTGAGCGCATAATTATTAAAACACAAATAACGTAATTTTACAACATTTAATATGATGATTGTTGATCTAAGAAGCGATACTGTTACCAAACCAACTCCCGGAATGCTGGAGGCCATGTTTAATGCAAAAGTAGGCGATGATGTTTTTGGGGAAGATGAAACCATAAATGAATTGGAAGAGAAGTCTGCTGCCATTTTTGGAATGGAGGCGGGGATCTTTTGCCCGTCAGGTACCATGACCAACCAAATCGCCATAAAATGCTTTACCCAGCCTTTGGATGAGCTGATTGCCGACCAAACCGCTCATGTTTACCGGTATGAGGGTGGGGGCATAGCATTTAACTCGGGCGTATCAACCCGTTTATTGAATGGCTACCTCGGTATAATTACTGCTGAGATGATTGAACCGGAAATTAATGCTGAAAATCTTCATTATCCTCATACAAGTTTGGTTGTGCTTGAAAATACAGTTAACAAAGGAGGAGGCAGCTGCTACACAATTGAACAGATAAAGCCAATTGCTGAGCTATGTAAAAATAAAGGATTAAAGCTTCATTTAGATGGCGCGCGCATATTTAATGCTTTGGTGCACACAGGGGATAAAGCTGCTGATTATGGTAAATGTTTTGACGGGATTTCTGTATGCCTTTCAAAGGGGTTGGGCGCTCCTGTGGGATCTGTGTTCCTGGCTGATAAGGAAACTATAAAATACGCGCGCAGGATTCGTAAGGTTTTTGGGGGAGGAATGCGCCAGGCTGGATTTTTGGCGGCAGCGGGCATTTACGCACTTGACCATCATGTTGAAAGATTAAAGATAGACCATTCCCATGCGCAGATCCTTGCCGATGAGTTGGGAAATTGCGGCTGGGTTGCCAATGTATTGCCGCAGGAAACCAATATTGTTTTGTTTGATACCGTCGAACCGGCAAGCGTTGTTCTGCAAAAGCTTGAAGAAAAAGGTATAAAAGCATTATCAACCGACAAACACCGCATCCGTTTTGTGCTGCACCTGGATGTGCACCCTGAGCAGGTTGAGTATGTGGTGGGTGTGCTGAAGAGTCTTTAGTCCGAAAGTCGGTAAAGTCCGGAAGTCCGAAAGAAAAATCTGCTACGGAATATTCATCTTTCGGACTTTACTGACTTTCGGTCTTTCCAACTTATTTCAACGCCCTGTCGGCAGATTGCCTTTCCACCATCCACGCAGGATATTCTCTCGGTAAGGCGCTTACTTCATCGAGCTTTTTAAGGTCATCGTCGGTTAGCAATAATTCGGTCGATTTGATGTTGGCATTTAACTGATCAATGCTTTTGGCGCCGATAATGGTGCTGGTAACTCCTTTTTGCTGGCGAACCCAGGCCAAAGCTACCTCGGCAATTGAAACATGATGCTGCTTGCCTACTTCTGTAGCTACATCAATAATATCGTAGGTTTTATCTTTATTAATGGGTGGAAAATCAAAAGTATCCCTTCTGCTGCCTTCTGCTTTTTCCGCATTTCGGCCGTATTTACCACCAAGAAAACCGCCTGCCAGCGGGCTCCATGGCATTACACCAATGTTTTGGTCGGCAGCAAG
>Ga0193702_1000107_pt1 | contig 34918 bp, 19 predicted proteins | sample U3a1metaG_FD_143060 | JGI IMG/M metagenome (GOLD analysis project Ga0193702, IMG submission 143060) | Soil microbial communities from a riparian zone of the East river system, Colorado, United States - U3a1 | ecosystem: Environmental > Terrestrial > Soil > Riparian zone | place: USA: East River... | reverse complement strand
ATGTAATTATGAATATATAAACCTAAAATAGTTACACCAGTAAGAATAGTAAATGATAAACCAATTGTAACAATAATAGAAGTTGTTACAGTATAAGAATAAGGAACATTACCAGTTAAATTAGCTATTAAAATAAAGAAGAATAATGAATAAATAAATGGTAAATATATTTCTTTACCTAATTGTTCTCTTACCATAGCATTTATACTTGCAAAAATACTTTCTAATCCAATTGACCATTTATTAGGTAATAATTTTGTTTCATTATTACCCATATAATGTATTCCTATTATTAAAAATAATACAAATAATGAATAGAAACCTAAATTAGTTAAAGTTATATTTAAATAACCAAAAATTGGAGCATTTAATCCCAGTAAACTAGTTACTTCGAATTGTTCTAATGGTGAATTAATTATTAAATTTGTGTTAGTATTATGTAACATTTTTATTAATTTCTGTTTAACACAGTTTGATTTTAAAACTTTGTTTGTACTTATCTCTCCCTATTTTTATTATTATTATTATTATTAAAAATAAGAAGTGTTTAATTATTTATTAAACATAGGGACACACCCTTATTTATGTAAAGTTAATACTTAACATAGAGATAATGTAACTCTGGATTAAATAATTTTTATTTTTTTAATCTTTAATCCATTTCTTTTATTTAAGAAAATTTATAACATCTTATTGGATTTGAACCAATAAATATTTATTTCGAAGATAATTGCTGTACCAATTCAGCTAAAGATGTAATTTATTTTTTATAAATTTATTTATTTTACGAGTAAAGAGACTTGAACTCTTACGATAAAATCATGAATTCCTAAGATTCACCCGGCTACCATTTCGGCACACTCGCTTGCACCCTTGCCTAGCTAAAAGTAATGCCCTAGCTCTGTAGGTCTGGGATTGGATAATCTTTATAAAAATTAGATGCCTATATAAATAAGGCCTATAAAAATAAAATAAGTAAAAATTAAGGAGTAGAGTAATCGAAACCCTGTCTATAAAGTGTAAATTTATCGCTAAACCACTCAGCTAACCCCCTTTTAATTTAGATTTCTTTATAAATTTATAATTTAATTAATTAATTCATTTAGAAATTTACAGTGTAATTCACCTTGCCTACCCATATTTATAATGGTTATGTGTCGTAGGCAGAATGGGGGATAAAATAATTTATTTTCCAGCAGCACTTTCCAGTACGGCTACCTTGCTATGACTTTTGAGATGTTACTTAAATGAATTAACTAAAGCTAATTATCTTAACAAAGGTGTTCTATTTCCCTAGCCTCAGGCCCAGGATATATAAAAAACTTTAAGAGACCTTTAAAAAAGTTTTAATTTCGCTCCAGTTTCCTCCAAGTTAAGCTCCTTCCCAGCGACAGACAGTTAGTTCATCACGAATGCAATCTTCACCGTTGCGCCTAGTGATCAACGATTACTCGAAATTCCTTCTTCATGTCGCCGAATTGCAGACGACAATCTGACTAAATATTAACTTTCTTTAATGATTAGCTCTTCCTTATTTCCCTATTTTAAAAAAATAAAATAATAATATACTTATTTACTTATGTAATTAGCCATATAAAATTTAAAGGAACGATTTTGCATCACTTTGTAAAAGTTTTTGTGGCACGTCTATAGCCCAGTTCATAAGGGCCATAACGACTTGTCTTAGCCCCAAATGATACTCTATCAGTATCATTAATTGTTAAGTATAAATTAACAACAGGGATTTCGTCCGTTAGTGGAGTTAACCTCACTTCTCACAATACGGACTGACGACAGCCATGCAACACCTGTAACAGAAACATTTTAGAAAAACACTTCAATTTTAATTAAATAAATAAATAAAAACTTGTTATGCAAGAACTGGTAAGGTTTTACGCGGATTATCGTATTAAATAACATGCTTCACTTCGTTTGCTTCGAGACCGACTAATTTTTTTGTTTTCAACTTTGCAGTCGTACTCACATGGCGGAATGGTTATCGTGTTAACATAGCCACCAATTATATTTATAACTAGCAACCACCATTCATCGTTGACAGAGAGTGGTATCTGGGTATCTAATCCTATTTCCTATACTCACCTTCGTTTCTCAGCGTCAATCATTAGTAGATAAAAAGCTTTCACCCTTAATATTCCATTTAGTATCTAAGGATATCGCACCTCCTCTAAATATTATTTAATATATCCTCTATTTGATTCTAGCTTTTATTTCTTCATTCTTTTCTTTAATTTTTTTATATTTTTTGTTATAAAAATATTAGTCTATATTTTCTTATTTAGAAAACAGAATAAAGTTTAAAGCTGCCTACACACACTTTACGCCTGATTAGGACGACTAACGTTTGCGTCTCTGGCCTTACCGAGTCTTCTGGCACCAGATTTGGACAACACTAATAGTAAGGTAATGTCATTATCTTCCCTTACGTTATCACACTTGACACAAGTATGATTTCAGTTAGCTAGTTCACTCTTGCGAGCATTGACTAATATTCTCGACTGCTGGTAGTAACTACTACTTGGGAGATTTCATTCCCGATGTGGCCATTTGCTCTGTCAAGCTTGGCTATCGATCGTCGGCTTGGTAGGCCTTTACCCCACCAACTACCTAATCGAAATAAATAGAATTCTAAAGCAGAATAGATCCTTTTTTTGATAAATATAGCTTACTTATTTTCTTATTTTTTAAATAAATTTATCCCCTATTTACGGGGACTCTAGGGTATCTTATTTACTATCCTCACCTTTACACCTTATTAACTTATCCATTATTAAATGATTTATACTTTAGTATAAACTTAGCCATTATTAAATGATTTATACTTTAGTATAAGTATAAACTTAAGAATAGCCTTAATAAATTTTAGGTTAACAACGATTCGCATGTCTCAAAACTACTGAAAAACGTTCAATCAGAACCAAAATTAAATTCTTACTTAAAATTTAAACAAATATTCTTTAATGAATATTGTTGTATTGTATTTACTATAAATAGTAATAGTTATTATCTCTTTTAATATATTTATTTTTTAATTTAGGGCCACCCCATTTTTATAATTATGTTTTTATAAAAATATTTAAACATTGGACTAAAGGTTTAATTATTCCATTATCTTTATTAACTAATCCATCATTGGATAAGAGAGGGAACCATTCAAAAAAACAAGCCATGAGGGGATCGAAAATTACAGCCTTTCTTTGTAACCATAGAAACTATCACCTTAAATAATAAGATAGTACCATAGTGTATTCTAATTTAAAAATTAATCCTAACTTTAAATTATTTTATTCGGATACAGATTCAGCTGTAATTTGATAAACCTTTACCTGAATATATAGTAGGTAACGAATTAGGACAAATGAAATTAGAACATATAATAACTAAAGGAGTATATTTTAGCCCCTAAAGTATATGGTTTTATTACTGATCAAGGTGAACAAATAATTAAAGCTTTTAAAGCTTTTAAAGTTACTTTGTTGTTGTTTTTCATTCCGTTTTTATTGCTAGAAATTATCCTGGGAGATTCTACTCACTTAAATTACAATTGGTTATACTCTTTATTATATTATTAATTATTACTATTCTCTTTTCTATTTTCTATTTTTAGGAGTGGAGTACCCTATGATAAATTAGTGGGTAGGGGATAAATTTTAGTAAGGTGCTATATCAAAGGCAACTAATATACTAGGTACTAATATAATGAATGCTACAGCTACTGGCAATAAATTTAACCAACATAATTCAATTAAAGCATCATATCTTAATCTAGGTAAAGTAGCTCTGAACCAAACGAACATAAAACAGAATATACATGTTTTAAGACCTAATACTATAGATGTAATATTAATATAAGATTCATTTACAAATAATTCAGGGAAATTATAACCACCTAAGAAGAAAATAGCTGTGATAGTACTAAATAATACTATAGAACTATATTCAGCTAAGAAGAAGAATACAAATGGTACACTTGAATGTTCAGTGAAGAAACCAGCTACTAATTCTGATTCCGCTTCTTGAAGATCGAAAGGAGTTCTAGAAGTTTCCGCTAAGATAGAAATGAAATAGAAAATAAATACAGGTAATAAAGGTAAAATAAACCATACTGCTTGTTGACTTTCTATAATTGTTGTAAAATTAAATGATCCTGTTAATAATATAATTATTAATACTGCAGAACTTAATATTAATTCATAACTTATCATAGCTGCTGTAGATCTTAAAGATCCTAAGAAAGCATATTTAGAATTAGCACTCCATCCCGCAAATAATATACCATATACTCCTAAAGATGATAAAGCTAAACTATATAATACTCCTAATGAAAAATCTGAAATTGTTAATCCTTCTCCAAAAGGAATTATTCCCCAACCTAATAAACTAAAAATTAATGTTGATACTGGAGCTAAATAAAATAAAACTTTATTAGATTGAGAAGGTATAACTGTTTCTTTAAGAATTAATTTTAAAGCATCACTAAAAGGTTGTAAAACTCCAAAATAACCTACAGTATTTGGTCCAACTCTTCTTTGCATAGCAGCTAATTGTTTTCTTTCTATTATTGTCATGAATGCTACAGATAATAGTACAGGTAATATTATTATTAATACATCCATTAAATTTATTAATATATCTAATATATTAGATATTAAATTATTATTTATCATTGGTATTATTTATTATTCATAATTAGAATTAAATAAAATCTTAGGCCAAATTTATTTAAAATAAATGAATGAGTATTTTATTAATAATTAATAACTTTCAATGAAGATTTTTAAATTATCAAATATTTCTTTGTTGCCCTCTTACTTTAGCATATTTTTATAAAAAAATTTAAATAGACTATGTAGAGTCCGAAGGACTGGGTCTTTTATGGGAGCTATTGTATGCTAATCTAAAGGTAGAGACACAGCAACCCTGCGCATGTTACCTCACACTCCATTCCAGTCTAAGCTATCCTGTGCTAACCAATCCTTGCATCTCTATCTATAAAGAAAGACAGCTAGGCTGCCTAGGCTGCATGCATCTATAAAGCTAAAGTAAGACAACAGGAAGGAGCAAAAGGATAAGGTGTATTAGGATAAGTAGTAGTGTGTTGCTGTTCCCACTAATTAGAGGGAGCATTATTACCTTTTTTTAAAATAATTTATTTTTATTTTGTAAGACACTATAACTATTTATTAATATTTGTGGCCCTATTTTTAATTTGTATATTTTATTATTTTATGTTTGTTTTTTACAAAATATTTTATTTTTGCACTTGCTTAATTATTTTCTGCCTTGTCATTAAAGGTGGCACCCGAAGGGCAATAATTATAACCCTATCATATGCTAATTTATTATGTAGCCTGGAACCCCTATTTTTAATTTATAATTTAAGCAAACATTAGTTACCTAAAATTAAGGGGAAATTAGAATAGAAATATTTTTATTATATTTATCTAAATTAAATTAACAACATTACTATTACTTTTAAATAATTTTTATAATTTATGGATGCACAAGCTGTGCAGCCTACCAGGCCTAAAATATATATATAGCCGAAAAAAGGAATCGAACCTTTGTTATACCGTCATGAATGGTATGTTTTAACCAATTAAACTATTTCAGCTCAGAAAAGATTACTTATTTCTTTTATGGAAATATAATTTATTAACTATGGTTACTATTATTTCCTGCAAAGCTGTACCGAGCGGGGATAAATTAATTATTATCTGTAGCTAGATCCATTAAAGTATTTTCAACTAATCCGATAACTGGTACAATAATTAAGTAGAATGAGAAGTAGAATGCAGTAGCAATTTGCCCAATTTCAACATAAGGTGTATTAGGATGTTGAGATCCAATCCACATTAAGATAAAGAAATCAACTACAAAGAACCAGAATGCTACTTTCATAGCAGGTCTAAATTGGCAACCTCTGATTCTTGATACATCAGTTATAGGTAATACTAATAAAATTAATAAAGAACCAAACATAGCTAATACTCCTAATAATTTATTAGGAATAGATCTTAATATAGCATAGTAAGGTAATAGATACCATTCTGGTACAATTGAAGGAGGAGTTTGCATTGGATTAGCAGGAATATAGTTATCACTGTGTCCTAATAAATTAGGATAATAGAATACTAAAATAGATAATGCTAATAAGAATAAGAAAATAGTTACTAAATCTTTAAAAATAAAGTAAGGATGGAAAGCTAATCTATCTGTATTAGATGTTATTCCATTAGGATTATTTGATCCATGAACATGTAAAGCAATTAAGTGAGCTACAGCTAAAGCAGCTAATAAGAAAGGTAATAAAAAGTGTAAAGAGAAGAATCTATTTAATGTAGCATTACTTACACTAAATCCTCCCCAAATTAATTCTACTAAATCTTGACCAAATACAGGAATAGCACTTAATAAATTAGTAATTACAGTAGCTCCCCATAAACTCATTTGTCCATAAGGTAAAACATATCCTAAGAATGCTATAGCCATCATTAAAACTAATATTATTACTCCTATTGACCATAATAATACTCTAGGTGATTTATAAGATCCATAATATAATCCTCTTCCAATATGTGCATATACGAAAATAAAGAAGAATGAAGCTACATTAGCATGGCAATATCTAATAATATAACCTGCATTAACATCTCTCATTATGTGTTCTACTGATGAAAACGCAAAATCTACATGAGGTTGATAATGCATTGCTAAAAAACTTCCTGTTAAAATTTGTATTATTAAACAAGTTCCTAATAAAGAACCAAAGTTCCATAAATAAGATATATTAGCTGGTTCAGGTGAATCAATTAAATAAGAATTAAATAATCTAAGTAAAACATGTGATTTTAGTAATCTCATTTTGTTGTTTTGTTATTAAAAATGTAACATTACTATTTTGAATATTTTATATTAAAATTAAATAATGAATAATTTTTGTTTGTCCTTTTATTTATAGACTGGTAAAGTAATGAACATTAAATTTATCAATATTTTTGATATTAATTTTTAATTAATGAAAATTGAGATAAAAATTAATATTTATTTTGTGGGTCCAAATTTAATTAATAATTTAACTTTAATGTTATTGTATTATTTGTGCCCTGCTCTAGCTACCTAGCAAGGATGCTAAAGCGCCGGGCCTAAAATTATATTTAGTTTAATTATTATTTTGTTACACACTATAACTAATCTATTTATTAAATTATTTTTTGGCCTTTAGGCCCTATTTATATTTTATACTTTTTAATTACTTTGGCTATAAGCCCAAGAAGATTTGAACTTCTACAGATTCCTCATCAAGAAATTATTCTACCATTAAATTATAGGCTTTATTTTTGTTTTATTTGTGGCCTTTAGGCCTGCTATACTTTAGCCCTAGATTTTTTAACATTGATTAATTGAGCTCCTGCCTTGGGTGAGGCAAGAAAAAGATTACTTATTTCTTTTTTAAATTTATAATTATTTATTATTAGATTATAAAATTTTATATTTATTTTGTAATAAAATTAATAGGGTTTAATTTTTCCCTATAATAATATATATATTACTAATCACTTCTTTTAAAATATTTTTTTTTATTTATAAAAATAAAGATTATTATATCAAATACTTACTATTTAATAAAAGAATGGTTCCACAAAAATAAAATAAAAGAGTTAAGTTTACAGATGGTTCTGTAGTAGACCTGCAAAGTCTATCAAATTAGGGTTCAATTCCTTCTTAACTCTATTAATTTTTATAATTAGGGCCTCCCAGGCTACATAATTTAAGGTAAGCCTTTATAAATAAAAAGACATTTAATATTATATTTAATAATAAAAATTAATTTAACTAATATCTTCTATACCGGAGTATGACCTAAATTTGAATATTGGACTGGTATACTAGGAGCTAAAGAATCTCTAACAATAAAAATATTATTATCTATTTTTATATAATCATGAATTGTTTCACCAAATTGTTTCATTAAAGATCTTAGATGTTTATTAGACAATTCATTAGTTACATCAAATATATCAACTCTAGTTACTACTAATTTCATACCAAATTTACCGTATAAAGAATTAATTAAAAGTTTAGCAATTAGATTCATAGGAGTACCTTTTTCATATTTCATTCTTAATTCATACATTCTTTCAACATATTCTTTAAATATATTAGCCTTCTTAAATTGGTATCCTTTAATGATTTAAAATTGATATCCATAATTAACAGCGTTATCCATTTCAGCTGAATATATCCAACCTTCCCATGTACCTAGTGCAGCGATTGTTCTTATACCTTCAGCTGTTTTAATTCTTCTTTGAAGAATTGGATGTTCTAAATATTTAGTATTTTTAATTTTACAATAAAAGAATCCAAATGCATCCGGTTCAACTTGTCTAATATCCCCATCAAATGCTATTGGTTTACCTACAGGCATCATAGTTTTAGCCATAACAAAAGGATATAAAGAATTTACATCATAATAGTATAATTTTATAAAATAAGTTTTAAGTCTAGAAAAGAAACTATCAGTACTTACTCTATTATGAGGAATATAAACATCCACAGCACCTCCTGTATAAGATTCTCTTATATCATTATCACAATTTATACCTAATATTTGATATATTGTATTTTTAGGCATGAATTGTGATTTATAGATTCTCATAGCTAATGCAGGTAAAGTTAAGGAAGCATTAATATTTACTTTAAATTCATTAAATATTAATTCGTTGAATTTAACTAACACATCAAATAAACACTGACAATCTAATTTACAATATTTAATTGCTTCATCTTTAAAACTCCATTTAGCCCCTGGATATTCAAACAATAATTTATCATATTCATTTTTTGATATATCAGTCCAATATTCTATTAGTGGAAGTAAACCTTTATAGAAGATATTAGTTAATTTAAATGGGAAGTAACCTTTAGGAAGAGAAACATTAAATGCTGAACATAAACTTCTTAAAGATAATGGAAGTAATAGATAAGAATCTTTAAATATTATAGTTTTATCTTTAAATCCATCAATATTTAATTTTAATTCAATTGAAAATATTTGACCATTTCTTAATAATGGTATTACTTTACCATAAGATAATAAATATCTCATTATAAATATTCCATCAAAACCTGATAAATTGTGAGCATAAACAATTAAAGTCTTTTTTGAGCTAAAGAATGTTAATAATTGAGTTATAAATGAATTAAACAATAATTTTTGCTGGTCTCCGACCGCTAAGGATTAATCAGCATAAGAATGAATATATTCACTACCATTATAAGCACAAATTAAATATGGGGTTATTTTAGAATCTATTGTTACAGTTTCAATATCCATAGTAATAAAGTTAGAGTTTAATTTTTTATCTACACTTAATCTAGTAAACGGTTTAGAATTAAGAACTTTTTTTCTTAATACTTTTTCACCACCTAAAAAATAAATTATAGATTTACCAATTTCTCTTGAAAATAATTCATCATTGATTTTGGTATCAGTCCATTGTAAATCTACTATTCCATGAATTTTTACTTTATTTGTTAATCCTTCATTAGAAACATCGATTGTATATGTTCTACTACCACTTTCAACTAAGAATCTATGAATACTTTTACCACCTATTTGGATATAATTATCTAATGTAATTGTACCATATTTTGATGGATCCATTGTAATAGGAAGATTAATATTATTAAATCTATGAGTTGTACTTATTGTTTCACTTACATCTTCTAAATGTTTCTTAGTATTAACAGCTATACCGTCTTTAATTAAGTAAGAGAATTCTATATTAGAAATAGGATGTGAGGTATATCCTTCAGTTAAGACACCTAATCTTAAGATTAAATATTCTATGAAGAATTCTCTATCATCAAAGTTTACTCTTCTTAAGTTACCTAATGATCTATGTCCTAATAATTCTTCATCATTTTCCGAGGCTGCAAAGTTTACTTTAACTATTAACAATAAATGTTAATTATCTACACTTGAAAGGGGAGCAAAGATATCTTCCCAGAATTTATTAATATATGATGTTAACATAGCCGGTGAAATTATTTGATTTTTTATTGAATATGAATGTAATTTAATCATTTATTTGATTTTTGATTTATCCTCGAGAATGATTTACTCGATAAAATCCTTATTTCTATAACTCCATATTATTATGACTGAAGAAGTATTGTAACTAACTTAAGCTATGAAAATTTATCTTCCCGTCTTTCTTTAGAGAGGGATAGTTAGTAAGTCAATTTTACCATATAGTCGTAATTACTATACTCTTTATGATAAACCTAAAAATAGGGGAATAATTATATTTTATTGTTACCTCCCGCCTTAGAAATGAAGATAGGAGCAACCATAGCTAATAATAAAATTACACTAGTAATTATTAATAAGAATGCACCAGTAGTATAAATGTGTTGTCCAATAGCTTCAATTTGTAAGAAATTAGTAAATGTAGTATCAGCAATATTAGGATTATAAGCAGTATTAACAGTATTAATAGCAGATATTTCAGAATTAAATAATAAACCATTAAAATTAGTTAAAGTTTCTAATAATACAGAAATTATAGATACATTATTAAAACTAAATGGCATTATAGTAAAGATTTCATAAATAAATAATGATCCTATTGCTAAAGCTAAAGGTAAATTTTTTGTATATTGTGAACCAGTTTCTAATATATCAGTTAATTTGATATTAATCATCATAATTACAAAAAGGAATAATACTGTAATAGCTCCAACATATACTATAATATAAGATATTCCTATAAATCCTACACCTAATAAGATTAAATATCCTGCGGCATTAACAAATACAGAGATTAAAAAGATTACTGCTATTACTGGATTTTTAGATGTTATTACTAATACACTAGAAAGTAAAGTACCAAAAGCTAATATATCTATTAAAATATTTTTCATTTTTATTTTTATTAGTTATCATTACTTCTATTGCCTAATAAAAGGCTCCAAAAAGAACATAAAAAGAGAGCTTACTTTATGCAATGGATAGATAAAAAATATACCTATTTGCCCAGCTACGGTGCTATTTGCATCCTTGCTAGATACAGGATAGCTAAGAGGCTGTATTTTTATTGCTAAATTTGGGTTTTCTTCTATAGAAAGGAATGATTTATTATTCATAATTAGAATTAAATAAAATATGAGGCCAAATTTATTTAAAATAAATGAATGAGTATTTATTAATATTTAATAACTTTCAATGAAGATTTTTAAATTATGAAATATTTCTATTTAAGGATAATATGCCTATAAATAAGTCAAGTGTTTGTCTTAAATTTAATTATATTGCCTATTAATATACACAGCATATAAATTCCTTTGATCACCTTAGTATCGCAACCCTTGGCTAATTTTTAAACGCAAGGGTTCAATTCCCTTGTAGCGAAAGCTAGTACAGGGGATTAAAAATTTTAATTTATATAAAGTTTATAGTCATAATTATTTATTGGTTAAAATAATAGGGATATTAAATATAAAAAACCTATATATATTTGTATATTAATATAGGTTACCTCGGGCCTTATTTTTTAATTAGATTTTTTTTTAAAATAAAATTTGTAAGACACTATAGCTAACTTATCATCTAAATATATTTTTGGTTTAATATGTATATTATTATATCATTATTTATTATATATAATTTAAATTATTCTCTTTTGGACTCGAACCAAAATTTACACTTTAGAAGAATGCAGTTCTAACCATTGAACTAAGAGAAATTATTTTATGTTTGTTTTTATAATACAAGATTTTTTTATTTTTTATTGTGAAATGAGCTAAAGCTACTTAATTTTCCTTATTTGGCGCTAGGGCAGTAGGTGAGGTATTATGCAGAGTTACATAAAAATATTTTTATATTTATATAATTTATTATAATTTATTATTTTGTTTTATTTCTTTTAAATATTATATATAATAACTATAGATTAATAATTCAAAGATTAAACCAAAAATAAAAGTTTAAAACTCTTTTTTATTAAAAGAGATTCTATCTCTAATAAAGTGGGGAAATCTGATAATGGTAATCAGTTGTATTTGCATTACAAATATGATAGTTCGAATCTATCTTTCTCCAATTTTATTTTAATTATAAATTATGACATATAAAAAAGCCTCGGTTGCTTAGTGGTCAAAGCGCTATTCTGAAGATATAGATATGTGAGTTCAATTCTCTCCCAAGGCAAAGGCCGAAATAGTTTAATAGGTAAAATGAATTCCTTGTAAGATTTAGATATTGGTTCAATTCCAGTTTTCGGCATATATAAATTATTTCTCCTTTAATACCATAAATTTTTCTTTCCTATGCTAATGCAAGGAGCACATACATGCATAATTTATTTATTAAATTAAAAATTAGAACCCAAAAAATAAAAATGAGTTGTAGTTTAACTTGGGAAAACACCATTTTTTGGTAATGGCTTATATCAGTTCGAATCTGGTCAACTCAGAATATAATTAATTATTTATTGATTTCTTGTTCCACTAGCCTTTAAAGATTGCAAAGAAAGCACAATTTAAATTAGTGGTGGAAGGATAACTAGAAAGCAGAACTCGAGTGGAGGAGTGTCTCCCTTTTAAGGAGAAAGTTCTGGTTCAAGCCCAGATGCTTTTAATAAAAATATATAAAAGAGATTTAAATATAAAAATATAATAAATAAATTAAGGGCAGGTGATCCGATTGGTAATGGTGATTCTCTGTAAAAGAATTGGTTAATAGCCGTAAAAGGTTCGATTCCTTTACTGCTCAATATAATTATGTATTTATATATTTCTATATTTATAAATGATAACTATTACTATAATATCCTTGGGGCACAGCTTCGCACAGCTACCTTGCATAGGTTTCTTAACTTTAAAATTTAGGTTATAATAATAGCCCTATATATAAAGGAATAATATTAAAACATTTACATCAAAAGACTGTAGCATAATAGGTTAATGCAGTCCGCTCATAATGGATATTATAAGGGTTCAATTCCCTTCGGTCTTAATAAGTAGCAGGACACGATATAAAAGGTTCTTATATAAACAGAATCTACATGAAAAGTTCAGGATTGTATTTATGGTTAATTACAGGTATCTTAGGATATGCACATAAAATACCATATATCGGAAGAATAATATCGCTATTAGGATTATGGTATGGGAGAACAACATGGTGGAAAATATTAATAAAACTAAGAAAAATATTCATTGTTATCAATGCAATAATTGGTGTTTATATTGTATTTAAAACTGTAGGGTTTAGTACAGATAATCTTTTTGCAGGATTCGTAGGATTAGGTCACACCTACTTCGAAATATTATTTAATTTCACGAAAAGACTATTTACATGGTTCTTCGATTTATTTGATATGAAAATAGTACCAAATGTGCCAGGCGATACACCTACATTCAATAAACCTAACGGATCTGGAATATGGTTTCCTAAAGGAATAGACTCGTCTTGGAATCAGAGATTACCTAAATTAGACAATCTACCATCAGATTGGTTCAAACCAGGATTCAATTTTAATATAGGATCCATTGAACATACACCGTGGTATAAAGATTGGTCAACAATCTATTGGATTGGTGGGATATTAGGATCAATAGGTATGGCTTATATAACATATAAAATATATTCAGATCCTAGTATTATTACTAATTTAGTAAAAAATACGTTCTTTAATACAGATAATACAGGAAAAGGAGTAGACCCTGGTACTCAGCCAGATATTACTGCAACATCACCAACAAATTCTAGTGTATCACAAGGTAATAAAACATTAAGTAGTTCAATAGGATATTTTTTCAATAAAACATATCATAGTATAAATCCATATAATTGGTTTACCTCAACTAATAATTTTGATGTAAATCATCAAAGATTTTTAGCACAACAAGCTTCAACTATGCATCATGATACTAGATTATGGCCATTCACCGAAGTAAATCCTTATTTCACTTGGCATCAAAGATTAAAAATATACTTTTTAGGTGAAAGTACGTTACAACATCAAATGAGATTAGAAGCAAGATCGCAAATATGGGATGTATGGATGCCTGCTAACCAAGCTAGCTCTTCTGGAAGTGTATTGATACAATCAAGTCAAGGATCACCTAATATCTCAAGTATAGGTCTAAATATAAGACCTATAAGCTTTATAAATGATATTGAAACATTAAATACTGCAACTAGACTAAGTACTACACCTAATACACCTACAATAATACCTTCACTATTACCCACTCATTCACCTTTAATTGATCAAGCTTCATGGGATATTCCAGTTATAGATAGTACAGTGCAATCTGTAGTAGAAAATTTACATGTTGAAAGTACTTCAAGTACAAGTGAAACACCTATAGTAAATCAAGAATTTATAGAAGCATCATCTACAATTAATTCACCTTTAATAACTCAAGATGTTATTGATAGAGCAACCGAAAGATTAGTTGTGTCAACATCTGTAGTAAATGAAGATAGTATTGATTTATCTGATACATTTATTCTTAACCACCCTCAAAATCTTAGTTTACAGGCAAAACATTAAGTTAGCAAGTACTTAAAAAAATCAGTTCGAGTCTGATAGATTTTTATTAAATATTTTATAATTAAATAAACGTTTTATTTAAAAGAGTATATGGATAATGTTACATATATGGTGAATAGTCTGGGGAACCATACCTGAATATCGGGATATATAAGACGCCTGAGGAGTTGGCTACTAATGGATATTCGCTGAGGTCGATCCTCTAAGATAAATAATATCTAATATTAATATTAAATCAAAATGGTTAAAACAATAACATACCCTGTAAGTAATCTTACACTTAGTAATGAAATATTACTAATATTTATAAATAATTTTTGGAAGGATATATTCTCAACATTAAATGATAAACATTTATTATTTAATGTGTAAAGTACAATTCTCTGATAGTGAATTAGGATATAGAACCTTAGGTCATTTAAGAAAAGTAAATCTTAACGATAAAGATCTATTTCTTGATTATTTAACTGCTAGATTAGGATATCTAACAGATGCTTATACAAGTCATCCTATATCACAAATTACCTTTAGTTATGTAATTAAAAATGGTTTAGCTACAGATCACATAAGTTTATTACAAGATTTAACTAATTCAGCATTTACTAGTCATAGATTTAATAATCTACAATTACCTATCAGTATGAATCCAGCAGATTATGGTGATATTATTTCTGATAGTTATCATCAAATTAAGGGTGAATCAATCCATAGATTTATAGTGGAAAAAGGTGAAAAATCTTATGTAATTGATGTTTCAAACGATGGTAAAATAAACAAAGTAAGAACTCAAGGTGCGGCAGATTTATCTTGGATTGATACTAATTTATCTGTGGGTGTATTCAAAAGAGAAATTGGTAAAGCTTCTATATTTTTCATGGATGGTGTTAAAGTTTTAAGAAAAAAAGAACTTGTTGCTAAACCCTTTACTAATTTATCTACAGATAAAGTACTTGTTAATAATTTTGTAACTATGGATATTGAAACTATTAAAGTAGATTATAAAATTAAACCTTACTTAATTTGTGCATACAACGGTACTGATTATATTTCTACTTTTGCTGATGAATCTTTAAATCAAAAATCCTTAGTAACATCATTTATATACCAATTATTAACATTCTTTACTAAACATAGTAATGTTTTAGTTTGTTACGCTCACAACTTTTCGGGTTTTGATGGTACATTTATCTTAAAATATTTATTAGATTTTGGTAAAGTTGAACCTATTTTATTTAACGGTAAATTAATGTCAATAAAACTAAAATTAAATGTTGAAGGTTATAAAGGAAAAACTATTATATTCAAAGATTCTTATCTATTACTTCCATTATCATTAAGAAATTTATGTGCTGCATTCAATGTTACTGTTCCTAAAGGTATATTTCCATTCAATTTAACCAATATATTTTATGCTGGGGTATTACCTGCGTTTGAAAGTTGGACTGGTATTTCTAAAAAAGTTTATAATGATTTATTAACTGAATATAAAAACAAAACTTGGAATTATGAATTAGAAGCAATAAAATATTGTAAATTAGATTGCAAATGTTTACACGATATATTAGTTGAATTTAATAACTTAATTTATAGTATTTTTACTGTTAATATCCATAAATCCCTTACTTTACCTTCTTTAGCTATGAGAATCTATAAATCACAATTCATGCCTAAAAATACTATTTACAAATTAAATGGTAAAGTTGAATTCGATATTAGACAATCTTATACAGGAGGTGCTGTAGATGTATATATTCCACATAACAGAAAAACCATTGAAAGTTTCTTTTCTAAAATTAAAACTGGATTTATAAAATTATACTATTATGATGTAAATTCTTTATATCCTTTTGTAATGGCTAAAACTGCTATGCCTGTAGGTAAACCAGTGGCTTTCGAAGGGGATATTAGAAAAATTGATCCTAATGCTTACGGATTCTTTTACTGTAAAATTAAAAGTCCTAATTATTTAGAACATCCCATTCTACAGAGAAGAATTAAAACTAGTGGTGGTATAAGAACAATTGCTGGTTTAGGTCAATGGGAAGGATGGATTTACTCTGCAGAAATGGATAATGCAATTAAACATAAATATGAATTTGAAATCGTTAGAGGTTATGAATTTAAAAAAGGTTTCATTTTTAAAGATTATAGTTTTACCTACATTACCTACAGTGTTTAATTTAATTTTAATTGAAATTAATCTACCATTGTGTAATAAAGGTTCAACTTTACCAAATGACATTAAATATCTCATTAATAATACTCCATCGAAACCTGATAAATTATGTGCATAAACTATTAATTTGTTTGATTTTTTATAAAATAATCCTGTTAAACTAGTAATGAAATTTGTGAATAATTCACTTTGATTTTTACTAAATGATGTAATATAGTCAATACCATTGTATGCACAGATTAGATAAGGAACTATTTTATTATTTTGTGTAATAGTTTCTATATCCATGGTTACAAAATAAGATTGAATTTTGCGGTCCCCCTGGGGGGGTTGTTATTGTGAATGGTTTTGCTGAAAGTTGTTGTTTTCTTAAAACTATTTCACCATTCACGAAATATATTGTTGATTTTCCAATTTCCCTTTTAAAACCTTCGCCGTATACTGTATCAACCCACTTTAAATCTGATCCACCTAATATTGAAGAATTATTTGTTGTACCATCATGACTCACATCAATTTGGAATACTCTTTTTTCTAGAGTAACAATAAATCTAACAAATGTTTCCATAATAGTTTTACTTATTATTTTACCATAATCTGATGGATTCATTGATAAAGGTAGATTCATATTATTAAATCTATGTGTTGGAACATTTATTTCTGTTAAAGATTGTTGTAAACTAGTGTCTTTAGCTAAACCTTTATTTACAATATATGAAAAGATTATTTTGTTGATTGGATAACTTGTATAAGCATCAGTTAACTGACCTACTCTCTCTGTTAGGTATGTAATAAATAGTTTTTTATCTGTGAAATTTACTTTTCTTAATTGCCCTAACGTTCTATAACCTAAAGTAGAATCTGAAAATTCGACTTTACATAATAACATTAAATGTTTATCATCTGTTTTTATTAATGGTTTGAAGACTTCATTCCAAAAGTTGTTGATATAAACATTTAATACTTCATTTGTAAGAATAGTATTTTTATTTAAAGAGTATTTTTTAGTTTTTAACATTTATTTTTATTATTTTTATATCCTGGATTTTTCATCTTGAGTCATTTTACTCTTTAAAAAGTTTATTCATAGCTCCAACTATTAGAAGTAATAATTGGTGATTGAAAATATCACAACAGGTACTTCACAATCTTCCAAATTGGTAATACATTTGATAACTATAATCTTGTCCGGAGACTACAGATTAGATGAAGTTAAATATTGATTATTCAAAGTGTTTATTTGCTCACCTGTAGGATAATTTACTAAAGCAATTTAAAATATATTACGGAATAATTAATATACTCTTTTATGTTGAATTATTATTGATTTGTTACTATTAAATATCTGAACATTTTATATTATACTCCGAAGGAGCCCCAAGACGAGTGCCATAAACTAAAATTCTTCTATTTTAATATTAATATTAGAGGTAATAATATCAAATTCTATAGTTAAATATTAATTAGTTTTATTTGACATTGGGGTCCGTTGGAGCCCTCCTCTACTTATTAAGACCGAAGGGAATTGAACCCTATCATTTAAATTAAATTTATACGGGCACTGTGAGATTTGAACTCACGACTTTATTCAAGTTCTCGTTTTCAAGACGAGTGCCATAAACCAGACTCGACCAAATACCCTTTAATTAATTTATATTAAGGGCATGAGTAAAAACAATTATTTAAAGATTATTTTACACTAAATTAAAAGTTTTTCATTAAAATGATATCCCATTGGTGTAATAAAAATAAGATAAAATAGATAAGTTTTATCTATTTATATAATAACACTTTAAAAAAGATAAGGGTCAACACCTTAAAAACTCTAATTTTAATATATTTATAGTATTTTTGGTGGGTTAGCTTATCTAAAAATAAATATGAATATTTATTTTCCAATTAAACTAAGGATTCCTTCTTTTAAAATAGAGGAAATATATGATTCTTAAATTATTAACAATTATTAACATCAAGTCTACTTGATAAATTAGTAATGCTAAACTAAATACTTCACAGTATGTTCATTTGCAACACTAGAGAAACACAGCCTATTGATCCTTTCGTACTAGAAGGTCTGCCTCCTTTTACTATTTGTCCCTCCAGAAGATAGGGACCATACTGACTCACGTCGTATTAACAAATTTGTTACCGTAATGATATTTAATCACTACTTCAATAACTCACGTTATTGTTCAGACTATGTCATCATTCCTTACTCTTATTTTAGTATTCTAGAGAAAGAATGTTGGATGTTCGTGTCAGGATTATTGTTAGTGATACTCACCTGTTAGTCGTTGAACCTTCGTGAAATATATAATTATATAATTATTCACTCTTTCACGTTTGGCTGCAAATTGACTGTATTATACAGTGTTCCTTGCATTTTATCCAATTTTCATCTAATTTAATTAGATGGGGCTTATATCCCAATATAATAAACTAATCATTAATTTTAATGCTATGATAAGGAAGGGGATAATTTAGATATTATCTAGTTAGATAATATTTATTACTTTATAGTAAAGAATTATAATTGAATAGCAAGAAACTATTCAAATGGAAAATATTTTAATCATTAATTAACACTACTTAATAAGGCTTCAAGAGTAGATCTTAAAATTTCATTAGCAGAATCTGCTGTATAAAAAGTAATTAAATCATCTCCATTTTCCAGTGGAATATTAGAATAAACTACACAAGGATCATTCATTAGATCTAAAACATCATTGATATTATTCATATCATAAACTCTAGTTGCTACTACATTTTGTAAATCACTTTCAGATATTACTTCACTTATTTGAGATGCACTATCATCAGGTGCTACTAATTGTTGTAAAGTATTATCAGTAATATCACTTCTAGTTGTTAAAGAGAAATCTGAATCATGATGTGTTACTGATTGAATAGAATCTAATTTATCCATCCACTTACTTATTTTTTTTTCACCTAAACTCATTTCAAACCTAACATTAGCAGTAGGAGAAGATTTATATAATCCTCCATCACTTAACATTATTCCTATTAAAATAGAATGAAGTTCTAATGGTAATATTTTTATATTATTTTTCATTATTAAATTATTAATCCTTAAGGATACATTGAATATTATGATTGTATTAGTATTACTACTATATTGTTTGTTATTAAACCCAACTCGCGTACCCTTTTAATCGGCGAACAGCCGAACCCTTCCCAGCTTCTTCCCCAGGAGGATAGGATGAGTCGACATCGAGGTGCCAAACAGCCGGGACAATGTGTACTCTCGCCGGCTATCAGCCTGTTATCCCTAGCGTAACTTTTATCGATTGATCCCCGTCTATTCCATAATATAACGAGGGGTCACTAAGCCCTACTTACGTATCTGTGCGACTTCTAAGTCTTTCAGTTAGGCATGCTTTCCGCCTTTACACTATACATAACCATTCACTGGTTAATTGATCTCCATTCAATTTCTAGCTATACCTTTTTAAATTATAAAAATATTATATATATTAAAAATTTGTTTAATAAATTATTTTCTGTCTGGATATTATTATATTCTTCTTATGGCTGCAAGGCTATAATTTAGAATAATTAATAATATTTATTATCGAAATAAAATATAAATATTTGGATGTACTTTGCTACTTTATTAAAGACGACCGCCCCAGTCAAACTGCCAATTAGTCAACTATCCCTTTAATTATAAATTATAAGGTAAACATAAACCCAACCCCGTTTTAAGGATTCCAACCTTACGGTTTATCTATCGATATTTCCTATTTACTATTAACAACTAAAGGTTGTTGTAGATCGATGTGATAACTAACTACAGTAAAGCTGCATAGGGTCTTCCCGTCCACCTGGAGGCAATCCGCATCTGCACGGATAATTCAATTTCACTGAGCAAGTTGTAGAGACAGTGAGACCATCGTTACACTATTGATACCAGACCACATTTAATGGCCAACTGATTTTGCTACCTTAGGATCCTCATAGTTAAGACCGCTATTAACCAGACTTTCAATTAGTAACAGTTTCCCATTACCTCTTTTATGTTAATGGCATCGGGCAAATTTCATCCAGAATACTATGATTTTCATCATTGCTCTGAATTGTGTTTTTAGTAAACAGTCGGGGCCTCCGATTTTGTGACACCACCATAATTTTTTTTATTAAGTGGTTCCTCTTATTGTCAAACTTATGAGGAGAACTTGCCGAGTTCCTTAACAACTTTTAGCTCTTCGCCTTAGTATACTCTACTTACGAACCTGTGTCGGTTTAGGGTACGGTAGAAAAACTTATATTAATTAAATATTAAAGTTTAATAATAATTAAAAATAAGTAATACATTTTTTTCCTGGTCCTCCCTACGCTAAAACATAGCATAGTGGCTATTTAAATAATAAAAATATTAAATAAATATTGATTTGGACTTTCAGTAAATTACTCATCAGCCAAAACTTTGGTTTTGGACCTTAGAGGCCGCATTAACATGAGACGGTTCAACCTTTTCTCATAACCCTTTCGTATTCGGCGAGAAGTATTATAACTTCTTTTTACGTTACTCATGTCAGCATTATCTCTTCAGTTACCTTAAAACAATGAAACACTGTTCTATCATCAGTATTACTGAATGTTCTACTACCTAGATTAAGAATAAATATTAATAAATTCTTAATCAACACGATATCGGTTGATTATTTAGACCCGTTAAATTTTCGGCGCTACAATCTTATTCATCATTCAATTTATAAAATAAATAGAATTATTGAAGGGCTGCTACGTTGTTACAACGGTCATTAAAAGATAGCGACTACCAGGCTCACTTTACAGCTGCATTCAATTTGTTACTTCCTTAATTTCACTTAATAATCATTTGGGACCTTGATTTCGTGTTCTCGGCTGTTTCCGTCTTGACTACCCAACTTAGCATGAGCAGTCTGAATATCTACCATTAATTTATGTACTTCCGAGATTCGCTTCCATTGGTAAGATTTTCGAGGTCCCCGCAACCTAAACGCCTCATAGATTTTATTCTATAATTTGTTGGGAATTGCCGTGCTGTACCTCCATAAATTTTGTATAGATGTCATACTTACATATGTTTCGTAGAAAACCAGCTAGCACAAGGTCAGATTGGCATTTCACCGCTTTCCAAAACTCTTCGGAGAATTATGCAACATTCACCCGTTCGATCCATTATAATCTGGTCTTGGAAAGATCACCTTGCTTCGGGTCTAATAGAAGTAACTTATCCATCACTATTTCCTAGGCAATATTAGCTTATTTTGTAAGGTAATATCTTACTTATTTTTATAAATTCTTTTTTTTTCACAATGTTACTACAGCCTTACTAGTCTAGCTAGCCTAGGTGCTTAAAGATCCTTATTATTTTCATAATAGGTTTCTAAACACAAAACTTTTGTTACAATGCAAATTATTATAATAAATTATAAATAAAAATTCTTAATTAATTTATTTAATTAAGCTAGTCAGTCCAGTCGCTTTCGCTAAGGCTTTAAACCTTGCTACTCCTATTAACTTGCTGACCCATTATGCAAAAGGTACGCCGTCATTTTATTATTAAAACTTCGACTGCTTATAGGGTTACTAATTCAAGTCTATTTCACTATGTTAATACAATACTTTTCAAACTTTCCTTTACAGTACTTTTCGCTATTGCTAAATTTATAATACTTAGCCTTAGAGGATGGTTCCCCTTTATTCCGACAAGTTTTCTCTCATCGTACTTAATTTTTAGTTTGATTATAAATCTACAGGACTTTCACCTTTTTTAGTTATCTTTATTTTTTTTATATTGATAGATTTTCAATTTATAATTTTTACTAGGCTAATCCAATTTCACTCACCATTACTTTTGGAGTCTCGGTTGATTTCCTTTCCTTTCCTTACTAGAATGATTTGCTTCAGGAAGTTTTTATATAAAGGTTTCCCTTAGGATCGCCACATTATTTTTAATTCAGGCTTATACAATTATTTAATTATAAATAATATTTATTATAAGTTTATTGAATTTGTGGCTTTTGGCTTACACCTCCTTTTTTATAAATTTGCTAGTTATCCTTAATAACCCCTTTAAATTACTTTGATGTTATTACTATATTGTCATCGATACTTTTAAAGATTTCTTTTTTGTAATTAGAGATATTTTGTAATTATATTTATTATAAGATTATTTATTGTAATAATATTACAAATTTTAAAAGAATTAATTAATATATCATCCACTTTATGCTAAGGCCTTAGTTATAGGCAAGGTTTTACACCGCAAGCCTTTAGGAGCATAATTACATTTAACTTATATAACATTTCATTAAATTTGAAAATTTTAAAATAATTTTATTAGTTAAATTATAAATGAGCAATCCAAATTATAAACGAGCTCTTCCAGATTCGAACTGGGACCACCTCAATTGACAATCGAGTACTCTACCTATTAAGCTAAGAGCCCTTACTTTAATTTAATAATCTCTTTTAAGATTATCTCAATTAGCTGATTTTATTAATAATTAATTTACTGCTAGCCTATAGGCTAAAGTAGATCAACAATTCAAACTAATTTATCAGAAGTTAAAAATCTAATATAAATTATTATAAAAATGATTTTTTTAATTAATTTTTTAATATCAATCACTATATTTATTATTGCTTTAGATTTACAAACTCCTTTATCAATTGTGTATTACATTTATAAAGTTAATTTCTATTCATAGATAAATATTTAATAATTGATAAAGATTAGTTATTGATGAAGATATAGATAATAGTAATTTAATAAAATCAGAAACTACAGATGATTTTAAGACTAAAGAGAATTTATTAGACTAAAAGCCTAAAGTAACAGAAACTAATAAAATTTCCGAAATCTTATATCATTAATAAAATTATGTGAAGCATTTAATATAAATATAGGTAAAGGTTATTTCCCATTCCTGCTAACAGATATTTTTTATAAAGGTATTTTTCCTAAATTAGAATATTGGACTGGAATTACATTAAAGGAATACGAATTATTACTTAAATTTTATACTAATTCAACATGTAGTTTTCAAGATGAAGCAATTAAATATTGTAAATTAGATTGTAAATGTTTATACGATATACTAGTTCATTTTAATGAATTAATATTCAAAAATTTTAATATTAATATAGATATTCCTCTTACATTACCAGCTCTTGCTATGATAATCTTTAAATCACAATTTATGTCTAATAATACGATTTATCAGTTATTAGGTAATATTGAAAAAGATATTAGAGAATCCTTATACAGGATGGGCTGTGGAGGGATGTAAGATTTAAAAATCTGAGGTCAGTTACATATTTACTTTATGGACTGTAAACTATTTGTGTATCACTATTCATAATTATAAAAAATAATTAAAAAATAGTAATAGTGAGAGGAGCAGTAGTTTGTTGTATACTTCATTGGAACAACCTTGTACAAAAAATTGAGGTTTTTTGTAAGATTAAGACCTCCGATCAATCGATGGGAACTTAAAAAATTTTATTAAAAAAAAAGAATGTATATAAGCAAAGGACCGTTATTAGATTTTATAGTATATTTAAAAAAAGTATTTAATTTTCTAAATAAACATTTTTACATTGTACTTATAATTTCTTGGATTACTAAATATAAAAATAATAAATTTTATAAATCAATTCTATGGTTAATTAGAATCTTTGTTATTGTTAATATTATATTTAGTGTAGGTTATATTATTTATATTTCATATATAGAACATTCAATTTTTACAGGGTTTTCAATTTATTACGATTTAATGAATTATTATTATAACAATTTTTTTAATTTTTGTAATGATTTAATTAATTTAGATAATGAAGATAGTATAATTAATCATATTAAAAATATTAAAGATTCAGATACTAAATTAAAAAATGAAATTAAATCAGAAGTTAAAGAAGCTTTTAAAGAAGTTATGGATGAAGCTATAGATAAATTGGATAATATGGAAGTGGAAAATAATTCTAATTATTTAAAAAATATTGCACTTTTTAGTTCTGTATTATTTTTAAGTTATTTTATTTTTATTTTACCTGGTAGTGGTATAACTCCTCAAGAATTACTTAATTATAATTGGAATAATCAATCGTTAATTGAATTAAAAATTAATATTATTAATTTATTTAATAATCCTACAAATCCTGGTACTCCAGATAATAAAGGAATTGATTTACCTAGTCCTAATTCTACTAATTCTTCACAATTATCTAATTATTTTCCTAATAATGATCAGAGTATTTCACCTGTTATAAGTAATAGTTCTATTGAACAATCAACTATAACTCCTAACACTCCAGTTATTAAATATAGTAATTTACCACATATAGAATCTTCTACTCAAACTATTATTAATAGTGTAGATTCTTCTAGTCAAACTACTATTGATGGTATAACTGTTAGTAAATTAGTTGAAAGTAATAACATTATTCAAGATGTTTTAGATCCTGAAAGTAAAACTACGATCTTAAATCATACTAATAATATTATTAAAAATATTACTGATTAAATAAATTTTTATCCCCCACTTCAAATTAATTGGGAAATTGTGAGATTCTATAATCAAGATTTTAACCTAAAAATTCCTAATCTCATCTATAGAGTTTGTAAATTCTCTGATTCTATCATACAAATAATAATAATATATCTATCTTTAATTTCTTAGTATCTAAACTATATTTTTATAAATATATCTTAAACTATGTTTATTTTCCTATATACCACACACCCTTATATCCCCAAGATAAAAAATTAAATAAAATTACAATTTACTAGGATTTTAAGGGTTAACTAATTTTGATCCATTTTTAGATTGGTTAAATTATCTTAAAGAATCTAACTAAAGTTAATAACGAATATTTATTGTTTTATAATTACTAAATGTATCTCGCTTTATTACTACAAATGATAAAAATATTAGGAGACTTTAATACTAAATATAAAATACTAATAGGCAGTTGTTAAATATACCTAATTTATCTCCCAGTACTACTACTTATTTTACAAGAGCGAGGTGACTCGAACACCTACCGATGATTTTGGAGATCGCCATACTAACCAATTGATACTACACTCTTATGATTTAATTTAAGAACCTCTTTAAGATTTGTAAAAACAATTAATTAAAATTTTTAACTTTTTACACTTTTATAATCCTTTGCTTTATAAATTAGCAGTTGCTAAATGCGCTGCGGTGTTGAGGGATAAAATTTATATATTAAATTAAAAAAAGATATGTCCCATAGTTACAGTAATACTAAATGAACCTCTTTTATTTTTATTAGAAAATCTAGCACTATCAACAAATTGAGCTTTACCTCTAGCTAAAGTACCTCTTTGTATAGTTTTAACTGTTTTTCTTGGTATAACTCTTTGTGTTAATAATCTACCAGCTACTCTGATTTTAAAACCAGATAAGTAAGAAGGTATAATAGAATATTTATTAATAAATTTATTAGTTTTTTTAATTTTAGCAATTCTAAATAATTTTTTAATAATAAATCTAAGTTTAACAATATTACTAATTAAACCAATCATATTAGATAAGATATTACTATCATAATAAGGATAATATAATTTATCTAATTCTAATTCTACTGGTTTTTTATATATTTTACTTAAATTTAAACATAGAGATTGTAATTTATCGTTATTATTTAATAATTTATTATTAGAATAAAATTGATTTAAATAATAAAATAATTGAATAACAACTTTATTAGGAGTAATAACAATAATAGGTTTACTTATTAAACAAGACAGAGATAAAAATGTAGATTCTAATAAAGTAAATACATTTTTATTTATTCCTACACTGCTATTTTGTATTCCTTTATTATTTTTATTAAATTGATATACAATATTTTGATATTTTACTGTTTCAGAATTATATTTAGAAATAGATTTAATATATTTATTTATATTTATTTTTATTTCTTTTTTTACTTCTTGATTATTATTATTTTTTAGATTTCTATTTATTAATTTTATATTATTTCTACTAATTTTTACTTTATTATTTTTTGCTTCAGACATAGGCACAAGCATTGTATTTGCTAAAACAGGTGAACTAGCGGTAGCTAAAGTATTATTTACTTCAGTATTTACTTTTGTTTTAGGTTCTAATATGCTGAATTTATTATTTTTATTTTTATTTAAAAATAAATATAAATAATTCTCATAAATTTTTACCCATAAAATACTTTTATTAAATATCTTTTTATAAGATAATAATTTTTTATTTTCAGAATTTGTATTTTCGGAAAGAGTATTAATTACATTTCCAAATAAAGGTGCTAAATTTGATTTATTGTTTATTATATTCATTAATTTTTATTTTTTCCTGGCGCTCTCCCTCTTTGAGGGAATAAATTTTAATATTTATATTTGAGCAGGATTACAATTTAATACAAAGACTAAGTATTATTATTAAATTACTTAGTTATTTAATACTCCATACTATTTAAACGTAAACATTTATTATATTTACTAATTTTATTTTAAAATAGAATGTTTAATATAATTGATACTTTATTATATAAAAATATTAAATATTTGTAGATATAATTTTTAATTCTTTTTTATAGTATCTATTAATTAATCTACTCTTTTATGTTAATATAAAATACTATGTAGCTTAATTTATGATTATATTTCTTAAAAAAATTAAAATTTTAAAGATAATTGAAGAAATTTAAAGGAGTGCCCGCTTTCCTTACTAAAGCTAGTTGCATTTATAGGTTACCTTTGCGATACAAACTCTTATATTTATACGCTAGGATGGAGTTACAGTATCCTCCTTTTACTAAAAGCTTTTAGATGCTGAGTTATTAATAAGTGGGGGATAAATTAAGCATTATTAAAAAATATAATCAATTAAAAATTAAGATTGTACAGGTAACATTTTAAATGCGTGGAATGGAATAGGACTTTTTAATGACCATTCTAAAGTATGAACATTTTGAGTGTCACCATTAAATAGTACAGATGAAGTAAAGAAAGAAGGTACAGCCCAAGGGTTATTTGAAACTTCTTTACCATTAGCGAATAGGTCATAAATAATATAACCAAATAAAATAGCAGAAACTAATGAAATTAATGAACCTAAACTAGATACAGCATTCCATCCTGCATAAGCATCAGCATAATCAGGGATTCTTCTAGGCATTCCAGATAATCCTAAAAAATGTTGAGGGAAGAAAGTTAAGTTAACCCCAATGAATAAAAGCCAGAAGTGTACATTACCTAAGAATTCATTATATGTTTTACCTACAATTTTTGGAGTCCAATAATAAAATCCTGAGAATAAACCAAATACAGCACCCATAGATAATACATAATGGAAGTGAGCTACTACATAATAAGTATCATGTAATGCTATATCTAATGAAGCATTAGATAAAACTACTCCTGTTAAACCACCTATAGTAAATAGAGCTATGAAACCTAATGTAAAGATTAATGGTGTTGTAAATCTTAAGCTTCCTCCATATAAGGTTGCTAACCATGAGAAGATTTTAATTCCTGTAGGAACAGCAATTACCATTGTAGCAGCAGTAAAGTAAGCTCTAGTATCTACATCTAATCCTACAGCAAACATATGGTGACTCCATACTAAACATCCTAATATACCAATAGATAACATAGCATATACCATTCCTAAATAACCAAAAATAGGTTTCCCAGAAAATGTTGATACTACTTGACTAACTATACCAAAAGCAGGTAAAATTAAGATATATACTTCAGGATGTCCGAAGAACCAGAATAAATGTTGATATAATATTGGATCACCTCCTCCAGCTGGATCATAGAAGCTTGTATTAAAGTTTCTATCAGTTAATAACATTGTTATAGCACCAGCTAATACTGGTAATGCTAATAATAATAATACTGCAGTAATAAAAATTGACCATACAAATAAAGATACTTTATGTAAACTCATACCATTTGCTCTCATATTTAATGCTGTAGTAATGAAATTTATTGCACCTAATAATGAAGATACTCCAGCTAAGTGTAAACTAAAAATAGCTAAATCTACTGAAGCACCTGAATGAGAAACAATACTTGCTAAAGGAGGATAAACTGTCCATCCTGTTCCAGCACCATTTTCTACTAAAGCACTTAATAATAATAAAACTAATGATGGTGGTAATAACCAAAATGAAATATTATTTAATCTTGGGAAAGCCATCAATTGTGTTATCACTTAGGCTCTTTATCCTAAGTTTCCATTTATCACTAAATGGTTCAGACTATGTCATCAAAGATATACAAATATATACCTTTGTCGGGCGTTCGTGGAAAGATTATTGTTTGCATTACTCACTTTCTAGTCGTTGAACGTTATTAATCCACTATATAAAGGATTTTCAATTTTATATAGTTATATGCAGGATTAATCTTCGCTGCAAATTGTCTTTTTATTTATCTAACAATAGGTTTATTCTCCTCTGTTTTATCTACGTCTACTTAGCGTGGACTTAAAGAGGGTGAAGGATATAAAATATAAAATATTATTATATTTAAAATTTAAATCATTAATTAACACTATAATAAAGTCCTATATTGTTAAAAAAAGATTTTCTTGCAATTAACCCGATGCTAATTATAGGGTTACTATAATTAGGACTACTGTACTTTATTTAAAGAATTTAAATGATCCCAGTTAAATACTCCTCTTTTTCTATTCATATTTGATTTTATCTGTTTAATTAATAATTTACCTGAATCAGTTAAATGATTATTATCAAGCATTAAATTATAAACTTTAACCCAATCATCATAATCATTTCTTTTTGCAGTTAATAAAGGATAAGTTTTTAAATATTGAATAAGTATATTTAATTTAGTTAAACTAGTCACTTCTACTATGAAATAAGTTTTATCTACATTGTGTGTAGACTGTCTTAAATTAGTAGTAAGACCAAAAAAATAATATATTAGTAACATTATAGCTTCATATGAATAAATATTATTGTTAACGTCGATTTTATCTCCGTTTATACTTTTTCTTTGTTCTAAAACAAATCTTACTTCAATTCTTCCTTTACTTAAAACTTTAGATGTTTTTTCACATATTAGTTTTTCAGTAAATCTAACTTTGAATCCACCATCCGCATCTATAAATCCAGCTAGCCAACCATTTTTAATTAAATCGCTAGTATCTGGAGAATGAATTGGAATATTGTAATTATATTTATTATTTAACCAAACTATTAATTCATTAAATTTAATAATTTTAGGTGTTCTTAAATAACCATTCAATAGATTTATCATATTTACTAATTCTTTTTGAGAACCGATTATCCAAACTATAGCATTTTCTTTATCTTTAAATCTTAATCTTCCTCCAAATATTTTTATTAAATTATTTATTAAAGGTAGATCTTTATTAACAAAAGTTATAGCTAAAGAAGGTGAAGTAAATTTAACTTTTGAATTCACTATAATTGATTTAGATAAAACAATATGACCATCTCCTTCAAATAAACCAGCTAAATAAGGTCCAATAAACTCTGGGTTATTTTTTGTTGGTTGGTATTCTGCACTCTGACCACTTTCTTGTGAATAGAGAGGCAAAGAATCAGATAAATTATTATTTTTGTTAGTAAAACAAATAATAGGGGAGGTATTTAACAATAGAGGATCAAGATTATTTAAATAATTAAAGTAATCTGGAGCTCCTAAATGAATTGGTAAGAAATAATTACCAAATCCACCCACTAAAGCAGGCATAACCATAAAGAAGATCATTAAGAAAGCGTGAGCTGTAATGATTACATTAAATAATTGATGATCTCCTTGTAAAAATTGCACACCTGGTGCTGATAATTCTAATCTAATTAAAACAGAAAAAGCAGTACCGATCATACCAGCAAAAGCAGCAAAAATTAGGTATAAAGTACCTATTTCTTTAGCATTCGTAGAAAAAAGCCAATGCATTTTACATTATACTCTTTCACCTTTTTAGCTCGTTATTTAATTAATTTTTTAATTTAATTAATTAAAATTACATTGTGTAAATATTTTTATTTAAATATATTTTTAGAAAATAAAAATTAATTATTAAGATTATAACACTTAATAATTGATTAATTTATATAATTTTATATTTAGTTATTATACTTGTGTTTTAAATTTTAATTAAAATTTTTAATTTGTTTTTACTTATAATAAATTATAAAATTTAATAAGTCGCAGCCCCAATATAAATTAGGAATTGTTTAACAAATGCTTCCAACATATGCTAGGAAATAGAAGCCTCCGGCCGCAGGGGAAAAGGTCTAATAAAATTATTACCCTTTTTATATTACCGGAATAGAGGTGAGTCGAACACCTAAGGGTCTCCCCGAACAATTAGCAATCGTCTTAACTTACCAATGTAAACTATTCCCTTTTTATATTTATTTTTAATACATTGCTTGCCTTGCTAATGCCTAATAAAGTTAAGCACAAGGTAAAATAAACAATAGATTATTAATTATATTTATTTAAAATTTTAATTATTTAATATTAGTCTTTATCAGATTCGAACTGACACTAACTACGTGAAGGGTAGTCGTACGGCCATTATACTAAAAGACCTTAAATTTATTATAAATTTATTTAAAAATTAAAAAAGAGCGACATTAGGAATTGAACCCATTCTAGCAGATAATGAGACTGCTGTGCTACCTTTACACTATATCGCTTGGAACACTACAATTTGAAACAAATTACGAACAAAGAGACTTGAACTCTTAAGGAATTACTTCCACTCCTGCTTAAGAGGAGATTGTTTACCAATTTCAACATATTCGCTTATATAATTATTTATCTCTTTTAAGAATATTTTATTTTATATTTTATATTAAGGTATCAAGAGGAATTGAACCTCTGAAAAAAGTATTAACAGTACCCCGCATTAACCACTCTGCCATGAAACCTTACTTTAATTAATTTTATATTAATTATATGGTAGGCGCGACTCGAACACGCTATATGTCTCCCACCCAAAGGGAGCGACGAACCAGTTTGTCATCTACCATTATTTTTTTAGATACTTTTATTAAATATTTTTATTATTTAAATATTACTTTTATATGATTTAATTTATAATTAGATAATTATAGAAAGCATATTATTAAAGCTTCGCTTACAACCTATACTACCTTGCTTTAACATAGGAATGTTGAAGACTGGCAGGCTAAAATAAGAAATAAGTGCTATTCCACCAAAGGGAGGGAAGAACAGGGGATAAAATTATTAAATAATAATTAAATTAATTATAAATTAGAATAATAATGTAGATACAGATATATGTAATGATTCTAAGATTATATTAGGGAATATTCCTAAGATTATAGTAGGTATTAATAATGTTATTAATAAAATAAATTATCTTTTTGAAACATCTTTATAAGGTTTTAAGTGAGGAGAATAAGCTCCATAAGAGATTCTATTAAATAAATAAATTGAATAACAACCAGAGAATACAATACCAGTAGCACCTAAAGCAGAAATTATAGGACTTGAACCCACATTTACTAATATGAAGAAGTATTAGTGTTTTACCTTTAAACTAAAGATCCTAAACTATTTTGCTCTGTGCTTTGGACTGGGGGATAAATTAAGCATTATTAAAATTTGGAATCCTTAATTAACACAACTTGAAAGTTAGTAAACTCGGACCCAATTAATTATGATACAAAATTAAGATGCTTATAGTGTAAGCTATGAACCATATAATTAGATTTGGATCTACAGTGTAGTTTACATTATTAACTGAAATACCAATTACATCATTCACTCCATTTACGACACCTAACCAAAAATAAAAAGAAGGATCACTAACCATTTCAGAAAAAACAATTTGATTAGTAATATTATAACCTCCATGAGGAACTTGTGCAACGGTTAGCCAATTCACAAGATTTATTAATAAATCTAATATGGAATCGATATTTAGAACTTCAGGATTGTTTACAATATTTGGACCTGAACAATGTATAGTTGTAAATATTTCATCATATAAAATATAATTAAATAAACCTAATAAAATTACAGCACCAGCTAAATAAAGTAAAATTGAAAATAAAAATTTAATTGTATACATTAATTTTTTTATTACCTATTACTTTCTTTAAGTTATTAATAACTTAAAGAAAGAAAATAAGATTTAAGTTTTAATAGAAATTAAATTACAATGAAGAGTGTTACCTTACCTTTAAGACTAAGGTTAATTAACTTAATATAAAATCTATTTTATAATTATAATTACGAGAATTATATAGTTTTGTAGATATCTAAATTTGATAGAATTATTATTTTGTAAGACACTATAACTATTATTAAAAATTTTTGGTAGAATACTTGTTATTAATTTGAGCGGCTACGCCGCAAACAATCTTTTATTTAAATCTTATCAGAATTGAACTGATATTTATAACTTAAGAATGTTAGTGTTTTACCTTTAAACTAAAGATTTGCCTAATCTTTTACCAAAATATTTCACGATATATTCTATTAATAATTTATTATCAATATGTTGAAAATTTATTTTATTTATAAAATTATTATAAATTTATAAATTTATATAGAATAAATTAAATATAAAATAATTGGTTTTAATTTACCCCTATAATAATAAAATAATTTTTATTACTAATCGCTTCTTTTAAGATATAATTTATATAAATGGACAAATCTTATAAAATTATAAAAATATTAGAAGATCAACTAAATAATATATAGTCTTTAACTTATAAATGTATTTTATAGTACATGCTTGGCACAATATGTGGAAATACTACATTTCTTAATGTATCCATACTTTTTCTGGATATTCTAATTCTATAAAGTAAAATCTGAAGGATTTTTTTATTTGAGCTATTAATACAACAATTATTACAATAATATTTTAATTCATAAAATGTATTTAAGTAAAGAATGGGGATAAAACTTATATTTTTTTTTAAATTTTATAAATATAAAATCATTAATTAACACTATATAAATAAACTCATAATAGATGGATCTACTGTTAAAATAACATCAGACATAATATAATGAGTATTATCAATTATATCAAAATATGAATATACTGATGGATCATCTAGAAGATTTTTTAATCTTTCTGGATCAGTAACATCATAAACTCTATCAACTAAATTTTGTAAATTAGATTCAGAAACTACTTCACTTATATTAGATGCACTATCATTTGGATCTACTAAATTTTGTAATTCAGAATCACTTCCAAATTTTAAAGTAGTTAAAGAACTATCTGAATTATGAAGATCTACTGATTGGTCAGAATCTAGATTATTTCTCCATTTAGCTACTTTTTTGTAACCCATTGAAGATAATTCTGAACTTTTAATACTACATACTTCTAAAAACCATTGTTTAATTGAATCCCATAATGAAATAGTATTAGTTTGTACACCTAGTCTACATACTGGCCTGTAGCCGGTGTATTACTTGTTGTACCTAATATTTCAGTTATCCAATTTCTAATAGATTCTAACCACATTCTAGCTGAAGTTTTAATTCCAGTATTAACATAAGTAAGGTATATTATATAGTAAAGAAGTTACTGAAGAATGAAGAGTTTCTAAAACAACATTAGGAAAAATTCCTAAGATTATAGTCGGAACTAGTAAAGTTATCAATAAGATAAACTCTCTTCTGTTTAGATCTTTTAATGGTTTTAAATGTGGAGAATAAGCTCCATATGAGATTCTATTATATAAATAAATTGAATAACATGCTGAAAAGAAAATTCCTGTAGCACCTATAATAGCAACGATTGGGTTTCTTTGAAACATTCCAGCTAATGACATGAATTCTCCTAAAAAATTTAGTGAAAAAGGTATTCCTGCATTACATAAAGTAAAAATAAAGAATAATATAGTGAAAATTGGCATAAAGGTTACTAATCCTCTAATATAACTAATTATTCTTGTTCCAGTTCTATCATAAATTACTCCACCAACACAAATAAATAGAGCAGGAGAAACAAAACCATGAGCTAAAGATAATAATATAGCTCCTTCAATACCTTGAATATTATTAGAAAATAATCCTAATATTACTACAGCCATATGAGCAATACTTGAATAAGCAATTAAAACTTTAGTATCA
>Ga0193702_1000106_pt1 | contig 35201 bp, 33 predicted proteins | sample U3a1metaG_FD_143060 | JGI IMG/M metagenome (GOLD analysis project Ga0193702, IMG submission 143060) | Soil microbial communities from a riparian zone of the East river system, Colorado, United States - U3a1 | ecosystem: Environmental > Terrestrial > Soil > Riparian zone | place: USA: East River... | reverse complement strand
TGCCGAGCGTTCTGCGTCAAATACCAGCCTGCCCGGGCGCTGATCTATCGGCGCATATCCTTCCGACTCAAATGGCGTTGTATTATCGCCTGTTGAAATGTATAGGTTTTTCTCTTTATCCCATGACAGCGATCCGCCAGTGTGTGCGCTAACTTCAAGATCGATCGGGATGTCGATGATCACTTTTTCCGACTTCAGGTTAAGCACACTGGTTTTGCTAATGGTGAACCTGGAGATGTTTTGTTTGTACTTCCCGCCTGCTTCGGCTGTGTTAAAGAAATAAATAAAATTATTTGCTGCAAAATCAGGGTCTATCGTCATTCCCAGCAAGCCGTTCAGGTATTTATCAACCGCTTTTACCGGGAACTTGTAAACTAATTTGGTTTTTTTGGTAGCCGGTTCATATACATAAAAATTGCCGGCACGCTCTACAAAAAACACCCTGCCATCCGGCGCTACAGACAAGGCTATCGGTTCGTTCAGATCATTCGATAGGACAGTTTTGATAAACCGGTTATCCTCGGGCGTTTTAACTGCATAGGCTTTGGAATAATCCAACGGGGCATTTGTACCTATTGCATATTTTATGCCGCCCAAAACATGCTGTAAAAATAATGGTTCGCTATAGCTTTCATCGGTATGGCCACCACCTGTATAAAAGGACCGACCACCATCAAACTCATGGTACCAGGCAATGGGGTGGTTATCGCCGTTAGTGCCGCCTTCATAAGTATCCTCATCCAGCTTGGCTAATATTTTCAAATCAGGCTGGATATTTTTATAGTTGTACCATTCATCTGTACGCTCCCATCTTTTAGGTAAACCTTTTGTTGAAATATGGGTGGTATCAATTACATCAATAACCGCCTTACGAACATTGGGATTACCCGGGTGCCCATTAAAATATGCACCTACCAGCTTATTATACCATGGCCAGTCGTACTCCGTATCAGTTGCCGAATGGAGGCCTATAAAGCCGCCCCCTGCCTGTATGTACCGTTCAAATGCCACCTGCTGATCAGAATTTAAAACGTTTAAAGTAGTGCTCAGGAACATTACCGCGCTATAGTGTTTCAGGCTATCCTCAACAAAGTAAGCGGCATTTTTTGTGGTGTCTACTTCAAAGCCGTTCTCTTTACCCAATTTTTGAATGGCAGCAATACCGCTTGGTATTGAGGTGTGGTACCATCCTTTGGTTTTTGTGAAAACAAGGATCCGTGGCGGTGTTTTTGCTGTTACTTTGACAGTTTTTCGATTGGACACAGGTTTAAAAGAATATAAAGCTGCGGAAATACATACTGCCATTAAAATAACGCACAGGAGTTTTAGGTAAGCTGACTTTAGCATAGGTTTATTATTTGGTTAAATAAAAATAGGGCATTGGTCCTCAAAGTTATAAGAATATCTGAATATCATGAATTTGTTACACTTGTTGATAATTTGAGGCCCCACACAAATACTAATATTTTTAGTATTTTATATGAGAAATTGCAAAATAATTTTCACTTTTGTATTATGATAATGGGGAATATCAAATTAACCAATGAAGCAAAGGCCTGGGTAAAGCGCAAAAACGGCCCCGACGAGGTTGTGCGCATCGTATTGGATTTGAAAAGCAAGGACGCTGAGCTCTGTTACCAGTTATTTACCGCCTATGATGAAAAGCCTGATTATATGGGAAGGATCTTGTTTGATGTGCAGGGTTTTTGGATCTACGACGGCGATATACTCACCGTAGCCGAACAGGAACAGGTGGCAAAGTTTATTATAAATTACGTTGAAGCAATCTGAAAAAACAAAGAGGATGAAAAGCTATGGAACAGTTGAGTTTTTTTGCAGAAGCAGGGCAGAGCAAAGGATTGCCAAAAGAATTACTGGAATACCGGCCCGGATTATTCAGTGAAACAGCAAGCGACTGTTTATTGCAGCAATTCATAACTGATGTGCCCTGGAAACAAACCGTTCAGAAAATGTATGATAAGGAAGTGCTCACACCACGCCTCTCGGCCTGGTTCGGGGATGTTGGTACGGATTACTCCACTACCGGGAAGGTGGCAAACCCGAATCCATGGACACCTGAATTGTTGATGATCAAAGAAAAGGTGGAGCCTATTGCCGGTGTTAAATTTAACAGTGTGCTGCTAAATTATTACCGGGATGGCAACGATTCGGTGGCCTGGCATAGTGACAGGGAAAGTGTTTTAGGTAAAAATCCTATCATCGCTTCAGTGAGCTTCGGGCAGGTGCGCAGCTTTGATATTCGCAGTAAAGCCAATCACAGCGAAAAATATTCAATCAGGCTTGAGCATGGTTCTTTCCTGCTGATGAAAGGCGGGCTACAGGAAAATTGGGAACACCGGATCGCCAAATCCAATAAACCAATGAAACCCCGGGTTAATTTAACATTCAGGGTGGTGAGAGGGTGATCCATTAAATAAATTCGGCCGCTATGGTCACAGATGGATGACGGAACGTAATCTCCTGAACTTTATCCCCCAAATAACACGTCGCCGCCCCCAGGTAAATGACAATCGGGATTAATATTTAGCCAAAACCGGTTAATATCGCCGTCAAAATAAGCGTAATTTTGGCTTTGGCCACTACCCTTAATAACTAATTACAACAAGTTAACGGTACACAACGGGGCCTGATAAATATTTTATTTTTATTATCTAATGATGGACGCTCACGACGATAATTTTTCAAGGCGCAACTGGTTAAAAACAGTTACAAAGGCTTCCGCAGGCGCCGCGGTGGTTGCTGCTACGCCCTCATTTTTACATGCACAACCTGTAAATACCCAAAAAGCGGATCCGCTGTTGGGCGCCCGTATCTACAATATTCGTGATTATGGCGCCAAAGGCGATGGCGTGACGCTTGATACCAAAGCGCTGCAGGCCGCTGTTGACGCCTGCAATAAAGACCAGGGTGGCACCGTATTGGTTCCCGCCGGTGTATTTGTCATCGGCACCGTGGAATTGAAAAGCAATGTTACCCTGCATATAGCCCCGCAAGGTAAATTATTAGGCAGTGCCGATGGTAAGCAATACTACGCGGCCGAAGCCATCCCGCTTACCGGCGATACCACGCTAAATGATGGTAATGTAGGTTTGTTATTTGCCGTAAAAGCTGATAACATCCGCATTGAAGGCCCCGGTACCATTGACGGACAGGGCTCACAGTTCCGCAGCCCAACAAAAGGCGCGCCGTCACCAGCCGGCATAACCGGCAATCACCGCCCTTACCACCTGCTTTTTTACCAGTGTCAAAACCTTATCGTTAACGATATTTTTCTGAAGGACTGTGCCTACCATTCTGTGCGGATTATTCAAAGCAGCTATGTAAAGCTCGACGGAATCCATATCCATGGCCGGGTGATCCATAATAACGATGGCTTTCATTTTATCAGTTGTCAATATGTTCATGTTGTTAACTGCGACGTGCAATCGCAGGACGATGCCTGCGCATTGTTTGGCAGCTGCAAGTTTATCACCATCACCAATTGCACGTTCAGCACACGCTGGTCTGTTTTCCGCTTTGGCGGCGGCGTTGCCGAAAATATAAGCATCTCCAATTGTATTATTTTCGAAGCCTATGGCTGCCCTATAAAAATGCGTTGCGAACGCCACGCGCGGATGGAAAACATTTCGTTCTCCAACCTGGTGATGCATAAGGTAACCGGACCGATATCAATTGGCATGGGCTCGGTTGAAAACCCAGGCACTGCCCGTAATATTTCTTTCAATGGAATTCATGCAAATGTGGTTATTCCGGTTCAGCTTGCCGATGCAGAATTTACCAGCAAGTATAATCCCGGCGAAATCAAATCATGCATAGCCATTAATGGCGCCGAAGGTTTTTTACTCGAGAATATCAGCTTTAACGATGTCCATATTACCTTTGCCGGAGGGGGTACCGCCGAAGATGCAGCCGTACGCAACGTACCCAAAAATGCCGGCGAATATTATGCCGACGGGGTTTTCCCTGCTTATGGGTTATATGCCCGCTACACCAAAGGCCTTACTTTAAATAATGTAAGGTTTGAAGTTGCAGCGCCCGAGTTAAGGCCGGCAATGGTTTTTGACCAGGTTACAGATGCGGCAATAAACGGCCTGAGCGCCCAGGGCAATAAAGATGCTGAATCGGTACTGCGGATGATTGATGTGCAGGATGTTTTGCTCACCGCAACACGTGTGATTAGTCCCGCGGCTGTTTTTATGCATGTTGAAGGTGCCACCTGCAGCAATATTAAAATTGACGGTGGCGATATTTCAAAGGCCGGCGTCCCTTTATCATTCGCAGCGGGAGCCGCCAAAACGGCCGTAAAATTGCGCGATTAGTGTTTTTTAAATGTTTTATACTTGAATTGGATCAACCTTCACAAGCCAAAACATCTATAAATAATTTTATCCAAAGCCGGCAAAAAACAATAGCAGCTGCAAAATGCTAACAAAAAGATAATACAGGCTTAAGATCATTTTATCATCTGATTGCTATCCTTAACCAAGAAAAAGCAATGGCCCTGATCCCTTTCCCAATCAATACATTTAACCACTTCCAAACCTGCTTGCCGGACCTGCTGGAGGAGGAAATATCACGCGCATCCATCCGGCTACGGCTACACAGCACTCCGCAAACTGATGAAGAACGCAAATCATACCAGGAGGAGCTTGACAGATTGAGCGCCTTAAAATATATCAGCCAGTTGCGGAAAGGAAAATTAAGCCGAGATGATTTTAGCCTGAAAGTGGAGTTAACCGCGTTATAAGCTGACACCCTTCTAAACCAGCTTAAACTCAATAATTGCTGATTAGCTAAAATTTCACAACTACTATGAGGCGGTCGTTATCGTCCTTTTACAAATTTTTCTGCTGCCAAAAGCTCAGGCCTGTCTGATTCCGGCATATTAGAAATAGCCAGGAGCTGCCGGTAATAGGAGCGGGCTTTTTTGAAATTACCTGATTTTTTTGCGGCAAAGGCAGCTCCATAAAGCCCGTTAAAACGGTTAGGGTGTCTTTCCAGGTCTGTCTCGTAGGCTTTTAACGCGTCTGCAGGTTTGTTCATTTCGAGTAACATATCACCAAGCAACTCTCTAGCAGGGATCACTTCGCAGGGGGTGACCGGGTGCTTTTCCGAGTGGTCTTCCATATCGGCAGCAAGTTTCATGGTCTTTAACGCAGCTGAATCTTTTCCTTTTTTAAATAGGATCCAGGCTTCTGAGCTGGTGATCTGGATTTTTAGCTGGTTCGCCTTATAAGCGTCCTTTTGTTTGAGGAGTTGGTTATAAAAGCCATTTAAATTCTGAAGTTCAAAACTGGCGGAGTCTATTCTATTTAAATGAACAAACCCCAATAATCGCGTAAAATTAACCATGGCCCGTTGCCAGGGAAATTTTTGCCAGGGGAAATCAGCGGGATGGATCCGGAGCGATGCTGCCTCCACCCAACGTTTATTTTCGAGCACGTAACGTGAGGGAATAGCCGCGAAAGCGTAAGCGTCTTTAAAGTCGACCGGGTAAACAACTCCAATAGTATTCAGGTAGTTGCACTGCTCTTTAGCCAGTTTGTTTTTCCCCTTCTGTAAATAAGCATATACCAGGTAGTCCAGGCCATGCAACTCTTCGTCCCAGGTTCCCTGAATACCGGCAGCCGGCGCGTAACATCTGGCGTAAGAAACGGAGGCAAGGTTTGATTTGATGCAATCGTCCCAGAGGCCCAAACGGGTGAAAATATGAGAAGGCATATGCTGGGCATGCGCTGATGATGGCGCTATGGCTGCATACTTCCTGGCAGCCGGCAATGCCAGCACGGCAAGGCCGGGGTAATCATATGTATGAATGATGTAATGAACAATGCCCGGATGATCGGGTTCGCCCGGATATAATCTAAATAAAATATTGCCGGCTTTTTTTTGATTGGCGTAGGACTGGTCCGCTGGGTCGGCTGATGCATCAAGAGCCAGGGCATAAAATATGGCAGCTTCCTTGTCGGTTGGATAGTCGCGGTAGATTTTTTCCACGGCGTGCTCCACACGGACGCTCCGGGTATGGTGATCCGCTTTGTCCCAATCCTTGTAAAATAAAGCAAGGGCATCGATATATTCAGACTCTCTTTTTGTTTTTTTTGCAATTGACTTCGCAATGGCAATGGCCTTTGCCCCTTTTTTCAATTCGTCGCCGGTAGGCGGCGTCCAAAGCGGATGATTATTGCACATAGCCACACCCCAGTAAGCCATGGCACACCCTGGCTCTTCATCAATCACTTTCGCAAAGGCCTTTTCTGCTTCGTCATATTCAAAAGAGTGCAACAGCTCCATACCGAGGTCAAAGTCTTCCCTTGTCTTCCCGGTACACGATGTTTCAAAGTGAACTTTGCCAAATTGTTTATTCGGAGCGCCGCATACGGTAATTTCGCCGCGTTTCAAGCGGATTGCATCGATAGATTCTTTGGGCGGCGCGGTGTTAGTCCTTTGGCAGGAAAAATGAACCGTGGTGAACGCGGTAACCAAACAAACAGCTAATGCCAGTCGTGGAGTTTTCATAATCAAAACTTATTGATCATCACTCTAAATTACCTATTTTAATTTAAAAGTTGTTCGTTAATAAAACACAGCTGTCATTGAATAACGCTTAATCCATAAATAGTCCTATAACTACCGCTTAAAGTGCATTGTGGTTTTGATGTTGCGCGTGTTTCTTTGCTTTACCAGAAACAACGATTAAAATCATCATTATGAAAACAGTATTGATCACCGGAGCCAATAAAGGAATCGGCTTTGAAACAGCCAGGCAACTGGCCCAATTAAATTACTTTGTTTATTTAGGCAGCAGGAATAAAGAACACGGACTTGAAGCCGTTAAGACATTGAATGACATAGGTATAACTAACGTGGAAACTGTAGTTATTGATGTAGCCGACATTAATTCCGTCCGCCAGGCCAGGCAGGAACTGGAGACTAAAATTAGTTCTTTAGATATTTTAATAAATAACGCAGGCATTGCCGGGGATCAACCCCAGGATTTTGCTACAGGTGACATGGAAAACCTGCGCAGGGTTTTCGACACCAACTTTTTCGGTACTGTTCAAACCACGCAGGAATTTCTGCCGCTGCTGAAGAAATCCGGCCGGGCAGCCATCATCAATGTTTCCAGCGAAGTTGGGTCTATTGCCCTGCGTACTGAAACGGGAAGAAATACAAACCGCGATAAATACAATGCTTACGGTTCGTCCAAGACAGCATTAAACGCCTTTACCGTAATGCTGGCTAATGAGCTCCATGATACCGGCATTATTGTTAACAGCGTTACACCTGGGTATACAGCTACCGACCTCAATCAATTCCAGGGTGCAAAAACTCCTGAGCAAGGTGCAATGCCTATTGTAAAACTGGCAATACAATCAGATCCGGGGATTACTGCAAAGTTTTTTAAAGACGGCGGTGAGGCGGCCTGGTAACCACGGTCATAGCACTTGTTAACCTATGCCGAACCTCTGCCCGCCCGCGGGGCCAATGCACCCGAGGCTGCGCTTGAACCGGCGACCCTATGATTGATAAGGTCGATATCGGTTAGCTCCATTTGATTCTATTGATTTTGTTACAGTATTGCGGGTAATCTCCTCTACGATTTAATAATGTATTAACACTGATGATCTACTTTTACCCCGACGTCAATTATCTATGTTGCCGAGGTTGTGAATGGCATTGGTAAATTAAATCAAGCCAGCCGGCATCTATCAGATGGTCGTCAATTGAAAGATTTTAATTTTCATACATTATGTCACCTAACAAAATTCTATACCTGGCCATCCTGATACTTACCTGTAACACGTTTGCGCGCGCACAAAATCTGGCCGAAGTTGAAAAAAAACGGGTAAAACTACCTAACGGCTGGTCATTAACGCCTGTTGGCAAGAGCCTGCCCCTGGGCGATCTGCCTTTAAACATTGCAGTGAGCAGGAGCCACCATTATGCCGCAGTTACCAACAACGGACAAGGCGTTCAAACTATCCAGCTGCTGGACGCCCGAACCGACCGTGAACTGGATAAGGTATTGGTCAGCAAGGCCTGGGGTGGCCTGTTGTTCAGCGACAACGAACAGTCGCTCTATGCTTCCGGCGGTGATAATAACTGGATTATTCGTTACGCTATTACCAACGATAAACTGTTGGCTGCAGATACCATCAAGCTGGGCGAAGCATGGAGCAAAAAGCCGAATTCGGCATCTATTTCGCCTACAGGCCTGGCACTTGATGATCAACGGGGCATTCTATATGTGGTTACCAAGCTGGATAATAGCCTGTATCTCATAGACCTTAAAACAAAAAACATTCGCCAACAGGTTAAACTGGGTACCGAAGCATATACCTGCCTGCTATCGCCGGATATGTCCAAATTATATATCAGTCTTTGGGGCGGCGATAAAGTGGCCGTATTCGACACGAAAGAAAATAAGCTGCTCGAGGCCATTGCAGTGGGCGATAACCCGAATGATCTGTGCATATCCCGAAACGGAAAATACCTGTATGTAGCCAATGCCAATGATAATACAGTATCAGTAATTAACACCCGCAAAGCTAAAGTGCTGGAAACACTGAACACTGCAGTATCACCCACCCCGTTAAGCGGAACCACCAGTAATTCTGTAGCGCTGAGCAAGGACGAAAAAACCTTGTATATTGCCAATGCCGATAATAACTGCCTGGCCGTGTTTGATGTAACCAAGCCAGGTTCCAGCCAGTCGCTTGGGTTTGTGCCTACGGGCTGGTATCCCAGCGTTGTGCGTGTTATAGGCAACAAACTGTATGTAGCCAACGCCAAAGGATTTTCGTCTCTGCCTAATCCGCATGGGCCTAACCCTGCGGCTAAAAACCAAACCGTTCTGCTGCATGGCGGCGACCCATTTCGGCCTGCCCGTACCGAATATATCGGCGGCGGATTACTAATGGGTACCCTGAGCATCATCCCCACGCCAACCGAAAAAGAATTGCCGGTTTATTCGCAGGCTGTGGTTCATAACACGCCCTATCACCGGGAGCAGGAAACAGGTGCAGATGGTGAAGCGGGCAACCCCGTTCCGGCTAAAGTGGGCGCTGCATCGCCAATCAAACATGTCTTCTACATTATCCAGGAAAACCGGACGTATGACCAGGTACTGTCAGACATGCCAAAGGGCAACGGAGATACCAGTTTGCTTTTATTTGGAAAACGGATTACACCCAACCACCATGCACTGGCCGAAAATTTTGTACTGCTGGATAACTTTTATGTAGATGGCGAAGTAAGCTCCGACGGGCATAACTGGAGCCTCGGCGCCTACGCCACGGATTATATGGAAAAGAACTGGCCTACCAGCTATGGCAATCGCGGCCCGGGAGCCGTTGGCCCAACGGCTAAAAATAAGCTATATATTTGGGATCAGGCCAACCGCTTCAACGTAACTTTCCGCACCTACGGCGAGTTTATTAATGCCAATAATACGCCGCAGATCCCCATATTGAAAGATCACTTCGCCATGGCTTATCCAACCCGCGACCTGCGCGACCCCGATACCCTGCGTTACCAGGCGTGGGAACATGATTTTGACTCGCTGATGCGTAACAATGCAGTACCGCGATTAAATACAATACGCATGCTGTCTGACCATACTGAAGGCACCACAGCAGGCAGACCTACGCCTTTTGCGCATGTGGCCGATAACGACCTGGCAGTGGGTCGCCTGGTAGAGCACATTGCCAAAAGCCCTATATGGGAAAACAGCGTGATTTTTATTGTGGAAGATGACGCCCAAAACGGCCCCGACCACGTCGACGCCCACCGTTCACCCGCTTACATTGCCGGGGGATTTGTAAAACGGAACTTTGTGGATCATACAATGTACTCTACATCGTCGGTTTTGCGCACTATAGAACTAATCCTTGGTCTGCCACCCATGACCCAGTATGACGCATCAGCCGCAGCTATGTGGCGTTGCTTTAATAATACACCTGATAAAGCGCCCTTTATCAGCCTGCCATCAAACATCAACCTGAACGAGCTTAACCCTAAAGGAACAAAGCTTGCGGCAATGGCCAAAGGACTTGACTTTTCAGCAGTTGATCGTGTGCCTGACGAGATCATGAACACCATGATATGGAAAGCCATTAAAGGAGAAAATGCTATTATGCCAACACCAGTACGCGCCGCCTTTGTAAAAGCCGTTCAAAAAGCCGGCGATGACGATTAATTTTTATTATAAGAAACATAAAAAAAGCCCCGCAGACATGCGGGGTTGACTTCCTAAAACTTAGCGGAATTCGAACCAGGTTTTGGATCAAACGTCTATTTTGAATGAATTTAAGCAGTTTCAAGATTGAAGCAGAGTGATTTTCAAGCCAAATCAAATGCCAAAATCACAAGTTCTACTACGTTGAGTTGTTTTTTGCTGTTTTCTATTATATCAAGTCGATGCTATTTGCTATAATTTTGAAATCGATAGTTTTCCAAAACTTTAAGATTTGTGTTAAATTATCTCTTTGGTCTTTTGAGGAAATGACAAACTTTTTTTGAATAATACTTTAATCCTTTGGGGTTATTACAATTTGAGCTTTCGGAGGATCGGGTATAAATTGGTTTGTTAAGGGCAGTAATAGTTGCTCTAACAGAAATTTACCATTTGCCCTGATGCAGATTGATTATTTGTTTAAGCTCTCCACATCCGGGTAATCATAGGGCTTGTGTGAAAAGATGAATTTGACACGGTCGCTATCTTTGTAACGGGTCCCCGTACTATCCTGAGGCAAATTTCCGTAAGTCATCTTGTAAGAAAATTTTCTGCTGTCCTTCGGATCCAGACCGGATATATATTCCACCCGTTCGAGACCGCCACGTGCCTGCGCATCATAGTCGTAATAGAAATTTTTTAGTTTGTAGGTGATCAATACAAAGTGTTCTTCCGCAGTATGGTGTTTAAAATTGCTATGCGTGCTTTCAAAGGCCGCGGAATCTCCGTATAAAACTGATATCGTATGCTCATGCAGGTTTAAAAATGCAGTCATCTGCACACCTGCTGTTTGTAAAACGTCCGTTGGTGTTGTTGTCCGCGGAGGGACCTGGCTGCTGCAAGAGCTGATGACGCCGAATACGAGTAGTAAAATTGACATTGCTTTCATGATATTCATTTTAAAAGGTTAAAAAATCGGAGTTATAAGATTTTAAGTATTATCGGTATTTGTCGATTACCGCAACAATTCGCGGAAGAACGGATAGAACATTTATTTGGGGACCGGATCGCGCTTACCCATATTCATCAATACAACCGCAAACAGGATAAGCATAACACCCGTCCATTGAAGCAGGCTTACCGGCTCTTCAAGTAACAGATGCGCCATGAATACAGAAACGGGAATTTCAATAGAGGCAATGATGGCGCCAAGCCCAATACCCGTTAATGGCATTCCCCTGGTGAACAACAATGGTGGCAGGACAGTCCCAAATAACGAGACAACCAAACCCCAGCTTAGAAATATCCCAAAAGAAAAATGCGGATTAAGCGAGGCGTGAAAAATGATCAGGATAATAACCAGCCCGCCGAGGATCATAAAAAGACTTCTTTTTAAAGGAGGCAGATGCAGCTCCAATTTATTGGAGGAATACATGGTAGCCGTGTAGGATAACGCAGCCATTAATCCCCAGCCAAAACCAGTCCAGTTAACATGGATGGATTGTTTGAATAAATTAGTAGCCAGTATTGTTCCGGCAAGGATGATCACAACGGCTATGATCTTCCGGGAACCGGGCACTTTTCTTTGTATGATCATTTCTACCAAAACACCCATCCATACTGTTTGGATCAGCAATACAATGGCGACGCTGACCGGTATATATTGTACGGACAAGTAGTAGAAAATGCTGGTTAAACCTAACGAGGTTCCGGCTACAATCAGTTTAACGATGCTTTTGACAGCAATTTTATTTGTTTCCTTTACCGCAGCCGGTTTTTTAAACAAAGTTAAGATCAGCAGTACGGCAAATCCGACGGCAAACTGCGATAGTGTTACCTCCGCTGTATTGAAGCCGTCCTGATAGGCCATTTTGACAAAGGTTCCTAACATGCCATAGCAGGCTGCTCCTAATACAATGAAAATACTCCCTTTGAGTACCTGGCTTTTCATTGTTGCTGAAGTTCCAGGTCAATCAGGTCTTTCAATTCCTGATGCGATAGCGCAATAGATTTTTGAGCCTTTTCAGGGCCGTAGGATATGCCGTTAATAGCAATCGTATGGATATGGTGTACCCCCATAATATTGAACACTGTTTTCAGATAAGGATCCTGAAAATTCATGTGTTCATTATACCCACCCTTTTCATAACCCTGATCGCCTCTTGAAAGCAGCAGGAATAAAGTTTTGTTCTCCAGCAAACCGATATAGGGATATTGCAGGTTAGTAGCGTCAAATTTAAATGTTTCATTCACACGCACCACTTGGTCGATGTAAGCTTTTAATGCGCTGGGAATAGACCAATTGTACATGGGCGTACCTATGACGATCATATCAGCATGGTGCAGTTCAGCAATAAAGGCATCGCTGATTTCGAGCGCTTTTTTGTCATCTTCCGTCCTGGCTGTTTCGGGCTTAAAAGCGGCAGCGATCCAATTTTCGTTAACATGAGGCACATGGCTACTTCCCAGTTCGCGGTAAGTGATCTCCGCATCGTTTTGTATGCCTTGCAAGTGTTCTGTAAATATTTCTGTGAGTTTTCTGCTTTGGGATCTTTGCCCTCTTGCACTCGCATTGATGACCAATACTTTTTTCATTTTCTTAATTTTATTCAAAATTATCGGCTATTTGGATTATATTTACATACCAGTTTTCATAATAAACACGGCCCAGATGCTTCCATATAAAACATTGATACAGGTTGACCGGAGCTCATCGGTTTCCCTGCATATCCAGGTTTGCAATATTTTTATTTCACTCATCACCGATGGTACCTTACAGCCTTCTGATATGTTGCCGAGCTCCCGGATACTTTCTGATCTGATCGGTATTGCCCGAAATACCGTTAAGTTGGCCTATGAAGAACTGATCAGCCAGGGGTGGGCAGAATCAGCAGAACGAAAAGGGATTTTTGTACTGTCTAAATTGCCGGTTCGTTCCAAAGCGTTTACATCGGATGCCGCAGCAGCTAAAAATGATGCGGCAACCTTTGACTGGAAAAAGGATTTCGGCAAGATTCTGCCTAACGAAAACCTTCAGCAGATCACCCTTGCGATAGATGATGGCTTCCCTGATGTGCGGCTTGCACCTGTGGATGTGCTGATGCGGGAATACCGCAGCCTGTCCAGAAGGTATCATGGCAAAAACTTTCTTAAATACGGCAATGCAATGGGTTCCGAAAATCTAAGGATCGCGCTTCAGGGTTACCTGGCGCACAGCAGGGGCCTCACAACAAGCCTCAATAACATTTTGGTTACTAAAGGCAGCCAGATGGGGATTTTTCTTGCAGCCCATTTGCTTTTACAACCAGGTGACCAAATAGCGGTTGGTGTGTCTAATTATGGCTCAGCCGATGATACCTTCAGATTTGCCGGTGCCAGCCTGATGAGAATTCCTGTAGATGATCACGGTATGAATGTGGATGATCTCGAAAGACAACTAAAAAAAAACAAGATAAAAGCAGTTTATATTATTCCTCACCATCATTTTCCCACTACGGTGACCATGAGTATGGAAAGACGTATGAAACTGTTGAACCTGGCAAAAGAGCACCGGTTTGCCATCATTGAGGACGATTACGATTTTGATTTCCATTATGATAATAAACCTTATGTCCCACTGGCCAGTATCGATCACCATCACAATGTGATCTATATCGGATCAATTTCTAAAACATTTGCTCCCGCCTTACGTATCGGATTTATGGTCGCATCGCAAGGTTTTGTGGAATCCGCTTCGACGATACGGCAGCTAATTGATAAACAAGGTGACACTTTGCTGGAGGAAGCGTTCGCGGTGTTGTTCAAGGATGGAGAAATGGACAGGCATTTTCGGAAATCACTGAAGATTTATAAGCAGCGGCGAAACTTGTTTTGTGATATGATCAAAGCAAACCTAAAAGATAAGGTCGATTTTAAAGTACCGGAAGGAGGATTGGGCGTTTGGGTGAACTTTGATAAAGGGATCAACCTTTCCGCATTATCTGCAAAAGCAGCAAAAAACGGTCTTTATATCGGCGACGGCTCCTTTTACCGGAACGAAAGCTTTTCACCTAACGCGCTTCGGATGGGATTTGCATCACTTCGTGAAAACGAAATGGAACAGGCATTAGCAATCCTTACCAACAGTTTGCCATAGTTAAATATCGGTATGGTCAAAAGATGTATAGAGATTAATACCAGTTCCTTATGAAATACCTTCTTGCTTTATAGATCCGCAGAACGATTGATAGCAGCTCCGGATTATTTCCCTTCCTTATAAATGTCCGGAAATCCGTTCGGAAATAAACTTTGTGCCACTGCGATCATATCCATTGCCTCCCGGATTAGTTTAATCTTTCCATTTTCACTTACCAGCCTGCCCATATAGGTTTGGTGATACGGCCTGCCTGTTTGGGTCTCGATAACATCAACCTCATATCCGGCAAAAAACTGTTCAGGCGTTTCCATATGTATTTTGATGTGCTGAAAGTAAAAATCATGAAAGGTCTGTGGCAGCCCCTTAAAGAATTCATGCAGCACTTCATGTCTTCCCAACGCCAGGTTATGCCTATACTGGGTCTATCTAATTTTAAAATCTGGTATGTAAAAGGGGTCCAGCACTGCCTTACCTTTGAGTCATTAAATCCATAAACAAATAAAGATTATGAAAAATTCATTTAAAGTACCCCAGCTTCTCTTACGCCTTGCATTAGGTATCGGTTTTCTTACAACTGTTTCAGACAGGCTCGGCTTATTACCTGCCGATACCAGGAACATAGAATGGGGCGCATGGGATAAATTCATTGATTATACCGCTACGCTGATGCCGTTTTTGGACAGGCCTGTTGTAAACGTTATGGGGGGGATAGCTACCCTATTTGAAACATCAATAGGTATTTTGCTGATCATCGGTTTCAAAACACGTTACGCCGCTATCGCTAGTTGTATGCTTACCCTGACCTTCGCTCTCGCCATGACGGTATTTTTAGGCATTAAGGCCCCTATTAATTTTGCCGTATTTGGAACTTGCACAGGAAGCTTGTTGTTATCAGCCATCCCGATATACAACTGGAGTTTAGACAACTTAGGTAAAAAGTCAGAATAAGTTAAACGTGAAAATCATCCTGTTAAAAACTGCGATCAAACGGTCTCGTTTGCAGGCATGTTTTCTTTCCAGATCCTATATTCATCATGAAAAAGTATTTAATTCTACTGGCTGTTATGCTCCCGCTCGGTGCATTTGCGCAACTTGAAGTTTACGACAGGTATACACCGGGAGGAAAACACGAGCCCAATATTAATTATTTTGGCTCCAAAAAATTGTCAGGCCGTTTTGCATTGACTTATTTCGGCCTGCTGGAACATCAATGGGGCGAGGCGCTGGTTGGCGCAAGCTATGCGCCATTACCATCACTGATCCTGGGCCTCAGCGCCGGAATTGAACACGGGACGACCAGTCCAAGGTATAGTGCAAGCATATGGACGGGAAATAAAACGACCACATTTGCAGCATTATGGGAATTAGGTGAAGGAAAATCAAATTATTTATATAAAGCCAACCTATTCTATAAATACACCAATACGTTTACCATCGGAGTAACTGCCTGGCGCAAGCATGGCGTGGGACCAAATTTCAGGTATACTGTCCCACATATCAAATCAACGCTCTGGATCATGCCGGCTTATGATTTGGACGCGGACAAAACGAGGATAATGGCTGGCATACAGATCCCCATGCAGTAATATTTAAGGCAGCTAAGGATCTGGAATTGAAGAATCGTGCCAGGTTTAGCATGCACACACCAGTAACGTATTTGAATTTTGGCCTATTAACGGCGTTAAATCATATATATCACAACTTGAAAATCAACATATTAAATAAACTGGGCCGGAGTATATTTTCATACTGGGGCAGTAATCGGGAGCCGGCCCCATTAATTTTGCAAGACGATTGAGTCTGGGAAAGACTCGCTAATAACAATTAAAATCAGCAGGAATGAATAAGCAGGGGCAAACAAAAGATTTACAGGCAGTATTAAACAGCTTTTATCAAAATGTCGGCGAGAAGAATGCCGAAGGAATGGTCGCATTGTGCGCCGAACAGATCGACTGGTATATTGCTAAATCTGATTTTTTGCCATGGACAGGAAAACGGAAAGGTAAAGCAGATATTAAAGAAGCCCTTAACTTATTGTTTAACGCGCATTTAGATGGCGAAGACCAGTTTGAGCCGGACCATATTTTCATAGATGGTCAAGAAGCAGCCGTTTTTGGATTTGCTTCACGCGTTGCCAAAGCAACGGGCAAAAGATTTAGTACCCAATTCTGCCAGCGTTTTACAATTGAAGATGGTAAAATATCAAAATTCCTTATGCTGGAGGACACGCCTCAAGTTGAAAAGGCGTTCAAATAAATTTCGACTGATCAGATAATAATTAAGAAAAATGGAAACACGTATTAAAATTGACAAAGTAGAACCAGCCGGTTACCAGGCCGTGTTGGGCATGGAAAAATTTATTGAAAGCACAAACCTGACCAGAACACATAAGGATCTTATTAAAATCAGGGCTTCTCAGATCAATGGTTGTGCCTTTTGCATCGACATGCATACTAAAGAGGCGCGCAAGGCGGGTGAGACGGAACAACGTATTTATGCGCTGAACGCCTGGAGAGACACCCCGTTTTTTTCCGAGGAAGAACGTGCGATCCTGTCGCTGACTGAGGAGGTTACCCTGATCCATAATCATGTAAAAGATGAGACCTACGCCGCGGCTGCAGCAGTGTTGGACGAAAAATATCTGGCGGATACTATCATGGCAATCATCACGATCAACGTTTGGAACAGAATAGGTATTACTACCCAACTCGTTCCTGCTTGATAAATTAGTTTTATAGTAACGATTATGAGAAAGCCTACTTGCGTGGGCTTTTTGGTAAAACCCGGTTGGGGTCAGTTCCTGACGCCGGGTGTGATATTGGGCTGCCTTTCAGGACTGCCATAAGACTCCAACTCTGACTTAGTCCAACCTATAAAACAAGAAATATCTACCTGATGATCGCACTGACCATTGGACTTCATACCAGTGGCGGCTTTGTATTTAACGTGGTCTACGGATACTGTTTAGGCCGTTTCTCGAAGAATGCCGGTACAGCTGCCGGCCTTACCGGAGGCGGCATGTATATTGCCAGCTCAGCTATCAGCTATAGTATGGTAAATTTATTCGGTATCCGCACGCAAACCATACTAGGCATAGCTAATATAACCGGAGTAGCGCTGGTTATCATCCTGTTCATCGCCTTCAGCAAGTTCAGGAATATTCGCCTGAAAGCAGAAGCAGCAACTGTTAATGCCGCAATGGCATCATAAACAGACACCTTCGTTAATGCTATCATATCAATATTTGATAAAAATTCAATATCTGATTGCACTCGCGTTCTTAGCCCGCTGCGGCGGCAAGCAATTACTGGAAGGATAAATAAGGTAGTATTGTAATTAAATTATTTACTACAGAACAGCGGCATATTAAAAAAAGCCGCTGTTTTTGTTTACCAAACTTCCTAAGCATCTTTTTAACTGCCCTTAATAGTTTTTTACTGGATTCACTGATCACGAAATCTTGATGAGAAATGGATCGTTGGACTGACTTTTAACCTCATCGCTCACCGTTCCAGGGCCAACCCCTTTCTTAATTGATGAGCTATTTATTATCGTTGCCACATAATTTGGGGGTAATGAAATCAAGCTTTTTACTATAGTCAGATTCGTTTAAAAAACGCAACCATGCGTTTTAAAAGTATAGACAACCCAGCTAAAATCAGCTATCATAAGCCTAAAACCTGTATAAAAGCAATGTTATGCAAAATGCCCTTTGTATCTGTTTTGCTTTTTTTTCTGCAAATTTTCTGCAAATAAAAAATCCCCACTCGCCGGAGTAGGGATAAATCATTGATTTTGCGGCTCCCCAGACTGGGCGTTTTTCGAACCTGATAATTTTCATTTATCTTTATTTCCCTAAAAAGTCCAAACGAGTATAATGATGAAGATATTACTATTTACGGTTTTTGTATGGACTATACAGATTTCCTATCAAGCCTCAGCACAGACTAAAACCAATAATGATATGTATTCGATCATTTCACTTGTGATTGGGCATATTAATCCTAAAATTCCGATAGTCGATACACTTGTGCCGACTGTTATAAGTAGTAAATTTTTAAGGGAACAATTAGAAGCTAAAGTTTTACTTAACAGTGCGCAGAAGCGACGGTTAAAAAAATTGGATGGCTCTGAGAAGGGGATTTTAATAGATAGCGGTCAACTGAGCGGCTTCAAAATTAAAAGCTATAAAACTGTCTTCCAAGCTTTCCGGCAATTGAGCAGCGGACATACGGAATATATCGATAAAGAAAAGCCTTTTTTTCTGGTACGAAAACCGATAATTTTTGACGCAAGAATTGCCATTGTAGATATCGATTTATTCGGTGGCTTCGGGGCAATCTATATTTTAACGAAAAAGAACAGTAAGTGGGAAATTGTAAATGAAGTAGGGAAATGGTATAATTAATTTTTAATGCGATATGGATACAAATGAAAAAGCCTCACATTTCTGTGAGGCTTTTTGCTCCCTGACTGGACAGAATTCGAACCAATTAGTCGAGCAGTTAAAGGTTTTAAACGAATTAAAAGTTGCCTAAAATAAGATTCGATTCCCCTACGGGCTTCTAAAGCATAATTTTGCTAGGCCATAGGGGAACTATATCGAACCGCTTTTTCGATGACTTGAAGCGATTAACCGCCTGAAAATAAGTTAAATCCTAATTATAACGCTTGAACTTAGTAAGATTTAGCTGCGAGGGGATTTCTTTTCTTTGTAAAGAAAAGAAGCAAAAGAAACTTACTTGTATTTACAAGTTGGGGTGGCAATTTTATAAGGTGGAATTGTTATCCAATGTTCCGATTGAGATAATCTAATTAAAGTTGGGAGAATATTTTGATTTTGTTGACAGTTGGGCATTTTCTTTAAAATAGTTCAATCCCGTTATCCGCACGCTAATTTCCAGACCTTACATATTAAATCGAAATATTTCTTGGAGATAAATAATTTATTGAAGCAATCCTGATCATTGCTTTATGGTAATTAAAAAATTTAATAAAGAAACGTTCGTTTTCACCGAATATGATAACTTAATCTTCATTCTACCAGACGAAAAAATATTTAACATTCTGCCTGTCATTATTTATCCGAAGAAGTAATCCTGCAATAGTTAAAACTTTAAAATAAAACATACCTGAACGTCTGTTTTAACTTTATTGAATACCAAGTTAAATAATGTTAAATCCATTTGACTTCTGATTAAATACATTATGATTGTTTTAAAAGCACTATCAATCATGAAGTTAATTTTTACATTAATATTCTTTCTAATATTTAGCAACATCTGCCTTTCGCAATCTTTCACGATGAACCAGGGCGGGACTATGTTGAACTACTTACGAAAATATCAACGGTAAAATTGTATTAACCGCCTTAATTAAAAACAAACCTCACCGGTTTCTATTTGATACTGGTGCTCCGACAGCCTTAAGTGAAGAACTTGCCAGACAAATAGGTGCAGAGGCAATACACAGCACCATTGCAAGAGATGTAAATGGACATGCAGATTCCATTTCCGTCATAAAACTGAACGATATTAAATTAGGCAGTGTAACTTTCAGTGGTGTAGCCGCCATGCGCTTTTTACCGGCGTTATATAAATGCTGGAATGTTGAGGGTGTAATTGGCAGCAATCTACTTCGGAATTCAATCGTGCGCATTATTAGTACAAAACATTTGATTATACTCACGGACCAACCGGATAAACTATCTTTAGATAAAAAATATAGTACAGCTCTTATTACTAATGAAGGAAATAACGTGCAAAGTAACCCGGTCTTAAAAGTTAATCTTAAGAATAAAGTCAATGTTACCATAGCATTCGACACTGGTGATAATGGCTTTTTAAGACTTTCGGACGATTATATGAGTCAGTTGTCAAAATTCGGTGTTTACGAAACTATAGGTAAAGGTTATGGTGCAAGTCAGATCGGCGGTGGTGGTTTACAGGCCGACGCCGCTAAATTCAGGCTTAAGATCCCGTTTCTAAATATCGGAAGCGCCCGTTTTGAGAATGTGATCACCGAAACAAATCGGGGTACGGCCCCAGCTTTCGGCACTAAGTTATTGGAATATGGTGATGTAACGCTGGATTTCGTAAATGGAAAATTTTATTGTGATCCATATAATGAAAAGGTTGACCTAAACGAAAAGTTCTGGCCGTTTGAGCCTATAGTAACCGGACAGAAATTAGTGGTAGGATTGATATGGGATAATGGAGTAAATATGATAAAGCCGGGAGAACAGATCATTGCTGTAAACGATGAAATATTCTCTAATGTTGATTTGTGCGATATGCTCAATCGGAAACCGATACTGGCTGATAAAAATTCAGCAATTATTACCCTTAAAGACTCAAATGCCGTTGAACGTAAAGTTAAGATCATCAAAGAATAAGCGTACTTCCTGTTTACGTTAACTGAAAATTCCATTCACATGCCCGATTATAAATATTTTTCTATACTTCTTTTTTGTCTAGTATCCTTATCAGCCGTTGCCCAGAATCATGATATCTTTAATGGCGATTTTGAATTTCGAGATAAGGAAGGTCATCCCAATGGTTGGACATGGGGTTTTACCAAAGATCAGGACCAGCGATATTCCATAGCTGTTGATAGCCTTATTAAAGTGAAGAGCAAATATTCTATATCGATTGAAAGAATTAGAAAAGACGGCCAGTACGGCGTTGCTTCTTATGTGATTCCGAAGACCTTTAAGGGTAAAACAATCATGCTCAAGGGATATCTCAAAACTGAAAAAGTTGAGGGTTTTGCGGGAATGTGGCTAAGAGTAGACGGAATTAATGGTACTATCGCTTTCGACAATATGGAAAATCAGGGTGTAACTGGTTCCACTGATTTTAAAGAATATACCATCCAGTTGCCATATGACGATGAAAAAGCGTTAAAGATATACACAGGTGCTTTACTTGCCGGAAGCGGCAAATTATGGGTCGATCATATACGATTGTATATTGATGGGGTATCTATTGATTCTGCTCAAACGAAATTAATCCAATTAAGTAAAGCCGAAACCGACACGTCTTTTTCCAGGTCATCTGGCATTCAGGTTATGCCGATGAATGAGCAGCGCTTAATTAATTTGAACAAGTTGGGCAAGGTATGGGGATTCTTAAAGTATTATCATCCGGAAGTGGCGGCGGGTAATTTAAACATGGATGCAGAACTTTTCAGGGTACTTCCTGACATACTTCAATCAGCTAATAATTCAGAATTAAGTAACGCACTCGAACGTTGGGTCGATAAAATCGGTGATTCCAAATTATGCGGGACGTGTACTCCTCCTAAAGAAAATGATGTACTTTTTGAACCAGATCATAACGGTATTTTGGATTCTCATGTATTTAGCCCATCCCTGGTCTCCAAACTGAAATACATTCTAGATCATAGTAACAACGAAAAGCATTTTTATGTAAATATTGCAGATGAGGGTACAGGTAGCCCGGTGTTTACGAATGAGAAAGGTTATACTTCCATGAGTTACCCTGATGCCGGATACCGCTTGCTTTGCCTTTTTCGCTATTGGAACATGGTAGAGTATTTTTATCCTGATAAGCACCTCATAGGCAATTGGGATCAGGTATTGTCTGAATACATTCCCCAGTTTTTTGATGCTCAAAATGAAACGGCATATGCTTTGATAACTCTATCGCTGATCGCCAATCTTCATGATACACACGCCAATATCTGGTATAATCCGGCGATAGAAAATTTTAAAGGAAAATATGGATTACCTATTCAAGTCAGGTTTATAGAAGGCAAATTGGTAGTAACCGGTTATTATACCGATTCAGCGAAGGTCAACCACTCTTTAATAATCGGGGATATTATAACCAAGATCAATGGCCAAAGTGTTGATGATTTAGTAAAGAAGTATTTACCAATATCTCCTGCTTCCAATTATATGGCGCAGCTACGTGATATGCCACATAATTTTTTAATGCGAAGTAATAAGCAAGAGTTTGAATTAGACGTAAAACGTGAGGTCAAAGATTTGCACCTAATTTTGAACGCTATCGATAACAGTAAGATAAACTACACGCTCGACATTAACCCTGCTCCCCAAGATCCTGCTTATAAAATTATTAAAGGTAATATAGGCTACATATTTCCAGGTAGGTACAAAAACACCGACCTTCCCGCTATAGAAAAACTCTTTGCAGGTACAAAAGGTATTATTGTCGATATGCGTTGCTACCCATCGGATTTTATGCCCTTTACATTTGTTCCATTTATTAAATCAGGAAATAAAGCTTTTGTAAAATTCACAAGCGGGAGCATTACCAAACCGGGAGCGTTTCGAATAAGCGCTGTTTTGAATAGTAAGGGAAATAATGCCTATAAAGGCAAGGTCATCGTTATTGTAAACGAGCAGACTCAAAGTCAGGCAGAGTACACTACAATGGCTTTCCAAAGCTCACCGAATGTTAAGGTTATCGGCAGCACTACCTCCGGGGCAGACGGAAACATTTGCAACATCACCTTGCCAGGAGGAATAAATACTTATATGTCCGGAATCGGCGTTCTTTATCCAGATGGTACAGAATCGCAGAGGTGCGGTGTAAGAATTGATTATGTAGTCAAACCAACAATCAATGGGATTAAGACTTTTCACGATGAATTGCTTGAGAGGGCAGTGAAGCTGATAAATGCCAAATAGGATCAGATTACTTGAGATTTCCTCTCGCTGCCGCAAGCGTCCCCGCTTGTGGCCCGCTGACAGGTAACAAAGCGCCAGGTAGTAAACCAAAATTCAGCAGCGATCTTAAATGCACGGTATTATCACCGCCTACTATCTACACTAAAAAATAAATGCATAAAAAAAGCCCCACAGACGTGTGGGGCTTTGCTCCTGAGGCTGGGCTCGAACCAGCGACCCTCTGATTAACAGTCAGATGCTCTAACCGGCTGAGCTACTCAGGAATCATTTTCCGGTTTGGAGTGTGCAAAAGTATAATTTCCGGCGTAATTACGCAACAACTCTTTGAAAAAAAATTAAAATATATGCGCTTCCATAATTTAGTGGCTGACTTTAAGCCGATTAAATATTTCAACAGCTGCTTAAATTGGGAGAAATTGTGGCTTAATTTCACAATATTTGCCAAAATTTAATTATTACTTCATGAGTTTACTGGTTATTGGTACCGTTGCATTTGATGCTATTGAAACGCCATTTGGCAAAACAGATAAAATTGTTGGCGGCGCTGCCACTTTTGCAAGTTTGGCGGCTTCCTATTTTTATGACAAGGTAAAAATTGTAGCCGTAGTAGGCGACGACTTCCCCGAACCCTTTATAAAGGACTTGAATAAACACAAAGTCGATACCGAAGGCCTGCAGATAAAGAAGGGCGAAAAATCATTTTTCTGGAGCGGTAAGTATCACAATGATATGAACACCCGCGATACTTTAATAACCGAGTTAAATGTACTGGCCGACTTCGACCCCATCGTCCCCGACAGCTACCAGGATTGTGAATACCTGATGCTGGGTAACCTTACCCCACAGGTGCAGCAAACGGTTATCAAACGCCTTAAAAACCGCCCGAAGCTGATCGTGTTGGATACCATGAATTTTTGGATGGACATTATGCTGGACGACCTGCTGGCTACCATTAAAATGATTGACGTATTAACCATTAACGATGCAGAGGCGCGCCAGCTCTCAGGCGAATACTCCCTGGTAAAGGCAGCCAACAAAATTTTAACCATGGGGCCTAAATACCTGATCATTAAAAAAGGTGAGCATGGCGCTTTACTTTTTGGCGAAGGGAAGATCTTTGCAGCCCCTGCCCTGCCTTTGGCAGAAGTATTTGACCCAACAGGCGCCGGTGATACCTTTGCAGGCGGCTTTATTGGCTATATGGCAAAAGTTGGCACCGTTAATTTTAACAATATGAAAAACGCAATCATTTTCGGTTCGGCGCTGGCATCATTCTGCGTTGAAAAATTCGGGACCGAAAAGATAGTCAACCTTACCCAAAAAGAAATTGCTGCAAGAGTACAGGAGTTTGTGAGCTTGTCGAAGTTTGAAATTGTGTAGTAGAGATCAGAGATTAGAGGTTAGAGATTAGCAAAAAATACAACTAGTCTCCAACCTCTAATCTCTGGTCTCTATCTTCAACTAATCTCTGGTCTCTAGCCTCCAATCTCTAAAACACCCACCACATCCAAATTCTGAAACACCCATTCGTCGTGCGGAGCATCGCCGAGTTCGGCGGTGAGGTCTTGGCCGGCCCAGTGTTCGTAATGTTTGCCGTTGCGCCATAGCCTGCTGCGCGATACGTCATAGATGATCCCCTTATATGCAATCCACACTTCGGGCTTATCCTGCCCGTTGCGTAAGGCAAGCTGTGATTTTGTATATGTGGTGAGCTGATCCATGGGGGTAAATATAGAGATTAGAGGCGGAGATTAGAGACTAGAGACCAGTTATTAGAGATTAGTTGAATGTTGGGGATTAGAGATTAGTTGAATGTGGGAGACTTGGGTTGCAACTTGCAATTTTCAGATCCATTATAAAATGTAAGTTCAGATTTAAATTAAGATAATTTAAATTTGAGGGATCTAACACCGATGAAAAAACAGAACACCGACATACCTGTTTATGATCTTGACAAGTTCAGGCATGTGCATCGTGAACATACGCCCTCTGCCTTCGGGTATAATAATTTAAACCGGTCAAAGCATATTGAGGGCTTTGAGTTGTATTCAAGCGAAGGCCTGATCAGTTCTGTGGGGCCATTGAAATCTGCATTTTACAGGATCAGCATTACGCTTGAGGGTACGCTCGACATGAAAATTGGGCTTGACGTATATCACCATCAGCCCCGTACCATCTCTTTAACCTATCCCAACCAGGTATTTGCGAAGGATAACATCAGCGCTGATGCCTTTGGATATTATATGCTCTTCAGTCCCGACTTTTTGAATGAGCTTGTGCCTTCTGTAAAAATGGCCTCCGAATTTCCGTTTTACGACGTTTCGGGTACACCACTTTTTCGACTGGAAGAAGATGAGCTCAGCAGTATTGTTAAGCTGATCTTTAATATTAATGATGAATTACAACACCAGGATACAGGCCGGGTTAAAGCGGTAAAAATGTACCTGTATTTGATTTTACTGGCAGCCAAAAGGAGTTACGAAAAACAACAGCTCCATATAAATGCCAACCGGAATGATAACTCTTCCATCGTATCGCGTTTCCGAAAGCTGGTGGGGATGCATTATCTTGCTAAACGCCAGGTGGCTGAATATGCCGAACTACTGGCAATAAGCCCTAATCACCTAAACAGGGTTGTAAAAACAGCAACCGGCCATACCGCGTCAGACACCATTAAAGAAATGCTGCTGATGGAAGCAATGTCATTATTGAAATACACCAATCAGTCTGTCGCCGAAATTGCTTACAAGCTTGATTTCAGCGACCCTGCCTCTTTTAATCGTTTTTTTAAAGCCGGAACGGCAGAAACACCCCTGTACTATCGTACAAAGCATAATTAGATCAATATAAAGCATAATCCGGTATATAGCACTGCTTAAATATGTCGCCAATTTTGCGACATATTTAAAACAGACTATGGAAACTCCATTTGAAAACAAAAAAATTATTATTGCCGGCGGCTCATCAGGTATCGGGCTGGCCGCCGCTATACAGTTTAAACAACAGGAAGCACAAGTAACCGTTACCGGCCGTAACCCCGATAAACTGAAAAATGCAGCGAAAACAGACTTGCAAACCGCCGTTATAGACAGCAGCGACCGCGAAGCACTGGATAGCTTTTTTAAAAGCTATGGACCTGTTGATCACGTGGTAATTTCATTAAGCGGCAGTAAGGGCATTGGCAATTTTGCCGGATTATCATTACAGGTATTGCGCGACGGATTTGAAGAAAAATACTGGCCTATCTTGAATACCGTACAGTCGGCATTGCCATTTATCAATAAAGGCGGCAGCATCACGCTGGTTACCGCCATTTCTGCAACGGCACAATTACCTGGTACCTCCGGGCTTGCAGCACTAAACGGCGCACTCGAAATTATGGTTCCGGTTTGGGCAAAAGAACTCACCCACATCCGCATCAATGCGGTATCGCCAGGGGTAGTTGATACTTCCTGGTGGGACTTTTTACCCGAACAGGAGAAAAACGAAACCTTTAAGCAGTATGCCACACAGATCCCGGCAGGGCGCGTAGGCAAGCCGGACGAAATAGCAAATGCGATATTATTTTTAGCCGGAAATGAATATATGACCGGGAAAGTAATAGGCTGCGACGGTGGAATGTCGTTATAATATCAACAAAAAACCCGGATCAAATGATCCGGGCTTTTGCTTATATAGGTAGATGGAAATTAATTATTTAGTACTCGGCGTAAACCGGTTTCGCAATGCCGTTATCGTATGCTTTTAAGCTTTTCTTTAATAGCTTACGGGCAACGTGGATGCGGGTTTTTACTGTACCGATAGGTATTGTTAAATGATCGGCAATTTCATGGTATTTATGGCCTTCAAAATACATGGTGAAGGGTACATAGTAATCGGCAGGCAATCTGTCTAAAGCTTTTTTCAAATCATCCATCACAAACTTAGCCTCGCCCTGGTTTTTTGTTGAACTGAAAACCAGGTTTGGTGAGCTGATCTCATCGCTTTTGGTAACAAAAGTGTTCATTTTTATAAACCGGCGGTAGTTGTTAATAAAGGTGTTCTTCATTATTGTGTATAACCACCCTTTCAAATTTGTTCCTTCTTTAAACTTATTATAATAAGTTATCGCCTTCAACATTGTATCCTGGACAAGGTCGTTAGCATCATCTGCGTCATGGGTAAAATGTAGTGCATAAGACCTCAGTGAGGTTGCCTGACGTAGTACTAGGGTGTTAAACTCAATCTTTGTCATACTGTTAAAGTTTTGTATCAACACTTAGGCAAGCATAGTGCCACTTACCAACTTTAAAACAGGCCAGCTTAGGTCATCAGCGAAAATTTGGCTTCAAAAACACATGGTGTAATAACTACACTACAACAAGACTCAACACACTGATAAACAGTAGCCTAAAAGACAATACCATGACAATTAAAGTAAAAATAGATCTTTAGTTATGTAACAGAAATGTTATAAACAGAGACGAAAAAGCAGGTGGATTTTTATTTTAAATAAACTTATTTAACCTATAGTATTCACTTCACGTTGTAGCCTAACGCCAAATTTAGTGTACACACTGTCTATGATTTGCGACGAAAAGCTGTACACTTCTTCGCCCGTGGCACCGCCATGGTTCACCAAAACCAGCGCCTGGTTCTTCCATGTTCCGGTATTTCCAACCACTTTTCCCTTCCATCCGCACTGTTCTATCAGCCAGCCGGCGGCCAATTTAACAAGGCCATCGCCCGCGGGATAGTTTACAACATCCGGAAATTTAGCCTGGATCCCGCTAAACTGGTCGGTGCTGATGATCGGGTTTTTAAAGAAACTCCCCGCATTGCCAATGGTTGAGGGATCGGGCAGCTTAGATACCCGGATATGCGATACCACCTGTGATACATCTTTTAAAGTAGGGTTCGTGATGTTGCGGTTTTTAAGTTCCTGCTCAATGGCGCCGTATTTTAAATTAAAATTGGGGATCAGCGATAAGTGAAACTTTACCGACACTATAATATACTGTCCCTTAAGTTCACTTTTAAAGATGCTCTCACGGTATTCAAAACGGCAATCGGCTTTGGTAAAAGTTTTGAAGCTGCCCGTTGCCAGTTCGAATGCACAGCAGCTGTAAAAAACATCTTTCAGTTCTACGCCATATGCACCGATGTTCTGGATAGGCGATGCACCTACCGAACCCGGAATGAGGCTCAGGTTTTCCAGTCCGGCATATTCGCGGGCCACGCAAAAATTTACCAGGTCGTTCCAGACCTCGCCGCCCCCGGCCTCCACATATACGTCATCATGACTGATCCTGTGCTCAATTCCCCTGATGTTTATGCGGATCACCAAGCCTTCATAGTCTTTTAACAGCAGCATATTGCTGCCGCCGCCCAAAACAAGATGATCCATCTGTTTCCATTGCGGATCCATAAACAGCTCAACCAGCTCGTCTTTGTGGTTGATCTCCACAAAATACCGGGCCTTGGCATCAACGCCGAAAGTATTAAAGTTTTTTAGCGATACGTTTTCCTGGATCTGGAGCATGTTGTTGATGTGCAAATAAGCGGATGTGCAAAAGTGCGAAATAATGTGCAAATTTCGGATGTGCGGATGTGCGGATAAAAAGCCGTGATCTCAGCATGACAGCCTTTTTTTGTCATCTGCCCACTGCCAACTAAAAACTGCCAACTGCTCCCCCTACTCTCCCAACAAACTCGCTACAATCACGCCCAGCAACGTACCGTCAATCAGGGTGATCAGCACATCGCCGTGGGGCTGTAGCTGCATGCCGGTTGCCAGTTTAATGGCTATGGTTACAAACAGTACCAGCGTTACCTGCAGCCAAAAAGGGCCGATGTTCTTAACCCGGGTTAGCTCGCCCTTGGGCAGTGTATAATATATTATTACAATAATTAATGCCCCCCCTACGGTGCTGGCGTATTGCAAAAAATGGAAAACATAAATGGGATGACCATAAATGGTAATGATGCGCTCCAGAACAGGGAAATCATGCACAAATATGCCCCGGGGATGCGTAAAACCGTCCCATGCAATATGCGAGGCGGCGCCTATGGCAACCGAAAATAAAATAGCAATAAAATATCCCAGCGAATAATAGGTACGAAAGCCCTTGAACCAAAAAAGCCTGCGGTTGGCCGCTGCCGGCAGGTGCGTTATTAGTTTATCCTTTATATACATTTCGTAAAGAATTACCAGGATGTAAGCTAAGGGAAGATCAAACCAGACCAGGCCCTCCCAGGTGTGGCTATACCTGCTGATCAGCCGCATGCGGAAAAAATATTCAAAGTCGGGCGAAAGACTGCCAATTACCAGGCCCGTGGTGGAGAGCCAGCTTCTGGTAAGCTTTCCGAAAGGCAATACAGCGGCAGGATGCGCAAAAGTAAAAGGCATGCCCAAATATACGACGGATGTGCGGATTTTGGATGTGCAGATGTGCGAAATGATGTGCGGATTCTTGATGTGCAGATGTGCGGATTTCGGGTGTGCCGATGCATTTGTGCGTGCATTGGCGCAGGGGTATTGGCGTTAACGCCGCGCGCAGAATTTACCCACCCGGTCGACGCTGCGCTGGACCACCCTCCCTTCGCTGCGCGCAAGGAGGAAGGGGAATTTCTCTATATTTTTGTTGCTGCCTTTTGATCTATTTTAATGCCTGCGCTGCTTCTTTGGGTGTCAATACTTTTACTTTCATCCAAACTGGCTTATCCGGGTTGCCGTCGGTGTTGACTTTTACGGCGGTTATTTTATCTATCAGGTCCATGCCTTTTACAATTTCGCCGAACACGGTGTAGTTTTGGTCTAAGAAAGGCGTGCCTCCTATGGTACGGTATACTTCACGCTCATTTTCGGGAATGCGGATGCCGTTCTTTTTTTCTATCGCGTCCAGCTGGGCATTGGTATAGGTTTTACCATCCACAATATAAATCTGGGTGGTGAATGACTCTTTTGCCTTATTATCATCGCGGCCCATGGCCAGAGCACCTCTTTTATGATACAAAGCCGGGTTAAATTCAGGACTGATCCACTTTTGTTCCGGCTTAAGTTTTTTCGACTTGTCATACAATGAGTCGGGGTCGCCGCCCTGGATCACGAAGCCTTTCAGGATCCTGTTAAAGGTGGTGGCATTAAAATAACCACTTTTTGCCAGTTTAATAAAGTTATCGCGGTGTACCGGCGTTTCGTTATAAAGCTTAACAATACACGCCCCCTGTTCCGTTTCAATTTTTACAAACTGATTTTTTTGCTGCGCGGAGGCGCCGGTCACGGCCAGGCATAAAAGGAGGATGAGTACCAGGTATATTTTTTTCAAGATGGTATGTTTTAGCGGGGCGTTAGTGCATTTTGTGTAACGAATTTACATAAAAATAAATCAATATCGCGCGCAGATTTACCCACCCGGTCATTGCTTCGCTCGACCTCCTTCCCTTCCGTAAACGGGAAGGAGGGAAAGAAGATTCCTTTACTTAATGACATTACTCTACAGCGCAGGCCTTCGACCTGCGCTGGGGGATTGAGCCCTTTCAGGGCTTTTTGTTTTGGGTTCTGCCACAATGTTAAAAGCCTGAAAGGCCTTAATACATTAGCGCAGGTCGAAGGCCTGCACGGCGCTGTTTTTCTATAAAAGAAAAGGGTTTCAAACCTTAACGGAATGAAACCCTTATATTCACGTGTGGAACAATTTCAACCCTTGTATTGCGAACGCATACAGCGAACGGGCTGAACCGGAATTTTACTTATTTACCTTTCACCCGCAAATCATCTTTCACAACCAGGATCTGAAGGAACCCTATGGACCTGGCAGGAAGACGCCCGATTTTTGGATAATTAGCCGTTAACTGAACAAGGAAAGTATCGCCGGCTTTGGCATTTGCAGGTACTACGCCCGAAACTTTAAAACCGGTTGCAGTTTTGTCGGCGAACCGCAGTAAATACCCTTCACCTTTCCTTTCTTCTATTTCACCCTTCGAAACCAGCGTTACCACAGGCTTAAGCTCGGCTGAAGGCAGTCTTTTTCTAAGTACCGGGATCAGGTAAGGCGGCGTTTTGGCATAAATGCGACGGTGTGTCTTAATTATTTCAAAAGCCTCTTCATTGCGTGCAAAATCAGCAGCTGCATGTTGCACGTTGAATTGGATCCCTATCTGTGCCTCCTCATAATGTTGGATATCGCCCAGGGCTATTTCGAAGTGCCATGGGGCGCCGGGGATTACAAAAATGGTGTTGGTGTTTCTCCATGCCGAACAGTTGTGCCCAATTGGCAGCGGGTTTGGTATGTTAACCGAATCTGCCGAACTGGTTGGAGCAAACTGGCAAGGTGAATCGTCAGTATCAATGCTAACCACTGCACAGGTATGGCCGCCTGCGTTAATAAACGGCAGCGAAGAGAAAACAGTTGCAGAACTGGTAGCAGGAATAATAACCGTTTGCGTATCCAGCATTGCGCCTGATGTGCCAACGCCGCCGGGGATGTTCCAGAACGTTACTTTGGTGCTTACCTCATAGGCAGAATCATTATGTACCACCGCGGCAAACCCGTAATGTACACCAGGCAATACAGAGGTATCCCAGCTGCCGATCGGCACAAGCGCACCCAGCGAAGTAGTGCTGAATGGTGTGAACAGCAGAATATTAGGGCTCTCATAGCCTCCGGTGATATAAACAGATGCGCGGTCTTTATAAAACGCAAATGCTGCTACATCCGAAGGGGTTGAAGCGCCTACGCCTAAGTTCAGGCTGCTGCCGCTTATTACCGGGTTGCCTGCCGGGCCTTCCAGCTTTACCCATTTATCAAAAACCGCGGTGCTGTTTACAACTCCCGGCGTGTTAATGGGATGGCCGGCAGCCACAAGCGTTTCCGCGTGCGGTTCAACCGCTAAGGAGCCATATACGTTAACGTTTGAGGTTAAAGAATTATCGGGCGCAATGCTGCTAACAAAAAAGTTATCGAGGAAAGCGCCTGTGGTTTCATTAAAGGCATCCAGGTAAATCCCTGCACCGCCGCCGCTACCACCGCCGCCGCCGTGAACAATGTACACTACTAATATATTAATCACCTGGTCGCCAACAACCAGGGGGGCAAGGGGGGCCGTGCCCGGCAGGTGAGCGATGTCGGTTGAAGTTTCGCCTGCGCCAACGCAGCCAGAAACATTCATAAAACCAAAGTTATAGGTAAGCCCGGCATGGCTATAGCTGGCCGGGGGAACATCAGGGGTAAATGTGCTGCCGGTAGCCAGCACATTGGTGGATGGCACCAAAATTCCGGGTACGGGTAAATATTTTGATGATGTGGCAGGGTTTCTGTTCTGCCTGGTTTGAGGGCCGCCAACATTTAGGGGCTCGTAATAAACATACTGGTAAATTGCACTTGGCATGATGATTTTTTTTAATGTTTTTGCCTACTCTATTTCCCTTTTCGGCCAACTGGAAGCTTACTCTTTTATTTGTTCTTGCTGCAGACAATCACAAAAAGGATTTTCGGCTTTTGCTCCGTTATTAATTTTTTTTTGAAGTCGGTTTATTTTCAGGTTGTCGACCGTAAGTTGAATTTTGATTTTCTTGAAATAGAACTTAAGGCTTATGACTTGGTTAGGCGTCAGCTGGGAATCAATACTCAAAGGTATTTTACGATCTTAAAAAATGGTGGCGTATAAACACTGAATTTTGCGCGTGTTTTTACGTGATATCAGAACCGGGATTAAGCGGATTTTAGGGATTTAGGGACGAATGATGGTGAACCGGGATTAAGCGGATTTTAGGGATTTAGGGATGAATGGTGATGAACCGGGATTAAGGGATGAATGGTGATGAACCGGGATTAAGCGGATTTTAGGGATTTAGGATGAGTGGTGGAGAATAATGTCTTTGTTGCCGCAGCGGTGAAGGGTGGGGATTAGGGTATAGAGAGATTGGATTATACCGCGTTCCATTTTTGCACGCGGAACGGGTGGAACGCTGTGAAACACGCTCATTATCAGCGCTTTCAATTTTTATTAAAATGCAAGTAACTGATAATCAGCGATACACAATTTATACTTTCGAACACGCTAATATAACCTGTTTATAATCAACATGTTCCGATTTTTGAGTTGATTAAAATTGATGGTTTTGCATTTTTAACTGAACAATGTGGCAGCACTTTATGAACAACATAGCTTGGCGATTAAAAATTTTTGCACTGATTACCAAAAAAGTAGGTTTACATCGGTTTACATTTTTGTATTTCTCCGCTGTTTAGGTGGTGGGCATTTACATGCTGGCTACTAAGCAGGTGGGCTACCTAAACGCGGGGTACGAGAACTTCATCTCTTTGACTGGCACTGCATTCGCGCGATAGAAGAGGAGGAAAGCAATTAATAATTGTTATGTTTGATTTAAAAGAAATCCTATGCCTAGAACTACAATAACTTATCGAGTTTTTATCGCATCTCCCGGGGATGTTCAAGAAGAAAGAGCTATTATAAAATCTGTCGCCGATGAACTAAATACTCTAAATAGTGTAAAGAATATCACACTTGAAATAATTGGTTGGGAAACTTCTACCTATCCGTCATTTGGTGAAGATGCGCAGGATGTAATCAATTCACAAATTAATGATGATTATGATATTTTTATCGGCGTATTTTGGTCAAGATTTGGAACAAAAACAAAAAGGGATAAATCTGGAACCAAAGAAGAGTTTGAAAGAGCTTATAAAAGATACTTAGAAGATTCTAATAGTATTAACATTTTATTCTATTTTAAAAATGCCCCAATTCCGCCACTTGATTTGGATGTGGATCAAATCAGAGATATTCAAGAATTTTATAATGATATTAAAAATAGAGGCGCTTTAATTAGTACGTTCAAACAGGGAAATGAATTTGAAAAAATCCTCCGATTACATTTATCCCAGCTTTTAAATAAAATCACTAATGACGTTAAAGATGAATTAAAAATTAAACCTAAAGAAAATTCGATTATTCAACTTGAAAGCATAAGTGAAGATACTGACGATGAACTTGGTTACTGGGAATATATGGACAAGGCAGTAGCCGGGATTAATGAGATTACTCCGACCTTAAATAAAATAACCAAACAGACGCTCGATTTAGGAGCAAGATTAAGGAAAAGGACAAGTAGTTTAGATCTTTTAAAAAATAAGCCTAAAGATTTTGTAGATAAAGAGGCTCGCAAAATAACTGATGCATCGGCTAACGATTTGGATATTTTTAATAAAAATGTTACTCCACTAATTCCAATATTAAGCGATCTATTTAATAATTCAATGGGCTTTTTTAATAAAGCAATTCTTATTCATAAGAAATACTTTTCAGAAGAAGGGTTGCAAAGTAGTCTAACAAGTTTAATGGGACTTCGCAATGGTTTGTTAGCTAGTCAGGAAGGATCTGTTTTCATGAAAGACAGTATTAAAGCTTTGCCTCCATTAACCAGCAAGCTATTAAAATCCAGAAACCAAACAGTAAAGATATTAATAGGCCTAACTGACGAATTTTTATCTTATATCAATATTATTGATAATATAATTAAAATTATACAAAGTTAACCAATCCGAGCCAAAAGCGGATGTAATTAGGAGCATAAGACTTTGCATTAGCACTTTTCCGCTGCCACAAGCGACACGCTTGTGGCCCGCGTTTAGGTGGCCATCATGCGGAGAAGGCTAATGCTTATTATAGCTAATAATATTTGATTTGCCCATAACTGCCGGACTTAAATTACTAAGTTAGCGTGCTACTTATCGGCAGATTACCAAGCAATGGGCCACAAGCGACACGCTTGCGGCAGCGGTGAGCGTTTGAATCCTTATTGAACATATAAATATTCCATAAACTCTAAAAATGTATTTCCGCAAAAAACGATTGGATCGGTTTCGAAATTTGACATTAGGCCGAAAGAATGAATAGTTTTCATTCTTTTGTGGAAAGCAAATCCAGTATCCGCTGCATCTTTGCCAAATAGAAAATAATCGGGTATTTGTTGCATTAAAATACGATAGTCTCTATTTACAATGATCAATTCCTCTATCGGAAATAAGCAAAGCCAACTATTCTCACCTACTTCACCTTCACCCCCATTAAATTCTTTCACCAAAGCGATATAATCATTCGGCAACTCAAAATCAAGCAGACCCTGCAAATCTTGAATAGCTATATCTGACGCACCAACGTCACTTTTTAATACACTCTGCATGTAA